>Ga0136616_10000050_pt1 | contig 44619 bp, 46 predicted proteins | sample AntDrymUQ2992106_2_FD_106648 | JGI IMG/M metagenome (GOLD analysis project Ga0136616, IMG submission 106648) | Polar desert sand microbial communities from Dry Valleys, Antarctica - metaG UQ299 (21.06) | ecosystem: Environmental > Terrestrial > Soil > Desert | place: Antarctica: Dry Valley... | reverse complement strand
TGGCCACAACTACATCGGCACCGAGCACATCCTGCTCGGGCTCGTGCGCGAGAACGAGGGCGTCGCCGCCCGCATCCTGCTCGACTTCGACGCCGACTCCGAGAAGATCCGCAACGAGGTCATCCGGATGCTCTCCGGTCCCGGGGGTCGTCGCCAGGGCCAGGGCGCGGGCGGCCAGCAGGGAGAGGGCAAGAAGAGCTCGAAGCTGCTCGATCAGTTCGGACGCAACCTCACGCGCCTGGCCGGCGAGGGCAAGCTCGACCCGGTCGTGGGACGCGAGACCGAGGTCGAGCGGATCATGCAGATCCTGTCGCGGCGGACCAAGAACAACCCGGTGCTGATCGGGGAGCCCGGCGTCGGAAAGACCGCCGTGGTCGAGGGGCTCGCCTCGCGCATCACGGGCGGCGAGGTGCCGGAGCTGCTCAAGAACAAGCAGATCTACACGCTCGACCTGGCCGCGCTCGTGGCCGGCTCGAAGTACCGCGGAGAGTTCGAGGAGCGCCTCAAGAAGGTGATGAAGGAGATCACCCAGCGCGGCGACATCATCCTGTTCATCGACGAGCTCCACAACCTGGTCGGCGCGGGCGCCGCCGAGGGCGCGATCGACGCGGCCTCGATCCTCAAGCCCGCGCTCGCCCGGGGCGAGCTCCAGACGATCGGTGCCACGACGCTCGACGAGTACCGCAAGTACCTCGAGCGCGACGCGGCGCTCGAGCGGCGCTTCCAGCAGATCAAGGTCGACCAGCCTTCGATCGAGGAAACCGAGCAGATCCTCAAGGGCCTGCGCGATCGCTACGAGGCCCACCACAAGATCGACATCTCCGACGAGGCGCTGCACGCCGCGGCGGAGCTCGCCGACCGCTACATCAGCGACCGCTTCCTGCCCGACAAGGCGATCGACTTGGTCGACGAGGCGGCCTCGCGGATGCGCATCAAGTCGATGACCTCCCCGCCCGTGTACCGGGAGCTCGAGGACGAGATCGACTCGACGCGGCGCCAGAAGGAGCAGGCGATCGAGGCCCAGGAGTTCGAGAAGGCGGCCAACCTGCGCGATCAGGAGCGCCGCCTCACCGGCAAGAAGCGCGAGCTCGAGGAGCAGTGGCGCTCGGGCGAGTCCGCGGAGAAGCCGAAGCTCGGCGAGGAGGAGATCGCCGACATCGTGTCGATGTGGACCGGCATCCCGGTGTTCAAGCTCACCGAGGCCGAGACCCAGAAGCTCATCCGCATGGAGGACGAGCTGCACAAGCGCGTGATCGGCCAGCAGCCGGCCATCGAGGCAGTCTCCAAGGCGATCCGCCGCGCGCGCGCCGGGCTCAAGGACCCCAAGCGACCGACCGGCTCGTTCATCTTCCTCGGCCCGTCCGGGGTGGGGAAGACAGAGCTCGGAAGAACGCTCGCCGAGTTCCTGTTCGGCGACGAGGACGCGATGATCCGGATCGACATGTCGGAGTACATGGAGAAGCACTCCGTCTCGCGGCTCGTGGGCTCGCCCCCCGGCTACATCGGCTATGACGAGGGCGGCCAGCTCACCGAGGCCGTGCGGCGCAAGCCCTATTCGGTCCTGCTTCTGGACGAGATCGAGAAGGCGCACCCCGACGTGTTCAACATCCTCCTGCAGATCCTGGAGGACGGACGGCTGACCGACGCCCAGGGGCGGACGGTCGACTTTCGCAACGCGATCGTGATCATGACCTCGAACATCGGGGCGTCGGAGATCGCGCGCAACACGCCGCTCGGCTTCGCGATCTCCGACGACGAGACCGGGATCACCTACGACGACATGAAGAACCGGATCATGGGCGAGCTCAAGAAGGTCTTCCGGCCCGAGTTCCTCAACCGGATCGACGAGGTCATCGTCTTCCACAAGCTCCAGAAGGCGGAGATCAAGGAGATCGTCGACCTCCTGCTCCGGCGTGTGCGCGAGTCGATGGCCGAGCGCGAGCTCTCGCTCAACATGACCGAGGACGCCAAGGACATGCTCGTCGACAAGGGCTGGGACCCGGCGATGGGGGCGCGGCCGCTGCGCCGGGCGATCCAGCGCTACGTCGAGGATCCGCTCGCCGACGAGGTCCTGCGCTCGAACCTGCCGCCGGGCTCGACGGTCGACGTCGACAAGCCCGCGGTCGAGGACGGCAAGGAGCCCGACGAGCTCGAGATCACGATCACCGCCCCGCCGCCCCGCCCGGAGATCGAAGAGGAGCGCGAGCCCGTCGGCGTCGGCGCCACGAGCGCCGTAGCCGAGGACGAGGGCTCGGATGGCTCCGACGGCGGACCGGGTGGTGGAGGACGGCTCCCAGAGGGCGACGACGACATCGACGTCGACTCGCTGCGGACGAACCCGCCCGAGGACTCGGGCGAGGGCGAGCCGGCGTAAGCCAGCCGCGCTCCTCGCCGCGACTTCGATGACCCAGTCGCGCTCCTCGAGCGAGGGGGCGGCTGAGCCCGCGGCTGTGGACATCAAGGCCCGCGAGAACGGGCCCTACCGGGTCACGGGTCCGGTTCGCCTGATCGACGCAGACGGCAACGAGTACGACCTCGGCGGCCGGGGCGAGGTCATCGCCCTGTGCCGCTGCGGCGGCTCGACGACCAAGCCGTTCTGTGATGGCACCCACTCGAGGACAGGGTTCGAGGCGGCGGAGCGGGCGGTGGCCGCGGAGTAGCGCGGCAACCGCGACTGACCCCGCGACGGCAGGTGTAAACCCGGCGGCCAGGGCGTGCGACACGAGCAGCTCAGGTCGACCGGCGCGGCGCTCCGCTCCGGAGGGTGCGGCGGGACGAAGCCGTCCTCTGGGCGGCTTAACGTTGCGGGATGCCTCGGTCCACCTTCGTCTGCTCGATCTGCGGTCAGCAGAGCCCACGGTGGCACGGCCGCTGCCCGGGCTGCGGCGACTGGAACACGCTCGTCGAGGAGCTACCGGCGCCGGCGCGGGGAGGCGGTCCGGCTGGGAGTCGCGCCTCGTCCGGACGGGCACTGCGCCCTGTGCGGCTCGCCGACGTCGAGGCACCGGCGGTCGCGCGCCTGTCGACCGGCATCGCCGAGCTCGACCGAGTCCTTGGCGGCGGCCTCGTGCCCGGATCGCTCGTGCTCCTCGGCGGGGCGCCCGGGATCGGCAAGTCGACCATCACCGCGAGCGCGCTCGGTCACCTGGCGGCCGCGGGTCGGCGAACGCTCTACGTGACCGCCGAGGAGTCGGCCGCGCAGGTCAAGCTGCGGGCCGAGCGCCTCGGCGAGGCCGCGCTGGCGGTCCCGATCGTGGCCGACACCGACCTCGATGCCGTGGTCGCGACGATCGAGACCGAGGCACCCGACGTCTGCGTGGTCGACTCGGTGCAGACGCTCCACGCCGAGGGCATGAGCGGGTCGCCGGGGACGGTCGGCCAGGTGCGCGAGGTCGCGGGGAGGATCGCCCGCGTGGCCAAGGAACGCGACGTCGCCACCGTGCTCGTCGGCCACGTCACCAAGGAGGGCTCGCTCGCGGGCCCGAGGGTGCTGGAGCACCTCGTCGACTGCGTGCTCCAGTTCGAGGGCGAGCGCGAGCGCGCCTACCGCACGGTGCGGGCGCTCAAGAACCGCTTCGGGTCAACGAATGAGGTCGGCGTCTTCGAGATGCGCGACTCGGGGCTCGTCGAGGTCGTTGACGCCTCGGCGCGCTTCGTCTCCGAGGCGACCCGCGCACCGGGGTCGGTTGTGCTGTGCGCCATGGAGGGGTCGCGGCCCCTGCTCGTCGAGGTGCAGGCGCTCGTCGCTCCGTCGGAGATCGTGCCGCCGCGACGGGTGGTGAGCGGGATCGACCGCAACCGCCTCGCCGTGGTGCTCGCCGTGCTCGCGCGCCACGGCGGGATCGGGCTCGGATCGAGCGACGTGTTCGTGTCCGCGGCGGGCGGCGTGCGGGTCGAGGAGCCCGGAGCCGACCTCGCGATCGCGCTCGCGCTCGCCTCGGCGGCGCGGGGCGTGCCGCTGCGAAGCCCTCCCCGCTCGCAGGGCAGCGCTTCCGACACCGCCGGGTCCGGAGCCGGCCCGGCCGCAGCTCGCGTCCGGACGGCTTTGGACGGCACCGCCCGCCCACTTGCCGCCTTTGGCGAGATCGGGCTCACCGGCGAGCTTCGCTACGTCGCCCACCCCGAGCGCAGGAGCGCCGAGGCGGCCAAGTTCGGCCTCGCCCCGGCGCTGTCGCCCGAGGGCCCGGCCCGTACCCTGCGCGCGGCTCTGGCGGCGGCGCTCGGCTCGACGGCCCCGCAGGCGCGCAATGCCGCCTGACCTCTTGACGCGCACGGCGTAGAGGAGAAGAATCGACTCGTGCGCGTGGTCCTGGCCGACGATTGGAAGCTGCTCCGCGAAGGGCTCGCGGAACTGCTCGGCCAGGCCGGGTTCGAGGTCGTCGGCCGCGCGGGCGACGCGGAGGACCTGCTGCGTAAGGTGGCCGCGCATCGCCCGGACGTCGCCGTGGTCGACGTGCGCATGCCTCCCACCCATACCGACGAGGGCCTGCGCGCCGCCGCGGAGATCCGTGGCCGCTTCCCCGGCACGGGCGTGCTCATCCTCTCCCAGTACATCGACGAGGCGTACGCGGTCGAGCTTTTCGGCCACGGAGCCGACGGGCTCGGGTACCTGCTCAAGGACCGCGTCGCCGACATCGATCGCTTCGTCGACGCCGTCCGACGGGTGGGAGAGGGAGGCTCGGTGCTCGACCCCGAAGTGGTGGCGACCATGCTCGGTCGCCGCCGCGACCAGGATCCGCTCGCCGTGCTCACGCCACGCGAGCGCGAGGTGCTCGAGCTGATGGCCGAGGGCGGGTCAAACCACGCGATCTGCGAGCAGCTCGTGATCAGCCAGCGCGCCGTCGAGAAGCACGTCACCAGTATCTTCGAGAAGCTCGAGCTGCCCTCGGAGGCCGAGACCCACCGGCGCGTGCTCGCCGTGCTCGCCTTCCTGCAGGCCTGACTAAGACCAACCGCCCGCCTCACTCCCGCAGGGGATCTCCGCGCGGATGAGCGTTCCCTCCCCGGGCGGGCTGATCACCTCGATGCGTCCGTCGAGCGCGCCGACGCGGTCCCACAGGCCACGAAGCCCGGAGCCGGCGCTCGGATCGGCGCCGCCGACTCCGTCGTCGCGCACCTCGACCCGCAGCCGGCCGTCGTCGTGGCGCACGGTAACGTGGGCGTGGCTGGCCTGGGCGTACTTGGCGACATTGGTCAGCGCCTCGGCGACCACGAAGTACGCCCCCGCCTCGACCCCTGGCTCGAGGCGCTCGCCGTCGGGCGCCTCGAGCTCGACGTGCACCGGCGCCCGGGTTGCGAGCGCGGCGAGGGCGGGGCGCAGACCGCGATCAGAGAGTACGGCTGGATGGATGCCTCTGGCCAGCTCACGCAGGTCGGCGATCGTGGTCTGGGTCTCCTCGACGCACTGCTCGAGCATGCGCCCGGCCAGTTCGGAGTCGCTGCCGACCTTGCTCATCGCCAGCCGCAGTCGCACCGAGAGCGCCACGAGCCGCTGCTGAGCGCCGTCGTGGAGGTTGCGCTCGAGCCTCCGCCGCTCGGCGTCGGCCGCTCTGACCATCCGCGCGCGCGAGTCCCGCAGCTCGGCGACGCGCGCCTTGAGGGCGGCCTCGAGCCGCTCGTTCTCGAGCGCCAGCCCGACGGCGGCGCCGGCCCGGCGAACGAGGTCGGGTTGCGAGCACAGCGAGGCGTCGTGGACGATCGCCGCGACGCGGTGACCTGCGTGGTCGATCTCGGTCCAGACCCGGCCGTCGCCCTCCCGGCGAAGCGAGGCGGCGCGGCCCGAGCCGTCGACGTAGCGCTCCGACTCCGGTAGCCAGAAGGCCAGCTCCACCGTGCGGTCTCCGAGCGCCTGGGCCAGTGCCTGGCGGACGCCCTCGGGCGGCAATGAGTCTGACAGCCGCTCGACGAGCTCCGCCACCGCGCTCGCGCGGGCGAAGCTGCCGCCGGCGAGTCCCGCCAAGAAAGCGAGCGGAACGGCAGCGAGGGCGGCGTGGGCAAGCCAGTCGACGGCGCTCCACTCCAGTCCGGTCAGAGGTGGCGCGAGGTCGGTGAGCCGTGCGGCCGCCAACAGGGCAAGCGCCACCGCGCCCACCAGGGGCAGTGGACCGAGCGCCCGGCGCCGAGGGGTCGAGGCGCTTCGGCGACGGTTGAGCAGGAGCGCCGCCGCCACCAGCACGACGGCGGCCGAAGCGACTGCGTACACCTCCCCGAGGACTTCGGCGAGCGCCGGACGGGAGGTGATCGTGAACAGCAGCCGCGGGCATCCACCGCAGTCGGGTACGCGATCGGCGAACAGCAGGGGAAGGGCGTAGAGCACGGTCCCGACGAGCCACCCGGCCGTCGCGACGGCGCGTGACAGGGTGCCGCCGAGACGCCCGTCCGGAAAGGCCACGAGCGCATGCACCACCGCCGCCGTCCAGAGGCCGCCGGCAAGCGTCCCGGCGGAGGCCAGCAGCGGCGCCGCGGCGGCCTGGAGGGTGACGACAAGCCACGCGAAGCCGCTCAGGGCGAGCAGCGGCCCGAAGCGGTTGCCCGGCTGGCGCGACCAGGCGAAGACGCCTCCGAGGGTCAGCCCCCACCCGATCCCGAGCGTGAGCACCGCCGACAGCTCCCCGGCCGGCTCGTTGGGCTCGCCGCCGACCAGCAGCGCGAACCCTGCGAGCCCAACGGCGACGGCGGCGAGCACAAGGCCCGCCAGGGCACGTCGCAGCCCGGTCAGCGTCCCCGTGCGGCCGTCTCGCGGCTGCTCGTCCCCCGCGCCCGGAAGAGCGTCCGGGAACGCCGAGAGCTGGGCGCGGACGAAGCCCGCCTCGGTCCGCGGCGGCGAGCCGGCCATCAGCGGATCAGCCCCTCGTCGAGAAGCCACCGCTCGGCAACCCGGTCGGGGGTCTCACCATCGACGTCGACCTGACCGTTAAGCCTGCGCATCGTCGCGTCGTCGAGTCGAGCGGCGATGGCCGCGAACAGCGAACGCAGCGAGGGGTTCGCCCTGACGACTTCGGCGCGGACGTTGACCGCGGGGTTGTAGCGCGGGAAGAAGCTCCGGTCGTCGCGAAGCACGGCCAGCTTCAGGCGGTCGATGCGCGCGTCGGTCGAGAACACCGATCCGAAGTTGCACCGTTCCCCGTCCGCGACCTGCTGGTAGACGAGGCCCTCGTCGAGCTTGAAGATCTGGCCGTCCGGCAAGTCGAACCCGTAGGTTCGCTCGAGCCCGGGAAGCCCGTCGTCGCGGGAGCGGAACTCCTCGCCGACGCAGACCGTCGCCTCCTGCGGGCGCTCGCGCGCCAGGCGCGCGAGGTCGGAGACCGTGCGCACGCCGAGCCGCGGCGCGTCCGCCGCCCGGGCGGCGATCGCGTAGGTGTTATTGAAGGGGGCATATGGGAGCCAGGCCACCCGGTTGCGCTCCCGGTCGCGCGCCGCAACCGCTTGGTACTGAGCCCGGCTCGAGCGCAGCGGCTCGGTCTCGTCGAAGTAGACGATCCAGGCCGTGCCCGTGTACTCCCAGTAGATGTCGATCTCCCCCGAGGTGAGCGCGCGCCGGGCGGTGACGCTGCCCGCGAGGCCCGTCTCGTCCTCGACCTCGGCGCCGGCGGCCTCGAGCGCCGCGATCGCGATCTGGCCGAGCACGAGCTGCTCGGTGAACTCCTTCGAGCCTACGGTGAACTTCTTGCCGCGCAGGGCGTCGGAGGAGATCGAGGCCTGGGCCCCCGGCTGGCGCTCCTCTCCGCGACAGCCGGCGAGCGCCGCTCCCGCGGCCAGCGCCGCGAGCGCGAGCGCGAGCACGAGGACGAGCGGACGCCTCAAGGTGACAGCCCCCGCGGGCGCAGGACGCTCTCGATCCAACCAGCTGCCCAGTCGAGCGCCAGGGCGAGGACGGCGGTCAGGGCGGCGCCCGCGATGAGCACGGTCTCGCGCCCGAGGCGGATGCCCGCTGTGATCGTGTCACCGAGCCCGCCGCCGTCCACGAACGTGGCGAGCGTGGCCGTACCCACGTTGATCGCGAGCGCCGTCCGCACTCCCGCCAGGATCACCGGCACGGCGAGCGGCAACTCGACGCGCCGCAGCGTCTGCCACACGCTCATGCCCATCCCGCGGCCGGCCTCGATCAGCGAGCGGTCGACTCCGCGCAGCCCGACGAGCGTGTTGCGCAGGACCGGCAGGAAGGAGTAGGCCACGAGCGCCAGAATCGCCTTGTCGGACCCGATGCCGACGACGATCGCGATCAGCACGAGCAGCCCAATCGAGGGCACGGCCTGACCGATGTTGGCCACGGCCACCGCAGGCGGCGCGAGCGCCCGCAGCCCCGGCCGCGTGAGCGCGACCCCGAGGGCCACCGCGACCACCACCACGATCGCCGTCGACACGAGCGTGAGCTCGAGATGCTCTACGAGGCGGCGGGCGAGCACACCGAGTGCGAGCTGGCGCCGCTCGATCGAATCGAGCGGCTGGGCCGCGAGCCACAGGAGCAACACGCCCGTGACGATGGCCAGCGAGATCGGTACGGCGAGGCCTGGAAGAACCCGCCTTGCGTCGCTCGAAGCGGCGGAGCCGGTCTTGGCGGTCGCGGGAGCGGGGGGCGTGGCCATGGCTGGTTACGGGCGTGGCGTCCGCGTGGCGCAGATCGGTCGGAGGAGGAGGGTGATCGTCATGGGCACAGAGAGGGTCTCTAAGACACGACGAGCCCGGCCTCCTCGCCGTGGGCGGTCCGCTCGAACGGTCGCGAGAGGTCGGCGGCGGCCATGATCGCCTCGAGGTCGACGATCGCCTGCAGGGCGCCGGCGTCGTCGACGGCCGCCGCCGCGCCGACCCCTTCGCGCACGATCGCGTCGAGCGCCTCGTGCAGTGTCGCCGCCGGCGTAAGCTCGGCGGAGGCGGGCGCGCCGGGCTCGCTCCCCGGCTCGCCACCGCGCTCGAGCTCTCGCGCGGTGACCCAGCGCCACGGGCGCCGGGCCTCGTCGAGCAGGAGCGCAGCCGGCCGGCCGGAGGCGATCAGCTCGTCGCGGACGACGTGGCGCTCGGCGGTTCGCGGCAGCGCCGGCCAGCGGCCTGGCTCGAGCTCCCGTACCCGCAGGAGGCCGAGGCGGCGCAGCGCCGCTCCCGAGCCGACGAACTCGCGTACGTAGTCGTCGGCGGGGTGACTAAGGACGCGCTCGGGCGCGTCCACCTGCAGGACCCGCGCCCCTCGCTCCACGATCGCGATCCGGTCGCCGAGCTTGATCGCCTCGTCGATGTCGTGGGTCACGAGCAGGATCGTCTTTGCGACCGAGCCCTGGACCCGAAGCAGCTCGTCCCCGAGGCGCGCGCGGGTGATGGGGTCGAGCGACCCGAACGGCTCGTCCATGAGCAGGATCGGCGGGTCGGCGGCCATAGCGCGCGCCACGCCCACGCGCTGGGCCTGTCCGCCCGACAGCTCGCGCGGGTAGCGATAGCGAAAGTCCGCCGGGTCGAGTCCCAGGAGCTCGAGCAGCTCGTCCACTCGGCGAGCGATGCGGGCGCGGTCCCAGCCGAGCACGCGCGGGACGGTGGCCACGTTGTCGGCCACCGTCATGTGCGGGAACAGGCCCACCTCCTGGATCACGTAGCCGATCCGGGTGCGCAGCGCGTCGGCGTCGAGACGAGCCGTGTCCTCGCCGTCGACGGTGATCCACCCCTCGTCGGCGTCGAGCAGGCGGTTGATGAGCCGCAGGGTCGTGGTCTTTCCACACCCGGACGGGCCGACCAGAACGAGGAGCTCCCGGGGCCTGACCTCGAAGGTCAGCGCATCGACGGCGGGCTCCGCCTGCCCGCGGTAGCGCTTGGTCACCGCCTCGAGGCGGATCGCGGCCGCGGGCGGAGGCGAGGCGGTCGGGAGGGGCTCGTCAGCCACGCAGCCCTCGCGAGATCGTGGCGCGCCCGACGGCCGCGTAGACGAGGTCGAACAGCAGCGCCAGGGTCACGATCCCGAGAATGCCACCGAGCACCAGGTCGAGTGCGCTCGCGCTCCCGATCCGCGCGAGGCCCGCGAAGATGTCCTCCCCGAGGCCGGGCCCGTTCACCGCGGCGGCGATCGCCGCCACCCCGACGAGGATCAGGGTCGCCACGCGCAGGCCGGCGAGGATCACGGGCCAAGCCAGGGGAAGCTCGATGCGCAACAGACGCTGCCGCTGGCCCATCCCCGAGGCCCGCGCGGACTCGATCACCGCCGCGTCGACCGCTCGAAGGCCAACGATCGTGTTGCGCACGATCGGCAGCAAGCCGTACATGGTGAGCGCGACGACGGTCGGCGCGCCGCCGAGCCCGAGGATCGGGACGAGCAGCCCGAACAGCGCGTAGGACGGGATGGTCAGGAAGCCGCCCGTGACCGCGAGTGCGACGCCCGTCGCTCGCGGGCGACGGTGGACGAGGATGCCGAGGCAGACGCCGATCGCCGCCGCCGCGGCCACGGCGATCGCCACGGTAACGGCATGGGCGATCGCGAGCTCGAGCAGGTGACTCGACTGGCCTGCGAGGTAATCGAGGAAGTTGCTCAGGGGCGCGGCCCTCCCGTGCTCGCCGGCAGGCTCACCCGGCTCGGGCGATCCGGGGGAATCCGCCCGGAAACTACCGGAATCGGCCACTGCGCCTGGTGCGGCCAACCGCACCTCTGAGGTTCGGGGATCGGTCGGCGAAGACGCCGGAGAGCCGCACGGCCGAAGGCGTCGGTCCGGTTGAGAATGGCCTCGGATCGTCAAGTACTGCTCGCGGAGGCAAGCACATGGACATCGCACTCGGATTCGACGGCTTCCTGCCCTACGTCGGTGACTACCGCCGCCGCCGCGGCGACGACCGGATCTCCGCGAGCGTTCGCTACTCCGACGAGGAGGGACATCCGGGCCCCGCCTCGGGTCCCCGCGACGTCGAAGCGCTGAAGATGACCTTTCCGGCGAGCGCCGAGGCCCCGCAGCTCGCCCGGCGCTCCCTCGACACGATCGAGAAGAGCCTCGACGGCAACCGCCTGTACGAGCTGCGCCTGCTCGTCACCGAGCTCGTGACCAACAGCGTCCGCCATGCCGGGCTCGGGCCGTCGGACTCGATCGGGTTCGAGGTCGCGGTGACGTCCGACCGCACGCGGATCGAGGTCAGCGACCGAGGACACGGCTTCGAGGACACGCCCGTTAGAACCGCGCGCGACGGCGACGATTGCGCCGACGATCCGGTGCTCGCCGCGTGCGGCTCGGGGTGGGGCTTCCATCTCGTCGAGCAGCTGGCCGATCGTTGGGGAGTCTCGCGCCGGGGCGGGACGCGGGTTTGGTTCGAGGTCGACGCTCCCGGCGGTCGCAACGTCGCCGACGCCTCGGCGGCGGCGGCTTAGTACGCGCTCCACCGCGACGGCGGTGGTATCCGTCGCCGTCCACTCCACGTCGGCGCCTGCCCCCCTGTCCGCGCTCGGCCTCGAGGGCATCGGCGGTTTCGGGCTCGCTGCACTCGCCCTGGTCGAGCTCGGGCTCGGGCGCGCCGGCGAGGCGGCTGTCCGAAGGTCTCGTCGCGCGGGCCGAGCGTGTCGCCGGCGGCGCTGATCTCGCGTCGGGCGCGCTCGGCCCAGGGCAGGGCTCCCCAGCTCCTCGAAGCTCGCGAGGGCCGAGCGCAGCGGCAGCCGGGTTTCCGCCGCCGGCGAGCCCGACGCAGGCGCTCGCCGAAGCAGAGCTGGGTGAGGACCTCACCGAACCGCGAGCTGCAAGTCGGACGGCTCGTCGGCGAAGGCCTGACCAACCGCCAGATCGGCTCGGTCCTCTTCGTCAGCCCGAAGACGGTCGAGTACCACCCGCGCAGCCTGTACTCGAAGCTCGCGGTTCGATCGCGTAGCGATCTCGCACGTCCCTTCGCCATGGCGCGCGGCGACAAGGCGGTCTAGCGACGCCTTCCTCCGGACTGTTCGGGTAGCCGTACCATGGCCGGTTCACTCGCGGGAACACTCGACGAGATGGGAACAACCGTCCTGATCGTCGACGACAGCCCGACCTTCCGCTCCGCCGCCCGCCTGCTGCTCGAGTCCGAGGGCTACGAGGTCCTGGGAGAGGCGGGTGACGGCGAGACCGCCGTCGCGTGCGCCAGGACGCTTGAGCCCGAGCTCGTTCTGCTCGACGTCATGCTGCCCGACACCGACGGGTTCGACGTCGCGGGGCGGCTCACCGGCCGGGGCGACGGGCCGGGGGTCATCCTCGTCTCGAGCCACGACGCGAGCGACTTCGGGCCGCTCGTCGAGCAGAGCGGCGCCCACGGGTTCGTGGCGAAGTCGGACCTGTCGGGCCCGGCGATCGCGGCGCTTCTTCCTCAACGCTGAGGCGACTCTGCCCGTCGGTCCTCCTCGCCGATCCGGTAGGTGTCGAGCGCACCCTTGCCTCTACCTGCTATACGTTACCTGATTCAGTAGCAATGTGTCTATCCCCTAGAATGGGCTGATGCAGTCGCAAACCGGGGACGAGTCGAGCCAGCTTGAGCACCGTCAAGAGCCCCGACTCATCCGGGCGCTCGAGACCGTCGCTCCCGGGACGGCGATCCACGAGGGGGTCGAGAACATCGTGCAGGCCCGCACCGGTGCCCTGCTGGTGATCGGGGAGGAGGAGGAGCTCTCGTTCCTGCTCTCGGGTGGGCTGCGAATAGAGGTCGACTATACGCCCGGGCTCCTGTACCAGCTCGCCAAGATGGACGGGGCGATCTTTCTCTCGGCGGACGCGACCAAGATCCTCTGGGCCAACGTCCAGCTCGTGCCCGACCCGACGATCCTCTCACTCGAGACCGGGACCCGCCACCGTACCGCGGAGCGGGTCTCGAAGCAGACCGGCGCGCTCGTGATCGCGGTCTCCCAGCGTCGCGACGTGGTCTCCCTCTATCTCGACGGGAGCAAGTACATCCTCGACGACATTCCGGTCGTGCTGGCCAAGGCCAACCAGGCGCTCGCCACGCTCGACAAGTACCGTCGTCGGCTCGACCAGGTCTCGACGCGTCTGACCGCGCTCGAGTTCGCGAGCGGAGTGATGCTCCACGACGTCCTCACCGTGCTGCAGCGGGCCGAGCTGGTCACCCGGATGGCCGTCGAGGTCGAGCGCTTCATCGTCGAGCTCGGGACCGAGGGCCGCCTGATCGAGATGCAGCTCGAGGAGACGATGGTCGGGGTCGCGGCCGACAAGACGGCGCTCGTGCGCGACTACGTCACGCTCGCCTCGGAGGACGACCTCCCGCTCGTGCTCGACTCACTCGCCCGGCTGCCCCACCAGGACGTGCTCGACTTCGGTCGCCTGGCCGAGCTGCTCGGCTACGAGCGCAAGGTCGGGACGCTCGACTTCCCGGTCTCGCCGCGGGGGTATCGCATCGTCGGTCGCCTGCCGCGCGTGCCCCGGCTGGCCATCGACGCCATCGTGCGCTCCTTCGACGGGCTAGACGAGATCCTGGCCGCCAGCGACGTGGAGCTCGAGGCGCTCGACGGCGTCGGCGAGATGCGCGCGCGCGAGATCCGCGAGGGCCTGCGCGGTCTGCAGGAGATCAATCTCGTCGATCGCTACCTGCAAACCTAGATAAGGATGCGGCGCCCCGGCGTCGTGTGACAACGAGGAGGACATCATCACCACCGAGGCAAGCTGGGAAGAGGACCTCGAGGAGCTCGAGATCATCTGCGAGGTCGAGATCGACTACGAGATCGGCGACCACGTCGTGTATCCCCATCACGGCGCCGGAAAGGTCCTCAAGAAGGAGGTCCGCAACGTGCTCGGAGCCGAGCGCGAGTACCTGACCATCAAGATCATCCACAACGAGATGACCGTGATGGTGCCGTGCGAGAACGCATCGAAGGCGGGGCTGCGGCGCATCATCGACGAGCAGGAGGTCGAGCGGGTGATCGCCGTGCTGCGCGAGGACGTGAGCTCGATGCCCAAGAACTGGAACCGCCGCTTCAAGCACAACCGCGACAAGATCAAGACGGGCGACGTGTACGAGCTCGCCGAGGTCGTCCGCAACCTGTCCCTCCGCGAGTCCGACAAGGGCCTTTCGACCGGCGAGAAGCAGATGTTCACGCGAGCCAAGAAGGTCTTGGCCTCGGAGCTCACCTACGCGCTCGAGATGGAGGAGGGCGACGCCGAGGCCCATATCGACACGCTGATCGACGAGGCTCAGAGCGCGCGCAGCGGAGCCGCTGCGAGCTGAGGTCGGTCCGCTCGCCTCTCAGCGCGCAGCTCGCTTCCGGGCGATGGCCGTGGTCGGGCTGCTCGTGGCCGCCGGGAGCGGCGAGCGCCTCGGCGCCGGGCGTCCGAAGGCGTTCGTCGACTGCGCCGGACGGGCGATGCTCGAGTGGAGCCTCGACGCCCTGCGGCTGTCGTGTGACCGGGTGGTGGTCGCGGTGCCCGCAGGCCTCGAAGCAGGCGATCCGGACCGGGTGGCCGGAGCGCCCTCCCGGTCGGGATCGGTGCGCGCAGCGCTCGCTGCGGCGCCCGAGGCACGAGTCGCCGTCGTCCACGACGCCGCCCGTCCGCTTGTCACTCCCGGGCTCGTCGAGAGCTGCCTCGTCGCGCTCGAGGAGGGGTGGGACGGAGCCGTCGCCGCGACGCGCGCCACCGACACCCTCAAGGACGCCCGGCCCGAGGACGGGCGCATCGTCGCGACCTTCGACCGAGCGCGGCTGTGGACGGCGCAGACGCCACAGGTCTTCAGGGCGGACGTCCTGCGCCGGGCGCTCGCCGTCGACGCGGCCACGCTCGCGGCCGCGAGCGACGACGCGGCGCTGGTGGAGGCGGCCGGCGGCACGGTGCGGGTGGTCGACGCGCCACCCGACAACCTCAAGGTGACGAGCGCGCTCGACCTCCGCATCGCCGAGGCGCTGCTGGGGGAACGGGAGGGGCCGGTGCGAGCCGGAGCGGGCGCCGAACACTCGACCGCACGCTGAGCGAACCGCGAGGACCGTGCTCACCGACCTCCACGTCCATCTGCGCCCGGACGAGCCCGAGGCGAGCGCCGAGGAGAGCTTCACGCGCGCCAACGCCGAGCGCTACGCGGAGGTGGCGTCCGAGCGGGGGATCGGCTTCCTCGGGGTCTCCGAGCACCTGCATCGTTTCCGACAGGCGCTCGAGGTCTGGCGCCATCCCTTCTGGGAGCAGAGTGCCGTCGACGACCTCGACTCCTACTGCGAGTTCGTGCGCACGGAGACCGACCTCGCCCTCGGCATCGAGGCCGACTTCGTCCCCGGCCGTGAGGACCGGATCGCCAGCCTGCTCGACGAGCGGGACTGGGACTACGTGCTCGGCTCGGTGCACTTCCTCGGCGACGCCTCCGTCGACATGGCCGGCGAATGGGACGTGTGGCGCACGGCAAGCGACCCCGAGCGGGTCTGGCGGCGGTACTTCGAGGCGCTGGGAGAGGCCGCGCGCAGCGGCCTGTTCGACGTGCTCAGCCACCCTGACCTCATCAAGGTGTGGGGACCGGAGCGCCCGGGCCCCGCCCGCGATCCGCGCTTTCTGTACGAGCTCGCCATGGACGGCATCGCCGACTCGGACGTGGCCGTCGAGGTCTCCACGGCCGGGCTGCGCAAGGCCGCGCGCGAGATCTACCCCGCCCCCGAGCTCCTGGCCATGTGCCTCGAGGCCGGCCGGCCCGTGGCGCTGTCCTCGGACGCCCACACCCCGAACGACCTCGGCTACCGCTACGCGGAGGCGGTCGAGCTGCTCCGCTCGCTGGGCGTGGAGGAGGTCGCGGTGTTCGAGCGACGCGAGCGGCGGCTCGTGCCGCTCGGCTGAGGGCGGACGGTCGTGAGCGCGCGCGCCGGGATCGGCTACGACACCCACCGGCTGGTGGCGGGGCGGCGGCTCATCCTCGGTGGGGTGGAGATCGAGGAGTCGGAGCTCGGCCTCGACGGCCACTCCGACGCCGACGTGCTCACCCACGCCGTCATCGACGCCCTGCTCGGCGCCGCCGGGCTCGGGGACATCGGCCAGCACTTTCCGGATACAGACTTACGCTGGCGCGACGCCGACAGCGCCGACCTGCTGAGCGAGGTCTGTTCGCTCCTCCAGGACCACGGGTGGACGATCGGCCACCTCGACACGACCGTGATTTGCCAGGTGCTCAAGCTCGCCCCCTACCGCGACCGTATGCGCACCTGCCTCGCGGCCACGGTCGGCCTCCGCCCGCTCGAGGTCAACGTCAAGTTCACGACCAACGAGGCGATGGGCTTCCTCGGGCGGGGGGAGGGCATCGCCGCACTCGCCGTGGCGACGCTCGAGCGGGCGGAGTAGCGGTCGGGGGTGCCGGCCGGCGTCGGCCGGAGGCCCAACTAGGCTGCCCTCGTGCGCGAGATCCGCCTCCACGACACCCTCACCGGAGAGCTGCGTCCGCTCGAGCCGCGCGTCGCGGGGCAGGTCGGCATCTACGCCTGCGGTCCTACGGTCTACTCGCGCGTGCACGTCGGCAACGCGCGGCCCTACGTCGTCTTCTCCCTGCTCAAGCGCTTTCTCGTGCACGAGGGCTACGGCGTGCGCCTCGTCGTCAACGTCACGGACGTCAACGACAAGATCTACGCCGCTGCCGCGGCCGCCGGCGTGCCGAGCGACGAGCTCGCGCGTGAGATGACCGGCCGATACGAGGAGGACACAGGCCGGCTGGGCCTCGGCCGGCCCGACGACGAGCCCAAGGCGAGCGAGACGGTCGGGCCGATCGTCGCCCTGATCGAGTCGCTGATCGAGCGCGGCCACGCCTATGTCGGGGGAGGGGACGTCTACTTCCGGGTTCGCAGCTTCGGCGGCTACGGAAAGCTGTCGAACCGAGCGCTGGCCGACATGGAGCAGGGTGAGGACGACGCGGAGGTCGCGCTCAAAGAGGACCCGAGCGACTTCGCCGTCTGGAAGGCCCACAAACCGGGTGAGGACACTGCGTGGGACGCGCCGTGGGGGAGGGGGCGCCCCGGCTGGCACATCGAGTGCTCGGCCATGGCCGAGGAGCTGCTCGGCCTCGACTTCGAGATCCACGGCGGCGGGTCCGACCTGATCTTCCCCCATCACGAGAACGAGATCGCCCAGACCGAGGCGGGACGCGGAGCTCCGCTGGCCCGGCTGTGGATGCACAACGGGATCGTCCGGCTCGAGCAGGAGAAGATGTCGAAGTCGGTCGGGAACATACGCCTGCTCGGCGAGGCGCTCGCCCGCTTCGGTCGCGACGCGCTCGTCACCTACCTCGCGAGCGGTCACTATCGCCGCCCCCTCGCCTTCTCGGAGGAGCTGCTCGCCGAGGCCGGGCGGGCGGTCGACCGGGTGCGCGACTTCTGCCTGCGCCTCGACGCGGACGCGCCGGCTCCCGAAGCGCTGCTCCCGTACGCCGAGCGCTTCTTCGCCGCGCTGGCGGACGACTTCAACACCCCGGCGGCGCGCGCCGAGCTCTTCGACTGGGTCGCCGAGGGAAACCGCCGCCTCGACGCCGGCGAGCGCCTCGGTGTCGGGCAGCTCGCGCCCATGCTCACCTGCCTCGGTCTCGAGCGGCTCCTGCCGGGCGTTGCGGACGAGGCCGGCGACGCAGCCGCGCCGGCACCGGACGAGGAGGTCGAGCGGCTCCTCGGCGAGCGCGAGGCCGCTCGCCATGCGCGCGACTTCGAGACGGCCGACCGGCGTCGCGACGAGCTCGCCGCACTCGGCTGGGAGGTGCGCGACACCCCCGAGGGGTCGCGGGTCGTCCCGAGGCGCTGAGTGCAGCGGTGATCGTCTACGGTCGCCAGGCCGTGCGCGAGGCCCTGCGCGGGCGCCGCGCGGTGCGCAGGGTCTTCGCCACCGAGTCGGCGGCACGCGCCGGCTGGCTGGAGGGCGTGGCCGTCGAGGTGGTCGCGGAGCCGCGAATCGAGGCCCTGGCGGCCAGTCCGGACCACCAGGGGATCTGCGCGGAGGCCGATCCCTATCCCTACGCCGACGCCGCCGACCTGCTCGCTCCGGCGGACGCGCTCGTCGTCTGTCTCGACGAGGTTCAGGATCCCCGTAACCTCGGCGCGGTCTGCCGCGTCGCCGAGTGTGCCGGTGCGGCCGGAGCGGTGATACCGCAACGGCGCGCCGCCGAGATCACGCCTGCGGTGTGCCGCGCCTCGGCCGGCGCCGTCGAGCATCTGGCGGTGGCACGCGTGCGCAACCTCGCGGACTGGCTCGGCGAGGCCAAGAGCACGGGCGCCTGGGTGTACGGGGCCGCGCTCGAAGACGCCGTGCCCTACGAGCGCCCCGACTACCGCGGCCGCGTCGTCGTCGTACTCGGATCGGAGGGGCGAGGACTCCGCCCCCGCACCGCTCTCACCTGCGACGAGCTCGTGGCCCTCCCGGTTCGAGGCCGGGTCGGCTCGCTCAACGTATCGGCCGCCGCCGCGGCGCTCCTGTACGGAATTCTGCACTTCCGCTCCCGGGGCTCTTGACAGAGCCGCTAGCAGCGTCCATACTGCGCGTCCACATAACGCTTGACTCGAGGTTTACCCCTGGGTCCGGCATCCGGCAAGGGCGCGACCAGGGGAGGTACGTCCGCCGCTAGACGACGCTGAGGGCCGCATAGCGGTCCGGAAGGGACGTCCCGTGGCTACCTACATCTCTCACCCCCCGCCGCTTCGGCTCGCACGCAGCCGTTCCGAGGTCGAGCCAGACGATTACTACCTCGTGGCCCTCGCCAAGCAGGGGCAAACCGACGCGCACGACCGCATCATCCGCCGCTACTACGGATTCGTGCGCCTCAAGGCCTCGTCCTACTTCCTGCTCGGCGGCGACGGCGACGATCTGATGCAGGAGGGGCTGGTCGGCCTCTACAAGGCCGTGCGCGACTACCGCAGCGACCGGGAGGCGAGCTTCCGCAGCTTCGCCGAGCTGTGCATCACCCGGCAGATCATCACCGCGGTCAAGACGGCGACGCGCAACAAGCACACTCCGCTCAATCAGTCGGTCTCGTTCTCCCAGACCCCGACCGCGGACGGAGACTCCGAGCCGTCGCTCGACGAGCTGATCGCCGGTCCCTCGGCACACGACCCGGTCAACCAGGTCATATCGACCGAAGAGCTCTCGAGCCTCGTGGCGTGCCTGTCGACCGTCCTCTCGGAGCTCGAGAGCTCGGTCCTGTCGCTCTACCTCGACGGGCGGTCCTACGACGAGATGGCGGGGCGGATCGGGTGCGACTCGAAGACGGTTGACAACGCGCTCCAGCGGGTCAAGCGCAAGGTGGGAGCCCACCTGCAGTCGCGCGCCGTGGCCGCCTAGCGCTCTTGGTCGGCCGCTGGAGCGACCGGCCGCCTGGCGAGCATGCGCTAGCGTCGGCGCCGCCCGTCGCTGGTTTGACCATCTTTCGCGTGCGGGGAGGCTCAAGGACCCGACTCGGTCGTCCGATGGATGGTCTCGATGGCTTTGTCGGCTCGCATTCCACTGCTCGCGGCTGGACTCATGGTGCTCTTGCTCGTCTTCGCGACGTCGCTGAGCGCGCGGGCCGCCCGTGATCGGGCCGGGGCAGAAGCCGTCGCGGCGAGCGTCGGAGCACCGGCCCAGGGCCCGTCCAGCCTGAGGTTGAGGGCGGTCGAGCCCTTCGAGTCCAAGGCCGCCTCCCCGCGCGCACTGAGGACATCTCGGGCGACTCGCTCTCCCGCCGCCCAAACCATTCGACGGGCCGCCTCGACCGTCGCGACCCCTCCTTCGAAGCGGCGCTCGGCTGCGGCTCCGCCTCCCGGCGTCCGGCCCGCCAAGCTCGTCCGCGTCAAATCGGGTCGCTCGATCGCCGTGCGCTCCCGACCCGGGGGTCGCGTCATCGGACGGCTCGACGACCGTACCGAGTTCGGGTCCCGTCAGGTGCTGAGCGCGGTGACGACCCGCGGTCCGTGGCTGGGCGTCGCCTCGTCCGCGCGCACCGACGGCCGGCTCGGTTGGGTCGACGGTCGCAGCTCGGCACCCAGGCTCACTGCGGCCGAGGTCTCGATCCAGGCCGACCTCTCGCGCCGTCGGGTCGAGCTGCGAAGCGGGAACCGCCTCCTCGTCCGCGCGCCGGTGACGATCGGGCGACCGGGCTCGAGTACCCCGACCGGGCGCTTCGCTGTCACCGACAAGCTGAATGGACGCGACATGAGCCCGTACTACGGCTGCTGCATCCTCGCCCTATCGGGCACGCAGCCGAACCTTCCGGCGAGCTGGAGCGGGGGGAACCGCCTCGCGATCCACGGCACCAACGACCCCGGCTCGATCGGAGCGGCCGCCTCGGCCGGCTGCCTTCGCGCCGGCGAGTCCGACATCAAGCGGATGATGCGGCGCGTTCCGCTCGGCACGCCGGTGGAGATCCGCCGCTGAGGGCGATCACACGCGGGACGATGCCACGGCGGACCCGATCTCAGCCGCGCTGCATCACTTAGTCCTACATGCCAAGCTCAGAAGTTTGGTAGCCTAAAACCTCACTTATGACCATGGAGGACATCAGCCCCCGCTCGCCCGTCGTCGAGGACTACGCCAAGGCGATCTACTCGCTCGGAGTCGACGGCGCCGGCCCGGTCGCGACGAGCAGGCTCGCCGAGCGGCTCGGGGTCACCCCCGGCTCGGTCTCGGCCATGGTGCGCAAGCTCGACGAGCTCGGGCTCGCCTCGCACACCCCCTACCATGGGGTCAGCCTGACGGCCGAAGGCCGCCGCGTGGCCCTCGAGGTCATCCGCCACCACCGCCTGCTCGAGCTCTTCCTGTCGGAGATCCTCGAGATGCCGTGGGATCGCGTTCACGCGGAGGCCGAGGTGCTCGAGCACGTCCTCTCCTCGGAGCTCGAGCAGATGATCGCCGACAAGCTCGGCGACCCGACGCGCGATCCCCACGGCGACCCGATTCCCTCTGCGGACTTTCTGATCGAGGAGCGTCAGACCCGCAGCCTGAACGACCTCGGCCCCGGCGATTCGGGGCGCTTCGTACGGGTCTCGGACTCGGACCCCGCCATGCTCCGCTATCTCGCCGAACGCTCGATCAGCCCCGGCGCCCGCCTCGAGGTGCTCGACCGCCAGCCGTTCGGAGGCCCGCTCGAGGTGCGCTTCGAGGACGGCGGGGTACACACCCTCGGCGGCGAGCTCACGGGCGCGATGCGGGTCGAGGTCGACGAGTGAAGCCTCCGCCGCCGCCGGAGTCCAACACGCTGGCGCTGCCCGGCCCGCTCGCCGAGCCCGAGGTCCTCTCGCCGCTGCGGGTCGCCCGGGCGCGCGGACGCGTGCGCGGGAGGCTCGCCCTGCTCGGGCCGGCGTTCGTCGCCGCGGTCGCCTATATCGATCCGGGTAACTTCGCCACCAACATCACCGCCGGCGCGAAGTATGGCTACCTGCTCGTGTGGGTGATCGTCGCCGCCAACCTGATCGCGATGCTGGTGCAGTACCTGTCGGCGAAGATCGGGATCGCCTCGGAGCGCAACCTGCCCGAGCTGTGTCGCGACTCGCTGCCCAAACCCGTCACCTTCGGTCTCTGGCTGCAGGCCGAGGCCATCGCCATCGCCACCGATCTCGCCGAGTTCGTGGGCGCCGCGATCGCCCTTTACCTGCTCTTCGGGGTGCCGTTGTTCACGGCCGGGCTCATGACCGCCGTCGTCGCCTTTGCGATCCTCGCGCTGCAGACCCGCGGATACCGGCGCTTCGAGCTCGCGATCGCCGCCATGCTCGGCCTCGTCCTGCTCGGGTTCCTCTACGACTTCCTCCAGGTCGGCGTCGACCTGGGCGGCTTCGCCGCCGGGCTCGTGCCGAGCTTCTCCGGCACAAGAGCGTCCTGCTCGCCGTCGGCATCCTCGGTGCCACCGTGATGCCGCACGTCGTCTACCTCCACTCCGCGCTCACCCAGGACCGGATTCCCGCGCGCGACGAGGCCGAGAAGCGGGAGCTCCTGCGCTTCGGCCGCCTCGACGTCATGATCGCCATGGGGGTCGCGGGCGTCATCAACCTGACCATGCTCGTGGTCGCCGCCGGCCTCTTCTACGGCAGCGACCAGACCGAGGTCGACTCGATCGAAGGGGCGCACGCGGGCTTCGAGACCCTGCTCGGCGGCGGCGCGGCGCTCGCCTTTGCCATCGCCCTGCTCTCCTCGGGCCTCTCGAGCTCAAGCGTCGGCACCTACTCCGGCCAGGTCGTTATGCAGGGATTCATCCGCCGCCGCATCCCGCTCTTCCTGCGCCGCGCGCTGACCATGGCTCCTGCGCTGGTCGTGCTCGGGATCGGCCTCGATCCGACGAGCACCCTCGTCCTCTCGCAGGTCGTGCTCTCCTTCGGGATACCGTTCGCGCTCGTTCCGACCATCCTCCTCACGCGCCGGCGTGACCTGATGGGAGGATTGGTCAACCGCCCGGCCACGACGGCGATCGCCTCCGTGGTGGCGGGGCTCATCATCGCGCTCAACGGCTTCCTGCTGTACGGCACGTTCTTCGGCTAGATTCTCGGACGTCCGCGACCCCGGTAGGGTCCGTGCCGGCCAACGCGACAGGGAGGTCCCACCTTGGCACTGTTATCGAACCCTCTCGGGGAGTTGACCGGCCCGCTCCACCGGGTGGAGACGGCTGTCACCAGGCTCTCCGAGGAGCTCGGCGCGCTCGACGTGCTTCCCGGCGTCCGCGAGGCGCTCACCGAGACCAACGTGCGGCTCAACCGCGTGGAGGAGACGAGGCTCGCGCGGATCGCCGGCGAAGGAGCGGTCGACGCGCTCGAGGCCATCCGGGCCGAGCTCGCGGAGGTCGGCCGGCTGCTCTGCGCCGGTGCCGCGAGGTCGACGGGCGTCGACGGCGCAGAGCCTGGGATCGCCACAGCTCCGAGCGTCGCGGTGCGCCCCCGAGGCTGAGAGCGGCCGCCGCCCTTGGCCTCGAGCCCGGCGCCCCGGCGCGCGGCTTTCGCCGCCCCCATGGCCGACGACCCACCTGCCGCCCGGATCGAGCTCTTCCGCGATGCCATGGCGGCCCTCGCGAGCGGTGTGGCGGTCGTCACCGCACGGCGCGCCGACGGCCGTCCAGCGGGCCTGCTCGCCACCTCGATCGCCGCCTACAGCGCTGCGCCGCCGTCGATCCTCCTCTCGATCGCCCACAGCTCGCGCTCCCATCCGACCCTCGTCGAGCACGCCGAGCGCTTCGGGGTCCACCTCCTCGGCCGCGAGCAGGAGGCCCTGGCGCGGACCTTCGCGAGCCGGTCCGAGGACAAGTACGCGGACCTCGGCTGGGACTGGGACGACGAGGTACCTCGGCTCGAGGGCGTCGTCTCCTATCTGCGGTGCGGGCGCAGCGCGACCTTCGATCGCTACGACCACTCGATCGTCATCGGCGACGTGCTCGACGGCCATCACGCGGGCGGCGACCCATTGCTGTGGGTGCGCCGGCGCATGGACTGGCGCCTGAGCCCGGAGGCCTAGGAAGCGGCCGCCGGCGCGGCCATGCCGGTACGGTGCGCGCGTGGACGCCTACCTGGCCGTCGTCGCCAAGCGCGAGGTTCGCAGCTACGCCGACCGCCCGATCCCCAGCGAGGTGGTCGAGGGACTGCTCGAGGCCGGGCGCGTGACCGGCAGCTCGATGAACCGCCAGGCGTGGCGCTTCCTCGCGCTCGAGAGCCGCGAGATCCGCCATGCCGTCGCCGACACGGTCTACGCGCCCGACAACCTGCGTGGGGCGGCGCTCGCGGTCGCGATCGTGGTGACGGGCGGCGCCACCGCTGACTTCGATGCCGGGCGTGCCGCCCAGAGCATGATGCTCGCGGCCCTTAACGACGGCGTCGGCTCGTGCCCGAACGGCGTGGCCGACCGCGACCGCTTCGCGGAGCTGATCGCTCTCGAGGAGGGGGAGCGGCCGGCGATCGTGATCTCCTTCGGCTTCCCCGCCGGCGCCTACCGACCCGAGGATCGCTCGCCGCGGGAGTGGATCCGCCGTGCGCGGCGCAAGCCCGCGACCGAGGTGATCAGGCGCCTCTGAGCGAGCTCCTTCGGGGTAGAGCGATCACGCAGGAGCCCGCTGGACCGGGCGCTCACGCCCGTTTCCGCAGGCCGCGGCAAGCCGGAGAGGGGACTCGAACCCCTGACCTGCCGCTTACAAGGCGGCTGCTCTGCCAGCTGAGCTACTCCGGCGCGCGCTCGACGAGTCTAGGGCGGCGAGAGGCGGCGAAGGCGGAGAGAGCTAGGAGGCTCCCGCCGCGCCGGCGGCTCCGACCGCCGCCTCGATGTCACCGAAGCCGTTAGAGGACAACTCGTACTCCGGCGGCTCGACGTGGCGATCGGCGTTGAGGTGTGCCTCGAGCAGTCCGAGCGCCACCCCGAACAGGACATGCCGCCACACCGCCTGAGCGTGAGCCTGATGGTTGCCCGAGAGGACTGGGAGCTCATCGCGAGCGGGGTGCAGGCGGTCGACGAGCGTCACGAGCGGCCACAGGCCGAAGTGCTCGACCATCCCGGCGAGCACGCCCCGCGCAACGGGTGGGCCGGGGAGGAACGGCCGCAACTGGGCGTACACCGCACCGAACAGCGCGCCGTTGGCGACGTGCAGAGCGGCGCCCACGAGCGGCCAGCCCGGACCCCGCGTGACGACCTTCCCGAGTAGTTCCACGTCGTCGTAGGCCGACCCGCCGACGCGCTTGTCGAGTGGCTGCTGCGCGGCCCAGGCCCCGGCCGCGAGGCCACCCGCCAGTGCGCCATTGAGGCTGCGGCGGAGGTCCATGACAGCAGCCTACCGCGCGGCGCGCCGCCCCCGGCATGTCGGGGTTGCGCCGGAGGGTTCGGGAGGTCCGACCGCGGGCGTAACCGCCCCCGCCGAGGGGGGTACCAACCTGCGAAGCCAGGTCTCGAGGGAGGCGCCCGCTGTGACCGGTCGCGCCTGGCTGCCCATCTCACCTCCGATGCCCCGTCGCCCCCACACGCACCCGAGCGCGCCCGTCCGCGAGCACGCGCGGACGACCACCTCCGCGCCCACGCGCGATCCGGAACGCCGGGACGAGCGCATCCGCAGCCGCGGCGTCAACCGCCCGCTCCTCCTGCTCGCCCACCTGGTCCTGCGGCCGCTGATCCTCCTCCTCTTCCGGCTCGGGCGCACGGGGCGCGAGCACATCCCCGCGCGTGGCGCGGTCCTCCTCGCCGCCAACCACCGCTCGTTCCTCGATCCGTGGCTCATCGCCTGCTGCGCGCGCCGCCCGATCTACTTCATGGCCAAGCGCGAGCTGTTCGACCGGCGCGTCGCGGGCTGGATCCTCAACGCCCTCGGCGCCTTCCCACTCTGCCGGGGCGAGTCGGACGAAACCGCCATGGAGACCGCCCGGTTACTACTCGAGCGCGGTGAGGCGGTCGTCGTCTTCCCGGAGGGGAAGCGCATCCGCCGGGGCTCCCTGCGGCGCCCCCGCCGTGGCGTCGGGCGGCTCGCGCTCGAGACGGGCGCGCCGGTCGTCCCGATCGCCGTGCTCGGCTCCGATCGCGCGCGGCGCGGATGGTTGATCCGCCCCGTGAAGATCCGCGTCCGCTGTGGGCGCCCGCTCACCTTCCCCCGTGTCGAGCGGCCCTCGTCGCGGCTCGCCGCCGAGCTCAGCGAGCGCATCTGGTCGTGCGTCGAGCTGCAGTGGGAGTGGCTCGGAGGCCTGCCGCCGCTGCGCACCGCCGCGGTCGTCGGCGCGGGCGCGATGGGTACGGCGCTCGCCGTGCTGCTCGCGCGCGCCGGGCTCGACGTCCAGCTCGGCTGCCGGGGCGCCGACCAGGCCGTGCGCCTGCGCGAGGACGGCGCGAACGCCGCCTACCTGCCCGATATCGAGCTGCCGGAGGGCGTACGTGTGGCGACGACCGCGGAGATCGAGTTCGGCGGCATCGACCTCGTCGTGCTCGCCGTTCCCTCCCGTGAGGTGCCCCAGGTCGTCGCCCAGATCGGAGCGCGCGTCGGCGGGCGAAGCGCCGTGCTCGTGCTCGCCAAGGGGTTGGTCGCGCCGCTCGGGGCTCGCCCTACGCGCTACGTGGAGGCGCGCGTCGCCGCGCGCGCGTGCGCCTACCTCGGCGGCCCCGCGCACGCGGCGGAGGCGGTCGCCCACGGTGCCGCGGTGGTCCTCGCGTCCGCCGACGACGACCTGCGCCCGCAGCTCGCCGAGGTCCTCGCCAGAGCAGGGCTCGACGTCGACCAGACCGACGACGTGATCGGCGCGGAGCTCGGCGGATGCGCGAAGAACGCTGCCACGCTCGCCGCCTCGGTGGCCGCTGCGGTGGGCAACAACGCCGCCGGAGCCGCCGCCGGGCGCGTGTTCGCCGAGGCGTGCGAGCTGGCGATCGGAGCGGGGGCTCGACCCGAGACGCTCGTCGGCCTCGCCGGCGTCGGCGACCTGGTCGGCACGGCGCTGGCGGCCGGCAGCCGCAACCGGCGCGCAGGCGAGCTCCTGGCCGAGGGCGTACCGGCCGATCAGGTGCCGAGCCTGCTCGGGTGTGCGGCCGAGTCGCTCGACGCCGTGCCGCTGCTCGTCGACGCGCTCGAGCAGGCCGGCGTCGAGTGCCCGGCGACGCGCGGACTGGCGGCGCTCGTCGCGGGCGAGACCACCGCCGAGCGGTGGATCGAGGAGCTCGGGACCCGCCCGCCCGGCCGCCGGCGTAGCGTCGCCTGAGCCGGCGCGGGGTAGGTCCGATGGGTGAAGCGCCCCGACGACAAGGCGGAGCTCGACGCCGAGTTCACAGATCTTTATCGCGCTTACCTGCGTGACGTCTATAGCTATGCGTATTACCGGATCGGCAACCACCACGACGCGGAGGACCTCACGGAGCAGACCTTCCTGCAGGCCTGGCGCCACTTCGAGCGGGCGCGGCGCGAGGCCGAGGGCCGTCCCCTGCGCCCGTGGCTCATCCGCATCGCCCACAACCTCGCGGCCAACTACTACCGCGATCGCTCGCGGCGCCCGCAGACGAACCTCGACGATGCCGCCCCGGTCGCCGCGCTGCACGGGACCGCCCAGCTCGTCGAGGGCCGCCAGGAGCTGCGCGAGGTCCTCGAGGGCGTGGCCGCGCTTCCCGACGACCGCCGCGAGGCGCTGATCATGCGGTTTGCGCTCGGCATGGACAACCGCGAGATCGCGCGCGCCCTCGGCCGCTCGGAGGGAGCGACCAAGGTGCTGCTCCACCGCGCGATCAAGCAGCTCGAGGGAGCGCTGGCGACCCATGGCTGAGCTGAGCGACACCGAGCGCCTGCTGCGTTACGCGCTCTCTCCGGTCGAGCCGCCGCGCGGCCTCTCCGAGCGGGTGGAGCGCCACCTGGCGCTGGTCGCCGGCGCGGCGGCTGAGGAGCTCGCCGACTGGGAGCTGAGCGCCATGCGCGACCCCCGCAACTGGATGCGCCCAGTGGCCGCGGTGGCGGTGGGAAGCGCGGCGGCGGGAGCGCTCGTGCTCGTGCGCGCCCGCCGGCAGGCGCGCGAGCGAGCGCGCGAGAAGGTCGGGCGGCTGCGCGGGCTCGACCGGGGCGCGCGCGAGGTCGCGCGCGGCGTGCGGCGGCGGCTCGGGCGCTGAGCCGGAACGCCTGGGCTTCGCCGGTCCCGAGGCGCCCGGAACCGCCTCGAGCGCCGATATCGTCTAGAGGGCATGCCCACCTGCTATCGGCATTCCGACCGCGAGACCGGCGTCGCCTGCTCGAACTGCGAGCGCCCGATCTGCCCCGACTGCATGACGACTACGCCCGTGGGCATGCGCTGCCCGGAGTGCGCCCGCGACCGAACCCAGGTGCGCAGCCTGCAGTCGCTCGAACGCCAGCCGACCCTCACGTATGCGCTCATCGGCATCAACGTGATCGTGGCGCTCGGGGTATTCCTCGGCGGAGGGGTGCTCTTCGGCTACGGCGCGGTCTCCCGCGGCACGGTCGCCCAGGGGGAGGTCTGGCGCGTCCTGACGGCCGGTTTCCTGCACGGGGGCATGCTCCACCTCGCGTTCAACATGTTCGCCCTCTACATCCTCGGCGGCCTGCTCGAGCCGGCGATCGGCCGGCTGCGCTTTGCCCTCATCTACTTCGTGTCGCTGCTGGCCGGATCGTTCGGCGCGCTGCTGCTGCAGCCGACGGGGTTCACGATCGGCGCCTCCGGAGCGGTCTTCGGCATGATGAGCGCGGCCATCGTGGTCATGCGCAATCGCGGCATCAACCCGATGGAGAGCGGCCTCGGAGTCTGGCTGGGGCTCAACCTCGCCATCACCTTCCTGATACCGGGGATCTCTATCGGAGGGCACCTCGGCGGGCTCGTGGGCGGGGGGCTCGCGGCGGTCCTCCTGTTCGAGATCGGTGACCGTGTGCGAGTGCCGGCGATCGTGCCCACCGCCGCGGTTGCCGCGCTGGGCGGCCTGGCGGTCGCGGGGTCGCTGGCGATCTCGGGCGGCTAGTGGTAGTGGTCGACCACTAGCCGCGCACGCCGAGCTCGGCGTGCGGCCGGGGCTCGAGCTCGATGACCCGTCCCGCCGGCGGTGCCTCCACCCGATCGGGGTGGAGGACGTGAGCGAGCAGCTCGACCCCGTCGACCAGCCGCGGCCCGGGGCGCGAGAAGTAGGCGGCGGCGTCGACGGCCACGATCCGGTCGGCCCCGAGACCGGCGACCAGCTCGGCGTGATCGCGCACCTCCCCTGCCGCCCGCTCGGCGTCGTAGCCGCACGGCATGGCGATCACGACGTGGGGCCGCGCCGCGGCGAGCTCCTCCGGCTCGGCGACGCGCGAGCGCTCGCCGGGGAGACCGAGCACGTCCTCACCGCCCGCGAGCTCGACCATCTGCGGAACCCAGTGGCCGCCGACGAAGATCGGGTCGAGCCACTCGAGGCAGGCGACGCGCGGCGGCTCGTCGCCGGCAGCGACCTCGGCCACGCGGTCGAGGCGATCGGCGGCCTCGCGGCCTACACGGTCTCCCGCCTCCTCGGCCCCCGCCGCCGCGGCGAGCTCCCGCATGCCCGCGAGCACCTCGCCGATCGTCGACGGGTCCAGCGAGAGCACGCGCGGGTCGGACGGCAGCTCGGCGGCCACGGCGCGGACGTCTTCGACCGCGACGGCGCACACCTCGCAGACCGCCTGGGTGACGATCAGCTCGGGCTCGAGCTCGCCCAACAGCTCCGAGTCGAGCTCGTAGAGGGCCCCGCCGCGCTCGGTGCGCTCGCGCACGGCGCGGTCGATGCCGGCCGCCGACAGGCCGGGCGGGATGACCGTGCGAGTCAGATGTGGCAGGTCCACGGTCTCTGGGGGATGATCACACTCGTGGGTGACCCCCACCACGTCGTCCCCGAGACCGAGCGCGAAGAGCATCTCGGTGGCCGAGGGGACGAGGCTCGCGATCCGCACAGGAGGAAACGATAGATGGCACTGATGGCCGACGAGGAGATCCGCGCCCGGCTCGACGACCTCGATTGCTGGGAGCGCTCGGGCGACTCGATCCGCAAGCAGTTCAAGCTCGACGACTTCGTGGGATCGGTGGAGTTCGTCAAGCGCCTGGTCACGCCCGCCGAGGACATGGGCCACCACCCCGACCTCGAGATCTCCTGGAACAGGGTAACGGTCTCGCTCTCGACCCACTCGCAGGGCGGCCTCACCGAGGCCGACTTCGAGCTCGCGGGCAAGATCGACGCGATCGGCGACGAGGTCGTCGCCGGGTAGGGGGTTGCCGCCAAGGCCCGCGACGGGCGGGGTGCCGAGGGCGACGACCGCTGAGGCTCGCGACCCGGCGGGCGCCGTCGCGGGCCTCTGGTACCGTCCTGAGGGTCCGCGCATGAGCGACGACGACCCTCGAAGTAGCTCTCGTAAGGGGCGGCGCACCTGACCGGAGCGCTACTCATCCTCGCCCTCGTGGCGCTCGTCGGCCTGAACGGATTCTTCGTGGCCGCGGAGTTCGCGCTCGTGCGCGCGCGGCGCGACCGCGTCGAGGCCCTCGCCGCGGACGGAGCGCGGGGAGCGCCGCTGGCTCTGCGCCAGGTCGAGCGCATCGACCAGTACCTGTCGGCCTGCCAGGTCGGGATCACCCTGGCCTCGATCGCGATCGGCTTCCTGGGTGAGCGGGCCATCGGCGAGCGCCTGCAGGAGTCGCTCGGCGGTGGCGTGGCGGGCGGGATCATCGGCTTCGCGATCGCCTACTTCCTCACCACCTTCGCTCACATAACCGCCGGCGAGCAGGTCCCGAAGATCTACGCGATCACCCACGCCGAGGCGACCGCGCGGATCATCTCCCGTCCGCTCGAGTGGTTCCGGATCGCCGCGCGGCCGTTCATCTGGCTGGTCAACGTGACCTCCAACGGACTACTGCGACTCGTGGGGGTTAACGCTCAGGCTGAGCTTGAGGACTCGGCGAGCCAGGAGGACGTGAAGATGCTAATCGCTCGTGGCATGCAGGGCGGCACGCTCGACCCCGGCGAGGCGACGATGCTCTCGGGGGTCTTCCACCTGCACGAGCAGCAGGCCCGCCAGGTGATGACACCGATTCCCGCTGTGGTGACCGTCGACGTGGCCGAGGGCGTGCGGACCGCGCTCGAGCGCTGCGTCGAGTCCGGCCACACACGCCTCGTGGTCACAGAGCAGGACAACACCGATCGCATCCGGGGCATCGTCCACTCGAGCTCGCTCGTGCGGCGGCTGATGCACGAGGGCCCCGAGACTCCGGTCGAGCCGGCGGTCAAGGAGGCGCTGATCGTCCCCGAGACCAAGCCACTCGACGACCTGCTCGCCGACCTGCAGCGCGAGCGGGTCTCGGTCGCCGTCGTCGTCGACGAGTACGGCCGCACGGCTGGGATCGTCTCGGTCGAGGACATCATCGAGGAGATCGTGGGCGAGATCGCCGACGAGACCGACCCCGCGGCCGCCGGGGTTCGCCGCCTCGCCAACGGAGACTGGTACGCGCGCGGCCACATTCCGATCACCGACCTCGATGACTACGGCATTCACTTCGACGTCGACTCAGACGCGTTCAACTCGGTCGGCGGCTTCATCTTCGACGCGCTCGGCCGGCTCCCCAAGCGCGGAGACATGGTGCGGGCCAACGGGTACTCGCTGAGGGTCGAGTCGCTGCGCCAGAATCGGATCGAGGCGGTCCGCATCAGGGATCACGAGCCCGGGCGGCGGACCGGGGGAGACGGCTCCAACGGCGGTCCGGAGACGGCGCCGGTTGCGGTCGAGGCCGCCCCGGAGGCGCCCGGCGAGGGGCTTCGCGACGGCAGCTGAGCACGGGCGGTCCGTCCGCCCGCGGGGGTACGTTCCCCCGGGAAGTAACCGGCCCGTCCGAGGAGGTCTTGCCGATGTGGTCCATACGGCTCAGCGACGCGCAGCGCAACGCTCTGTGCGGCCTGATCGAGGCCCAAGGCGTGACGGGCCCGATGCTCACGGCCGCTCGCGAGGCGCTCGAGCTCGCGCGCTGGGACGACCTGCCCGACGCCGCGCTGCCCTGGGACCGGGTGACTGAGCTCGCTGTCGCTCAGGGCATCGGCGAGGCCGACGTGGTGTGGGACCTCGCCTGCGGGATGCCCGCCCCGGCGCGCTCCTCGAGCGAGTCCGAGGGCTCACGAGCCTCCGGGGATCGGTCGGCACCCTAGCGCTGCCAAACCCCAGAGGGGGGGGGTTGCGTGGTTGCGGCCCGCCGCAAGGAGGTGACGGCGGTCACCGGCCAGCTGGTATATACTCGGACTGCAAGGTAACTCAACGCACGAACTGACTGTCTGCTTTGACCATCCGGTGCACTCGCAGACCCTTGCCCCCCAGAGCCGGTCGAGTGCTCGTCTTCATCCTCTGCCTGCTTCTGCCCGCTTCCCTTGCCGCTCCCCCAGCCTGGGGGGCCGAGGTGGCTCAGCGGTCGATCTTCGAGGCGCACACCGGTTTCGAGGACTGGATCGAATACACCGCTGGAGAAGGGGAAGCGAACCGATTGAAGATCGACGTGGTACCCGCTTCGTCTGGGCCGAGTGGTAGGCGATATCGCCTGACCGAACGTGGCTCGGGCGTCGTGCTCGCCGACGGTGACGGCGAGCACGGGTGCGACGTGAGCGGCAACGTCGCACTCTGTCCGTACCCTTACCCGGATTGGATAGAGGTAGAGCTCGGCGATGGCGACGACTGGATAGACAACGCGACTGACGTGGAAAGTCGTGTGTCAGGGGGAAGTGGCGAGGACGTACTGTGGGGCGGTTCGCGTAGGGATTCCCTTGCGGGGAACGATGGTTCGAACCAGCTCCACGGGCGAGGCGGGGATGACTTCCTAGCGGACGGCTCCGGCGCAGGCCTTCTCGACGGAGGGGATGGGCGGGACACGCTCGTCGGCGGAGCGGGCGCGGACTCCTTCTCGGGCGGCCGGGGGCTCGATGAGGTCTCTTACCTCGACCGCTTCTCCTCGCCGGTCTTCGTAACCCTCGACGGCGACGCCAACGACGGTGACTCGAGCGACGTCTCTGGCGATCGGCGCGAGAACGTGCCTCGCACCATCGAGCGCGTGGAGGGGGGTTACGGCAACGACGTGCTAGAGGGGACCGCGGGCGACCAGTGGCTGACGGGAGGGCAAGGTGACGACGTTCTCATCGGTCGGACCGGCGCCGATACGTTGAACGGGTGGACCGGCTTCGACACCATCAGCTACGAAGGACGCACACGTCCGGTGGCCGTGCGGCTCGACGGTCGGCGTAACGACGGTACTGACCGGAACGGGGACTTCAAGGGCGACGAAGGCGATCGAGACATCGATATCGACAAGGTCATCGGTGGATCGGGACGAGACTTCCTGAAGGGCAACAGGGACAGGAACTGGCTTTTCGGTGGACGCGGAAACGACCTCTTGGCCGGCATGGATGGAACGAGCCGACAGGACGAGCTCGCCTGTGGTCCAGGCGGTGGGGACCGTGTCCGAAGCGATCCCTCGGACATCCGCTCCGGCTGCGAGGGCCGGTTCTGACTTACCCCCCGTACTCGAGGAACCCGGCCTTGACCTTCCGACCGAGCCTGCCCTCCTCGGCCATCCGGTAGAGCCGCTCGGGTACGTCGGCCCCGATCGACTCGCCGATCGCTATCGAGACGTCGAGGCCGACGAGGTCGAGCAGGGCGAGCGGGCCGAGCGGATGACCGGCTCCGAACCGCATGCAGGCGTCGACATCGCTCGGGGCAAGGGCGTTCTCCTCGAGTAGCCGGACCGCGTCGAAGAGGTAGGGAAACAGCAGGCGATTGACTACGAAGCCCGGCGTGTCCGGCACCTCGACGGCGGTCTTGCCGAGCGCATCGGATAGCGCACGGACCCGGGCACGCGTCTCCTCCCTCGCCGCCGGCGGGAAGACGAGCTCGACCAGCTTCATGCGCTCGACGGGATTGAAGACGTGGAAGCCCGCGAAGCGGTCGGGGCGCCCGCTGGCATCGGCCAGCTTCGCGATCGACAGCGACGAGGTCGAGCTCGTGAGGATCGTGTCAGGCGCCAGCACGGGCTCGAGCCGGCCATAGGCCTGTCCCTTGACCGCCTCGTCCTCGAGGACGGCCTCGACCACGAACGTAGCGTCAGTGAGCCCCTCGAGCTCGGTCACCACCTGCGCTCCGCACTCGGCGAGCCGTTCCTGTAACCGCTCGGCGGACTCTGCGGTGCGTGCGTAGAGCGCGACCGGGCCGTGGGGGGCGGCGAGCTTCGCCAGGCCGCAGGCGATCGTCCCGCTGCCGACGATCCCGAGCCGCTCCGGGGGGGTGGTTGACTGGTCAGTCAAAGCGGCCGGTAGGCTACACACAGGCTTCGCGACCCGCGCGGAAGCTCGATCATCGAGAGCACCCAATCCAGTCGAAAGGGAAGCGCCATGCCCATGCACAACGGAGAGGGCCGTGAGGTCGTGGTCGTCGAGGCCGTGCGCACCCCGGTCGGCCGCGGACATCCGGAGAAGGGCTACTACAGGGACACCCATCCCAACGAGCTGCTCGCCAAGTGCTACACGGAGGTGATCGAGCGGTCGGGTATTCCGGTCGAGGAGGTCGAGGACGTCATCACCGGCTGCGTGTCGCAGTACGGCGAGCAGATGTTCAACATCGGCCGCAACGCCTGGTTGCAGGCCGGCCTGCCGATCGAGACGCCGGCCACCACCGTAGACCGCCAGTGCGGCTCAGCTCAGCAGGCGGTCAACTTCGGCGCCGCCCTGATCGCCGCGGGCGTGCACGACGCGGTGATCGGCTCCGGCGTCGAGCACATGGGCCATATCCCCATAGGCGTCGGCTTCAAGTGGGTCGACGACGTCGGCTCGCCGTGGCCGCAGGAGCTGCTGGCGAAGTACAACCTCGTCCCTCAGGGGATCTCCGCCGAGATGATCGCCGACCAGTGGGAGATCCCGCGCTCGGAGCTCGACGAGCTCGGTCTGAGGTCCCACCAACTCGCCCACCAGGCCACCGAGGAGGGGCGCTTCGAACGCGAGATCATCCCGTTCGCGGTCAACGGCGACACCCACCAGGTCGACCAGGGCATCCGGCCCGACACGACCCTCGAGAAGCTTTCCGAGCTCAAGCCGGCGTTTCAGGAGGACGGGCGCATCACGGCCGGCAACTCCTCCCAGATCTCCGACGGCGCGGCGGCGGTGCTGCTCATGGAGCGCTCGAAGGCCGAGGCGCTCGGGCTCGAGCCCCGCGCGCGGATCGTCGACCAGACTACGGTCGGCGTCGACCCGGTGATCATGCTCACCGGCCCGATCCCGGCCACTCGGAAGCTGCTCGAGCGCAACGGGATGATCATGGACGACGTCGACCTCGTCGAGATCAACGAGGCCTTCGCGTCGGTGATCGCGGCGTGGCGGCGCGAGCTAGAGCCCGACATGGACCGCGTGAACGTCAACGGCGGCGCGATCGCCATCGGGCATCCACTCGGCTCGACCGGCGCGCGGCTGATCACCACGCTCCTGCACGAGATGGAGCGCGCCGACAAGGAGATCGGCCTCGTGACGATGTGCTGCGGCGGCGGGCTCGGGACCGGCACCCTCCTGCAGCGGATCTGAGGCCGGTCGCGCCCACGCCGGAGCCGTTTCCGCCCCCCCCAAACGGGGGGACAACGGGTCGAATGACCAGTCCGGCAGGGACCCTTCGCTACGCCGATCGCTACCGCGTCGTGCGCCGCCTCGGCTCAGGCGGTATGGCAACGGTGTTCCAGGCCGAGGACGAGCGCCTCGGGCGCCAGGTCGCGGTCAAGCGCCTGCACGCCCACAGCCCCGAGGACATGGCCCTGCGGTTCGACCGCGAGGCCCGGCTCGGGGCGTCCCTCAACCATCCGAATCTCGTCGCCGTCTACGACACCCTCACCGATCCCGAGGGCGTCCTGATCGTCATGGAGTACGTCGACGGGCCGACGCTCGCTCAGGCCCTGCGCGAGGGGGCGCTCGAGCCTGAGCGGGCTCTCGAGGTGCTCGGCGGAGTGGCCGCTGCGCTCGACTACGCCCACGCGAACGGGATCGTGCACCGCGACGTCAAGCCCGCGAACGTCCTGCTCGGCGAGGAGAGCAAGGCCAAGCTCGCCGATCTCGGCATCGCCTTTGTCGTCGAGCGAGCCACCCACATCACCCGCACGGGGACCGTGCTCGGCACGGCCTCCTACATGGCTCCCGAGCAGCTCGAGGGCCGCGATGTCGGGCCGGCCGTGGACGTCTACGCGCTCGGCACGGTGGCCTTCGAGGCGCTGTCGGGGCGCAAGGCGCGCACCGGAGGCTCGCCGGTGGAGATCGCCACCCGGGTGGCGACCGAGCCTGCGCCCGACCTGCGTGAGGCCTGGCCCGAGGCCCCCGCCGGCGCGGCCGAGGTCCTGGCTGCGGCGATGGCCGCCGACCCGGCAGAGCGACCGCGGTCGGCGGGGGAGCTCGTGGAACGGTTGTCGGCCGGACTCCGGGGAGTCCGAGCCCCGACGAAGGCGACGCGGCGCGTTGCGGGGGCGGCGGCAGCCGCGCCGGCGGCGAGCCCCGCGGCCGCCGGACCCGACGGTGTGAGCGACGCACCCGCACCCGCACCCGCCCCCGCAACGCCGCGGCCCCGGCGTGCGCCTCCCACGCGCGAGCGGCGCCGCGCCCGCCCGGCCTGGCTGGCGCCGGCGGCCGTCGTTCTGCTTCTCGCGCTCTTAGTCGGTGCCGTGATCCTGGCGAGCGGCGGAGGTGCGGGCGAGCAGGCGAGCGAAGGGGGTGGCGCCGGACAGACGCCCGGCTCGGAGAACGAGGGTGACACCACGCCGCCGGGCGGCGCTTCCGGTGAGCGCGGCGCCGCCACGACGGCGCTCGCCCCGGCACAGACGGTCACCACCTTCTACGAGCGCGCGGCCGCCGACGACTACGCGGGATCCTGGGCGCTGGCCGGTCCCGGCTTTCGCGAGCAGCTCGGGACCTTCGAGGGGTTCCGCCAGGAGCAGAGCACGCTCGAGTCGATCGACTTCGAGCAGGCGGACGTCGTCTCCCAGGCCGCCGACTCCGCCGAGGTCGCCATCCGGACCGTGGCCACCCACACCGACGGCGTCGACCGCTGCCAGGGCACGCTGAGCCTCGCGCGCGGCGGGGCGAGCGGCTGGCTGATCGACCGCGCGAGCATCGCCTGCCCGCAGACCACGCGCGGCGGCGGCGGTACGGGTGGGGGCGGCGCGGGCGCTGACGCCGGCGCGGCCGATCCCGCCGGTGCGAGCGGCGCATCCGCCGCGGGCGCGGCGGATCGGGCCGGCGCCTCGGATGGCCGGAAAGGCGCAAAGAGCCGGACTCGGAAGGCCAAGCGCGAAACCCGGCAAGGCCGGGCCCAAGCGACCAACCGGGTAGGAGCCGCGGCCGGCGGCGAGGAAGACGACGACTGACCGCGGCACCACGGAGCGTCGTAGCATCCCCCCACCATGGACCTGACCCTCTCCCCCCAGGAGCAGAGCTTCCGCGAGGAGCTCCGCACCTGGCTCGCCGCCAACCACCCCGGCGATGAGCCCGAGGGCGACGAGGCCTCCTTCGAGTTCCGCCGCGACTGGCAGCGCCGCCTCGCCGGCGATCGGTGGGCCGGTCTCTCCTGGCCCGAGCAGTACGGCGGGCGCGGTGCCACGCTCGTCGAGCAGGCGATCTTCAACGAGGAGCTGGTCGCTGCCCGCGCACCGACGATGGCCAACGTGATCGGGCTCCTCATGGGCGGTCCCGTAGTCATCGCCCACGGCACCGACGAGCAGAAGGAGCGCTACCTCGGCCCGATCCTGAGCGCCGACGAGATCTGGTGCCAGGGCTTCTCCGAGCCGGAGTCGGGCTCCGACCTCGCGTCGCTGAAGACCCGCGCGGTGAAGTCGGACGGGGGCTGGGCGGTCACCGGTCAGAAGGTGTGGACGACGCTCGCCCAGCGCGCCAAGTGGTGCATGCTCGTCGCCCGGACCGACGCCGACGCGCCCAAGCACCAGGGCCTCACCTACTTCCTGATGGACATGGATCAGGAGGCCGTCCAGGTTCGCCCGCTCGTCCAGATCACCGGCGAGCCCGAGTTCAACGAGCTGTTCCTGGAGGAGGCCTTCGTCCCGGACGAGAACGTCGTCGGCGACGTGGGGAACGGCTGGGGGGTGGCGATCACCACGCTCATGCACGAGCGCTCCGGTCTCGCCTTTGCGCTGCAGGTCGAGCTCAAGGTCGCGCTCGGCGAGCTGATCGATCTGATCCGCGAGCTGGGCCTCGAGGGCGATCCGATCGTCCGCCAGCGGCTCGGCCAGCTCTACATCGAGGCCGAGACGCTGCGTCTCAACGCCTGGCGGGGCCTGACCCAGATCATGAAGACGGGTATGCCCGGGCCCGAGGGGTCGCTGGCGAAGTGGCAGTGGGCGGACATCAACCAGGCGCTGACCGAGCTCTCGATGGACGTCCGCGGGCCCGAGGCACCGCGCGCCGACTTGGACTGGACCTACCGCTTCCTGCGCGCCCGGGCGAACTCGATCGAGGGCGGCACCACCGAGATCCTCAAGAACATCATCGCCGAGCGCGTGCTCGGCCTGCCCCGCATGCGATGAACTTCGACTTCACCGACGACCAGCAGGCGATCAAGCGCACCGCGCGCGACTTCCTCGCCGACCGGCTCAAGCCCGACCGTCGCCGCGAGCTCGCCGAGGCCGGCGACTACGACGACGGCCTGTGGCGCGAGATGGCCGAGCTCGGCTGGACCGGCATCCACCTCTCCGAGGACCACGGCGGGCAGGGCCTCGGGGCCGTCGAGCTCGCCATCCTCACCGAGGAGCTCGGCTACGCGCTCGCGCCCTCGCCCTACCTCGCCTCCGTGGCGGCGAGCCTCGTGCTCGCCCACGCGGGCTCCGGCGAGCAGCGCTCCCGCTGGCTCCCCCGGCTGGCCTCGGGAGAGGCGATCGGCACGGTGGGTCTCGTCACCGATGGAGCCGCGCCGCTCGTCCCCGACGCCGACCGTGCCGAGGTGATCGTGCTGCTCGACGGGCTCTCGGGGATGGTGGTCGAGGCCGGCGCCGCCGAGATCGACCCGCAGCCGACGATCGACTCGACGCGCCGCTTTGCCCGCGTCCGGGCCGGCACAGGCGAGCCGCTCGCCGGCGATCCGCTCCCCGCGCTCGACCAGGTCGAGGTTGCGCTCGCCGCCGAGCTCGTCGGGATCGCCCAGCGGGCGATGGAGATGGCCGTCGACTACGCCAAGGAGCGCGAGCAGTTCGGCCGCCCGATCGGCGCTTACCAGGCGGTCTCCCATCGCTGCGCCCAGATGCTGCTCGAGACGGAGTCCGCCCGCTCGGCCACCCTGTACGCCGCCTGGACGGCTGACCACGAGCCCGAGTCCCTACCGCTCGCCGCCTCGATGGCAAAGGCCTACGCCGCCGACGCAGGCTGGCGGGTGACCTCGTCCTCGCTCCAGGTCCACGGCGGCATCGGCTTCACCTGGGAGCACGACCTCCACTTCTTCCTGAAGCGCGCTCGGACCGACGGGCATCTGTTCGGCTCGCCGCGCTCGCACCGCGAGCGCGTGGCGGAGCTGGCGGGGCTGGCCGCTCGGCCTCGCGGTCGCCTAGCGCCAGCCGGGCGGTCGCCGCACTACTCCCGCCGCAAGCTCGGCATCTCGAGCAGCCCCTCGCTCTGACCGCCCCGGTGCTCGCCCTCGACGGCGATCCGGTCGAGCCGCGTGATCTCGCGCTCGCCCTCGATCCGCACCGGATGGCCCTCCGGCAGTGGCTCGACGAGCTGGCGGATGCGATTGCGCAGGTGCAACGCGAAGTGGGGAGTGGACGCGCCCATCAGCTGGCGCACGTCCTCGATGGTCGGCTCGCGCTCGAGGCGATCCGATCGCTCGAACTCGCTCATCGGGTCACGATTCCGGCCACCCCACGCGGGTGCTCAATCGTCCCTACCCCGCGGGCCCCGCCCGGGGGTCGGCTCGGGCGTCCGCCGGGGGTCGCCTCTGGCCCGCCGCCGCGGCTCGTCTTTGGGCGCCCGGCGCGGCTCGCCTCCGGGCGCCCGCTGGGGGTTGGCTCTGGTCGGCGGTGCCGCCTGCCCCGGCTGGGCGGGAGCATCCTCGCCCTCCAGCTGCACCGGGATCAGCCGCGCGATCTCGTCGAGCCGGCCCTGGATGTCGGCCCCGATCGCGGACGTGTCGCCCAGCAGCCAGACGCGGTTGTAGACCGCTGTGCGCGGGTCCTCCTCGAAGCCCGGACGCACGTCGAGGAAGTAGTTCTCGACCGGACGGGGAAGGGTGTCGGCGTCGTCGGTGATGAGAAGGGGCGCGAAGACGCCGTTCGTGCCGAGCGGCGCGGCCGCCGCGGCGTCGAGTGGGCGATCGGCGTTGGCGAGGGTGAACTGGAAGCCGGGCACGACCACGCCCCAGCCGAAGTTGCCCTGGCGGTAGCGGGCGAAGGCGACGGCGCTCTGGACGGGATCCGGCCCCTCGATGCGCCGCACGTTCCCGAGCCTGCGCAGACCGTCGAAGACCTCGCGGCTCACCGCCTCCTCGGGTCCGAGCACGTAGATGTTGGGGCGCTCGTGCGCGGCGAGCGCACGCTCGGTCGCCGGCGGCAGCCGGTCGGGCTCGGTGAACAGCACCGAGTCCCCCGAGCGGGCCGCCCACGCCCCGGCGGGAAGCGAGTACTCCGGTTGCTCGCCGGAGGCGACGATCACATTTCCCGAGGGCTCGCCGCGGGCCACGGTCGAAAAGCGGTCGACGGCGGCGGCCAGCGCGTAGGGGTCGTCACCACCGATCAAGGCGGTACGGAAGTCCTCGGGTGTCGGCGGATCGGAGCCGATCTTGATCACCTGCGCGTCGCGCGACAGATCCGAGCCCGTGGGGTTGAGCTGGTCGAGGCTCGCCTCGGATACCTCGGACAGCGCGTCGCCGTCGGTCACGAGCATCGGCGCTCCGATCGGGCGACCGCTGAGGACCGAGGCCGCGACGGCCCCCTGCCAGTTCTCCTCGTCGACCAGCATGACCGCGCTCGGGCGGGTCTGCTGGCTCGTCCCCGGGTAGGTGGCGACCGCGGCGGCTGCCGCGTCGTCGGCGGCGTCGCGGCCTCCGAGGCGGGTGGTGTTCGCGGTCGCAAGGGATAGGAGCGAGAAGCGCTCGAGACCCTCGAGCGAGCTCGAGTCGCCGCCCTCGGCGGTGAACGAGGGCGCAGTGCCCGGCTTGTCGCCGACCGAGCAGCCCGCGGCGAGCAGGGCCAGGAGCACGATCAGGAATGAGGCGCGAGGCCACAGCACGCCCGAGACCATATCGGGGCGCTGGGCGCGGGCCGCCGTCAGCCGCGGTTAGGCCTTCGCTCGGACGCGCGCCGACGCGTTATCCTCCCGGTAGATTGACTGGTCAGTCAATCCAGAGCGCAACCCCCTTCGCCGTTCCCTCACCCGCGCCAAGCCCAAGGAGGCCACCCAGATGGATTTCCGCCTCAGCGACGAGCAGCTCGAGTACCAGCGCTACTGCCGGGCCTTCGCGGCCGACGTCATGCGGCCGGTGGCCGCCAAGCACGATCGCGAGCAGTCGGTGCCGTGGGAGTGCATTCGCGCCGCCCGGGAGTGGAACTTGAACGGCCTCGAGTTCATCCAGAAGATGGGCTCCGACCCCGACGGCCTCGTTGGCGTCATCGCGATCGAGGAGCTCCATTGGGGCTGCGCCGGGATCGCGCTCGCCGTCTCGGCCTCCTCGCTCGCCGCCGCCGGGATCGCCTCGTCCGGAACGCCCGAGCAGATCGGCCGCTGGGTGCCCGAGTGCTATGGCGAGGGCGACGAGATCAAGCTCGGTGCCTACGCGGTCACCGAGGCCGGTGCGGGATCGGATGTGAAGTCGCTGCGAACCACGGGCAGGCTCGACGGCGACGAGTGGGTGCTGAACGGCACGAAGGTCTTCATCTCGAACGGCGGCATCGCCGACGTGACCGTCGTCGTGGCCACCGTCGACCCCGAGCTCGGCCACCGCGGCCAGGCCTCGTTCGTGGTCCCGAAGGGCACTCCCGGCTTCTCGCAGGGCAAGAAGGAGGACAAGCTCGGCATCCGGGCCTCGCAGACCGCCGAAGTCGTGCTCGACGAGTGCCGCGTCCCCGTCGACTTCCTCCTCGGCGGCATGGACAAGCTCAACCGCAAGCTCGAGCGCGCTCGAGCGGGCCAGTCGACGGGCAGGGCGTCCGGCGCGCTCGCCACCTTCGAGATCACCCGCCCGCTCGTCGGTGCCTCGGCGCTCGGCATCGCCCAGGCGGCCTACGAGTGGACGCTCGGCTACCTCGAGACCGAGTCCGACGAGGGCGGGCCGCTGCTCGAGCAGCAACGCGTCCAGCAGGTGCTCGCCGACGTGGCCACCGAGATCGAGGGCGCTCGGCTGCTGGTCTGGCGCGCAGCCTGGATGGCCCGCAACGGCGTACCGATGATCGGCGGCCAGGGCTCGATGTCCAAGCTCAAGGCCGGCGACGTGGCCATGTGGGCGGTCCCGGCGCTGATGGACCTCGTCGGCCCCTCCGCGCAGACGACCGAGTGCCCGCTCGAGAAGTGGTTCCGCGACGCCAAGATCTACCAGATCTTCGAGGGCACCGCCCAGATCCAGCGGCTCGTCGTCTCACGCATGCAGCGTCAGGACTACACGGAGCGGCTCAAGGAGGCGGCGCAGGTGCTCCAGCAGCCGCCGGGGGCGCCGACGGGCGATGTCCTCGAGGAGGCCGCGCCGGCGGTCTCGGCGTACTAGCCGATCTGGCCAGGGCTCGGTCCGACCGCGTCTTCGCGCGTGCGGTCAGGCCGCTGAGATCGTCAGCACCCCGGCGATCGCGACGGTCACCCCGGCGAGCTGGGCCGTACTCATGCGCTCGCGCAGGAGCAGGCGCGCCAGCACGACCGTGGCTACGGGATACAGCGAGCCGAGTGCCGCGACCACGCTGACGAGCCCTTGAGTCGAGGCGAGCGCGAAGAGCCCCACGGCGACGAGATCGAGGACTCCGATGGCGAGGACGGCCGCGTAGTCGCCGGCACCGCTTCCCGGCAGGAATGCCCTGACCGCGACGCGTGAGACGTACACGCCTTCGTCCCCGTCGGCGGTGAAGTCGCCGGCCCACGCGTCGACTCCCCAGGCGACGAGCAGGACGGCCACGGACCCGAGGCGGTTGGCGAGCAGCGTCCAGACGACGCTGCCCTCGCTGGCGGTGTCGAGTGTGACGAACCCGAGACCGAAGCAGAGTGCGGCGAAGAGGGCGAGCCCGACCCCCCGAGCGAGCGTGCGCTGGTCGCCGGGATCCGTGGAGCGCCCTGCCAGCGCCACCCCGACCACGGCCAGCCCGACTCCGGAGAGCGCGCCGACGGCTGCTCGCCGATCGCCAGGCCGTATACGGCGGGGATGATCGCCGCGGTGGCCGCCAGCGGAGCGACGACGCTCATCGAGCCCCGGGACAGGCCGCGGTAGAGGGCCCACAAACCGGCCAGATCGAGGACTCCCGAGAGGGCCGCCCACGCGAGGGTCCCGCTCCCCGCGAGCGGCTCCCCGGCGAGGAGGACCGCCACCCCGGCGATTACGAGACCCACAGCCTGCGACAGCAGGAGCACGGTCGGGAGCGCGAGGCTGCGGGTCTTCAGCCCCCCGAGAAAGTCGGCGACGCCCCACGCGAGGCTCGAGCCGAGGGCGAGGGCGAGGGGGACCACGGGGCTTGCTTCGGCTCGACGACCGGACTACTTGAGCCTCACGGCGAGGCTGCCGCCGCGGGTCTGTGGCCCCGCCGCCCACCGGTCACAATGGAGGCGTGAGCCAGCTCGATCCGGGCCCCATCGTCTCGCTGCTGTTCGCCGTCGCGCTCTACGCCCGCGCGGTGACCGTGCTGCGCCGCCGCGGACGCTCCATCCCGCGCGTCCAGCAGGCCGCGTGGTACGGGGGCGTGGCGCTGCTCGCGCTCGCGCTCCTCGGCCCACTCGACGCGCTCGCGGATGAGCTCCTGAGCGCGCACATGGCCCAGCACGTCCTGATCGCCGACCTCGCGGCGCCCCTCATGCTCGTCGGGCTTCGCACGCCCGTGCTCCTGTTCTTCCTACCACGTCCGATCCTGGTGACGCTCGCGCGCCGGCGAGGGCTGCGGCGCGCGTTTCGCACGCTGCGGCGGCCGCTCGTCGCCATACCGGTCTACATCGGCGTGCTGTACGTCTGGCACCTCGGGCCCGCGTTCGAAGGCGCGCTGCGCAGCGAGTGGCTGCACGTGCTCCAGCACTGGTCGTTCGTCGCGGCCAGCGTGCTGGTCTGGTGGGCACCGCTCGAGCCCCAGCACCGGCGCGTGCGCGGCGAGCTGTGGAAGGCCGGGCACGTGCTCGGCGCTCGCGTCGGCGGCATGATGCTGGGGATGGCCTTCCTGGCCATGCGCTCACCGGCGTACGGCGACTTCTACGGCGGCTCGGCGCTCGCGTACGGGCTGACGCCGCTCGCCGACCAGCAGATCGGAGGCGGGTTGATGATGGTCGTCGACCTGGTGGTCATGCTCGCAGCGTTTGCGTTCTTCTTCTGGCGGGCGGCCGGGGATGACGACCGGGCGCAGGAGTCAACCGCCGTAGAGCGCGTCGCGCAGAGCAATACGCTCGCCGCTCGTTAGCACGGCCGCGGCTTAGGCCGGAGCGCCGTCTTAGGCCGCCGTTGGCCCAGCACTAGGCTCGGGCGCCCCTCCGCCCACGATCTCCTCCCGCTCCGCCAACCGGTTGCGTCGCCGCAGCTCGGCCTCGCGCTCGCGCCGGCGGTCCTCCTCGGTCTGGGGCTCGAGCGGGGGGACCTCCACCGGCCGGTGCTCCTCGTCGAGCGCGACCATGGTCAGGTACGCCGTCGAGGTGTGCTCGACCTCTCCGGTCCGCACGTGCTCGCGCTCGACGCGCACGCCGACCTCCATCGAGGTGCGCCAGGCGGCGTTGACGGTGGCGCGCACGGTCACGAGGTCGCCGACCAGCACGGGGTGGAGGAAGATCATTCGATCGACGCCCGCGGTGACGATGCGACGACCCGAATGACGGATCGCGGCGATGCCCGCGACCTCGTCGCACAGGTACATGATGCGCCCGCCGTGGACGTTGCCGGCCAGGTTCGCCTCGGCGATCCCCATCCAGCGCGTGAGAACCGAGACGGAGTCGGAAGGAGGTCGCGGCGGAGGAGCCATGGCGGGCGGGTAGTCTAGGAGTCGGACAGCGAACGGACCCGGAGCAGGGAGGACGCACTCATGGCAGGCCTTGGAGGCCGCTTCTCGACCGTAGTCAAGGCGAAGGTCTCGAAGCTCCTCAACCGCGCCGAGGATCCCTCGGAGACGCTCGAGTACGGCTACCAGAAGCAGGTCGAGATGCT
>Ga0136616_10000049_pt1 | contig 45613 bp, 42 predicted proteins | sample AntDrymUQ2992106_2_FD_106648 | JGI IMG/M metagenome (GOLD analysis project Ga0136616, IMG submission 106648) | Polar desert sand microbial communities from Dry Valleys, Antarctica - metaG UQ299 (21.06) | ecosystem: Environmental > Terrestrial > Soil > Desert | place: Antarctica: Dry Valley... | reverse complement strand
CTTCGGGTCGAGCGGCCATCCTGCGTCTCGCCTCGGATGCCTTCGTCGGGGCCTCGCCCCTCCTCGGCATCCGAGCGATCTACGTCAGGTGGGTGTCAACGCGGGGGTGGGGTCCAGGCCATCAGTGTTCCCAGCTTCGCGTTGTAGGTGATAACGCCGCGCATCAGCCATGCTGGCGTCTCCAGGGTGGTGGTCCCCACGGGTGCAGCGTCGCAGAGGGACCGCGGCTGTGGCTGCTGGGTCGCAGCGTGCGCAGCTGTGCCGAGCCGGCGACCACTTCCTCGAAGCACCGGGCATGGAGCGCGGCAGAGCATGCCGAACGCTGCGATGTAGTTCGCGTGCGTCCTGAAGCTGCCCTCATGGCGGTTCTCAGCCACCCTTCAAGTGTGCCGGTGCGGCAACTCCGGGCGGCCAAACCTCGTGGGTTCGGTGTCTTGGTGTTGGCTGTTCGGTGAGCGAATCGTGACGCGGGTGTCTTGTCCTGTCGGTCGGGTGGCGGGAGTGTGGCGGGACCATGTGCTCGCCGGCCTGGACATGTCGCGACTGGTCGCTCCGAGCGATCTGCCGTCCGCGCGCGTCCACGGGTTGCCAGTCGGGTCAGGCGTCGTTGTTGCTGCTGGGGACGGTGGCGGTGGTGCTGGTGGGCCTGATGGTGCTGCTGGCTCTGGGCCAAGCGCTGGGCGCCAAGGGGGAGAGCCAGCGGGCGGCCGACCTGGCGGCGGTCTCGGCGGCGGGGGCGATGGGCGAGGACTACCCGCGGTTGTTCGTGGCCGCCGTGCTGGAGAGCGGCGCCCCGAACCGGCGCCACCTGACGGTCGGCGAGTACCTGGCCCGCGCCCGTGGGGTGGCTCGGCGTGTGGCCCGCGCTAACGGGCTGCGCATACCCGCGTCGGCGGTGCGTTTTCCCGCCGACCCGTTCGGGCCGACCCGTGTGACCGTGGTCGCCCGCGGGGCGGCGACGCCGCGCGTCCCCGGCCGCGACGAGCGGGTGTCGGTGGCGGTCACCGCGCGCGCCACGGCGGAGCTGGTGCCGTCCTCGGACGCCGGCCTGGCCGGCCCCGACCACGGCTCCGGCGGCGGCTATGACGGCCCGTTGGCCTACCGCATGGGCATCTCGATGCGCCCCGACGTGGCCGCTGCGTTCGACCGCATGGCCCGCGCCGCCCGCCGCGACGGGCTTGCCCTGTCGATCACCAGTGGCTTTCGCTCCGACGCCGAGCAGGCCCGCCTCTTCGCCGCCAACCCCAACCCCAAATGGGTCGCCCCGCCGGGCACCAGCCTGCACCGCTACGCCACCGAGCTCGACCTCGGACCGCCCGCCGCCTACACCTGGCTCAAGGCCAACGCACGCCGCTACGGCTTCATCCACAGATACGCTTGGGAAGCCTGGCACTACGAGACACCATTAGCTGCATATCGGCGCTCGTCAGACGGCCGACTCTTCGCGAGACGAGCTGGCGCGCGTGTGGCGGAGCCGTCGCCGGCGGCCGTCGGGTCAGTCCGGAATCCGAGGGTTTTGGCCTACGACTCCCGCGGCTGCCGGTGCACCGCTCTCCAGCCAGCGTCGTAGTTGGCGAGGTCGGGAGGCGCCCCGATGAGCCCGAGCATGCTGCCGTAGGTCGTGATGGCTTCCAGCGGTATCTCGGCGACGCTTTTCAAGCCCAGCTGTCGCATGTAATCGGCGAGCGTTGTGAAAGTCTCCTGGTAGCTCGGGCCCTGGCCGACAACCCGAAGCTCACCACTCGCGAGGTGCTCTGCCTCGTCAAGGCTCAGGTCGATGAGGCGTCGACGGGTGCCGGAGGCGAGATGCAGATCTCCTATCTCCGGTTCGAGGTAGGACAAGGTAGGCATCGCTCCCCAGCCTCTCCACGAGGCACCACGGCCCTTAGCGCACAGGACGAGACGAACACCGCCGCCTTCCCATTCATTCATGGACTCGCCGGCGTCTGGATCAAGGTTCCTCAGCCAGTCATCTACGAACGCGACCAGGTCGCTTGCTGGGAAGTCGGCCAAATCGTGATCCTCCACCTCGCGGAAATCCATCTCAAGCAGGGAAACATGAAACAGCGCCTCCGGGTCAATCGGGCGCAAGGCTTCGAACACGGTCCGCTGCCACAGTTCGGCGTCAAACTGCATGGCCAGAGGCTAGGCGCGTCGGGCGGGTCTTTCGTCCTCGGTTCGCATTCTCCAGACCGACCGTGGCTCGCCCGCGCTTCTCTAGGGCGCGATTCTGGCTCCCAAGTGCCCAAAGGGGAGCGGCCGCGGGCGTGCGTTAAGGGCAGGTCCTCAGGACGAGTGCCTTCGTCCCTAGCACGTCAACGTTGATTGCCGGGCGGCAAGCCTTCTTCGCCTACAACTTCGACAGGGTCATTGGAGAGCTCTCGTCGGGCTTCGGCATTGGCGAGATCACGGGCCATTGTGCGTCGATGCGAGGCCGACGCTTCTGGCTGTCCATAGTGGGCAAGTAGGTCCGGCGCCAGCGCCGGGCGGTGTCCTCGCGCCAGCCAGGGATCAACGCCGGGCTCATGGAACCACTGGGTGTCGGCATTCGCGACTACGAACGCGTTTGCAGTCGCTACGTGCCGGCCGTAACCGGAAACCGTTGCTTCCGTGCTCTTCTGATCGCGCCACGTCATCAGCAGTAGATGCGCTGGGGCCACAGGTACGAAGACCTCGAGCGTGTCGACGATCCCCGCGTGAAGATCGTTGGCGGCCGGCCTGCGGCTGGAACTTGAACTGATGGGCCAGCTGATGACTGGGTGGTCTGAGGTGACCAGGCGGCCTCGGTTGAAGACGACCAATGTCCAATGCATCGAGGCGAACACGATGCCTACCGACCGCACCAGCTTGAGCATCTTGGTCAGTCGGTACGTCTCGCTGGTGAGGGTCGCCTCGACCTCTTCGATGACCTCCGTGGCAGTGCGTCCGGGGTGGGGTTTGAGCGCGTCCTCAGGATTCGCTCGGATGTCGTCAAGTATCGCGGCGATGTGGTCCTCGTGCCACTGCCGAAACGCCGCGCCCCTCAGGTACTGAAGGGCAAAGAACTGCGCAATCTTGCTTTTGTCCTCCAGATCGACTGGCCAGCGAGCAGGGAGCTCCCGGATGAGCGGCAGTGCCGCCGTCTCGCCTTGTGCGAGCGACCACTCGATGTCATAGGTGGGTTCTCCGCTCGCGGGCCGCTCGCGCCGGTAGAAGTTCTTACGCACTCCGGCGTCGCGGACCCCGACTAGCCGGGAACCGGGGACGCCAACCCGCCTCATTGCGATCTGCTGGCCGTGTGCCCAGGCACGTAGGTAACCCGTCGGGACGACGTGACTGTGGGGCACGGCATCGTAGACCCCAGGATCGCGAGCGGTCATAAGCCACTGATGATGTCCGTGCGCATGGACACGTCGCCGCTCAAACCGGGGGAGGGGATGGCGGAGTCGTCCGCGCCGTCTGGGACATCGCAGGGGTCCCGTGGCTGGCGTAACGGATCAACAGCCGGATGGGGCAAGAACCCCCCCTGGCCGACGCTGTCCGCGTGGAGCTCGTCGACGGGACGCTTGCCTAACCGCGCCGGACGACGTGCACCGTGTAGTCGACGGCATGCTCGTCGACGTCGTCCGGCAGCTCGTCGGCCTGGACCTTTACCCGCACCGGGACCGTCGTCTGCTTGAGCCCGCTCTCGCGCGGGGGCAGGTCGACCGGAAACTGGAGGAACTTCTCGTAGTGGGGTCGCAGTCCGACGTGCCCGAGCGTCATTGAGAGGAACTTGCTTGAAACCGTCTCGCGGCCGTGGGCGTCGGGCAGGAGCTCGTCGGTGGGCGCGGCCATCTGGCCTGCGGGCGTCTCCTCACCGCCGGGCCCGGACCAGCGGGCGTACTCGAGACTCGCTGGCACGACGACGTTGATCAGCGTGGGGCCGGCAGCCTTTTCGCCGACGTTCTTGATTCCGATGCCGATGCGTGTGTTTTGCTTGGCAGCGTCGGTCCAGCGGATCCCGTGTTCGTCGGCGTCGACCGTTCTGATCGTCACGGCGAAACGGGCGCGCGCATCACGGTCCCGCTTACGAGCTTGGTGTGCACGCCAGGCGAAGTACACGCCGATGATGGCGAGTGCAAGGCTGGCGAGCGCAACGATCAGGCTTGCGGACACGCACCGATTATTCGAGGCGGCGCGGCGGCCTCGTCGGGTCAGCCTCAGGTTTGGCCCAGGTGGCTCTTATGGAGACCGCGAGCGGGTCGCCTACGAGCACTTCCGCTTGGCCCTAGACGACGGTTCACCGACGGTGCTGTGCGAGACTCGCGCAGATGGAGGCGGGAACGAGACTCGCGGAAGTACTCGACCCGCTGTTCCTCCCCTATTCAGAGCAGGAGCTCAGCGCGCATTTCGTGGACTCCGGTGCTGAGCATGTGGCGAAGTGGCGGAAGCGACTCGCCGATGCGAGGTTGAAGCAGCCAGCCGACCCGGCATTTCTGCATCGGGACGAGACGCTGTGGACGGCCAGCGCACTCCTTGCCGTGCACAAGCACGCCGACCGAGCGGCCCGCTGGGAGGACGTGCTCAGGCGGGCATTCGGTGATCGGCCGCCGCTTAGCACGCGAACCACCTGGGCCGAGTTCCTCAGTGGGGACCTAGAGCTCTACTTCGAGGTCGGCCTGCGATCGCCGGATTCCTACCGACGATGGCTCCGCGACCACCTGCATGAACGCCATCCTCTCGTCGAGCAGGTCGAACTCGGTAGGACGCGGGGATCCGGACTCGAGGGCCATACCAAGCTTGACGCCTTGCTGCTCAACGTCAGTGGGGGCCACGCTGTGCACTTTGAGGCGAAGGTTCTGTCCGACATCGCTCCTAGGACGACGTTCGACGCTCTGCGCAACCAGCTCGCGCGCAATCTCGACGCGCTGAACGTCACGCCGCACGGTGGCGGCGTGCTGGCAAGACGCGATCCGGAGCGGAGCCTGCTGTGCTTGATGACGCCTGGACTGTTGCGCAGGCATCGGCGAAGCCGCCTATATGGGCATCTGTATGACGAGTACCGCGAGCACCCTGAGCGCCTAGCGGAGGATCTGCCGCACCTCGACCCACCGACAGCGAAGCGGCTATCGCGGAGCCTCGGCTGGCTCACCTTCGAGGACGTCGCGCGAACGGACCCCAGCGCCTGCCTGTGGTTGGCCGACGACGACGACCCCGTCGGGCAGGCGACAGTCGCCGCGGCAAGACGCCTGGAAGACGCGTGCGACCGTGGCGAGCGGGTCCGCGAAAGGCAGCTCCAAGAGGCACTGGCGGCTGAGTTACCGCGCGCAGAGATCGAGCAGCGAGTCCCGGTTCCTGATTGGGATCCTCAGCCGGGCGCCACGGACGTTGTCACGCGAGACCCCGCAGGCGGGGTCGTTCAAGTCATCGAAACGAAACTCAAAGCGACGAACGACATCTACGAGTGCCTCTGGGACTTAGCGAAAGTCGTGAGCTTCTCGGAGCGCCAAGTGGGGGCATACCTCGTGGTCGGTACGACACAGAACGGGTGGCGGCGTCATGCAACCCGCGAACTCTTCGGTTCGGGCCGTCATGCTCTAGTCGAGACAATCCGCGCGCACCTGGACTGGTGGGACAAGTACATCCTCGGCGACAGCACCGGCCGCCCACTCCGGGTCCCGGCCCAGATCGACGTCCGTGTCCTTACGCGCGTGCCCCTCCGTCTCAGCGAAGACGAATGGGAGCTTCGCGCCATCCGTGTCCACGGCCGCGGTCCCCACATCGCCTTCCACGCCGGCCGCCCCGACGGAGCGCCACCCCGCCTAGCCCAAGCTCCCTAACGTACCCCGGCCGTCCCATGCGACCAGCGAGCTCGCACCAACAGCGCTGGAGGCACGGGCCATCTCGGGGGACGCGCTTCAAGACTACGGAACATCGCGGGGGCGTTCGGGCCCGCTTGTGAACTACAACGAGCAACGCGCCATGCGGGCGAGACCCAAGGCTGGCTCACTACGCGTGGGAGCCTTGGCGCACTACGGACACCATTAGTGCTGTATCGATGAACGGCGCCTTACGGGGAGGTTGAGCGCGCGGTTCTCGCCCCCCCGGTATCCAGGCCGCCGAATCACAGCGTGGTGGGACGCAGGCCCTGATGACCGATGGTTGGAGGTTGAGTCACGCCGTTTACTGATGCGGGGCTGGACGTCACTGCTGCTCGTAGCGTTATTCCTAGCGGGTAGGATCGCCCTCGGTGGAGAGTCGATGAGCGCGAGGGTGTCTCGTCGCCGATTCGTGGTCGGCTCCTTGTCGCTGCCCGCTGCGGCGCTGAGCGGCAGCGCAGTCGTGGAGGGCGCAGCGGCGCGCACCATGTTGGCGTCACGGGCGGCTAGGCGCGACCCGTCGTTCGGCAACTGGCGCGCCGTGCGGGCCCAGTTTCGACTCGACCCGAAGCTCACGCACTTCGCCGCCTTCATCCTTGCCTCCCACCCGAAACCGGTCAGGCGGTCGATCGCGAAACACCGAGCCGCGCTCGACGCCGACCCGTACACCTACGAGTCCACGAGCGCGTTTGGTCGTGAGCAGGAGGTCGCCTCCGCGGCCGCTGCGTATCTCGGCACCGACCCCGAGCTGATCGCCCTCACCGGCTCCACCACGATGGGCCTCGGGCTCGCCTACCGCACGTTCCGGCTGAAGGCCGGCGACGAGGTGCTCACTACCGAGCACGACCACTACTCAACGCACGAGGCGCTCCGCCTGCGCGCCCGGGCGGACGGCGTCACAGTGCGCAAGGTTCGCCTGTACCCGCCGAACACGCCGGAGGTCGCCACCGTGGATGGGGTGGTCGACGCGCTACGCCGCGCCATCACTCCGCGCACCCGGCTGATTGCGATCACGTGGGTGCACTCGAGTTCCGGCGTGAAGCTGCCGGTGCGATCGATCGCGGACGAGATCCGGTTCGTCAACGCGGGTCGCTCACACGATCAGCGCATCACGCTGATCGTGGACGGCGTGCACGCCCTGGGTGCGGAGGCGTTTCAGGTCGAGGAGCTTGGTTGTGACGTGTTCGTGGCTGGCTGTCACAAATGGCTCTGGGGCCCTCGCGGGACCGGCCTCGTGTGGGCGAAGCCGGCCGCGTGGGAGCGCATGAGCCCGGTGATCCCATCCTTCGACCCGAGGGTCTATGCAGCGTGGATGGGGGGCACGACGCCGAATGCACCTCCGGGACCCACGATGACACCGGGCGGCTTCCACGCCTTCGAGCACCGCTGGGCGCTCCCCGCCGCTTTCGCCTTCCACCGAGCGATAGGCCCCGAGCGGATCGCTCGACGCACGCTCGCGCTGAGCAACCGACTGCGCGAAGCTGTCGCCGAGGTGCCTGGGCTTGATCTTCGCAGCCCCGGCGGGGCTCTCGGCTCAGGCGTCGTCTGCCTTGAAGTCGCCGGAAGGTCTCCGTACGCGGTGGTCGGAGCCCTTCGCTCGCGGTTCGGCATCGTGGCGAGCGTGACCCCGTATGCCGTGCACCTCGTTCGCGTCGGCACCTCGTGTCTGAACACCCGCCGCGAGGTCGACAAGCTGGTCAAGGCGCTGGCCAGCCTGCGCTGACCGAAGTCGCTTCGACGCGGCGCTCCTCGGCGGGCGCGCGCTATCGCTTCGCGCGAGGAGCGTGTTCGCCGTGTGGGCCTCACAGTGCTTGCAGCTGGGTTGGCTGGCCGAGCCGAGCGTCGCGGCCGACCAGGTGCTCAAGGTGGCCGGATTCAGGGTCGATATAGCCGGTGTGTGACGAGACCACCGCTGGACCCGGCGCGAGGTGCGGAAGTGGCCCAGACACTCAGAGACTGGGGCGTCAAGGGCATCCTCGTCCGAGCTGCCGAGCTCGGCTACATCACAGAGGTCAAGTGCGGGATGCCCACGTGCTTCTGTCCCGAAGACCTGGGTGGTGCTTGGTACTTCGAACGCCTCGCTGCTGGATACAGCGACTGGAATCCGACCCATGAGCATTTCCCGGCTTCTAAGCGAGACGGAGGCCACAGAACTGTCGACAACTCGGTCCTTACCCACCGCCTCTGCAACAGGCTCGCCTATTCGATAGAGAGCGGGCGGTCACACGCGAGCGATCTCGAAAGAATCAGACGAGCTCGCGAGGCGGCAGCTGGGAGCTAAAGGCGTCGAGCAACGCCATCTCCACGCCGGCGACCTTCGCCCTTCAATAGAGCTTACGCCTAAGCATTTGGAACTCGAGCCAGCACGACTGGCCTGCGTCCAGCGGCGCTGCTGCTTCGCGCGAGAAGCGACAGCCGTAGCTTGGCCTGGGGGCCAGGCCGCGTGACCCGATTTGGGACGGTTCGCCCCAGGAGCTCGTAGCACTACGAGTAGCTATTAGGTACGTGTCGCGGCTTGCCCCAACGCGATCCGAGCCTGCGCCGCCGCTTCGCTGCCGGTATCACGCGATAGCGATAGCGGCATGACACCGGGGAGAACGCGACTCGGCGGGATCCAGTGTCCGGTCAGCCATGCGCCCTCAACCGTGCGAGTGTCAGGGCCGGGTGGAAGGTGCCATCGGCGTCGCGGTCGTGCACGACGAGCGTGGGCTGGGCGTCGCGCATGACGCCGCGGCCGAGCTGGACGGCGGCGGCGGCGGGCGCGGCGGCGAATATGTCGATCTGGTGGCAGTCGGGGTGGTCCCGCTCGACGGTGGCGAGGAAGCGGTGATAGGTGTCGGCGAAGGCGTCGAGTGATGCCCTGGCGCTCAGCACGTCGCGCGAGGGCGCGGTCCAGGCCGGGGCGATCTCGTAAACGGTGGCGCCATCAGCGCTGGCGACGACCTCCGGGCCGATTGGGGCGGTGAGGGACACGGCCACCGCAACACTGTCGCCGTGGCCCGGGCCGGCGATCCGGCCTGTACTGAAGGCGACCGCGACGGCGCCGGGGTCGAATCCCCAGCCCTTGTCGCCGGTACCGTCGCGGCGGCGCTGGTAGATCGTGGTCGGGATCTTGTCGTCGAGGTGATACCCCAGCGCGACTAACAGTGGGATCCGGGTGAGTGCGAACACCGACAGGTGCCCGATGGGCTGCTGCGCTTCGCGAATGCGGGCTGTGGCCTGTTCGATGACGCGGGCGCCTGTCGCCCAGTACGACCTGTCGCCCTCGTCCGGTAGGCCGCGTAGGTCGACCTCAACATCCTCGCCCGAGAGGGCGAGTGGGTAGCGGGGGAACCTGCCGTCGTCGCGCACGGCGGCGAGGACCGTCTCGCGCGGTACTTCAACGGGCGCGCCGCGGATGCCGCCCGTGACGCGCATGACGACGGTTGCGACGTCGTCCTTGAGCCCGGAGACGAGGCGGATGCGGTCCTCGTGCTCGCGCTTCATCCGGCGCAGGCCCTCGACGGTGTGCTCGGTGATCAGCCGGTCGATCACACGGTGATGCGGGCGGCAGAGCAACATCAGGTTGTCGACACCCTCGCGCTCCGCCATGGGGAGGTCCGCGTCGCCGCGGGGCGAGCCCGACGTGTCCATGGCGCCGACGATGTGCGCCCGATCGCCGAGGTTGATGCTGTAGCCCGAGACTTCGTCCTCGAGCAGGTAGCTGTTGCAGTACTCGCAGCGCCCTCCGGCGACGACCCAGAGGCGCAGGGTCGTTTCGGTGCTGATCGATCCGCGTTGGGTCACCATCAGGCCGCTTGCGTTCCGGTGGTTGGTTCGTGTCCGCCTCCGTGCCAGGTGCCGGTTGCCTTCCAGACCTCGTAGTGGAACAGCCACTCAGACGCCCACGGGACGATCATCCGCGTGATCAGCTTGTCGTCGGTCCACTGCCACGGGTAGTAGAGGCAGAGGTGGTCCTGGGTGTACACGTGTGGGAGCGACTCCACGCCCGCGCCGCCCAGTTCGGGCCGCAGGACGGTAACGGTCGGTGCCCTCTGTCCGGTTGCGTAGCTGATGTGCACGGTGTAGATGTCGCTCAGCGGACTGGGTTGAAGCTCGCCCGTCCAGCTGAGCTGGTTGCGCTCGATCGTCACGGTCGTCGTGACGGGCAGCTGTGCGAGCGCGGCGAGCTGCTGGATGAGCGTCCTACGGTTGGCTGCCACCGCCGTAGAAATCGTGGTTGCGCACTGGAATGGCGCCGGTGGTCGACAGGAGGCCCGACGTAGCGGCGAACCCCAGCCGCCCATTCTCGCGCGTTTGGCGGTAGGTGTCGCCTAGGCGCCCGACGGCCTTCTCTACCGGCCGCTGACCGAAGCTCTCCGACAGCCTTCCGGCGACCTTATCGAGGCCGCGGTGAGACTCGGCGTCGCGGAGGTCCTCGCCGAGCTGCTCGAGCCAGCCGAAGAAGCGAGCAGCCAGCTGGGGGTGGTGGCGCCACCGGTCGGCGAAGTTCTCGCGCGGCTCCACGGGGTTGGGGACCAGCAGGCCGTCGGGACCCTGTTGCACGTAGTGGGGCATCAGCTGGACGGCCTCAAGCACGGCTTCGTAGAGGTGTTGCTCGCCGCGGTAGGCGTGTGCGGCGAGCGTGGTAACCAGGATCGACGCCGGGCGGGCTTCGAGGTCGTCACGGAAGTGCTCGTTGCGGTGGAGCTTCAGCACCTGCACGACCCGGTGGAGGGTCGTCTTGACTTCCCACTCGGGGATCGCCTCCGGGGCGGTACGGGCGGCCTCGGCGAGGCGGAGGCGCTTCGCCACGGCCTCGGCCTCGGCCTGGCGCTTGAACCACGCGGCGAACGCGAGCGGGTCTGAGAACTGCCAGGCGCGCAGCTCGCGGTCGGTGACCAGGATCGCGGTGGGACTCGCTTTAGTGTTCGGGATCGCGGGCAGCACGTCCAGGTGTAAGCGGAGCGAGTAGGGGTAGCCGAGCGTCCAGCAGCGCCTGCGCTCCTTCAGGCCCGTCGGGCCGTCGGCGAGATGGCGGTGCGCGACCACGTACTCGGAGAGGACGTCGCCGACCTCGTGCTTCAGCTTGGCCTGCGTCGTCGACTCCTTCCTGATCTCACGGCGGCAGACGGTGTCGACGTCGTACTCGTCGCTCCCCGAGGGCAGCACCACCGTGTTCAGGAGAAACGAGCCCTGCGGATGGACGACCCACCCGGCGTGCCCGTCGGCGTTGGCGGCCAGCCAGTTTCCGACCCGCTCGTACTCGCGCGTGGCCGCTTGGTGCAGCTCCAGCGGGATATCAAGCTCGACCACGGTGTCGCGGAGCAGCCGACTGATCAGTTCAGAAGTCGTGTCCAACATCGAGATGCTCCTTGCGGTCAGAGAGGGTGCGGGGTAAGTGCCATCACCCACCCAGAACGCCGGATCGCGCCCGGCGTTCAGTCCCCGGTCATGCTCGGACGCGGCCGATCGCCTTGGCAGCCATCAACGCGTAGACCATCACCTGGCGGCTGACGCCGAACGCGGCGCACAGCCTCCGCACCGACGGCGTCCCAGAGATGGCTGCGGTAAGGCGCTCGCGTGGCACGAGCAGCTCTGACGCAAAGGCGTTCGCCTCGGGCTCGACCTTGGCGCGCTCCCCCACCTGCCTGAGCACGAAGTGGCCGACCTCGTGGGCCAACGCGAAGCGCATCGCCTGCTCGGACGTGCCGGCGGGGATCTCTATGCGGGTCCCGACGAGCAGCCCGTCGTGGTCGAAGCTGCCGACCTCGACGGTCAGGCCAAGCTCATCCGCGAGGTGCTCCAGGGCGAACGGCGGCCCCGGGATTTCATGGTCGCGGTGCAGCTTGGCGGCCGCCTCCCGCGCTAGCTTGAACTCCGGCATGTCGCGCACGCTGGGCGCCTCGCTACGTGGCGCGAGTGCTCGGTCGCAGATCGGGCACGGATCGTCGACCGACGTGGGCGTCCTGTCTGATACGCCGTCGGGCTCCCAGTCCTTATCCGCCCCCGCCGAAGTGTCCACGCTGTAGCCACAGAACTGGCACTGCAGCTCGCGCTCGATCGGATCGTAGGCGTCCTCGGCATCGAGGTCCTCGGAGCCGCATTCGGTGCAGCAGTCCTCAAAGCGGCTGCGCAACATGACGCGGGCGCCGCACTCGCGGCAGACCATCACGGTCACAGTCCCAGCTCTTTCTCGAGAGCCGCTGCGTACTGGTCGGCTGCGGCGCGGGCCGCCTCGGGATCCCGGCGGCGCGGCGGGACGATGCCACGCCGACGGCGGGCCTGGGCGGCGGTTGGTGTTACCGGCTCCTCCGAGTGGTGAGTCAGCACGGAGGCGCGGGCCAACTCGACGACGCGGCGGCTCCGCAGCAGCCCGAACCCGAGCACGGCCTGCCCCAGCGCTGGGACGGGGATCGCAGCGTACGGATCGGCCTCGCCGGCCTCGAATGCTCCCCATACGCGCGAGTCGAGGTCGACCTGTTCACTCCACGTCTCGAGCTCGATGCCGAGGTCGTGGCGGCGCTGTCCAAGCACCGGGCCGAGCTCATCAGCGACGTGCAGCAAAGACCAGGGCGAGTACAGAGGTCGGAGATCGTCGGCGAGCGCGGCGTGGGCGCCAAGCCGGGGGTCCTCGTCGCTCAAGACCGGCGCCCCGGCCGGGTCCGCGACGCGCTCGCCGGCGTAGAAGGCGTCGTAGCCGGCCGTGAGCGCTGCGAGGTGCTGCTCCGACAGCACGCTCACCGTTTCAACGGCCTGTTCGACGAGGACGCGGTCGCTCGCCCACACAGGCGCGAGCGACGGGTAGCCGAGCACGCCCGGGTCCAGAGCGATGTCGGCCTCCGACGCCCACAGGGTCTCCGCCAAGAGCGGCATGATCAGCACCTCATCCATGCCGGATTCGAGTACCGCCGCGACGATGTATTCGTCCATGGCTGGTGCCCAGAAGGTCCAGACGCCGCCGGAGCTAGGCGGCGGCCCCGGTGCCGGCTGTGGCACGGCCGGGGTGGGCGCGTGGCCGAGCGTCGACTCGGACCCATCGACACGGGCGACGATCGCCCGGCAGCGCGGGCAGCCGGACAGATGGCCCCCGAGCGTCGTGGCCGCGTCGGCGGTGCAGAGCTCGGTGAAGGGGGGGCAGGTCATGCGTTCTCCGTGAACAGTGCATCGAGGACTCGCTTCAACACTTCCGGCGCATCGGTCCCCAGCCGAGCGAGGATCGCACCAATCCGGCCACGCTCGTGGGAGATCGTGCCAGTCGAGCATCCGAGCTGCACGGCGAGCTCCCGGCCGGGCACGCCGTTCTCGATGCCGATCAGCACCTGGGCCTGGCGCATCGTCAGCTCCGCGAGGGTGGCCGTGACGAGCTCGGCGATCACCACCTCGGCCTCGGGATCAGGGCCGGTGGACGCGTCCGCGGCCGTGTCGAGCTCGCCGGCCGGTGTGGGGTCCTCGATCGCGAATCGCAACCGCAGGGCGCGCATGATCGTGCCCGTGGTCATCGATCCGGCCTTGAGCAGGCCGCTGACGAAGCGATCGAGCTCCTCGGCCTCGAGCAGCGGCGATAGCTTGCGCGCCTCGGCGTCGTAACGGATCACCTGGAACTCGCCCAGTGCCCACGCTACCCCCAGCAGTTGCCGATCGTCCCCCTCGAACGGCTTGTCCCGACCATCGGCGAGGCGCCAGAGTCGTCCGCTGCCCGATCCACTGCCGGCGAAGCGCTCGGTTTCCTCAAGCAGCCGCGCGACGCGGTCGTACAAGTTCGCCGACTGCGACCGGGCGAGGCCGTCCACCAGGTGCTGGCGCACCGACGTCTCCGCCATCCGGCGGAACACGCGCAGGACGGGCGCGCGCTGGAGCATCGCCAGCAGCTGCCCACGGCCGACGAGCCGCGCGGCGACCCAGTCCGCGAAGACCTCGTCCACGGCCTCGTCGCTCCAAACACCTACGGGGAGTAGTGGGAGGGAAGCCCCGCGGTGCGCACGAGCAGGCGGACCGTCCGGAGGCAGTCGGCCATCAGCTCGGCCGACGGCTCGCTGCCAGCGAGCACTGCGGCGCGGGCAGACGCGTACTCCGTGTCGGTCATGTGGGGCTCCGCGCTGAGAGGGCGAGAACCTGGCTGCGGTAGGGCTCGGTCATCTGGCCGTGGTGAGTGGCAGCCTCGGCAGTCGGGCGGCCGACACGACAGCGCCAGCGACTGAAGCTCCCAGGTCTGTCGAAGCCGGTCGACGCGGTGGCCGGCGTCGGTACCTTGCCGCTCACGGACACAGACCGCGGCGCGACCACGACCATCGTCGAGGTGATTGCGATCACCAGGCAGGGGCGCAGGACGTTCTTGGTCGACGCTCCGGTGTCGGCGTCGTGAAGGATGAGCACATCACCCACAGCGATCACCGCGAGATGCCGTGAATGCTGAGTGAACTGAGCATTATGGTTGACGCAGGGTACGGGCGCTTGTCTCAGTGATGGAGCCTTTCAGCTCGGGTCTTACGCCGTCGGCGTGGCGCACGCGTAACGAAGCTGCGTCCGCGCGCCTGGGCGCACGACACAGACGATCGACCTGCGGTGGGAGCGGGTCCCACTATCGCTTCGCGCGGAGGGTGTCGCGCAAACAGTGCGGCGTGCGGAGTTCGTCGTAGGTGAGCGCGCCGAGGCCGGCGGGGGCCGGGGGTCCGCGAGGAGTTCTGTGGCCGCCTCGGGGCTCAGTTGGCGGCGAGTTGGGCTCGGTGGAGCTTGAGCAGGTTGTGGGTGGCGGCCAGGAGGCGCCATTCGGACCTGACGGCCGCTCGGCCTCGGCGTAAGAAGCGGTCGGCGCCGCGGTTTGACTTGATCTGCCCGAAGACCGGTTCGACCGACCCTTGGCGTCTGAGGTAGAGCTCGGCGCCCCAGTCGGTTGCCAGCACTCTTCGGGTGAAGTCATAGAGGCCGCCGCGACGGCCGGGCCGTGGTTCTTTTCGCTTGTCGGCGTCTGGAGCGACCAGCGTCTGGATGCCCTGGCCCACGAGCGCCTCGATCGCCTCGTTCTTCCAGTAGCCGGCGTCGGCCAACACCACCGCCGGGCGCTCTTCGACCCCGGCGGCGTTCAGCTCGGCGGCGGCAGTCTCGACCATCGGCCGCAGGTTGGCGGTGTCCAACGATTCGATGCTGATCTCGGCCGCGACCACGATCTGCTCCTGGGTGACCACGGCCTGGGCGTTGTAGCCCTGCACCCACCCACGCGTGGTCTTGAGGTTGCGCGCATCCGGGTCGGTCACATTGATCTTCCCCGCCGGGCTGTCGGTCAGCGGGTAGGGCTTGATCAACGCGCGGGCGCCCGCCATCCGCCGCGACCCATCAGTCGCGATCCCGCGCGCATGCCAAGCCGCGTGCTCTGTGACCACCTTGCGCTCCAACGCCCAGTCCTGCTCCAGACGAGCCTTGCACTCGACCAGCCGCTCGGCTCGGCCGCGCGGGACCTTCTTGGCCTCGGCCGCCCGCTTGGCGTCCAGCGCTTGCTTGGCCTCGCGCAGCACCTTGCGCCGATCACCCGAAGTGCGCAACCCCTCCGGCAGCTCGTCCCCGCGCGCCTCGCCGAACAGCTCGTCCTCGCGAGCGTCGATCTCGCCCGCCTCCTCGAGGATCTCCTTCGCGATCTGCTCATAGCTGCGCGTCGCGTGGTGCGTCGCCGCCGCCGCGACCTTCGTGCCGTCGACGGCCACCACTCCGACCTTCACCAGCCCGGCCCGGGCGCACAGCTCCAGCACCCCGCCGAACAGGCCAGCGATCGCGTCCTCGTGGCGAGCGCGAAAGCGGGCGATCGTGGCGTGATCGGGCACCTGATTCGCGGTCAGAACGCGGAAGGCGATGTCCTCGCGACAGCGGCGCTCGATGCCCCGCGCCGACCGCACCCCGATCGCGTAGGCGTAGACCAACAGCGCCACCATCATCTGCGGGTCGTGCGCCGCGGCACCCCACCCGTCGCGGCGATAGGCGCCATAGAACGCGTCGAGATCGAGTTCGTCGACAGCATCGAGAACGAACCAGGCCAGATCATCCTCGGGCAGCCACTCGCTCAACGACGGCGGCAGCAACAACTCCTGCTCACGGTCACACGCGATGAAGTTCTGGGCCATGCTCAAATCCTCCAAGCACCACCGGACAAACCCCCGGTTTATGCGACACCCTCCGCGAGAAGCGACAGCCTGAATCGCCTGCCAGACATGTAGCCGGAGGGGGCGCTATGCGCCCGCCGCCACCTACAAATCGTAGCGGGGGCCCGCGAGGCCCGCGGCTGGGCGAATATGGCTTGTAGCCCTGGCACTAGGGGTTGCCGTTAGCCCTGAATGCGGGAGCGAGCCACCCGGGGCTCCGGCGGGCCGGGCCGTTGCGAGCACGGACGCAATTTTCTGGTGCATCGACGCGGGCCGGTCATGCGTGGAGGTGGACGCGTTCGCCGTGGGGGCCGAAGATCATGATTGCCTCGACGGGGCCGTCGACGGCGCCGAACCAGTGCGGTGTCCAGGTGCTGAACTCGACGGTTTCTGCGGCCTCGATGGTCAGGTCGTCGGCGCCGAGGACGAGCCGTAGGCGTCCAGTGAGGACGTAGATCCAGTCGTGTCCCTCGTGCACGTGGAGGGTCTCGACGTCGGGGGGCGTCCTGCGCCTGGCGCTGATGTGGACCTTGTAGGCGTGCAGTCCGCCGGCCGAGCTGCGCTGGCTGAGCGGCCACATCGTCATGCCGTCGAATTTGCGCGGCTTGCTGCGGACGCGTGGGTCCTGCGGCGGGGGGGTGCCGAGCAGATCGTCGGCTCGGACGCCGAGTGCCGCGGCCAGGGCGGGTATGTGGTCGAGGGCGAGGCGCCGCTTGCCCGACTCGAGACGACTGAGGGTTGAGATGTCGATGCGGGCGCGCTCGGCAACTTGCTGGAGTGTCAGCCCCTGCTCGGAGCGAAGCTCGCGAAGGCGGCGGCGGACGCGGACGTCGACCGGCTCGTCGGTGGCGGTGTCGGTCATTGTTCCTGAAGTCTATTGCCTGATCAGCAACGCGGCTTGTCGCTCTCTGACTTCTCTGGCACGCTCGCTCTATGGATACGACCTGGGACTGCATCGTGGTTGGCGGCGGAGCCGCCGGCCTCAGCGCCGCGCTGGTGCTCGGCCGCGCCTTACGGCGGACGCTCGTCATCGACGCCGGCCAACAGAGCAACCGAGCCACAGGCGGGATCGGCGGCCTGCTTGCCAGCGATCGCCGCCCGCCGCTCGACTTCTACGCCACCGGTCGTGCCGAGCTCGCGATCTATCCAACGGTGGAGCTGCGATCCGGCGAGGTGCTGGGCGGTGGGCGCGACGAGGCGGACTTCGTGCTCGAGCTGGCCGACGGCTCGACGGAGACGGCGCGGCGCGTGGTGCTGGCAACCGGCATGGAGTACCGCTACCCCCCGCTCGAGGGGATCGAGGAGCGCTGGGGCCACTCCGTCTTCCACTGCCCGTTCTGCCACGGCTGGGAGCACCGCGATCGACCGCTTGCAGTGTTCGACCGAGGCGGAGCGCTGATGCTGACCGCTTGGAGCGATGACGTCACGCTGCTGACGGACGGGCCGGCCGATCTGACGTCGGAGGATCAGGACCGGCTGGAGGCGGCGGGCGTCGCGGTCGACGAGCGACCCGTCGCCGGTGTGCGCGGTCCGGACGGGACGCTGACGGCGGTGACGTTCACCGACGGCGGTGAGCGCCCGTGCGGCGGCCTGCTCGTTCCGGTCACGCTGCACCAGCGCTCGACGCTCGCGGCGCAGCTCGGGGCCGCTACCACCGAGCCGGGACCGCTGTTCGCGGACGCTCTGGCCGTGGACGCCAAGCACGCGACGAGCGTGCCCGGCCTGTTCGCGGCCGGCGACGCGGGTGGCGTGATGCCCTCGGTGGCGAACGCGGTCGCCTCGGGCAACACCGCGGCCGCGATGGTCGTGATGAGCCTCATGACGGCGCCGCGCGATCTCGCCCCATCCACCCCCAGCGCCTCGGCAGTTCGATGAGCGCCGCGACCGTGCCGCGCCGCCGCCGCGGGACGCGGCCCGCCGACGCTTCGGCGCGGGCAGGGCTCGTGCTAGCCCTCGTCGTTACGTGCCAGCTGATGATCGTCCTCGACGCCACCGTAGTGAACGTCGCGCTGCCACCGATCCAGCAGGATCTCGGCTTCTCGGCGACCGGGCTGTCGTGGGTCGTGAACGCCTACACCCTGGCCTTCGGCGGACTGCTGCTGCTCGGCGGCCGGCTGGGCGACGCCTTCGGCCGGCGCCGGGTGTTCGGCGCGGGCGTCGCGCTGTTCACGCTCTCCTCGCTGGTCGGCGGGGCCGCTCCGAGCGAGGCCGTGCTCGTGGTGGCGCGTGCAGCTCAGGGCGTCGGTGCAGCGGTCGCCGCCCCGTCGGCGCTGGCGATCCTCATGGCCACCTTCGCCGAAGGCGCGCCGCGCAACAAGGCCCTCGGCCTGTTCTCCGCCATGTCTGCCGCCGGCGGAGCGATCGGGCTACTGGTCGGCGGCGCGCTGACCTCGTGGCTGTCGTGGCGCTGGGTGCTGTTCATCAACGTCCCCGTCGGAGCGGCGATCGTTTTCGCGACCCCGCGGCTGGTCGCTGAGTCCACGCGCATCCCCGGTCGGTTCGACCTCGGCGGCGCGCTGGCCTCGACCGCCGGCATGACCGCCCTGGTCTACGGGTTCATCCGCGCGGGCGCGGAGGGCTGGGGCGACGGCGCGGCCATCCTCGCCTTCGTCGTCGCGGTCGTGCTGATCGCGGGCTTTGTCGCGATCGAGCAAGGCGCCGAGCAGCCCCTCGTCCCGTTACGCCTGTTCGAACGTCGCGTGACCGCAGGCGCCTACCTCACGATGCTGCTGGTCCCCGCCGTGCTGCTCGGGATGTACTTCTTCGTCGTCCAGTTTCTCCAGCTCGTGCTCGGCTACTCCGCGATCGAGACGGGACTTGCGTTCCTGCCGATGGCCGTGCTCATCTTCGCCGGCTCGCAGGCGGTGCCAGGCTTACTCCCGCGATTTGGGCCCCAGCCGTTCATGATCGCCGGCGCGGCCGCGCTGACCGCCGGAACGCTCTGGCTCACTCAGATCTCGGCGTCGAGCGGGTACCTGACCGCCCTCGCCGGGCCGATCGTCCTCTTCGGCCTCGGCGGCGGACTGCTGTTCATGCCCCTCAGCGCGGTCCTGCTGTCGGACGTGCACCTCGAAGACTCCGGCGCGGCAGCCGGAGCGATGCAGGCGTCACAGCAGCTCGGGGCCGCTCTCGGCGTGGCGATCCTCGTCTCCGTGTTCGCCGCGGCGACAAGCGGCGCCGCGACCACCGAGCCCGGGGCGTTCTCGACGGGGGCCGCAGACGCGTTCATCGCAGGCACGGTCTTCTCCGTCCTGACGTTGTTGCTGGTCGTCTTCGTGGTGCGGCCGTCGCAGGCCACGGGAGGCGACCCGTCCTGAGCGACGAGACCCGGGCGTTCTGGGACGAGATGTATCGCGGGCAGGATCGGTCGCGGCATGCCGAGCCGCACCCCTACGTCCGCGAGGTGCTGGCCTCAGCGAAACCGGGGCGCGCGTTGGAGCTCGGCTGCGGCGACGGCACCACCGCCGTATGGCTAGCCTCACGCGGCTGGCGGGTCACCGCCGTCGACATCTCCGGGGTCGCGCTCGACGCCGCCGCGAACCGCGCCGAGGGGGCCGGGGTCTCATCGCGCATCACGTGGCAGCGAGCCGATCTGCGCGACTGGACGACACAGGAGACATTCGACCTCGTCACGGCGTTGTTCGTGCACACGCCGCACGAGCTGAGCTCTCCGGCACTGCTGGCCCCCGCCGCCGCGCAGACGCGCAAGAGCGGCACCCTGCTGACCGTCGGCCACTACACGCTGCCGCCGTGGGCGTGGGATCCCGACGACACCGACGGCCTGCTGAGCGCATCGCAGCTCGTGTCGGCCCTCGGGATGCACGAGCCCGACTGGCGGACCGTCCTCGCCGAGGAGTTGCCGCGCACGGTGACGGGCCACGACGGCCACACCAGCACGGTGCTGGATGCCGTTCTTCACGCCGTACGCGCTAGCCCACCCCAAGGCGGCAACAGTGGTCGTCGCCAAGGGGGGTTACCAGGCGCTCGAAGCACTACGAGTGCGCATTTGGCCTATATCAATCCAGGGCGCCCTACGGAAGGCGGTGGCGAGCGATTCTCACCCCCTGCTGCCGCAGGCTCCGAAGAGGCTGTGGGTCCGTCGCCAGCTTCCGCTAAAACTCTGGCCCGATCGACGAACGCACGCGCCGGCGCGGGCCTAGTCATCCCGCGCCGGCGCCCCGTTCGAGGCTGAACGCACCTTCCGTCCGAGTTCGACGGGAGCATGATCGTGGGCTGGCGGGCTGACCCCCGTGTGTGCAGGCGGCCGAGATGCATCGTCGATCTGAAGGAGGCCGAGATGGCCAGTTTCGCTCTCAGCGCCCACATCTGTGGGCAGGAACTCGCCGTGACCGCGTACAACGACGGCTCCGGCTGGGTCGTGCAGTCGCCTGGCGGGGGCGCGAGGTCGGTCGGCCGCTTTGACGCCGCGGTACGCATTGCCTCTGACGAGCTGGGCCGTTACCTCCGGCGCGCACAGCGCAAACAGCCGTGGGGCCTCGTAGTACGTGTCGGTGGATCGAGCGCCCTTTACGGCACGCCGAACCCAGCCGCCGGGGTAGTGCTGAGCGGACGTCCCGGCGACCCGAAAAGTCTCGTCGCTCGCATCCGTCACCGCTGGCATGAGGGCGACGGCCCGATCAGTGCACTGGAGAACGCCTTCCAGATCGTCAGCGAGCTGCTGAAGCGCTCAAGCAGGGCGGCGGCGTAGGTGACTGAGGAGGCGCTGCTTATCGACCGTGCGGCGTCGGCGGCACGCCCGAGTCGGGAGGCGGTAGCCGACTGGGCTGCCGACCAGCGCGTTTTTGTGTCATCGGTGATCGAGGGCTACGCCGAGCCACGCAGGGCGGCGGTTGCGGCGATCGAGAAGATCGGCGCGACCGCGGTTTGGTTCGAGCGCTTCGGAGGCCGCGACAGCGACCCGAACCAGGCGTACTTGGACGAGGTGCGCTCTTCGGATATCTACGTGGGGCTCCTTGGTGGACGCTATGGGCGGCCGTTGCCCAACCGGTTCTCCGCTACTCATGAGGAGTACCGCGAAGCCGAGCAGCAAGGGGTGCGGCTATCGGTGTGGGTCGAACAGGGGATCGACCGTGAGGGCCCGCAACAGTCGTTCCTCGAAGAGGTACGCCAGTTCAACGTCACCGGCGGCTTCAATGCGCCTGCTGAGCTCGAGCAGGAGCTGGAACGACGGCTCATCGACATCGCAGCCGAAGACCTGTCGCCCTGGTGCAAGCTCGGGCGTGTGGTCTTCCGTGCTCGAAAGATCACGCAGGGATCTGGCCGGGTCCGCGTCGAGGCCACAATCAAGGACCCAAACGTTGCGGACGCGCTCGAGGGGTTTTCCGGCCAGTTCGGTCGCCGCGAGCAGCCGCTCACGTACAGCGGTCGGACGGTCGTAGCGCAGATCCAGGGAGTCGAGATCACGACCCGCGCCGCACGGAGCCGAGATGTGATCATCGACGCGACCATCTCCGAGCCCCCACAGCCGACCACCTATGGCTTCAACGGAATGAGCTGGGACGAGATGACCGACCTAACGATCAGTGTCTCGATTCTCGGCGAAGCCAATCCTCTTGGGATGATGTCCGGCCAAGCAGAGCTACCGAACCCGCTGCCAGAGGTAGTGGCCGCGGGAGTAGCGGCCGAGGCGCTGTGGCCGGTCTGTGAGGTCGCACTCACGGAGGTCCTCGTCACTCACCGGGGCGTCGCGCGCGTCCTGCGTTTGCGGCTCGGTGCCTCTGTCGCCGGCCGACGGTCGTTCCATCTCGATTGGCTGCCGGCCAATCCGTATGGAGAGACCGCGGAACCCCGGTCGGTGACGGGCTCAGTTCGCTTGTGACGCTCCGCCGTGGGCGTTCGCGCACACGCCTAACCCCGACCGCGATCGCAGATGGTCGCCAAGAGTGGCCGAGTAAATGTGGACGCGCTGATCAGCGCATCCACCCGCCCGTATTTCCGCGCGGCACGCTCTGAGGCAAGGGCTACGCTACGGGGATAATGCCGTTCTCGAGCGATGAGATTGAGTCGATCGGCTGGGTGCCAGGCACGACCGCTTTCGAGTACTCCGTCTCTCGCGACGGCGTGGAGATTGGACGCGTGCGCCTGCCTAGAGCCGTGGGCCTCATCAACAGCGGAGAAGACCCGAAGGAGTGGATCGCGCGCCGGTTAACCGAGGTAGAGCAGGCCGAGGGCTTGGAGAAGCTCTCGAGTGCTTTACGGGCCACGCTCGAGATGTAGCGCGCCCGCTCCACGGGGGCACTCTCGGGAGGACGTCAGAGGAGACCTGCTCCCCATGCAAGCGCCAAGAACCCCGTAGGCTCGGGCGGATGAAAGCCAGGTATGACATCCCTATTCGCGGTGCGGGCGAGCCCAGAAAGGTGCGCGCGGAGATCGTCAAGGAGGGTACCGTCGTCGCGAGATCAGCGTGGATCACCTTGGCGGCCGGTCAGGAGCAGCTCGCTCAGGTCACTCTGGACGCTCCGGAAGGTGAGTACGACACACGCCAGGCAACGAACGTCGGCGGCCCCGTCCATGACGACCTAGTGATCCAGGACCTCGGCACGGTTCGGCACACGCACGATGTCGAACAAGCTTGACTGACCTCAAGAGGTGGCGTCCCACCTCTAAGGCTCCTCCCGTGGAAAGCAGGGCCTTAGGAGCGGTGGGATTTCGAACAGCTCCGGTTTGTGGTGCCAGCGAGATCCGAGTTCAGTAAGGGACAACACCTCAGGGAACGGCGTTCTCGTCGAACTGTGAGGCGGCAAAGTCAACGGAAAGCCCTTCGACGACAACCGTATGGTGCTCGATCTGCGCTAGCGGTACGCCCGCGAACAGGGTCCCAGAAGTAGGCACGGCTTGAACGGGGTGTCTCATGAAGAGGAGCTCTGCCTTTACGCCCGTCGCCTCAAGCCGATCTATGAGCTTCTCGGCGACGTGCCGGCACCGGTGTTGAGCGCGAATCGCGTGCTTGAGTTGGGGATACCGACTAGCGAACTCGTCGATCGCCGCGAGCGCGTGAGAAGAGAAATGGCGGCGGAATGTTTGGTCCAAGTCCCAAATTCGGTGTGCAGCGTTGAGAGTCACCCTCGCCCATGTACCGAAGGGTTCGGCCGCTTCGCGGCGCGCGGCCAAGGATCGCAGGTGCTCATGCGCGAACTACACCTCGCAGTGCCGCGGTGGCAACGCGGGTGCCTGCGCCAATACAACCTGGATCCGTCGCAGCACGAGATGCCGTTAGCCGCATATGACCAGCGCGTCGTCATGGCGCGTCCAGCACCCCCGAACATCAGCAGGCCCGGCCTGCCTACGCTGAGAGCGCGCGACCGTGCAAGGAATCGAGCGAAATGAGTCCCTGGACCCTGCAGCGGAGCGCTGTTGCGTCCTGCGCTGCGATCTCACGCAATTGCTGCCGCGAGTGCTGCTGAGCTTGCGGAAGATGCCGAGCAGGCGCGTTGACCCCACGCGGGATGACGAACGGCTCGGTCGCGACCTGCTTACGGGCGCGCCCTCACAGACCAGCAGCCAAGACCAGCTCCTGTGGGGTTAGGTCATCCATGCCACCGTCCGCAGCAGTGTCTCGCAACGATGGCGGGCGCAGCTGGGTTTGCTACTTCTTCTTTTGTGATGATGTTCTTCCGGTCTCGCGCACCGTTGTCGTAGCGTCTGTCCTGTAGCGCCTAGGCCTTAGATGCTGCGGGCGCTGTTGGATGTTCTTGTGGGCTCGCTCAAAGCTGCGCTGAAGCCAACCTTGCGCCTCGTTCATGGTCCCTCCTTAGGTTCTAGGTTGACGTCTTTCATCGCGTCGGAGAACTCCGCCAGGAACTCTTCCTCGATCGTTAGGTAGGCGGTTTCGTCCACGACCAGCCGTGGCCGTGCCGCCTCCTCAGACCAGGGCAGTCGGTTGCCGTTGTCGTCCTTGCGGTTCGGTGCGGTAAACAGGTCGAAGTAGCGCGGGGGCCCCACCCCAACGAACCGCCTAACCACCATCTTGTTCCCGGTCGGTTCCACGGGATCCACTTCGATCGCATCTCGATGCAGAGATAGCGCCAAGCTCTTCTCGTAAGGTTCGCGATACACCACCTCGCGTATCCCTGCGGCGATCATGTGACGGGCGCAGTTGTGGCAGGGAAACGTCGTCGTAACCAACTGGTGATCCTTGACAGACGCGCCCCGTCGCGCGGCGTCAAGCAACGCTGCCATTTCGGCATGGACTGGGCGTCCAAACTCGGTGATGTTCGCCAAGCGGGTGCCGCTTAACGACGCGACGAAATCCTGCAACGTCGACCCGTCCGCGAGCTGGTCAGCGTCCCAAAGTGCCTGAAATGCACGCTCCAGCGCTTCGGTTTTTGACTTTGCGTTTGAGTCGTAGCCCAGCTCGAAGTCTCGTTGATCATCCTCGTCCTCGGGCCAGTACTGGCCGCCGAAGGCTCGCGGTACTTCGTTGCATCCGACGGCGATCACATCGCCGCGGTCAGTGGCAACGACCGCGCCGACCTGCCGGCTCAGATCAGCGGACCGCAGCGCTGCAGCGTGGGCGTGAAACATCGCGTACTCCTCGCGCGTGGGCGTGAGGAACGGATTGCCGAAATAGAGCGCCAGGTAGCGCTGGACGCCGCTGGCGATCTCCCTCTCGGGGGTTGACGCTACGTAGACATCGCCGCTCGTGAACGTCGCGCGAACGTTCTGGCCGAAGTCTCGCTCCTCGTCCCGTTCATCCCGCACCATCAGGTGCTCCGCCTCGCCGGCGAACCCGTCTGCGCGCTCGGGCGCGCCGCGTGTCTCGGCGATCCGTTTCTGAAGCGCAGCTCCACGCACGCTCGCCGGCGTATGGACTGAGATCAAGATCAACCGAGCACCGTAGACACGGCGCAGCATCTGCACCTCGGCGGGGTGCTTGAGCGAGTTCAGCACGTAAGCCTGTCCGTCGACTGGCACGCCGTCCGTCTCCCGCTGGCGAAAATCGGAGATGTAGCCGACCGCAAGACCCGCGACCGCGTCATTACGTCCTGTCTGACGCCGAAGCTCGTCGCCTGCGTCCATATGGCGCTCGATCCGGACATCCTCCGGCACATGCTCGTTGAGATGCTCGCCGCCGTGAGCTTCGCGCAGCAGCCGACTCAGGCGGATCTCCGTGACGTGGTATCCGTAGGGCACCAGCGCCTTCGCGACCTCCGCGCCAGCAGCATCGACATCGCTGCCGACCGGCCCGACGAGCCCGATCACGAGCTCAGGCTTGACCGGCTCGTACATTCCACCTCACCCGAGACCTCGGATCTCGCGCGCCAGTCAGCAAAACGAGCCGAACAACCAGTCTATGCACCGCACCAGACTAAGCGGCGCAGCGGACAAGCTGCACTATCGACGAAGGCGAGCTACCAATCCGTGGGCGCGGCGGGAACCGAGCGAGAGGTGACATACAGCCGCCAGGCACGTTGAGCGAATCGACGCGGTCCTCGCGCGCTCGCCGCCTCGCGCAACTGGGCCTGGTCGAGGTCGTCGAGGCAGCCAGCCGTTGCGACCGGCCAGAGGAAGGGAGCGAAGCGCTCCGTCGCCGAGGACGCTGGACCGTCCGGACTCGCTAGCGACACCGGCGCCAAACCCTCAGCGCGACCCGCGGGGGCGCACCAGACAACTCGCCAACTACAGCGAGTAGCGCGCTAACGAGGCGAGAACTACTCCTGCCGCCATACGCGTGGGAGCCCTGGCACTACGAGACACCATTAGCGCTGTATCACTCTTCAGGTAGTTCCCCCCAGCGACCCGTGCCTCACGAGCACGGTGGGCGTGGGAGCGGCAGAAGCGGCAGCGGCGCCCTGATCTCGCCCGTTTCTCATGGACCGAGGCCGGGCCGGATCGGCGAAGTTCCGCAGCAGCATCTGAGGAACATGTGCTGTCGCTTCGGTGTGCTCACGCCGGAGCGATCATGCGCCGTCCTGAGGCGCTGCCGACCCGAGGCGCGACCGTCCGACCCTAGTCGACTTCGGCACGATGCGCGCGCCGCGACTCCAACAAGGCGCTGTTCCGCCGTCAGGCCCAGCAACCTTGGGTATTCCAGCCAGTGGACGGCTGCGTGGCGGCTGGACTGTCAGAGGCGTCCGGTACCGTCGACTACCTTCCGATGACCGCGCAGACGGCCGAAGCAAGAGAGCTCCGAGTGGCGGCCGCGGGCGTGGCGGCCGAACTAGCGAGCTGCCACGACATCGTCGCTGTTTGTCTTGTCGGGTCCGTTGCCCGCGGCGACGCCGTTGAAACCAGCGACCTCGACCTCGTGGTCATCGCCGACGAACGCCTTAGTCGATCAGAGCTCATGCAGCGGTTGCCCAGGGACCTGCGCGATGATCGCCTGTCCTTACTCTGCTTCTCGCGAAACTCGTGGGGGGCTGACGTCGAGAACGGTTCTCTATTCGTCCACCACGTGCGTTTGGAGGGCGTTCCCCTCCTGGACCGCGAGGGTGTCTTGAAAGCGAGCCTGGACCTCGCCGGTCGAACGAAACCGAACGTCGCGCACGAGCTGGACCGACAGGTGGCCCGCCTGCGCCTCTATCGCCACCCCGAGCGACTCAATGGCGAGCACCTCTTTGCTCTGTCGCACATGTACGCGATCGGGAAAGCAGTGGCCATCGCCCGCTGCATCGAACTCGACCAGCCGGTCTTCGTTAAGGAGGAGGCGTTATTGCGTCTCGGCGCGCTTCGCCCCGATCTAGCCTCGGAGGCATCTGTCGTCATGCGTCTGAGGCCGTTTTACGACCTTACTCGAGAGCGCGAGGCCCCAGAGGTGCCCTTCGAGCCGGTGCACGTCGAGAACCAGATCACGAGCGCACAGGCCGCCATCGAGCGACTTGCTTATGGCTAAGGAGCCGATCGCCGCCGAGCTGCTCGACTATATCGACGACTACATCGCCGAGATCGACGTCAATCAGGCAGTACGTGAGTCGAAGCTGGATAGCGGATCCAACCTCATCGTCTTCTATCGAGAGCTCTTCGCCCAGCTCTTCGCGAACGTAGTGGGCGAGCGCATTTCAGGGGTCGGTCAGCGCAGCGGAGAGAAGGCAAGAGCTCTGTACCGAAAACACTCGCGCAACTGGTCAAAGGCCTTGCGTGCCCTCGTGCGCGATTTCGAGCATTTCTGCAAGATCTATCCGGATCTGCTTGGAGAAGAGTACGGAGAGAGCAACGAGGCGGTCTCAGACCTGCATTTCGATCTCCTTCCGGGTTTGCTCGACCACCTCGAGGAGTGGGCGCGTGGCGATGGCCGGGACGGGCTCGGTGACCGCACGGCGGCCGCGCGCGAGCGGTACGGTCGGTTCGTGGAGACTTTCCAAGGAGCCTGACAATGAGCGAGCAAGACCCCAGAGACTCCAGCCACGAGACGCAAGTGCTTCCAATCGATGAGCTCGAAGAGTCTCTCGTCGAGCTAGTGCGGGTGGACTACGACGCGACCCTGCGAGCGCTCACCGGCTTCGTGACCACCGGAGGCCAGATAAGGGCGATCGGGGCAGCCGCCTGGGCAGTCGTTCTGGGACTCGCTGTCGGCAACGAGTCGGTTGCACTATCGGTCCTCGCGGCCGCACTCGTTGTCGTCTTCGTGTATGCGGACGCCTACCACGCCGCGTTATATCGCCGAACGCTGGGAAGAGCGATCACCATCGAGTCGCTCCTTGACAACTGGATCGACCGGCTCGGGATCGACGCGGACGACCCAGATGCCGTTCAGCGGACTCGGGCAAAGCTTGAGATGCATCGATTCGGTGTGCAGCGAGGCCTTCGCCGCCCGAAGCTAGGCGACCTTGTGGCTGCACGGCCACGAGTCGTCTTCTGGGCGATGTACCCGGCCTTCCTAGTCGCGTCGACGGTTGCCGCAGTCGTCCTCGCCTAGATCACGAACCGCATCCACCATGCGAGCGCGCTCAGGCCCAACTATGCCTCCCAGCCTGGCTCCGCAACGTCGATCACAAACTAGACACGCGCCCCCTACAGGAGGTAGAAGAGCGGAAGCGCCGCGCCCGAGTTCAACGCAAGAGGCACGACGCTTCCTTGGGGAGGGCGGCTAGCCAGCCGCCTCGCTTCTTCCGCTCGGTCACGGTCGTATTCGGACGCGACTTGGCATATCGCCTCGTCACATACTTGCCCGTGATGGCCGAGCGAGACTTGCCCTTGGACGCAGACTTACTGCGTCCGCCGGAGCTGTCGCGTGAGCGGCCTATTCCTCTGACCATTGGCTTGGAACCTCCTCTCTAGGGCGCTCTCACCCCGGTGGCGCTCGCCGGTGAGCGCTCCACTCAATTGTCCCATGCCGAGCCACCGAAGATCGACGGACAACTGAACTAGGTACAACAGTACCTGTAAATCGCCGGCCACAATCTGCTAAGACTCTGTTGGCAGGGTGTTCACCAATCGAGATACGCAGACTGAACGAGCACCCAGGGGTGGGACTCGACCCCGAAACCCCCGAGCAGCCGTTGGAAGCCGTCCGTGACGTCTGATACAAGAAGTTACTATGGCGAGGGCTGCCTCCGAAGCTGAGGGGAACGGAACCACCCCCACCTCGGGCGGGCGAGTCGAGTTCCCCAAGTTCACGCTCGAGCAGGCGATGGTCATCCCGAATGCATTGGACCGCAACGGGGGCCAGCCTCTGCCCCCGATTGATGCCGCGACGGCCATCGGTCGTAGCCCCGGTAGTTCGGCGTTCAGGCAGATCGCTGGCGCGGCCGGCCAGTACGGTCTGACGGGCGGTAGCTACAAGGCGGATCGCATCACGCTTGCCGAGGTTGGACAGGCGGTCTTTTCTCCCAAGGACCCCGAGGAGCGCGCGCAGGCTCTCGTCCGCGCGGCGCTGCGGCCGAAGTTGTTCCGCTCCGTCTATGACTACTACAAAGGGCAGAAGTTCCCGGAGCGCCAGTTCTTGATGAACACCGTGACTCGGGAGTTCGGAGTGTCGAAGGGGCAGGCCGAGCAATTCGTCGATGTGTTCACCGAGAACATGCGCCATGTCGGGCTGATCCGGGAGACCCCCGGCGGCGATTGGCTCTCGAAGGATGCCACGCCCGCGGCCACTAGCGTGACGGTCCCCGAGGCGACCGTGGGAGAGATCGAAGCCGAAGAAGAGGCGTCCGATCCGCCGGCGCTGGAAGAGGACCAAGGGGAGACGCCTCCGTTGACCCCGCCCGAGAAGAAGCGCAGGCCCAACGTCCTCTTCCTCGGCCACGGGAAGAACAAGAAGCCCCTGAACCAGTTGACCAAGACCCTGGAACAGCTCGGCATCCCCTACAAGGTGGCCGAGGAGGAGCCGAACCTGGGACGGCCGATCTCCACCAAGGTGCGCCAGACGATGGACGAGTGCGGTGCGGGCATCCTCATCTTCACCGCTGACCGGGAGTACCAGAACAAGGGTGGCGAGCCGATCTGGCTGTCGAGCGAGAACGTCGCCAACGAGCTCGGCGCGGCGGCGGTCATGTACGACGACCGCATCATCATCTTCAAGGAGGAGGGGGTGGAGCTGGCGAGCAATTACAGCGGCGTGGGCTACATCACCTTTGAGAAGGACAAGCTCGATGCCAAGGTGCCGGATCTCCTGCGCGAGCTGGTGGCCATGAAGATCCTGAAGGTGTCTGTGGACGAGGACTAGGACGGACTATGTGAGGGCTGGTCCCGGGGCCGTGGGAGCGCGGCGGAGCGCGGCTGAGCCCGGCTCTGGGGCCGTGCAGCGCGAGGGGCACCTGGGCCGCTACCGCTGGACGACGCCGCAGGGATCGGGCCAAACAACGTCGGCTTAGCGAAGCCGATGCGCTCTCGACCTGGTCGTCGCCCGACGGCGTCGACAAGAGGCTTCTGACGGGCGCGAGGCCGTTGGCGGCAACCTCGCCGTGGTCGCGCATGGAGTCGAGGCTCTCCCAGTCGTCCGCGAGCGAGTCGAGCACCATGAGGTGACTGGAGGGGTGTCACTCTCCGAGTCGCGCGAAGCTCGTCCCCGCCACCGGGCTGGCTGAGGTGTTGCGCGGTCGCCTGTCCATCAATCGCCTTGTTTGGGGCCTGCATTTCGTGTGGGGCCGCAAACCCTGCCAGTCACCGCTGCAAGCTGGGACTTCCACCGCCGTTGGACACCGCCAAACGTCGAGGGGCGCCGGTGGTCGGTGGCCAACTACATAGGGGCGAGAACGAACGCGGACGCGCGAGGATGTCCCCTGCACATGACCCGTAGCCATGGCACTACGAGTGACCATTAGGTACGTATCGGCAGAGGGCGCCCTCCGGGGAAGTTTGGCGGATCGATGTTCGCGCCGCGTAATTTCGCGCGGCGCCGCGTGCGGGGAGGTGGCTTATGCGGCTGGGTCCTCCCCCGCGCTTTCCTCGTCGTGTTCGGCGTCCCCAATGTCGCTGTCGGCGTCGTCGGGAGCAGGGGGCGGTCCCCCGGCCGGGTCCTCTGGGTCGCCCGCGGCCGTCTCCGGGCTGCCGAGCCTGGTCCGGCGTCGATTGGTCTGGTTCCTGCGGTGTGGTCTCCATGAGCGGCCCGTTCCTCACCGAGTTGGGCCGAAACAGAAGGCTGCCCTGTTGCGCCCAGCGAGAAACCGCTTAGCCCTTCGTCGAAGCCGGGTTGATCCTGTCCCGACCACGCGTCGGCGAACCACCCTCGCGACCCTGGCGGTACCCACAGCGCGCGCTCGCGAGCGCAACGCTTCGGAATCTCCGCCTTAGCCCGCGTCCTACTCCCACACCGGGGCTGGTAAGGCTCAGCCGTCGCGCGACCTTGGAGGCACCCCCGATGACGCGTGTCACGTTCAGCGCGTCGGTGTAGGGCGACGGCTTGCCTTCGGACGCGGCGGCGTTCAGGCGGCTCAACGAGGAGTTCACCGAACAGGAGGGCAGCTGGCGGGGCGTCTTTGAGCCGGTCAGCCTCGCTGCCTACGACAAGCGGGAACGCCTACTCACCGCGGCCCAGACTGCGCTCGGGGACCTCGAACGAGCGCTGCTCGACGTGGCCGCCGTCGCGACCCTCCGCCGCGAGGTCTCGGTTACGAACAGCGCAACGCGGCCCACGTTCTCGCCGGGCCCGCCGCGGTTGGCGGCAAGACGGCAAGGCGATCGAGCGGGCCGAGACCCGTCCTCGTCGGGGGTGTCGAGCATTTCTACCGCGCCAGGTGGAAGGCGCGCGTCGATGACCCCTAGCCGTCCTCGGTTAGGGCGGAAGCGGTCTCTCGCCCGGCAATGGGGGGGAGGGCGGACGTCCGGGGGCAATCGAATGTCCGGGAGAGTCTTGAAGTCCTCGCTGACTCGCGCCAGCCGTCGCAACGCGTCGCGCCCCTTACGAAAGGCCGCGAAGGCAAACTGAAAGGTGAACTTGTCGACCGGCACGGCGTCAGGTGCTCGCTGCTGTCGGATTCGCGAGTCCAGGAGTCTCCCCATCGCGAATCCTCCTGTTACACGTCGATACTCGACGGGGGTGAGCCGCGAGAACACGAGCTTGAGGTTTTCTTCCGAGACCTCGATCGGGAAACTACCTCGGGCCGAGTAGACGAAGGCATCCTGGTCACGCTTGTAGAAGTTCACCATCGCGCCGCTCGTGATCGCGGCTTCGTCGAGGGCAGTGAGGAGGATGCGGGCCGTCCCCTTCGCCTCTCGGCGGACGCGCCGTTGCTCGCGACGGTCTTCTCTCTGCTCCTGTTCTCGCGCCGCGTCGAGTGTCCGGTCGCCGCCGATCTTCGCTCCGTAGAGCGCGGCCCCGCCAGCAATGAGTGCAGCGACGAGCGTTGTCGCCGCACCTCTCGCCAAGAACCGTCCCGTATCGGAGCCGTCGCGCCGCTCGCCGAACATGCGGGCGAGGACGTTACGGAAGAACCACAGCCGAGGAGGGCTGCGCTACGAGGCACCGTTAGCCGTGTATTCCCCGCAAGGCATCGGCAGGGCGGGCGTCGGGGAGCGTCGCTTTCCTCTCACCCGCCTGCGCGAGCGAGCGGCCAGGCCGTGCGGACTGGTCCCTGAAGGCAGCAACGTGATTCCGTGACCAGCGATATGCCGTCGGCTCGCGGTCCGGTCTAAGCGATCCGTCGACGCTCCGCCGGACTTCGCTGAGCGGAGCGCCGCGAGCGCTCATCGCCTTTGGGTGTCCTCGTAGCGCAGCCGGAGGCGACGGACGCGCCACGGCCCCACGTCGTCCTCCGCCTTGACCTCGAGCTCAAGATCGACCGGCTCGACGGAGCGTGCCAACTCGACGAGCTGCTCCGGATCCCACCGGGGCTCCTGCGTCCGGGCGAGAGTCCGCAGGACGGTCCGGAGCCGGTCAGTCGCCGGGGGATGCGAGCGTTCTGCGGGGTTGGCCGAGCGCGGGACGCCGTACGCGTCCGCCGTGTGGACGAGCCAGAAGAGCAGGCACAGCGCCCAATCGTCGACGCGGTTATGCGGGGCGACGGTCAGGAGCAGCTTTGTTCCCGTCCGGTCGGCCTCGAGCTCGCAGCGGCGGCGGAACGCCGCGACTTCCGCCGCGGGCGCATCGCTCGCATGGAGCTCCTCAAGCTGATCGAGGTGCCCGTGGAGGATGTGCGCGAACTCGTGCAGGAAGATGAACGCTTCTCCTTGCGCGACGTAGCTCTGGATCTCGGAGGCCTGCACGTTGAAATCCTCCACTGGCAGGGGGTCCGGCAACCACTCATCGAGCGCGAGCGAGTCGTCGAAGAAGATGCTGGTCGCGACGAGTGGCAGCGAGCGGAGGATTCGGTCAGCGCGTGAGGCGCTCTCGTCGTCCTGGCCAGCGTCGGTGACTGCGAGGACCTGCGCGATCCAGTACCCGAGCTGGATCCAGCCCTGGTTGACCAACACGATGTACCCGGTGTCGCCCACGCGCTCGGGCCATGCGTTGGTCTCGAGGCCGAATACCGGACCAGTCTCGAGCGGCGGCAACGAGACGTCCGCCGTCGACAGCCGGGCGACGACCTCGCGCATGCGCGCCCGCCAGTGCGGCGTCGTCGCGGCGAGATCGTAGAGCTCGTGCGCCGCCGACGTTGGAGCGCCGCGCTCACGTGCCAGCAACCGGAGCCCTCGTCGCTCGAAGGTCACATCCGACCGCTCGCCGATGTGGTGCGACCACCAGAAGACGAACTCGTCGATCGACGCCTGCTGGATAGCGTGTAGCTCGCGCCGTAGCAGCCGCCGGTCGCCGGCTCCCAACCACCGCAGCCGGTCGAACGGTGAGGTCACGCGAATGGCGCCGGATCGCCGGCGCGCGCCGACGCCCCTCGCGGTCGCGCCCTAGTCGCCGACGTCGACGGTGTCATACTCGGGACGTCCTTCCGCGCCGCGCTGTCGTACTGGGTCCGCGCCCCGGACGGCGCGCCTCGGCGAAGCCTGTCGAGCGGTGCGGTGGGTCGCGTACTAGGCCCTCGCTGCGGACTCTGTCCGCCCGCGCCAGCAGTCGAAAGCCCGGAAGGGCCGGCGGACAATCCGTCACAGGTCGTCCAAGCACTAGCTCTTGGCATCGGCGTCGCCGACCTCGGGCGCCGGTATGTCCTCCGGGCGCGTGATCAAAGAGGCTCGCGATGCTGGTCGCATGGGGTCCGAATTCACGAGAAGGCGACTCGCGCCTCTGAGCAGGCTACAACGCCTTCGCGGGCCCACGCGATGCTTTACGCACGCCGCCATCGCGGCTAGGGTCGCACCCATGGCGGCCACAGACCAAATCACGCTCGGATGCCCTTTATGCACCCAAGAGCACGAGTATCCAATCACTGTGGAGCGGTCGATCTCCGTGGGAATGGCCCAACCTGGTGCTGCCCCCCAGTCACGTCGTCGTAGCTTCGTGCGGCTTTTTACTTGTCCAGTGCGATCGAGTCAGTTCGAAGCGACACTTACGTTGAGCGACACCGCACTCGATCGGATAAAGGAGGTAAGTGTGGGCGAGCCAACGTCCCCGGAGCGCCATGGCTAACGATGCCATCAAAGTCACGAATGCACGCGCAAGGAGCCCTCACAACGAAGGGCTTTACGAGGCCGGTAAGGCGCTTATGGTCGACTCTGTTGACGTCGGGCGTGACTTCTGCAAGTCAATGATCCCAGTTGCCACAGGTGCTATTCCCATCTACATCGCACTCGTCGGGCTTGCGACCGGGAAAGAGTTCCGGCCGAGCTTCAGCGAAGGCCTTGTCCTAGCGCTCGCGCCGACGGTTCTCCTGCTATCCGCGGCAGCGTTTGCAGTCGGCTATTTTCCAAAGACAACGACATTCTCGCTCGACGTCCCGTCCGAAATCGACAGCGCCCGCACGGCAACCGTCAACAAGCGGATGCTGTGGTCCACCGTCGGTTTCGGGCTACTCCTCGCGGGAATCGCGCTTGCCATCGCTGCCGTCTTCTACGGGCTTTCCCTCGAAATCCCGCCCGAGCCCCAGTGAATGGTCGCGCTTGGCCTATCGGCGAGCTCGTCGACTCCCCAGGGTGCGGTGCGCACTGTCGCCTGGGGGAGTGTTCCCCAGCCGGCGGGACTTGGTGTGGTCTTGAAATGCCGAGTCACGCTCGCTGCCATTTCTCGTTGGACGACGGCCCATCTGAGAGCAGGACCGGGCACAACGATGAGGCGAATCCGAGGGCGCAGGTAAGGACGGGGAGGTGTGTGGCACCGATTCGAGTCGACCGGCGTCCGTCGCTGCAGCGCCAACGCTCGTGTCCGAACCGGCGCGGCTCGGGGTAACTCGCGGACGCCCCGCACGCATCGCCACGCCACGCCACCGACCGAGGCTACGGGCCTCGTGCGAAAGCGCGAAAGCGAGACTTGGGGTCCGGCGACCGGCCTGAAAGCTCAGGTCCCAACGACCCATTCGCCCCATGACCCCGTAGCACTACGAGACACGAATAGCCGCATATCGTGAGCACGATCCCGAAGCCTGCGCCGGGACGCCCAGCTCCCGCCTTCACGCAAACCGGGAGCGGCAAATCCTTCAGGTGGGCGCGCCGAACTACCTGAGCCTTCAATCTGGCCGAGCGCCAGCGTCGCACCACGCGCGGACGGTTGAGCCCGCCGACTGCGGGCACACCGTCCACTCCTGAATTGCTCTAGTTCGCTCCGCTGGCGCCGGCCGGCCGATTTGGGGTGAACACGGCGAGCCGCATCCGATTTCGGTCCTCAATGGGCAGTCGGTCAATGGCAGTGCGCATCACTGCTAGCTTTACGGCCGTGGGGTACAACGCGCTGTCGATGACAGTGGCCAGCGCCCGAGTCGCGCCCAAGACAGGGTCTCCTAGTGGTCCAAGAACCGCGCTTGCCGACCTGAGCGCTCTGATGAGAGCCTGAAAGAACGCGGAGTCGGCCTCTTCGAAGGGCTGCCAGGCAAGCAGAGCCAGATTCTCAGCGTGCTGCGGGAGTGGCAACTCCCGCAGCAACGTTTGGAGACCGTCGAGCACCCGGGCAACCCACTCGTCGAACCGGTCCGGAGCCTCGCCGAAGACTTCCCGCAAGAAGTCGAGATGGCTGTGAATCACGTCGCCTGGGCGGACGCGCAGCACGGTCGGGTCCAGAAGCGCGTTGGCTAGTCCACCCGTCAGCCCGAATCCGCTCAGGCGCGCGTCCTCGATGAGTTCCTGCGTCGTCGGCTCGGTGCCAAGCGCCCCTGAGGCTCGTAGTTGACGGCGGGCGCCCGCAGGCTCGTCAGACGTGATGTAGTCACGCCGCTCCATCGCTTCGAGCAACGCGAGCATGCCGAAAGCCGGCAGGCCCGATTGCCGAGCCCGAAGGCGAACAAAATCGGTCGTCCGAAAAGACAGCGAGCCCAGCGCGACGCGCCACGGCGAACGTGGCTCCATAGGTACGAAGTGGCCCGGCGAGCTCATGCTCGCGCATGAACTCGGCCTCCGGCCCGTCATCCTCGGGCGGGGCGTCAGGCTCGACCTGCATCTCCCTGGCGAGGTCGAGCATGCCACTCGCCCGACGTTCGTCCCCACGAATCGCATCCTCAGTCCACGTGGTGACGGCCGGCTGGCCGGACCTGTCCAAGCCCAGTTCCATTCGCTCCTCGCCGCGCTGAACGGTCGGCACCTCGGCGACGAGGTCGTCGAGGACGCTCTGCGCCACGACACTCTTCGGGAGGGCTTGACGAATCCGAGCGGGGATGTCGCCGGCGAGGCCGCCCGCCATGAACACCGAGGCCGGATCCCAAACCGCACCTACCGCTAGCGCGCCGAGGGCGTCTGCGACTTCGAGGTCGCATAGGACCTTGTCGGCATAAGCAACCGGGAGCCGGTTCATCCGGCCCCAGACCTCCCCAACTTGCTTTCCGGCAGCAAACGCGAGGGCAGCAACAGGTGTGCTCCCGGCTTCGAAGACGCCCGCCTCTGCCTCGCTGGTTACCTCTCCCCGACCGCCAGCCAGGTGCTCGACGAAGGCCCGTATCTCGGCCTCGGTCTCGGGCGCCGGTATGGCCTGCATCAGCGTGGTGTCTGGGAATTGCTCCAGGAACCGCGTCGGATTGACGCGCTCGCTGAGACCCCCCGCCTGCAACGCGACCGTGACGGCCATCATCTCCAGGTCTTCATCCGGCTGCGACTGGGCGTCCGCGAGCTTGACGATGAGGGTCAGAGCCTCCACTGCCAGTCGACTTAGGGCATAGATGCGTGCGGCAAGCTGAGCCTCCTGCAGCGTCTGCGCCTCCAACTGCCGGTCGACGAGGAAGGCGTCCGCATCTGCGAAACGCCCTAGCCGAAGGAGTGCTTGCGCGTGCAGCCACGCGGGCGTCGTGTCGTCGGCTGCGACTTCGAGCCAGCCGAGTGTCAACTCGGCAACGCGCGCGTGATGCTCGGACTCGAGGGCGAACCGGGTGAGGCCTTGGTATGCGACCGCTCGGAGATGACCGGGTGCCTCGACATCGCCCGCGAGACGCCGGAGTTCGTCCGTCCCCAGATCGAGTCGGCCAACCCGAATGAGCCCGCGGGCGATGTCAAGGCGAAGTGCGAAATCGGGACTACGTCCCAGGAGGTCCTCGGCCCGACGCACGACCTTCGTCTGGTCGCCCTCGTCGAGAGCAATTCCGAGGAGTTGATGCTGGACGCGCGGCTCGTCGTAGTACGGCAGCAGTTGCCTCTCTGCTTCCGACCATTGCTCGATGCGCGCCAGGTGCTTGGCCTTCAAGAGCGCGGTGAGAACTGGTTCGCTGTCGCGCAGGGCGTTCTCCGCGGCTCCGCTCCAGTCTGCGCCGTACTCGACGGCTGATATCAGTCTCGGTAGGGCGGCATGCCTCGCCAGCGCGCCATCGACCAGGCCATCGAGCACCGGCAACACCTCGCGTACGGCGTCCTCAGGTCCTGCCTGCACGACCGCGGTAGCCCGCATGAGGCGTGCTACTTCCCCGGGAACCCTCCCCTCGGGTAGGAGCTGGTCGACGAGGTCTGGCCGCTGCGCGTTAAGCGCGGCCTCGGCGAGCTGTTCACGCGCCAGCGGTGCCGCGAGTTCTGCTTCTAGCAACGCTCTTGGCTCAAGGAGGCTTGCAGCCTCAACCGTGCGGTCTGCCCTCAAGTACGCATCAACGGCTCGGGTGATGAAGCTCACGCTGCCCTGAAATGCCCTGAGCTCACGGTGCTCGTCACGACGTTTCACAAGCACGTCCGCCGCGCGAAGAAGGCTCGGAACGTCGACCCGCTCTCCGTGCAGCCACGCCGGAGTGTTGCGGCGTATTGCTAGCTCAGCTTCCACCTCCTCAAGCCGAAAGAGGTCGACCCCGAGTTCCTTACCTTCGGCAACATCGCGCTCCGCGTCGTCGTACCGCCCGAGCATCCCGAAGGCCTCTGCACGTTCGGCGTGCAACGACGCTCGTTGGCTGTTGTTCGCGGCTTCAACGCGCTCAAGAATGGACAGCCGCTTCTCGCCGTCCTCTTCTAGGCGCGCCTCCCTAAACAACACGGAGGGATGTTCGGGTTCTAGTCCCTTAGCACGTTCAAAGAGGGCCTCGCTTTGCTCGGGCTTGCCGGCGAGATATGCGGCGATGGACGCTCGGACGAGCGACCGCACCCGGTCACCCCCAGCGCGCTCGGCGGCTTCCTCGGATGCGCAGAGGGCAACCTCCCACTGGCCCGTCCCCTCCCCGACGGCTGCGAGCGTCTCCACGAGCAGGCCGCTTGCCTCGCGAACCCACGCCGGCGGGTCGTCGACGAGACCACGGACAATCGCCGCCACGTCTGCGTCTCCGAGCGTCTGCTGGAGCTGTACCGCTTCCTCGGGAAACGACTTGGCCAGCTCCTCGACCATGCCCTGGCTGCGGTCCGGTGCCCAGTCCGTCGAAAGAACGTGAACGCGGGCCGTTCCAAGCTCCGCTCTCGTGACTTCGGCCTCGAAACGCGTGACCTCGTCGCCCCGCTTCGCATAGGTCACAAGGTCCCGGATGGCATTGACGACCTCGTCGGCGAGCGCCCGCTCCGTCGTCGTGGGCTTTGCGGGGTCTTCGGCTGTAAGGCCCAAGACAGAGCCCTCGATGCCTGCCTTCGATTCGTCCCAGTCCCCGGTCTGGTCGAAGACGAAGACCGCGTTGATGAAGCTCTGGTCGCGCTGCCAGGTCTGCAGCTGGGTTAGCGAGAGGCCTGTGTCCGCGCCAAAACGCCGATCCAGAAGCCCGATAAGACTGTCGAGTGTGCCGGCCTGGGTCGCCCAACGCTGAACGACAGAGGCCGCGATGCGCACTCCTCCAACGATGATGGACCCGGGCTCAACCATTCGCAGACATCCTGGCCTAACGCGCGGCCAGCAATGCCGCGTTCGACCACTCGGGGCCCTAGTGCGGTCGAACCTCGTGCGCGAGCCTCGCCGCGTCCGCCCAGCGACCAGCAGAAGCGTTGAAGGGTCGCTGATCCTCCGCTACGCGCGTGACGACTCGCTTCCATGGGGAGCGCTGAATGGAGTTCTCCTTTGCGCAACGAGCGGCGGTCTACGAGTCTCGTTGGCGCTCCGATGTCGCCTCGTTTGTGAGCGCGTCGAGCAGCGACTGGCGAGAGCGGACGGGATCGGTGATGCACAGTCTGCTACTTGCATATAGGAAGCGGTAGAGGCAGTCAGTGGTGTGAGCACCGGGTAGTGCTGCCGGACGGCCGCGTAGGCATTGGACCCGTGGGAGCCTTCAGCGACGAGAATCGCGAGGATCAACGGGCACCCAAGGATCTTGCGCGTCAGCGCGCGCCTGTGCGACCGCAGCTCGACAAGGGGCTCCCCAACGCCACTCGGCCCGAAAGGTCAGCTCGGTGTCGAGCTCGAGGCGCGACGATGTCGGCCAGGACCAGTGCGATGCTCCGCAACACCGGGAGGCACCGTTAGCTACGTACTGGAGCCTCCCGCTGGCCGGGTAGGGTCGTTTCGTGCAACGGGCACGGGCTACGCGTCTGCTTGAGGAGATGCTCGAACGGCTCGTGGCCGGGGGGCCGTGGCTTGATCTCGTCGATGACGTCTACGTATTCGGGTCCTACTCACGTGGGGCGACCGAGCCCACCGACGTCGACGTAGCGGTGGAGTACACGCCTGACACGGAGGCAGGTGATTACTTCGTCCGCGCTTTGGCGCGAGGCGCCGATGTGCACACGCCGCTCCGTGGCGCTTTGCGGGGAAACCGCCGTGGACTCCAGTTCGTGTTTTCTCAGGCCGAGCGCCTCGCGCGGGAGCCCGGCTTCGACCTTATGCACATCTATAGGCGGGGCGAGTCACTTGAGCACGCGCTCGAGCGGGTGCATGCCATCGAGATCGACAAAGCGGCCGGTCGATCTAAGCGCGACGCCATGTTGCCCGAGTTTGAAGGTCTTGACGACTACCTCATCCTGCCTATCCGGAGGTCTTTGATCGAGCTTGTCGCGAGCGGCGCGGTCCGTATGCAACGCCTCGAGCTGCCGGCCAACGAGCCGCTACATCCGAAGGTCTTGAGGGTCCTTGACATGCGCTGGCGCGCGCAGAACAGTCCACCACGCCGTGCCGCGTGCGCCGGACTGGCGCAACTACAGCGCGAAGGGATCGACCTCATGACCGTCGCGCTGGCCGACCGGGTACTCGGGACTCAGTCACCCGTACACGTGGTCAGTTGGACCCTCCAGCGACTCAACCACCTACCCGGGTGGATCCGCGCGGGGGAAGGCACCTGGCTCCACATCGTGAATCCCTCCAGATCCAGACCGGTCCACGCGTTGCGTTTCGACAGCCCTCTCGCGAATGGTCTCTCCCCCAATCGCTGGCGACTGCTGGACTGACGCAGCTGCGGAAACGCCGAGGTGGCGCTCGCTGACTCGCCCCTTACGTCCATCCCGTCCGAGAGAGCACGACGCCATCCTCGCATCCCGCGGACGGAGTACCAGGCGCGTTGATCTCGGTGATTAGGGGGCAGACCCAGCCGCTCACCGACTACATGAGGTAGTGCCGAAACGGCAAGAGCCCCTCGCTGGCTCTTACGCGGGTGAGCCATCGCACTACGAGACACCATTAGTGCTGTATCGGGTGCCGCGCTCTGTCGCCATCGCCCCGGCGGTCCTCCCGGCGTGGCCACCCGCTTGCGCAGGCAGCGTAACCTGCCGCGGAAGGTGCAAGGCCACGCACGCCTTCCTGCGCAAAGGCTTGGCAAGGTAGAGCGGCGCCTTGCTGAGTTCCTGCTCCAGAGCAACAGGAGGCAGGCGGAGTTGACCCGGCTCGGGGCAATCCCCTATGGCACCGCCGCTCCGGGCAGGCGATGCTTGCGCTCATGGCAGCGCGGCCGATCGACAGCCCCCCTGGCACCCGCGGGCCGCGGGCTGGGTTGGCCTATGCGGCGGTCCTCGTCTCGATGTTGGCTTTTCGTATCCCCGACTGGTGGGACAGGGGCGCGGGCGCCGCGCTACTCCTCGGCGCGGGCCTCCTCTGGGTCGGTCGTCGCTCGGTCACGGTGAGCCTCGGCACCGCGCTGGTGCCGGCAGCCATGGTGTTCTTGCTCTTCGGCCTCGCCTCCCCCAACGAATCAGGCGTTCCGGAGGAACCTGGCATCAAGAGCGAGATCGCGGTCTACGACGACGGCCGCAGCCGCCCGCTCACGCTCCCCGAGCAGCTGGGCGTGCCGTCGGGTGCCACGCGGCGCGAGCTGAGGAAGCTCCTCGGTGCGCCCCCGGTCACCCTCGACGTGAGCGACTCGGGCGAGCGTATTCCGTGCATGGCCTACGCGGTCAAGCGGCCGTGGAGGACCGTGCGCTTCACCGACCTGGCGGGATTCTGCTTCCGCAATGGGCGCCTGGCGGTGCGTCGACAGTGGTGACGGCGGCGCCACAGGTGCGGCCGGCGCTCCGGTGCCGTACGGAGGACCGGCTGGTGGCTGGGGTGGCCGGCGGCATCGCCGACTGGCTGAACGCGCCGGTTGGGCTCGTCCGGGTCTTCCTGTTCTTCGTCGGGGTGGTCTCCGTTCCCGTGATCGCGGCCTACGCGCTAGCCGCGCTCCTGATCCCCGCGCGGGGCCACGATCGGCCCACCTGGGACAACCTCATTGGGGTCGGGCGCCTGGCTGCGCTCGTGGTCATCTCGGAGCTTTTGTTCCCCTCGGCCGGCATCGAACCCTCCGCCGCAACGGATGCTTCGCCGGGCCTCTGGATCCCGGTTCTCGGCCTGCCGCTATTGGGCACACTGCTCCTGTTCGCGAGCGACTACGCGCGCGGGCGCGCTCGCACCGACGCAGAGGCGCGCGCGGTGGTGCTGGCCACGGCTCCGCTGGTCGCGATCACCCTCCTGCTGGCAGCTGCCGTGGCTCTGGCCCCCGGTCCCCGTTGGGACGTCTACGTGGGCGCGGCGGTCGTGGTGATCGGCCTGGGAGTGCTCCTGGCGGCCCGGGCGGGCCGCGTTCGACCCTTGGTGACCCCGGCCGTGATCGCGCTGTCGATGGCCACATGGATCGTCGTCGCGGGGGTAAGACTCGAGGGTGGCGTAGGGGACGTGCAAGCGACGAAGGCGGACCTGCGGTCGGGCGCGCTCGTGGTGCGCCGCGCCTACGGCGACGTGACCGTGGATCTCCGGGGCCTCGGGTCCGACCGCCCGGCCTCGCTCGTGGCGTCGGTGGGGATGGGCGAGGTCCGCGTAGCGGTCCCGAAGGGTACGCGGGTCAGACTGGACGCTCACGTGGGCGCGGGCGAGATCGATGCGAGGCTGGCGGGGCGGAGCTACGAGCGCGTAGAGGGCCTCGACCGGAGCTTCACGCTGGGGAACGGAAGGGCCGCTCCCCAGGTCCGCCTGCGTCTGAGCGTCGGGGTGGGTGAGGTCCACGTCGGGAGCGGCCGCGACTACCTGGCGTCGGCGGTGGAGCGGTGACGAGGGTCGGGGACCGGAACGGCGGCCTGGCACTCGGGCTCCTGATCGTCGGTGCAGGAATGGTCCTGATACTCGACCGCGCCGGAGCCCTCACCCTGGCGTGGGATTTGGCGGGAGCGCTCGTCACGCTCGTGGCCGGGGTCGGCCTCCTCACCGTGGCCCCGGCGTCGCGCGCGCAGTACGTCGGGACGCTCGCGCGCATCACCCGGGACCGCGGGAACCTGTGGGCGCTCCGGGCAGCGACGGTCGCCACCGCGCCGCTAGCCGGACTCGGTCCGGCCGTGTACGGGCTGCTGACGCTGAGGCAGGCACTCGCTCCCGAGCCGCCGGCGGGAGATCAGCCCGACGGGCGGCGAAGCGCGGGCACCGGCCTCGTCGGCCTTTCGGTGGTGCTCGCGGCGGACGCGGCCGGGCTGACGCTCGGGAGCGACGCCCTGCTGTGGGGCGTCCTGGGCGGGTCCGCCGGGCTCAGCCTCTACTGGTGGGGAGCCAAGCCGATGCGCGAGGGCGGCCGCGTGGCCTTTCTTCTCCTCAGCGGAGCCGTTCTGCTCTGGCTGGCGACGGTGAGCATCGCCTCGTCGCAGGGCGCCGGTGGGACGTCCGTGGTCGTGCCCGCGGTGGCTGGGGCCGTGTTGGCCCTGCTGGTTCTAGGTCCGCGCTGGACTCGCACCCAGCGCGAGCTCGCCGCCGAGCGCGAGGAGCGGGCGCGGACGATGGAGCGCTCGGAGCTGGCTGAGAAGGTGCACGACTCGGTGTTGCAGACGCTGGCCTTGATCCAGAGCCGGGCTGACGATCCGGCGGAGGTGAAAGCCCTGGCGCGGAGTCAGGAGCGCGACCTGAGAGAGCGGCTGTTCGGCGAACGGACAGAGGGCCCAGCGTCGGTGGGCACGGCGCTCCGAGCGGTGGCCGCGGAGGTAGAGGACGCCTATCGGGTAAAGGTGGAGGTGGTGATCGTGGGCGACGCCGAGCTCGACGAGCCCACCGCGGCCCTGGTGGCGGCAGCGCGTGAGGCACTGGCGAATGCGGCCAAGCACGCGGGTGGGGCGCCGGTGTCCCTCTTTGCCGAGATCAACGAACGGCAGGCGTCGGCCTTCGTACGCGATCGCGGTCCGGGGTTCGACCTCGAGGCCGTGCCGGCTGACCGGCGCGGGGTACGCGACTCGATCGTGGCGCGGATGGTGCGTCACGGAGGTCATGCGGCGGTGCGAACCGCACCGGGCGGCGGATGCGAGGTCCGCCTCGTCCAGGAGCGGCGGCGATGAGCACGCCGCGAGTGGTGATCGTCGATGATCACGCGCTCTTCCGCGACGGCGTCCGCTCGCGCCTCGCAGGCGAGGTCGAGGTGGCGGGTGAGGCGGGCACCGTCGCCGAAGCGATCGCCTTGATCCGCAAGGTGCGGCCAGACGTCGTCCTCCTCGACGTGCACATGCCGGCCGGCGGCGGACTGGCGGTGGTGTCCGCACTCGCACCGGAGCTGCCCGAGGTTGGCTTCCTCGCGCTCTCGGTGTCCGACGCGCCGGAAGACGTGATCGAGCTGGTCCACGCTGGCGCGCGCGGCTACGTGACCAAGACCATCGAGCCCGGTGAGCTGGCCGACGCGGTGCGGCGGGTGGCCGCCGGCGACGCGGTGTTCTCGCCCCGCCTGGCAGGGTTCGTGCTCGACGCGTTTGCCGGCGACGCCACCCTCCCGCTCGCCCAGGTCGATCCCGAGCTGGCCAGCCTCACCCCGCGCGAGCGCGAGGTGCTCCATCTCATCGCGCGCGGCTACCTCTACAAAGAGGTCGGGCTCGAGCTCGCGATCTCGCCCAAAACTGTCGAGCACCACGTGTCGGCCGTCCTGCGGAAGCTCCAGCTCTCAAACCGCCACCAGCTGAGCCGCTGGGCGGCCGAGCGGCGCCTCGTGGACTAACCGATCCCGGGCCCCCAACGCGACCCGGGGAGGAGGCTCTCCCCGCGTTTTCCTCAAGGACCGCGAAGCTATTGACCAAGGCTCGGGTCGGGAGTAGGCCGTCCACACCCGGGGAGACGACCAAAACACCAGGGGAAATCCTAGGGGCATCCCCTATTGCGCCGGACTGTGCCGGCGAAGAGACTCGCGGGCATGTCACGACGAGGCGAGAAACCAACCGGCAAAGCCCTGATTCTCACGCTCGCTGTCCTGTGCGCGGTGACGTTCCTGCTCGACGTGTCGAGCGCGTCTGCCCAGTACACCTACGCCCCGTTGCCCTGTCTGAAGCCGTACCCCCCGGGGGGTGTCGCGGACATCCGGTCCGGCTGGGCCTCGGCGGACCGCTCTGTCAAGAAGACACACAATGGCTACTTCGGCGAGTGGCGCACATACACGATCGATTGGCATGTGTCTGCGAGGAAGTGCTTCGGGCAAACGCAGATCGTCTACTTCTTGGAGTGGGATCTCCGCGGGTTCCCGGACGACCGCTTCGTGGAGTACCAGTTCTCCTCGAAGAGCTCGAAGGGCGTCTGGCGCCCTGCCTGTCTCGAGATCAACGGCCACAGGCAATGCACTCTCAGGCTCAACGCCGGCAGCCAGGGCCCTCGATTTGGTGCTACGCCGCTCTACCAATTGCGGACCACCAAGGGCGAGTACATCACGGACGTTCGGCTCGTCACCAGGGTGTTGAACGGCAACAGCCACACGGGATACTCGGCGGCGGGAGGCACGTACGACAACACCCTGAAGCTTGACCAGAGGATCATCGGTCATCGGCCGGCTGACGAGCCGCCTGAAGATGGGGGGGAGGTGGTCGTCCCGCAGCAGCCCCAGCCCACGTTTCAGAACCCGTCGTGGGCGCTGATCGACACCTCGCAGAATACCGACATATTTTCGATCGATCCGGCCGGCACTCTGTGGGCGAAGTGGTATACGCCGGGAACGGGGGGCTGGTCGGGGTGGCTAGACATGGGCGCGCCTAGCGGTAGGACGCTCCGGGGCAAGCCGAGCGCGCTAGTCAGCCAGGTCACCGGCAACCTGGAGGTGTACGCCCGGGACAGCGGCGGCAACATCCAAGTGAAGTGGTACACCGCGCGCACGGGCGGCTGGTCGGGATGGCACGATTTCGGCAACCCCGGGCTTGCCCTGACATCAGATCCGGTCGTGATCAAGGACACCGCGGGCAACCAGGACCTATTTGCGATTGACGCGATCGGCACCCTGTGGGCGAAGTGGTACACCCCAAGCACGGGGGGCTGGTCCGGCTGGCTGGACCTGGGCGCGCCCAGCGGTGCGACGCTCCGGGGCAAGCCCTGGGCGTGGGTCAGCCCGGTCACCGGCAACCTGGAGGTGTACGCCCGGGACAACGCCGGTAACATCCAGGTGAAGTGGTACACGTCGAGCACGGGTGGCTGGTCCGGATGGCACAATTTCGGCTACCCTGGTCCTGTTCTGACATCAG
>Ga0136616_10000048_pt1 | contig 45909 bp, 43 predicted proteins | sample AntDrymUQ2992106_2_FD_106648 | JGI IMG/M metagenome (GOLD analysis project Ga0136616, IMG submission 106648) | Polar desert sand microbial communities from Dry Valleys, Antarctica - metaG UQ299 (21.06) | ecosystem: Environmental > Terrestrial > Soil > Desert | place: Antarctica: Dry Valley... | reverse complement strand
TCCTGCAAGCCCGCGCGCTCGAACTCGCCGGCAAGTAGTCACCACTCCGACAGCCGAGGACGGACCGAATCCCCGGTGGTCATCGCGAACTTCTGCGTGCCGACCGAGGGAACTTCGGGCTAGGCGCGGCTCGGCTCCGGCTCAGCGCACGAAGCGGATGGTCAGCGGGTAGCGAAAGAGCTCGCCCTTCGAAGCCTTGACCGCGGCAACGACGACGAGAACCACCCAGGCGATCATCGCCGCCAGAACCACGGGGATGAAGAAGACGATGCCGAGCCCGAAGGTCACCAAGGTGAAGACGAAGCCGAAGACAAAGATCGCGATCGTGTAGAAGAGCGCCGACAGGTTGAAGTTGAGGGCCTCCTTGGCCTGGGCGTCGACGAACGGGTGCACGTCGCGCTTGGCCAGCCAGAGGACGAGCGGTCCGAGCGGACTCGGGATCCCGACCAGGCCGACGAGCGCGGAGAGATGCGCTACGAGGACGAGGTCGCGTGCCTTCGAGTCCGAGACCAGCCCGATGGCGGCGTCGGGCCGAGGCGGCGGAGCGGACTGCGGGGGCGCAAACGGGGCACCGGCAGCAGCCTGGCCGGCCCCGAAATCGCCACCGGCGCCCGGAGCCGTCGGGCCGTGTCCCGCCGCCGTGACCGCCCCGCAGGTCGGGCAGGGCGCCCCCGGCGAGCGGCTCACGGCCGACCCGCACGAGGGACAGCTCGCATGAGCGGTGGTCTCCGGCTGCGCTCCTTGGATGGTCGGAATCGTATCCGTCCGCCCGTCGGCGCGCCGCGGGCCGCCCTAGACTGCGCCGCGGGTGGCCGAACCTCGTCGAGACGATCGAGGTGGTCGAGAACGTCGTAATGTCGACTGCTCGCGCTTGAGTCGGGCCAGCGCGCTTTCACCACTCTCCCGGACGAGGCGTCCGAACAGACAGCAAGAATCATGTCTACCAACCGACCCCTCTGTCTCGATGACCACACTCACGCCACCTCTGAGCGAGTCCGCGCGCATGCGTGAGACCTTGCCGCGAGTCTTCCTGCTGGCCCGCCCCTCGGTCGACCTCGACCAGATGCGCGCCTACCTCGAGGACGTCGGCGGAGAGTCGTGGCTCGACCGCCGCACCGCTTCCGAGGAGACCGTCAACGAAGGCGAGCTGCTCGTCGAGTTCGGCGGTCGGGCGTGCTACCGGAGTTGGGAGCCGGGCCTCAACGCCAACGTCAGGCGTACGAGGACCGACCAGGGCGCCTACTTCGAGAACCTTCTGCGCAGCGCCCACGGAAGCGTTCTGGAGCACGCGAACTACTCATTCGCCTTGCGCGATGTCAGTCGCGTCGCGACCCACGAGATCGTTCGCCATCGCGCCGGTGCGGCCTACAGCCAGGAGAGCCTCCGCTATGTGCGCCTGACCGACATCGGCTTCCGGATCCCCCCGGTGCTCGAGCCGCTGCGCAACCAAGTCGTCGAGCTGGTCGAGCGCCTGGAAGAGTTTCAGCTCGAGGCTGCCGAGACGCTCGAGCTCGATGACGACGCTGTGCCGTTCGCGGTCAAGAAGGAGGTGACCTCCGCTCTGCGCCGCCTTGCGCCGATCGGTTTGAGCACCGACATCATCGTGACGATGAACGCCCGGACGCTGCGACACGTCATCGAGATGCGCACCGCCACCGGCGCCGAGGAGGAGCTGCGGCTGATCTTCGGCCAGGTGGCGGAGCTGATGCAGCGAGAGGCGCCCGGTCTGTTCCAGGACTTTCGGCGCCTCGACGATGGGTCCTGGGTGCCCGAGCACCGTAAGGTCTGACTCGAAGCGTTGGTCGCCTGCGAGCAAGGAGCGTGGGCGTGACCCGGCGCCGCTCCCCCGTCCTCAGTGAATCCCGCACTCCGTCCGCTCTGAGTCCGCCCAGCGCCCCTCGCGCCCGGCCCCCGGCTTCGTGCAGTGGGTGCACCCCACTGAGCCGTAGCCGCGATCGTGGAGCTCGTTGTAGGGCAGGTCGAAGCGGTGGATGTAGCGCCACACGTCGCGCTCGGACCAGTCGGCGAGCGGGTTGACCTTGTGTACCCCCCGGCGGTCGTCCCAGGTCAGCTTCGGCGCCCGTGAGCGGCCCGGGGACTGGTCGCGGCGCAGTCCGCTGACCCAGGCCTCGACGTCGGCCAGCGCCTGCTCGAGCGGCGAGACCTTGCGCAGATCACAGCACGCCTCCGGGTCGCGCTTCCACAGCTCGTCGCCGTAGAGCGCGGCCTGGCGGGCCACCGACGGCCCGTTGAAGACGTCGATCTCGACCCCGAAGCGCCGCTCGAGGGCGTCCCAGGTCGCGTAGGTCTCGGGGAAGAGCAGCCCGGTGTCGAGCGTGAAGAAGCGCGCCTCGGGCTCGATCTCGAGCAGCATGTGCATGATCACCGAGGACTCCTTCTGGAAGGAGCACGCGACGTACAGGCCGTCGCCGAAGCGCTCGACGGCGTGCTCGAGCACCTCCTCGGCGGAGAGCTCCTCGAGGTCGGTCGGGACGCTTTCGGGCGCGAGGGTCATGGCGACGGCGCCGTTTAGACGGCGCACTCCCCTTCTCCGCGGATCACCTTGAACGGCTCCTCGCGGTTCCAGTCGACGAACAGCTGCAGGTTCTCGAGACTGAACTCGACCGGCATGGCCAGATCCTTGACCGCGGCCTCGAGCTCGGTCCCGCCAACCCGGCCGGCGAAGTCGCGGAACTCCTCGCCGTCCTCTCGCTGCTCCTCGTACATCCGCAGCCAGCGCTCGATCGCGTCGGGCACGCGCTTGGCGGCCAGGCGCACCTTGAGCCGCTGACCCATCGCGACCTCGCCGCCCTCGTAGCGCCCGCCGACGTGGGCGACGTATGCGGGGATCGTCTTGTCGCCGACCTTAATCGAGGCGCCGTAGAAGCCGATGTCGGCGATGTGATGCTGGCTGCAGCCGTTCGGGCAGCCGCTCATCTTGATGTGGACGCGCTTGGTCAGCAGGTCCTCGATCTCCATGGCCTCGAGGCGCTCCTGGACGGCGTGGTTGAGCCCCATCGAGCTCGTGATCCCGAGCTTGCACGAGTCTGTCCCCGGGCAGCTCACCACGTCGGTGACCTCGTGGGCACCCGCGTCGCCGAGACCGAGCTCTGAGAGCCCGCGCCACAGGTCGTAGACCGACTCGTCGCGGACCCAGCGCAGCACGAGGTTCTGGTGCACGGTCGTGCGCGCGTAGCCGCCGCTGTATTCGCGCATGAGGTCGGCGAGGCCGCGGAAGAGCTCGGGCGACAGGTCGCCGCGGGTGACCTTGACCTCGACCGAGGAGAAGCCCTCCTGGCGCTGCGGACGGACGTTCGAGGCGAGGAAGCGGTTGAGCTCGCGGTTGTCGCCGTTGGGGCTCCCAGGCGCGAGCGGTGCCTCGGGGGCGTTCGCCTCCTCGTGGTGCTCGAACAGCCGGCCGTCGAGCGAGTAGTCGCGCAGGGCGACCCAGTCGCCCTCGAGCTCCTCGTCGACCTGGCGGCGGAACTCCTCGGGCCCGATCTTGTCGACCAGGACCTTGATCCGCGCGCGGGCGCGGTTCTGGCGCAGCCAGTCCTGGCGGTCGAAGATCCGCAGGCAGGCCTCAGTGACCTTGAGGTACTCGCCGTCGTCGGCGCGCACGAAGTCGTAGATCGTCGGCGCGACGCGGGGCATGATCGACGTGCCCCCGCCCACGCGCATCTCGAACCCGCGCACGCCGTCACGCACCCGCGGGATGTAGCCGAGGTCGTGGATGCCCGTGATCGCGCGGTCGTCGTCGGTGGCCGTGAAGGCGGTCTTGATCTTGCGCGGCATGAGCTGGCAGACCTCGTGGCGCACGAAGTAGCGCACGAACGCGCCGGCATAGGGCGTCGGGTCGAAGAGCTCGCCCTCGCAGATCCCCGCCCACGGGTCGCCGGTGACGTTGCGCACGGTGTTGCCGCAACCCTCGCGTGAGGAGAGGCCCGCGTCGCCGAGCTCGCGGATCGCCTTGGCGGCGTCGCGCAGCGGCACGTGGTGAATCTGGATGTTCTGGCGGGTGGTGATGTGGCCCTTGTTCAGGGGGGCGTACTCCTCGACGACGTCGGCGAAGGCCTCCATCTGCTCGGGCGTCACGCCGCCGAAGGGGAGCTTGACGCGGATCATCTGCACGTCGGCCTGGCGCTGGCCGTAGACGCCCTGGCGGAGGCGGAACTTGATGAACTCGTCCTCGCTCACGTCGTTGCCGAGGAAGCGCTCGGCCTCGACGTCGAAGTCGTCGAACTCGTGCTCGAGGATCGGGATGACGTGTCCGGGCACGTCCTCGACGATCTCCGGGTTGTCGAGCGAGCCCTTGCGGCCCTTCTTCTTCAGGTCCTGAACCGCCGTGGGCTCCATAGCGCCGTTCTCCTACCTGTCGCCGAAAGCGTGCCGCGCGCCTGGGGCGCCCGAAGGCGACAAAACTAGCAAAAGCCGGTCGGCTTTCGAGGAGTTAGGAGTCAGGCAGGCCGCTCGGCGGCTTCACGCGGCCGTCCTCGGGCTCGAGCGGGAGGCCGCGCTCGGCCCATTCTACGAGACCTCCGGCCATGGTCCGAGCCTCCCAACCGGAGGCGGCGAAGGCCTGGGCGGCCGCCGCGGAGCGGCCTCCAGCCTGGCAGTAGAAGACGACCGGGCGCGACTGGTCGAGCTCCCCGGCGCGTGCGGTGAGCTCATCGAAGCGGACATGCCGTGCCCCGCCGATGTGGCCGGCGTCGTACTCGTCGTCGTTGCGCACGTCGACGATCTGCGCCTCGCCGCTCGACATCAGCTCAGCGACGCGCGCGGGCTCGACCTCATGCTCGTCGGCGGCCACGGGTCTCAGCGCCCCCAGGGCTCGGGATCGCCCCACGGACTCGGGCCCGCGGGATCGAGGCCGGTGCCCTCGAACAGGCCGGCGCGGGCCCACGGGGAGAGGGCAGGGCCCGCGGGCGGCGAGGGTGCGGGCGCGGTGTCGCGCAGGAAGCCCTCGATCGCCGCGGCGATGGCCGCGGCCTCCTCGGGGCTCGCGCTCGCGGTGATGCCGGGCTCGATGCGCGGGCGGGCGGGCTGGTGACGGCCGTTGCTGGTCACAGGCGACGTGGGCACCGGCACTGTGTCGTCGGGGCGCTCACGGCGCGGAGGGTATCGTCGGCCCGCCGATGGCCGAGATCCCCGTCTTCGAGCACGACGCCGTGCTCGCCGCGATATCGCCCGACGAGGCGATCGAGCGCGTGCGCGAGGCCTTTGTGCGCTTCGCCCACGGGGAGTGGCGGATGCCGCCGAAGGTGTACCTCGACGCCGCGCCGAACGGCGACTTCCGCGCCATGCCTGCCGCCGGCGACGGCCTCGCGGTGCTCAAGTGGGTGACCTCGTTCCCCGGCAACCCCGGGCGCGGGCTTCCCGTCGTGACCGGGGTGATCTGCGTCTCGAGCCTCGAGGACGGCGAGCCGCTCGCCCTGTGCGACGCCCGGGCCGTGACCGCCCTGCGTACCGGCGCGGTGGCCGCGGTGGCCGCCCAGGAGCTGGCGCGAGAGGACGCGACGAGCGCGGCGGTCGTCGGCTGCGGCCTCCACGGTTCGTGGGCGGGCCGCTGCCTGGTCGCGGCCGAATACGGCGAGGGCGTGTGTTACGACCCGGACCCCGATGCGGCGGGAGCGCTGGCCGGGGAGCTCGGCTGGGAGGTCGGAAGCCGCGAGGACGCGCTCGCCCTGGACGTCGTCACCTGCGTGACCCCCGGCCACGAGCCCGTCGTGGGGGCCGACGACCTGCGCCCCGGCCTTCACCTCTCGGTGCTCGGCGCCGACGGGCCAGGTAAGGCTGAGGTCGAGGCTGAGGCTGTCGCGCGCTGCTCGCTGTTCTGCGACGAGTGGGAGCAGGCGAGCCACGGCGGCGAACTGAGGGGAGCCATCGAGGCCGGACTCATCGCCCGCGAGCGGGTGACCGAGCTCGGCGAGGTACTCACCGGCCGGTCGCCGGGTCGCCCCGATCGGGAGGCGATGACGCTGTTCGACTCCACCGGCCTGGCGATCCAGGACCTCGCGATCTGCGCGGCGCTGCTCGAGGCTCACCGCCGGGGCCAGGCGCGCGCGGGTTGGGCCCGACTGTAGGCGCGCAACCGCCGAGCAGGGCAGAGAGTCGTGCGAAAATCGGGACGAATGAGCGCGTCGGCGCGCCGCTGATCGCGACTCCCGAACCTGCGCCGGATACCCCTCCCGGGCGCTAATGTGGCAAACGTGAGGAGGGCTCGCTCGATCCCGGCTGCCGTGATCGCCTCACTGGCCTTGAGCCTCGCGATGGCGCCGTCAGCCGCCGCGGCCTCGCTTCCCGGCGTCCCCTCCGGCGAGCGGCCCGGCCCGGCCCTCCTCTACGACCCACCGCCCGAGGCCCCGCAGCTCGCCAATCGTGCTCCCTTCCGGGCGAAGCCGCTGCTCGTCTCGGGTACCGACGCCTATCGAGGCGGCGAGTACCTCTACCAGGACTACCTGTTCGACGACCGCGGCGCCGACACGGTCGAGGGCCCGGGCGGCCAGCGCGACTCGGCGGCCGACTTCTCGCCGACGTCGGGCAACGTCGCCTACCCGACCGCCGACCGGTTCGGCGGCAACGCCGCCGACCTCGTCGAGCTGCGGGTCAGGCCGACGCGCGGAGCGGTCCTCTACCGGGTCACCCTCAACACCGTCAAGGTCGACGATGCCGCGATCGTCGGGATCGGCATCGACACCGACCGAAGCGGTGGCGCGCCGGTCGCGTGGCCGGACGGAGCCGGGGTCACTTCACCGGGACTCGACCGTTTCGTCACCGCGTGGGGTACGGGCGGCCGCGTCTTCCGCCGGGACCCCGTGAGCAGGAAGCTCGTCGCCGACCCCGCCTCGCCCGGCGTCGACGTCTCGATCAGCCGGGCTCGCAACCAGATGACGATCCGCGTTCCGCGCTCGATCATGGATCCCGGCCGGTCGACCTGGCGCTACGTGGCCGGGGTCGGGCTGCGCTCGGAGAGCAACGGGTTCAAGCTGGTTCGCCAGGGCGGACCGACCGCCACCGAGCCCGGCTCGGGCGACCCGAGCGAGGGCGCGCCCCGGGTGTTCAACCTCGCCTTCCGCTTCGACGAGCCCCAGGGGAGCCGGCCAGGGCCCGGATACGAGCCCAACGTCGGCATCGGCAACTGGTTCGAGTCCGAGCAGGCGCGCCGCCTCAAGCGCTCGGCACCGCTCGTCGCTCCGTCCACCGCCGGCTTCCGGGCCGACGTGAGCTTCGCTCGCCTCGCCGACGGCGTGCGACGCGACCTCCACCCGCCCAAGGCGACCCAGGCGCGCATTCTCTCGTCATCCCAGAGGGTGCCCGAGGGCTTCCGCGACGAGTTTCCCGCCTATGGCGGCCGCCTCCAGCCCTACCTGGTCCACGCGCCGCCGTCCGCCCGGCCGCGCCGTCCGCGCGGGCTCACCTTCTCGCTCCACTCGCTCGGCGGGTCCTACACGCAGTACTCGGTGTTCAACCCGACCCACCTGCGCGAGTTCGGAGACGAGCGCGACAACCTGGTGGTAACGGCCCTCGGCCGCGGAGCTGACGGCTGGCACATGAATCAAGGGGAGGTCGACTTCTTCGAGGTCTGGCGCGACGTTGCCGCGCGCTTCCGGCTCGACCCCAACCGCGTCGCGCTGACCGGCTACTCCATGGGCGGATACGGCAGCTACCGGCTCGGCGTCCTCTACCCCGATCTCTTCGGTCGTGCCTTTACCGCGGTGGGACCGCCGGCTCGCGGTGAATGGCTCCCGCCCGCTCCCCCGCGCGACGTCGGGCGCTTTACCCAGGACACGAACTCGCACCGGCTGCTCGAGAACGCGCGCTGGCTGCCGTACCTGAACTGGGTCGCGGCGGGTGATGACGTCGTCCTCGATCCCGGACCCCGCAAGCAACAGAGGCGCTTCGACCGGCTCGGCCTACGCAGCCAGCTCTGGACCTTCCCGGGCGAGCACTCCACGCTCGCCGCCCTCGACGAGTGGGGGGCGGCCAAGCGCTTCCTCGGCTCCGCGCGGGTCAAGCGTGCGCCCAATCGCGTCAACCATGCGGTGATGCCTGACACCTTCCGCGCCTCGCTGGGCCTCGTGCACGACCACGCCTACTGGGTGAGCGACCTGCGTGCTCGCAACGGGCGCGGGAACCCGGGGACCAACCCCGCGCGCGCCGAGATCGACGCGCGCAGCCTCGCCTTTGGTCAGGGCGATCCACGCACCGCGCCGGTGGCCTCGGCGAACGGGGAAGCGCCCGCTCCGAGCACGATCGAGGGAACCCGCTGGACCGGTTTCGAACGTCGGGAGCCCCGCAACGCCCTCGATGTCCGGCTCGAGAACCTCAACCGGGCGACGATCGACGGCCGGCGCGCCCGCCTGAGCGGCCGCCGCACGCTGCGGGTGCGAATCGCCGCGGACGGGTCGGGGACGATGAGGCTCGACCTGCGTCTCCCGGTCGCGGCGCGGGTCCGTCGAATCGTTGGCGGCCCGGTCCCGGGCGGCGCGCCCGAGGTGTCGATCGATCGCGGCGGAGCGAGGTTCCGGGTCGCGGGCGGGGTGAGGACCTACGTGATCGAGGTCGCGGGCGCAAGCGACGGGGCGGGCAGCTCCGGGGACGCCGACCCGGGGCGCTGAGGCAGCGCGGCAACCGCCGGGCGACCACCAGCCGCGCTCGCCCGAAGCTCCCAGCGCCTAGAATGACCCTGAGGCGGCCGGCGGCACGCGCACTCGTCGGCGCCAACCCTGGGCCGTTAGCTCAATTGGCAGAGCAGGGGACTCTTAATCCCAAGGTTGTAGGTTCGATTCCTACACGGCCCATGGCCGGCGCGGGCGTTGCGACGCGACAGGCCCGCGCCAGCCCAACCCGCCCCGCCCGATGACCGACCCCGCCTCCCCAGCCGCCGCCGTCGCCTCCGCCGAGCTCGCCTGCCTCGACGGTCAGGTCTCGCCCACAGGCGAGACCTTCATCCCGGTGACCGACGACGGCTTCATCCGCGGTGACGGCGTGTTCGAGGTCGTGCGCGTCTACGACGGCCGCCCGTTCGCCCTCCCCGACCACCTCGATCGGCTCGAGCGCTCCGCGGGCAACCTCCGCCTCGGCGAAGGCGTCCCGCGCGCCGACCTCGCGGACGAGGCCCGAGAGCTGCTCGCGGCCCGCGGCGGCGCGGAGTTCGACGGCTGCCTGCGGCTTATCTTCACCCGCGGGGGCCGGCGGCTGCTCCTCACCGAGCCAGTCCCACCCGGCGCAGACCGTCCGCGGCTGGGCTTCGTCCCCTACGCCCCGACGCGCGTGCTCGACGGGATCAAGTCGCTCTCCTACGCGGGCAACATGCTCTGCAGCCGGCTCGCGCGCGAGCGCGGCTTCGACGAGGCGCTGATGGTCACCCCGCACGGACGCGTACTCGAGGCCCCGACGGCGTCGATCTTCTGGGTCGGTCCCGACGGCGCGCTGTCGACGCCTCCGCTCGAGGACCACATCCTCGCCTCGATCACCCGCGACCGGCTGATGCGGCTCGTCGACGTGCGCGAGCGCCCGCTCACCAGCGACGAGCTCCTGCACGCCTCGGAGGCCTTCCTCGCCTCGACCACGCGCGAGGTCCAGGCCGTGGGCGGGGTCGAGGAGCACAGCTTCGACGGTCCCGGGGAGCTCACCCGGGCCGCGGCGACGGCGCTTCGCGAGCACATCAGGGCCGAGCTCGCGGCGACGGGCTGAGGCGAGGGCCGGGAGGTCGGCTCAGGACGCGCGGCTCGCCGCCGCGCCCGCATCGGCCCGCTCCGCCGGCGACGGCTCGCAGCTCCGCGTCGCCGAGGCGTCGACGCAGTAGCTCAGGTACCAGGCCAGGTGACGCGCGGCTCCGGCGACGCTGCCCGCCGCTCCCCGCGCGCTCCCGATGAGCTTCGCAGCCATGCGACAGGATGATACCCATCCGGGCCGGTCGGAACCTCCCTCTTTCGGCGGATCTCCCCGCTTCGAGCGCACATGCGAATCACCACCGTCATCGGCAATCGACCCCAGTTCGTCAAGGCCGCCGCCGTCTCGAGCCGCCTGCGGGAGGTCGGTGAGGAGACGACGATCCACACCGGCCAGCACTACGACGACGAGCTCTCCGGGATCTTCTTCGCCGAGCTCGGGATCCCGCTGCCCGATCGCGAGCTCGGCGTCGGCTCGGGGACGAGCAGCGACCAGACCGCCCGCATGCTCGCCGCGCTAGAGCCCGAGCTGGTGGCCGCGCGTCCCGATCTGGTGCTGGTCTACGGCGACACGAACTCGACGCTCGCGGGCGCGCTCGCGGGCGCGCAGGCGAGCGTGCCCGTGGCCCACGTCGAGGCGGGCATGCGCTCCTTCGACCGCTCTATGCCCGAGGAGCTCAACCGGGTCCTCACCGATCACGCGAGCGCGCTCCTGCTGTGCTCCACGCCGACGGCCGTGAATAACCTCGAGCGCGAGTCCGCCGCCGGCGAGGTCCATCTGGTCGGGGACGTGATGGCCGACGTGGCGCTCACGTTCGCGCCGCTCGCCGAGGACCGCTCGCGGGCGCTCGTCGAGCACGGCGTCGAAGAGGGCGAGTACCTGCTCGTGACCGCTCATCGGGCCGGCAACGTCGACGATCGGCGGCGCCTCGAGCGGCTCGTGGCCCTGCTCGAGTCCCTCCCGCTCCCGGCGGTGTTCCCGGTCCACCCGCGTACCCGCGCACGCCTCGAGGCCGCGCCCGAGCTCGCCGATCGCCTGGCCGGCGCGCCCGGCGTACGGCTCACCCGCCCGCTCGGCTATCTCGATTTCCTCAAGCTGCTCTCAAGCTCCCGCGCCCTGCTCACTGACTCCGGCGGAGCACAGAAGGAGGCCTACCTGGTCGGCGTGCCGTGCGTGACCCTCCGCGACCGCACCGAGTGGGTCGAGACCATCGACGCCGGCTGGAACCAGCTTGTCGACCTCGATCCCGAGGCCACGCGCGGCGCCCTGGACCGGCCGCCTCCGGCCGGCGACCGGCCCGAGCTCTACGGCGGCGGCCGCGCCGGCGAGCGCGTGCGCGACCTGCTCGCCTCCTACACTGCCCGACGATGACGAGCGGCGCGCCCGCCGATGCCCCGATCCGCATCGGGGTCGTGGGCCTCGGCTACTGGGGCCCGAACCTGGCACGCAACCTCGACCGCCTGCCCGGGGCCGAGCTGCGCTGGATCTGCGACGGCTCGGAGGCCGCGCGGGAGCGGGTCGCGCCGCAATTTCCGCGCGTGGCGGTGAGCGCGGAGCTCGAGGAGCTGCTCGCCGATCCCGATCTCGACGCCGTGGTCTGCGCGACGCCGGTCCCGACCCACGCCGAGGTCACGCTGGCGGTGCTGGCCGCCGGCAAGCACTGCTTCGTCGAGAAGCCGCTCGCGCAGTCGGTCGCGGCGGCCGAGGAGGTCGCCGCGGCGGCACGGGCCTCCGGCCGGGTGCTCATGGTCGGCCACCTGCTCGAGTACCACCCGGGCCTCGAGAAGCTCAAGCAGATCGCCGACTCGGGCGACCTCGGTGACCTCTTCTACCTCTACGCGAACCGACTCAACCTGGGCAAGCTGCGCGCCGACGAGAACGCGCTGTGGTCGCTCGGAGCCCACGACGTCTCGGTGGTCCTGCGGCTCGCGGGCGAGGAGCCGGCCGAGCTCGAGGCCTTCGGGGAGAGCTACATGCGCCACGGCGTCGAGGACGTGGTCTTCTGCCATCTGCGCTTTCCCTCCGGGCTCTCGGCGCATCTCCACCTCTCCTGGCTCGATCCTCACAAGGAGCGGCGCTTCACGGTCGTCGGCTCGAAGCGGATGGCGACCTTCGACGACATGGCGCTCGAGCAGAAGGTCACCGTCTACGACAAGGGCTTCGACCAGGACTTCGCCTCCTACGGGGAGTACATCGCCCGCTCGGGTGACGTGTGGAGTCCGCGGATCTCGAACGAGGAGCCGCTGCGCATCGAGTGCCGCCATTTCCTCGACTGCGTGCGCGACGGGCGCGAGCCGCGCTCGGGCGCCAGAAGCGGCGTGGCGGTGGTGCGCGTCCTCGAGGAGCTCGACCGCTCGCTGCGCGGACGGGTCCGCGACGGGGCACCCGCGGCGGCCGATCCGGAGGCGCCCGCGCGTGCCGCCGCGGTCTGAGGTGTCGGTGGGGTCCAGCGCGGCCCTGCGCGAGGCCGGCGAGCGCGCGCCGGGGCTGCTGCTCGGCGAGGGCGTCGAGCTGCCGGCGAGCGCCGATGTCGGCGGTCACGTGGTGATCCACGCCGGCACGGTGATCGGCGAGGGCTGCCGCCTCGGGGATGGGGCCGTGCTCGGCCGCGCGCCGGCGCTCGGGCCGAGGTCGACGGCCTCGCGGGCGGCGCCCCCGCCGCTCGTCCTCGGTCCCGGCGCGGTGGTCGGTGCGGGTGCCGTCGTGCTCGCGGGCGCTCGGATCGGCGACCGCGCGGTGCTGGGCGATCAGGCGCACGTGCGCGAGCGCGCCCGGGTGGGCGAGGAGTCCGTGGTCGGCCGCGGCTCGGCAGTCGACAACGACGTGACGATCGGCGCGCGGGTGAAGGTCCAGACCGGCTGCTACCTGACGGCCCACAGCGAAGTCGAGGACGACGTCTTCCTCGGACCGGGGGTGGTGACCACGAACGACCACGCCATGGGCCGCCACGCACGCGACGAGCCGCTGCACGGCGTCTTCCTGCGGCGCGCTTGCCGGATCGGCGGCGCGGCCGCGCTCCTGCCGGGGGTGGAGATCGGCGAGGAGTCCTTCGTGGCCGCGGGAGCGCTCGTGATCCGGTCGGTGGCGCCGCGAGCCGTGGTCATGGGGGTGCCGGCCCGACCGGTCCGCGAGGTCCCGGACGAGGACCTCCTCGAGCGGTGGGCGGTGTGAGGCCCGGGTGCGGCCGGCACGCCGCGTTGCCAACCCGACGACGGTCCCCGCCATGAGCGGCCGCTACCTGCACCGGCGACCCGACCGGGGGATCCTTCGCGGCTGGGGCCCGGCGGAGCGCCGCACGCTCGGCCTCGGCCTCATCGCCATGGTCGCGACATCGGCCGCCGTCGCGTTCGAGTACGGCCGCGTGTGGCGGCTCGGCTCTGCTCCCCTGCCCCGCGACTCAGACGACCTCCTGCTCGCCGCCGAGGAGGCGGCGGCCGAGACCGCGCGGGTGGCGGCCGCGGGCTACGCCGACGTCTCGCCGAGCGAGACGATCCTGTTCAATCTGCTCGCCTCCTTCGTCGCGACCTTCGCGCTCGCCCGGGGGATCACCTACGCGCTGCGTGGGCGCGCGACCTTCGGTCCGTTCCGCGACTTCCGCGTCGGACGCCGCCACATCCACCACTTCGTGCCCGGTATCGCGCTCGCCTTCGCGAGCGGCGCCGCGGCGATCGTGACCCGTCAGGAGGAGCTCGAGCGGCCGCTCGCCCTCGCCTTTGGCACGGGGATGGGCCTCACCCTCGACGAGTCGGCCCTGCTGCTCGAGCTCGAAGACGTCTACTGGACGCCCGAGGGCCTGCTGAGCGTGCAGATCACCATGGCCACCATGGCCCTGCTGGCCGCGTTTGCACTCGGCCTGCGCTTCCTGCGCCGGGGGGAGCGGATCGTGCTCGAGGATGGGAGCGACACGGCGCCCGGACGCTGACGCTCGTCCCCGCTGCGAGCACGAGGAAGCCCCGTGGCAACGCGAGCCGAGTCCAACTTCTCGCTTTTCGTCCCTCGTCGGATATCGTCAGCGCCATGAGCACTCCTCCCGAGGGCGAAGGCGCGTCTGGACCGGGCGGACCCCAGAGTCCCGGGGGCCCGCGGAGCCCAAGCTCGCCGCAGAGCCCGTCCGAAGCCGGAGCACCTCAGTCGGCCGGTAACGCGGCGGCGTCCGGATACTCTGGCCCGGTGCCGCCAGGGGGCTGGCAGGAGCAGGGGGCACGCCCTCCCGGTTCCGCGGGCGAGGGGAACACCCCGGCCATAGCCGCACTCGTCCTTGGCATCCTTGGGATAATCGGTGCGTTCTTGACCGTCGGCGTCCTTGGGGTGCTGCTGGGGATCGCGGCCATAGTCCTAGGCGTCAAAGGCCGTCGCAAGGTCAGTCAGGGGCGGACTACGCAACACCGTGGGATCGCGACCGGCGGCCTCGTCACCGGGATAATCGCCACGATTCTGGGTCTCATAATCATCGCCTTCATCGCCATTGGCATCGCTTTCCTAAGCTCTGGTGGGGACTTGCAGCGTGAAATCGAGCGCCAGCAGCGACAACTTCAAGAGCCGTAGCGCACCGGTCGGTCTTTTCGGGCTACTGTGGGCGAGATGACCGCGCGCTGCCCGACAAGGTCGCCTCGACTCGCGTCCTTCGAGCTTGAGGAGATGCCGTGAGCACCGAACCCCCCAACCGCGATCGCCCGCAGGAGCCCGAGCCTGCCGTTCAGCCGGGTCCACCCCGGAGCCCGGCAGGCCCACAGAGTCCGTCGGGGCCACAGGCGCCTCCCGCAGGCGGTCCGCCTCCGCAGCCGCAGGCGGGTGTCACTCCGGCGCCACCTCCCGCGACAGCCGGTCCCCAGTCTTCGCCGCAGTCGGGTGCTCTGCCGAGCTCTGGCTACGGCGGACCGATCCCGCCCGGCGGCTGGCAACAGCCGATGGCGCCTTCTGCCCTACCCCTCAATGCCGCTCTCGCCGGCTGGGGCAGCCGGGTGGGCGCAACTCTCCTCGACGCCGTGGTCCTGCTTGTCCTCGCACTCGTCCTCATTGCTCCGGGAGCGGTGTTGACCGTTGTCACGGACGGCGGCGCGCTCGGCATCCTCCTGCTCGTCGTCGGCGTCCTCGTTTTCTTCGTCGTTTGCTCCTCTACGCGTCGTTATTCATGTAAAGGGACGGCGAGCGCAACGGTCAGACACTCGGCAAGCAGTGGGTGGGAATACGAGTCGTACGGGTCGACGGCCAGCCCTTCGGATGGGGAGGAGCGCTTCTCCGTGAGCTTGCGATCAAGCAGTTGTTGTTCGGAGTGGTGGGCGGCTTCTTCCTGTCCATACCCACGCTGCTCGACTGGCTTGGCCGCTGTGGGACGACGAGAACCGGGCGCTGCACGACATGGTCGCGAGCACGCGTGTGGTCCGCGCCTGAGCGATTTCAGCCTCGCACCGCGCTCAGACCGCTACCTCCATCGCCCGCGCCGCCACCTCGGTGGCGATGATCTGGTCGCGCCCAGGGCCGATGCCCACGAAGGCGAGCGGTACGCCGACGTAGTCGCTCACGAACTCGAGGTAGCGCCGGGCGTTATCCGGAAGGTCCTCGAGTGAGCGGGCGCCCGTGATGTCCTCGTTCCAGCCGGGTAGCTCGGTCAGCTCGCCGCGGGCCTTGTGGACGATCGACTGGTGGTAGGGGAACTCGTCGAAGCTCGCGTCCTCTGAGCCGAGGTAGCGGGTGGCCACGCAGAGGGGGTCGATGCCGGTGAGGACGTCGAGCTTGGTGACGATGAGGCCGGTCAGTCCATTGATGCGGGCGGCATAGCGCAGGGCCACGAGGTCGAGCCAGCCGCAGCGCCGGGCGCGCCCGGTCGTCGTCCCGTACTCGCCGCCGCGGGCGCGGATCTCGTCGGCTAGGTCGCCATCGAGCTCGGTCGGGAAGGGACCCGAGCCGACGCGGGTCACATAGGCCTTCGCGACCCCCCAGACGTCGTCGATGTCCTTGGGCCCGACGCCCGCGCCGACGCACGCGGCCCCCGCCACCGGGTTCGATGAGGTCACGAAGGGATAGGTCCCGTGGTCGATGTCGAGCAGAGCCCCCTGCGCGCCCTCGTAGATCACGAGCCCGTCCCGGTCGAGGGACTCCCAGACGATGCGGGCGGTGTCGGCGATGTAGGGCTCGAGCCGATGGCCGAGCGTGCGGTAGTCCTCGGTCATGGCGTGCAGGTCGAGCAGCGGGTCCTTGGCGTACGGTCGCAGCGACAGGCGCTTGGGCTCGAGCGCGGCGTAGATCTTCTGCTTGAGGATCTTCTCGTCGAGCAGGTCCTGCACGCGGATCCCGAGCCGTTCTGCCTTGTCGGCGTAGCAGGGGCCGATACCCCGCCGCGTGGTGCCGATCTCGAGCTTGCCGAGCCTGGCCTCGCCGGCCTGGTCGAGCATCAGGTGGTAGGGCATGATGAGGTGCGCGTTGGCGGAGATCCGCAGTCCGGCCGTGTCGACGCCGCGGCGCTTGAGCCCGTCGAGCTCTTCGGTCAGGACGCGTGGGTTGATGACGACGCCGTTGCCGATCGCGCAGATGCGGCCCGGATGGAGGATCCCCGAAGGGATCAGGTGGAGCTTGAAGACCGCACCGTCGCGGACGATCGTGTGGCCGGCGTTGTTGCCGCCCTGGAAGCGCACTACGACGTCGGCGCGCTCGGCCACGAGGTCGGTGATCTTGCCCTTGCCCTCGTCGCCCCACTGGGCGCCAACGATCGCTAGTCCCGGCATGGTGTCGAGTCTACGGTGGGTCGGGAGGGGCGGCGAACGCGCCGCCCGGCGCTCGCCCTGCCTAGGCGGCCTCGGCGGGGACCGGGGCGCCGGGAAGCGCCGACTCCCGGGCCAGGCTGGCGAACTTGGGAAAGCGCTTCATGAACGCGAGCGGGACCGTGCCGACAGGGCCGTTGCGGTGCTTGGCGATGATGATGTCCGCCTCGCCCGGGCGCTCCGACTCCTCGTCGTAGTACTCCTCGCGGTAGACCATCATCACGAGGTCGGCGTCCTGCTCGATCTGGCCGCTCTCGCGCAGGTCGGAGAGCTGCGGGCGCGGCGGACTCCGCGACTCGACCGCGCGGGAGAGCTGGGATACCGCGACCACCGGGACGCCGAGCTCCCGGGCGAGAATCTTGAGCCCGCGGCTGAACTGGCCGACCTGCTCGACGCGACTCGCGTCGCGGCCGCCCTCGTGGCGCATGAGCTGGAGATAGTCGACGATGACCAGGCCGAGCGGGTGCTTGGTGTGCAGGCGACGAGCCTTAGCGCGGAGGTCGAGGATGCCCAGGTCGCTCGAGTCGTCGACGAACAGCGGCGCGGCGGCGAGCTGCTCGGTGGCGCGTACCACTTTCGGCCAGCTGTCGGGCTTGACGCGGCCCTTGCGCAGGTCGTCTCCGTTCAGCTTGGCTCGAGAGGCGATGAAGCGCTGGGCGAGCTCGGCCTCGGCCATCTCGAGGGAGAAGAGCGCGACGCCCTTGCCGTGGTCGAGTGCGGCGTTCTCGGCGATGTTGATGCCGAGCGCCGACTTGCCCATCGACGGTCGGGCCGCCAGCACGATCAGGTTGCCCGGCTGAAAGCCGCCCGTGAGCTCGTCGAGGTCCTGGAAGCCCGACGGGGTGCCCGTGAGGGCGATGTTCTCGCGCGAGAGCCGCTCGAGCCGGTCGACCTCCTCGTAGAGGACGTCGCCGAGCGCGCGCACCTCGCCCGTCGCGCCGTCGTGGGCGATCTTGAACAACGCCGCCTCGGCGTCCTCCAGGAGGTCCCGGGCCTCGCCGTGCGCGCCGTAGACCCGCTCCTGGATCTCGCGCGTGGCGTCGAGCAGCCGCCGCTCGACGGCGCGATCCTTGACGATCCGCGCGTAGTGGGCGGCGTTACCCGCGGCCGGCACCACGTTCGGAAGATGCTGCACGTAGTCGCGGCCGCCGACCTCCTCGAGCACCCCCTGGGACTCGAGCTCGGCCGCGAGTGTGGCCGTGTCGATCGGGCCGGGCTCCGACCGTTCCTTGAGTCGGATCATGGCCCGGAAGATCTGGCGGTGGCGCTCGCGGTAGAAGTCCTCGGCCACGAGCCGGACGTCGATCAGGACGGGGTCGAGCGCGCGCTCGGAGAGCAGGATCGCGCCGAGCACCGCCGACTCGGCCTCGAGGTTGTGCGGCGGGACCCGCCCGTTCGATTCGGGCGGCGCGGCGAGCGCCACGTCAGCCAGGCGTGACGATGGTCTTGACGTCCGCGCTCACGCCGTCGTGAACCTCGACGCTCACCATGTAGGTGCCGGTCGCGCGAATCGGTTGCTCGAGCGCGACCTTGCGCCGGTCGATCCTGATCCCGCGCGCCTGCCCGATCGCGTCGACGATCTCCTGCGCGGTGACTGAGCCGAACAGCCGCCCGTCCTCGCCCGCGGCGTGGGGGATGGTGAGCACGGTGCGACGGAGGAGGTCAGCGTTCTCGCTCGCCCGCTCGGCCGCCTCGCGCTGCACCCGCTCCGCCGCCTCGACGCGCCGCTGGGCCTCGGCGATGGCGCCCGCCGTCGCCGGCTGCGCTAGCCGCCGGGGCGCCAGGTAGTTGCGCAGGTAGCCGGGGGCGACGTCGATGACCTCGCCCCGCTCACCGAGCGTGTCGACGTCTTGGAGGAGGATCGCCTGCGCCATCAGGAAGGGCGTTCAGTAAGGGAGACCCACGCCCAGTGAGGCTCCGAAAACCAAGCAGTCCAAGGACGCAGGGAGCGACGTGTGCGAACGCACACGAGCGACCGAGGACGCCGGAATGCGCCGGTTTGCAGGAGCCTCACCGCTCAACCGACATAGGGCAGCAGCGCCAACTCTCTCGCCCGTTTGATGGCGCGGGCCAGCTGAGCCTGATGCCGCCGGCAACATCCCGTGATCCGCGCCGAGCGAATCTTGCCCTTCTCGCTCATGGCGCGGCGCAGCGCGGCCGTGTCCTTGTAGTCGACGAAGTCGATCTTGTCCCGGCAGAACGGGCACGACTTGCGGCGCCCGCCACCTCCCGGCCCTCTTCGGTTGTCCCGCCGACGACCCGCCGGCTGCCGGCCACGCTGCCTTGCCACGCCTAGACTCCTACCTAAATCGAAATCAGAACGGGATGTCGTCGTCGGAGCTCGCTCCCGCCGCCGCCGGCTCGAAGTCGCCGGTGTCGGTCGGGACGTCGCTCCCGCCGAAGCGCCCGCCGCCGTTCTCTGCCCCATCGCGCGAGCCGAGGAACTGTACGGAGTCGGCAATGATATCGACCGCCTGGCGCTTGTTGCCCTGCTGATCCTGCCACTCCCGCCACTCGAGTCGCCCGTCGAGGGCCACCGGCCGTCCCTTCTGCAGGTAGGTCGCGCAGTTCTCGCCTTGGGCGCCCCAGACCGTGACGTCGAAGTAGTTGGGCTTGTCGATCCACTCCCCGGAGGCGTCGCGGCGCCGGGTGTTGCAGGCGAGGCGCAGACTGCAGACCGGCGTACCGCTTCCGGTGGTCCTCAGCTCGGGATCGCGCGTGAGGTTCCCCGTCAGGACGACGCGGTTGATATTGGTTGCTGCCATGGGTGCTCCTTGTCTTCTGGGCGGAGGGTCGCGGGAGTCGGTCGACGCGACTGTAGCGCTGCCACCACCCGGAATAGATGCGCCGAAGCGGGAAGTTCCAGCAAAGTCGGAGAGGTTTCGCAGAGGCGTTGCACTCTTGGCGTCTCCGTGTGGAAGGGGCTCCTCCGTGCCTTCAGCGACGGCTACCGCGCCGGCGCGTCCGCGGCTGCACGCGCCGCGACGGGCGATGGTGCCTCCGAGCGCTCCTCCTCGCCCCGGCGCGCGCCCTCCGGCCGCGGAGGGGTTGGCGGCGGCGAGTCCGACCTGAGGCGGATGAAGCGGAAGCGCAGCATCTCATCGATGATCTTGAGCGTGCGGTCGAGGCGCTCGAGGAGAGGAGGGGTCGCGTCGATCTGCAGCAGGTGGTACTCGCCGTCGCCGTGACGATCGATCTCGAAGGCGAGCCGCCTCACGCCCCAGTCGTACTCGCCGACGATCGCGCCGTCGGCCTCGACCGTCGCGCGCACTCCGTCGAGGATCTCGGCCCGGCGCGCGTCCGGGGCCTCGGCGTCGAGGATCATCGTTAGGTCGTAGAGGGGCATGCGGCGGGAGACGCTAGCGCACTTTGCGCGACTCCGACGGGGGAGAGATCGCCTGCGTACCCGCTTAACCGCTTAGGGACCCGGCGGCTGGCTCGAGTGCGCTGCGCGGTCGAGCGGACCGCCGGCGAGGGAACGTCAGGATGGTCGCCTGGAGGGCCGGCCGCCGGGTTCCGACGACAACAAGTCTGCGATCCCCGCGCGAGCGGCGCGGGCGCTGGCAGGCGTCCATCACCGCTAGTCGACCGCCTCGGTCCCCTGTCCTTGCTTGGCCTCGATGTCGCTCATTTGGTCGTCGATCCAATCGCCGGGGTCACGGGCGGTCACGAGCCGCTTGAGTCCTTCGGAGCGCCAGGCGCGCTCGTCGCCCGACATCGTCAGCGCGCGATGGATGGCGTCCGCCTGCTCCTGCACGTCGAACGGGTTGACCGACAGCGCGTACTCGCTGAGCTCCTCGTGGGCGCCGGTGTTCTCCGACAGGAGGCTGACCCCAGCGCGCTCGTTGACCAGCGGGCCCTCCTTGGCGATGAGGTTCATGCCGTCGAACATGGCGTTGACCATCAGCAGGTCGTAGTGCTTGTAGGCGGCGATGGCCTCGGGCATGCTCTCGCGCTCCTTGAGGTCGATCGGCATCCAGTCGGTCGTTCCGTGGCGGTGGTTGACCACGGCCACGAGCGCTTCGATCTTCTCGAGGTACTCGACGTACTCGGGCACGTCCTGACGCGAGGGTACGAGGTGGGCGATGAACGTGACCCGCTCGCGGAACTCCGGGTGCTGGGAGAGGAACAGGTCGAAGGCCGTGAACCCGCGCAGGATGTTCTTCGAGAGGTCGGCGCGGTCGACGCGCAGGATCAGGTGCTCGCGGCGGCGGCGGAGCAACTCCTGCTCGTACTCCTCAACCTCGCGGCTCGCGGCGTTCTGGCGAAAGTTGTCGGCGGAGATCGGCAGCGGGTAGGAGCGCACCCATACCTCGCGTCCCTCGAACTCGACCGTACCGGCCTCGAAGTCGACGGGAAGCTCGAACAGCTCCTGGCAGCAGAGCAGGAAGTTGCGCCGGTATGACTTGGTGTGGAAGCCGACGATGTCGTTCGAGAGTAGCCCCTCGTAGATCTCCTCGCGGATTTCGGACGGGAGCACCCGCCAGGCGTCGGGCTGAGTCCAGGGAATGTGGACGAAGTGGTGCAGGAGAGCCTCTGGGCGGGCGCGGCGGATCGCCCGCGGGGCGAGGTAGAGGTGGTAGTCATGGAGCATCACGACGGCGTCCTCGTCGTCGCCGATCTCGGCCAGGACCGCTCTGGCGACATCCTCGTTAACCGTCCGGTAGCCACGCTCGAAGGCCTCGACCTCGTTGGCGCGGATGTCGGGAGCGTTCGAGAGGTCCCACAGGTAGTGCTGGATGAACCACAGCAGGGGGTTGGCGACGACGTTGTAGAAGGCGTCGTAGGCGTCGGGGTCCGACTCGACGAGGCGAATCCGGTAGGTGGTGTCGTCGAGCTCGCAGTCGAACGATCCGCCGTCGTGGAGGCGCGAGGCCTCGACGTCGGCGTCGGTCATGGCCGAGGCGATCCAGAGCGCGTCGCGATGGTGGACGAGGCCGGTGAGCGCGGTAACGAGTCCCCCGCCGCCGCGCTGGGCGACGAGCTCGCCGTTCTCGTCGTGCTCGAAGGACGCCGGGCCGCGGTTCGACACGAGCACGATCCGGGTGTCGGAGCTCACCGCTGCGATCCGATCATGCGAGCTTGCGGAAGATCCCGAGCCAGTCGCGCAGCAGGCGCGGGGTGAGGAAGTGGGTTCGCACGTACTCCTTGCCGGTGCGCCCGAGGTGCTTGCCGAGCCCGGGGTCGTGCAGGATCCGCAGCGTCCGGTCTGCGCACTCCTCGGGGCTCGAGACCAGGAAGCCGGAGGCGCCGTCCTCGATCTGGAGCGGGATGCCGCCCACGTCCCCGCCGATGAACGGGCGACCCTTCCACAGCGCCTCGGAGACGGTCAGGCCGAACCCCTCGCGGGTCGACTTCTGAATAACGACATCGGCCTGGGACTGAAAGGCGTTGACCTCGATCGCCCCGACATTGTTGAGGTTGTTGAGGATCTTGATGTCGGGGTCGCCCTGGGCGTGCTCGAGCGTTGAGTTGAAGTACTGCCAGCCCTCGGGATCGTCGGCGGCCATCGAGCCGACGAGGGCGAGCTGCACCTCGGGAAGCTCCTCGTGCACGATACGGTACGCGTCAATCACTCCGATCGGGTCCTTCCAGGGGTCGAAGCGCGAGACCTGGCACATCAGCGGGCGGTCGACGTCGACGCCGAATTGGTCGCAGACGAACGCGGCGTCCTCGGAGGAGAGCGCCATGTTCTTGGGCGACAGAGGGTCGATCGCGGGCGGCACGATGTTGACCGAATCGCCCGCGCCGTTGAGATCCCCGGGCACGTAGTCGGGCATGTGGAAGAGGAAGGCCTCGTACTCGGAGACGATCGGGACGAGACGGTCGAGCGTCGGTGGATGCGGCGCCGAGAGGTCGATATGGCAGCGCCAGACCCAGTTGCGCGCCTTGTCGGCTACGTGGCGGCGCACGGCCGCAGGCTGGGGATCGTGGACTACGATCACGTCCCAGCCCCCCTGGAGCATCTCGGCGTTCATCTGGTTGTACTCCTCCCAGACGCGCCACTCGGCCGGGGAGAGGTCGAGCGGGTTGCCCTGGAGGGCGTTATGGAGAAGCTTCGTCGCGTTGAAGAACTCCTCCCGGCCGATGATCACCTGCCAGTGGGCGTCGATGCCGACATCGCGCATCAGCGGGATTACCGAGTACAGGAGCTCTGAGACCCCTCCGCCGAAGGCCGTGGCCGAGAGATGCAGCACCTTGAGACCTTCGAGGCCCTCGGCCAGCGAGCGGATCTCCTCGCACAGCGGGCGGCCGACCAGATGGGTGTAGTCCGCGAGCGTCTTGTGGCCGACCCCTACCGGTTGCAGCAAAGAGGACTCCTTCCTTCGGCGCTGGCCGCAGGTTGCTGGGAGACCAACGGACGCGGAAGGCGGGCTGCCTCCGGCCGCGAACGCTCGCCTAGATTACCGATCCGCTCCGGACGCGTCGGCACGGGCGCGAGGCGGTCGATAGGGCCACCTGCGATGCCGCCATTTGGCGGTGACCATCTAGGGCTCGACCGATCCGATTCGCTTCTCGAGGCGAACGGCGTCGCCCAGGTCCTCGCAGCCGTCGACCGTGGCCTCGAGGATCGCCCGCCCGAGGCGCCGCTCCTCGAGCGGGACGTCCGAGGGCAGCGAGCCCCGGATCTCGAGGATCAGTCGATCCGGCTCGAGATGGAAGACAAAGCCGATCCGGTCGGGGACGGTCGGGGGGCGCTCGCCTTCGTCGAGCACCCCGGCCGCGGCCTCGGTGACCGCGAGCTTGAGGTCGATCACCTCGTCGGAGCGAAGCGTTGTCAGCCGGCAGACCGCCCCCAGCGCGAGTCGCGCGAAGACGAGAAAATCGGGGTCCGAGGGCACGGCAAGCGACACCGTGCGGCTGTTCGCATCGGTCATACCCTCCCCCACCTTCCCGGCGTTCGAGGCCGCTAATCGAGCCGAGAGTTCGCCGGCGCTGCGCCGGCGGCGTCCCGTAGGCGCTCCATCCCGCGCTCGAGGGCGGCGAGGATCTCGGCGTGGAGCGTGCTCGTGGCGCTCGCCACCACCGAGATCTGAAAGGTGGGGTCCGAGCCGAGCAGGGGCCGGTCGTCGAGCGGGCGGCCGACGGCGTCGGTGACGATCGCTCCGGTCTCGACGAGGCAGAGCCAGGCGCCGGCGAGATCGTAGGGAGCGTTGTTGAGCACCGCCCCCCCGCCCACCCGCTCGAACTCCGCCCGCAGCCCTGGGACCTCGGCCACCAGCCGCGGCCCCGGCTCGACGTAGGCGTCGAGCTGCCCGGTGAGGATCCGCGTCATGTGGTAGGCCGCCGAGCCGAGCTCGAAGGTTCCGCCGCCGACCGAGGAGCGGTCGATCAGCTCGGCAAGCGCCTCGGCGGTGGGGCGGGCCGGGCGGCCGCGGAAGCCGTAGGCCCAGAACATGCGCTCGAGGCGGTCGGTGCGAGACAGCGCCGCCGCAGGTCCCTCGAGCAGCCCGCGGCCGCGCTCGGCCAGAAAGACGACGCCAGAGGGGATCTCGACCACGCAGCCGAGCTCGCTCTCGCCCATCGTCACGCCGTCGCGCAGCGGTGCCGCCGCGATCGACACGCAGCACGACTCGAGTCCCGCCAGCGCGGGCCGCGTGCCGTCGATGGGGTCCACGACGAGGACGGCGGGGTCCGCACCGGTAGGGACCGTGTCGGTGCCGTCCCCGGGCACGAGCCCCCGGTGCTCGGAGTAGTAGGCGATCCCGGGCGCCTCGCGGGCTACGAGCCCGGCGAGCGCCTCCTCCGCCCGGGCGTCGATGTCGAAGGTCACGTCGCCGCCCACGGCGACGTCACCGTGGGCGCGGGCCGCGTGAGCCCCGAGGTGCCCCACCACGGCCTCGCGTATCCCCAGGGCCAGCGAGCGGATGAGGCTGCGGAGCTCGTCCCGCTGGGCCGCCGTCCAGCCGGGGACGGTCACCGTGCTGCGGTGCCCGCCGGGCCGAGCACGGGCTCGTGTCCCCTTCCTCGCCGCCGGCCTCCATGGCCGGAAGCTCGACCGTGAACACCGTCTCGCGCGAACCGGCGTCGAGGACGATGCCTCCTTCCATGCGCTCGGCGAGCTCCCGGGCGATGGCGAGGCCGAGCCCGGAGCCGCCGGCGGCGTCGCCCGTGTAGAAGCGATCGAAGGCCTGATGGACGACGGTCTCCTCCACTCCCCGGCCCTCGAGCTGGGGTCCGCGGTCGGCGACCGTGACGCGCGCGGCGCCGTCCTGCGCCGCGACCGAGAGCCGCACCGGGGCGCCCTCGGGGGTGTGACGCAGGGCGTTGTCGAGCAGGATCCGCACGATCTGGGCGATCCGCTGGCGGTCACAGCTGGCGCTCACTTCGTCGGCGACCTCTACCTCGAGCTCGGTCCCATGGCTGTTCAGGACCGGGACGAACTCGGCGGCGACGTCGCGGGCGAGCTCACCTAGGTCGACGGACTCCAGGGTCAACTGGAGGGCGTCGGCGTCGAGGCGGGACAGGTCGAGCAGGTCGCCGGCGAGCTTCTTGAGGCGCTCGGTCTGCTCGCGCATCTGGCCCAGGAACTCGTCGCGGGTGTCGGCGTCGAGCTCCTCGTCCTGGAGCAGCTCCGCGAAGCCCCCGAGCGAGAAGATCGGCGTGCGCAGCTCGAGCGAGGCGTTGGCGATGAACTCGCGCCGCGCGCGGTCGAGGCGCACGAGCTGCTCCTGCATGTCGTTGAAGGCGTGAGCGAGGTCGCCGATCTCGTCGGCGGAGTCGACCGGCACCGGATCGACGAAGTTCCCGGCCGCGACCTGCTTGGCCGCCGACTCCACCCGCCGCACGCGCGCCGCGACCGTCTGAGCCACGAGGTAGCCGCCGGCGCTCGCGACGAAGAGCGCGACGGCGGCGGCCACGAGCACTCGGCGGCGGATCAGGCCCACGATCTCGGCCACCTCCGACAGGTCCCGCGCATAGACCGCGACCCAGTCGGCCCGACCGCGGAACAAGAGCGGCGTGGCCACGCGCGCCACCGGGTCGCCGCGCTCTCGGCCGACGCCGTCCTCGACGGCGTCACGGGCCACCGCCGTCATGGCCAGGCCGTAGCCCGGGCGAGCGCGAGGCTCGACCTCGGAGTCCGAGATGACGTACAGGCTGGGCGCCTCCGAGGGATCCCCGGGGACACCGACCGAGCGCTGCACCCCGAGCAGCATGACCCGCGCGTCAGCGCGGTCGGACGCCGCCCGCACAAGCATGTTGAGCTGTGCCTCGGTGATGTCTGTCCCCATGGCCTCGCCGAGCGGGTCCGAGGTCGCCCCGGCGACGCGGCGCAGGTCGCGCAACGCCTGCTGCTCGAGGTTCGACTGCAGCTGAGGGACGACGTACAGGAGCACGCCGGCAAACGCGATCGCGACGATGGCCGAGAAGAGCAGCGCCAGCTTGTTGGCGAGCGAGCGCAGGCGCAGACGCGGCTGGGCAGGCGCGGGCATCAGGTGTCGCGGAAGTGGTAGCCGACACCCCGCACCGTGAAGATGTACTCGGGCTCGCGCGGCTCGCGCTCGAGCTTCTCGCGCAGGTGGCGGATGTGCACGTCGACCGTCCGCGGATCGCGATAAGCGGCGTCGCCCCATAGGCCCTCGAGCAGCGCAGTGCGGCTGAACACGCGGCCCGGGCTGCGCGCGAGCGTGGCCAGGATCTCGAACTCCACGTAGGTCAGCCGCACGGGTCCGCCCCGGATCGAGACCGCCCGTTTGCCGAGGTCGATCTCGAGGTCGCCGACGTCGAGCGGCTCGCCCGCGCCGTCGCGCTCGCGCTCGTGCACGAGCTCCACCCGCCGCAGCGCCGCCTTCACGCGCGAGCGGAACTCGCGCATCGAGAACGGCTTCGTGATGTAGTCGTCGGCGCCCAGCTCGAGGCCGAGCACCTTGTCGAACTCCTCGGCCTTGGCCGTCAGCATGATGATCGGCACGGCGCTGCGGGCTCGCAGCCGGCGGCAGACGTCGAAGCCGTCGCGCTTGGGGAGCATGACGTCGAGCACGATCAGGTCGAAGCTGCCCTCGCTGAAGCGCTCGAGCGCCTCCTCGCCATCGCGGGCGGGCACGACCTCGTAGCCCTCCTTGCGGAGCGGATAGGCCAGCAGCGTCTGAACCGACTCCTCGTCGTCGACGAGTAGGATGCGCGGGGGCTGCGACGAGATCTGATCTCCCTCCCACGCTCATTGTAGGTTGGGGTCCGGAGAGCCTTGGAACCGTGATCGAGCCGCGCATCTACCGGGCCGCTCTGCTGCCGGCCCTGCTCGCCGTGCTGGTCGCCATGTTCTCGGTGGAGAGCAGGCCGGCCGCGCTCCCGCGAGGCTTGGCGGCCGACGAGCTGTTCGACGCCTCGCGGGCGCTCGAGGAGGCCGAGGAGATGACCGCGGCGCGCGGCGAGAAGGGCGGCGACAGCTCCAGCACGGTGTCGCCCCGGCGCGTGGCCGAGTCGCTCGCCACGAGCGGCTTCGAGTCGAGCATCGACAGCTTCGAGGTCGGCGACCGCCGGCTCTCGAACGTCATCGGCCGGCGCGCCGGAACGGTCGCGAGCGAGAGCCAGGTCGTCGTCGTCGCCAACCGGGATGCCGCCGGGCCGGGAGGTGCCGCGGCGGGTGCGGCCGACACCGCCGCGCTGCTCGAGCTCGCCCGCGCGCTCCAGGGTCGGGCCTCGCGACGCGCGGTGACGCTCGTGTCCCTCGACGGAGCGCGGCTCGACGAGGCCGGCGCCCGCCGGCTCGCCGACACCCTCGACCCGAGACGAGTCCAGGCCGTGCTGGCGATCTCGGGGCTCGGGGCGCGCGGAGACCTCGAGGCCCCGATCGTGCCCTGGTCGAACGGCTCCACGCGGGCAAGCCCCCGGCTCGCCCGCACCGCGGGCGATGCCGTGCGGCAAGAGCTCGACACGCTCCCAGGCCAGGAGACCGTGCCCGGCCAGCTGCTGCGGCTCGCCTTCCCGCTCGGAATCGGCGCCCAGGGAGTCCTTCTCGATCGCGAGATCCAGGCGCTCCGCTTCTCGGGCAGCGGCGAGTTGCCGCCCGTCGAGCGCTCGGTGTCCGAGCTCGATCGTCGGCGCTTCGGAGCGCTCGGAAGGGCGGTCCTGCGCACGGTCTCGGCACTCGACGGTCGGGGGCTCTCGTCCGACGATCCGCCGGGGGCCTATCTAGCCGGCGCCCGCCAGCTCGTGCCCGGCTGGTCGGTCGCGCTCGTGGCCTTTGCCCTGCTCGTACCGGCGGTCGTGACCGTGGCCGACGGCTTCGCGCGCGTCGGTCGCCGTCGCCGCGGCGTCGGGGCTTGGATCCTGTGGGCGCTCGCCGGGGCGCTTCCCTTCGCGGCCGCCTACGGCCTGCTGCGTCTGCTCGACCTGGTCGGGCTGATCCCGGGTCTGGGGGTCGCGGCGCCGCCGAGCGCCGAGCCACCGACGGGATGGGCGCTCCTGCTGCTCGCCGCGATCGTCCTGACCGTCGCTCCGACCTGGCTCTTCGGCCGGCGCGCGCTCGTGCGCCGGCTGCACGGCCTGTCGCGACCCTCGGACCCCGGCGCGGGCGCCGCGGTCGCGCTCGTCGTGTGCGTGTGCGTGCTCGCCCTGTGGTGGGTCAACCCGCTCGCCGCGCTGTTCCTCGTGCCGGCCGTGCACCTGTGGTCGGGGGCAGCGGTGGCCGCGGGCTCCCGACCGGGGCTCGTGCTCGCCATGGCCGGACTCGTTCTGCCGCTCGCGGTCGGCGTCTTCTGGCTCCAGCGCCTATCGCTCGGGCCGCTCGAGGGCCTGTGGTACGGGGCGCTGCTCGTGGCCGGGGGGCAGGTCGAGCTCATCGGCGCGCTACTCGGCTGCCTCCTGCTCGGCGCCTTCCTCTCGCTGCTCGCCGTCCTCACCGCTCGGGCCGGAGAGGCGGCGAGCGCCCCGCCGCCTCCGTCGGCGCACCCGCGAACGCGGGGGCCGCTCAGCTACGCCGGGCCGGGTTCGCTGGGCGGAACGCGGTCGGCCCTGCGGCGCTGAGCGCGCCGCGGGGGCCGGCCCCCGCGGCCGGCACGGCGCTACCCGGTACCGTGCTCGAAGCCGGTGAGGCCTGTGGGCGCACCGGTCCGGTCCCTGAGCTCGAGGCCCTCTCCGGACACGATCTCGCCGATCCATGTCAGGGGGCAGTCGACCGCATCCGCCGCCCGTTCGAGCCGCCCGCGGTGGTGCGGTGGCGCGCAGAGCAGCAGCTCGAAGTCCTCGCCGGCCGTGGCGGCCAGAGCCTGCGGATCCTGCCCGTCGGCGGCGGCGACGGCCTCCACGCCGGCCGCCAGCGGAATCCGGTCGAGCTCGAGCCCCACCGAGACCCCGCTGCGCTCGGCGAGGTGGCGCGCGTCGGTGGCAATCCCGTCGCTCAGGTCGATCATCGCGGTGGCCCCCGCCACGGCCAGCGCTCGACCCGCGGCGAGCCGGGGCTGCGGCCGGCGGTGGCGCCGCACCAGCGCCTCGCGAGTGCCCGCGTCGAGCCCCGCGACCTCTACGCCGTCGAGCAGCGCCAGTCCGGCACCCGAGCCGCCGAGCTCGCCGGTGACGCCGAGGAGGTCACCCGGGTCTGCGCCGTCGCGCATCACGACCCGGTCCGGGCTTTCGGCCCAGCCGGTGACGGCGACGCTGACCACGAGCGCCGGCCCGCCCGCGACGTCGCCACCCGCGATCGTCGTCCCTGTCCGCTCGGCCAGCGCCTCGGCCGCCTCCATCAGCGCGAGCGCGTCGTCTTCGGTGAGCGTCGCGGGGATGACGAGCCCCAGGTACGCCTCGCCCGCCTCGGCGCCCATGGCGGCGAGGTCGGAGAGAGCGGCGGCGAGCGCCTTGTGGCCCACGTCGGCCGGCGTGTGGGTCTCGAGGCGGAAGTGGACGCCCTCGACGACGGTGTCGAGGGAAGTGACGGCCACCGGCCGCGCGCGCACCACCGCAGCGTCGTCGCCGAGCGCCCGCAGGACCCGTTCGCCGCGGACACGCAGCGACCGCTCGAGCGCAGAGATCAGGGCAAGCTCGGCCACGCGATCAGGGTGATGGGAGGAGCGGGGACGGCGGCCGCACGCGCCGACGGACGGTCAGCGCCTAGACGCCGGTCAGCCGCGGCGAGCCACGACGACGCGTCGCTCAGAAGTCCGAGCCGCCGCCGTCGACATCCCCTTCGCCAGCGCCGAGGTCCCCGCCCCCGTCGAAGCTGCCGCCCCCGTCGGAGCTCCCGCCGTCGTCGCTGAAGCCGCCGCCCGAAGACGGAGCCTCGTAGACCTGCGGGGCCGGCACGTACCCGCGCGAGGGGGTCGGCGTGGAGCCACGCGAGTAGCCGCGCCTGGAAGAGTCGTTTCCGCCGATGATCCCTAACCCACGTCCGCCGTAGCGAAAGGTTCCCGAGCTCCTCCCCTGCGCGCGCTCGCCGTTGAACGGCTTGAACGTCACCGGTTCACTCGGGCGGTCGAAGTTACGGCAACTCGAGCCCTTGGCCGTGTTCATGTAGCTGCCCCAGATCTGGGCCGGGAAGGTACCGCCGGCGACGTCAACCCCGTGCACGCCCCGCATCTCGCGCAGCGCGTTCGGATACCCGACCCAGACCGAGCTCGCGAGGGACGGCGTGTAGCCGACGAACCAGGCGTCGTTGAAGTCGTCGGTCGTGCCGGTCTTGCCCGCGGCGGGGCAGCCGATCTGCGCCTTCGTGCCGGTTCCGCGCTGGACGTTCTGCTCGAGGATCTTCGTGACCTCGTGGGCCACTCCATCCGAGAAGACCCGCTTGCGCTTCGGCTTGCCCAGGTTCTCGGACTTGCCGTTGGGGAACTCGACCTCGAGGATCGCCTTGGGCTTGTTGCGCATCCCGCCCGAGGCGAGCGTCGCGTAGGCGTTCGCCATCTCGAGCGGCGAGACGCCGAGGCGCAGGCCGCCGAGGCCCTCCGAGGGCAGGGCATCCAGCTTGGTGGTGATGCCCATCAGCTTCGCGGTCTCGCGCACCTCCTTGGGGCCGAGGTCGAGGTCGAGCTGGGCGTAGACCGTGTTGTCGGATTTCAGCGTGGCCTGGACGAGGTCCATGCGACCGCCGTAGCTCTTGTCGTAGGTCGCCACCTTCCAGGGGCCATACTTCGCGAGGTTGAGCGATAGCGGCTTCGAGTCATAGGTCGTCGCGCGCGGGTCGACCTGCTCGCGGATAGCGGTCGTCAGGACCATCGGCTTGAAGGCCGAGCCCGGCTGGCGGTGACCCTGGGCGGCGAGGTTGAAGGTCCGCTGGTCGTACTGGCCGCTCGAGGCCATTGCCTTGATGTAGCCGTTCTTGGGGTCGATCGAGACGACGGCCGAGCTCGGATCGTCGGGGTAGCCGAGCGCGCCCGTGATCGCCGCCCGGCCCGCCTGCTGGAGGTCCGGGTCGACGGTGGTGCGGACCTTGAGCCCGCCGCGGCGGAAGACGGCGGCTCCGTAGCGCTCGATCAGCTGGTCCTGGACGAAGTCGAAGAAGTAGGGCTCGCGGCGCTTGCTGTAGCGGTCGGTCCGGTTGAGGTCGAGGCCCTTGCGCGCCGCCCGTCGGGCGCGGGTGGGCGATACGTAGCCGTTCTTGACCATCTGAGCGAGAACCTCGTTGCGGCGCTCGAGGGCGCCGCTCGGGTTTTGGAAGGGGTTGTACAGCGAGGGCGCCTGCGGGAGCCCGGCGAGGAGCGCGGCCTGGTGGAGCTCCAGGTCCTGGGCGCGCTTCGAGAAGTACGTCTGCGAGGCGGCCTCGATCCCGATCGCCGTGCGCCCGTTGATCGTCCCGAAGGGAACGGAGTTGAGGTACTCGCGCAGGAGCCACCGCTTCGAGCGACGCTTCTCGAGCTCGGAGGCGAGCTTGGCCTCCCGGATCTTGCGCTCGAAGGAGCGGTCGGCGTCCTTGATGTAGAGCGCGCGGGCGAGCTGCTGGGTGATCGTCGAGCCGCCCTGTACCGTCCGCCCGGAGCTGATATTGCGCACCCCGGCGCGGACGATCGCCGCGTAGTCGACGCCCTGGTGGCGCCAGAAGTTCTCGTCCTCGATGGCCACGACGGCGTTGCGCAGGCCCTTGGGCATGTCGCGCCAGGCGACGGGCGTGCGGATCTCGTCCGACTGCACGTAGCCGAGACGCGAGCCGTCGGCGGCATAGATCATCGAGCTCTGGCCCTTGTCGATCGGCTTGAGCTCCTCGAGGCTCGGTGCGGTGGCGGCGACGGCGGCCACGTAGCCGATCGTGGTCAGCGCGCCGAGCGCCGCGGTGAGGCCGATGACGGCGAGGCCGAGCGAGATGCGCCGGACGAGCGGCCCTCGGTGCCGGCCGTGACGGCGCGTGTGTCGCTGACGGTGGGTCATGGAGGAGAGGAAGGGCGCCGCGGGATGAGATGTGCGGGCGCCGGCGACCCGCGTCCGTACCGTCGTGAGGATAGCCGTTCCGAGCCGATCCGTTCGCGCTCTCGTGCCCCGCCGGCAACCGCGGTCGACCCGCTCGCGAGCGGGTCGACCGATGTCCCGGACCCTTGCTGGGCGAGGCTAGGCTGACCTCGAAGATGTTCCCTCCTGCGCCCCGGTCCCGGCCAGCCCACGCCGCGCTCGCCCTCGCGCTCCTGCTTATCCTCGCGCTGCCCGCCGGCTGCGGAGGCGGCCCGGCCCGGGGCGCGCTGCCGAAGCTGCCCGTCCAGGATCTGGCCACCCGCGACCGGGTCGAGCTCTCGAGCCTCACCCCCGCCTCGCGGCCGGTCGCCCTCTGGCTCTGGGGTCCGGGTTGTGCGATCTGCCGGGGCGACGCGACCGCCGTCGACCGCTTCGCCGCCCGCGAGCGTGGGCGGGTGACCGTGGTCGGGCTCGGCTCCCACGGCTCGCCGGAGAGCGCGCCCCGCTTCGTGCGCGAGCACGACCTGAGGAGCATGCGGGTGCTCTGGGACCAGCGGTCGCTGGCCTGGGATCGTCTACTCGTCCCCGCCGAGCCCGTGACGATCGTCCTCGACCGCTCGGGTCAGGAGGTCGAGCGCTGGTTCGGGCCGTTCGACGAGGCGCGCGTCCTGCGCGCGGCCGGCCGGGCGAGCTGAGCCTGGGGCCGCGACCGTCGCGCAGCAGCGCGAGCGCGATGACGCTGACCGAGCACGCGGGGGACATCATCGAGTCGACGGGCGGCCCCCAGCGCCGGCTTTTGCGACTACGCCGAGCGGCCGTCCGGCGACGACAGCCGTTCGGTCCGCAGCCGGTCGAGGCTCTCGGCACGAAGGCGGGACGCGGTCGGGCCGCGCTCGGACGCGTGCTCGACCCACGTGGAGAGAGCGATGCGGATGCCCTCCTTGTCGACCTCGGCGACCGTCACCACGACGCCCTCCTGACCCTCGAGGAGCTCGAGGGCGCGGGTTGCGTCGCCTTCGGGAGGCAGCCATATCGACACTGTCACGTTGACCCGCGGATCGACGATCGTGTGGTTCTCGATCGTGGTCTGGGCGAGGCGCTCGTTGGGGACGATGACACGGTGGCCCTCGTCGTCGCGAATGTAGGTGTAGGTGAGGCGGACGTCCTCCACGACTCCCGTCTCCTCCTCGACGGTGACGAGGTCCCCGATCCGGATCGGCTGAGTGACGGCGAGCGAGACCCCCGCCACGGCGTTGGCGATCGTCTGGCGGGCGGCGAAGCCGACAATCAGTCCGAGCGCGGCGGAGGACGCGAGTACGCCGGTGGCGAGCCGGCGCGCGATCGGGAACTGGCTCAGTGCCAGGGCGAAGCCGATCGTGAGGATGGCGGCGAACACGAGCCGGCGGACGAGGCGAACGCGCGTCGCGGTGACCGGGGAGACCTCGTCGCCGGGCCCCTCGGCGGCGACCTTCCGCGCTCGCGCCGTGAAGGCGCGATCGACGATCCGGGCGATCACGAAGGCGACGACGACCGTGATGATCGCCGAGACCTCGCGCCGGTAGGCGTCGAGGAAGGGAACGTCTAGCGGGGTTTCGACCGCCATCTCGGCGCGCAGGCTACTGCGGCACGCCATGGAGTCGTGCACCCCCGCGCCGCCAGGTGGCGCCGTCCTCGATCCCGTACTCCGAGACCAGCTGGGTGATGAAAGCGTTGTGACCAGCCACCGCACGCCGAGCTCACCAGCCGGCAGGGGGCCCCGTTGAAAGCGGATCGGCCTTCGCCGCGCCCGGGAGCGGTGTTGCTCGACGCCTTTGGCACGCTCTTGGCCATGGAGCCGCCGGCGCCGCGGCTGCGCGCCGAGCTCGCGCGCCGGGCCGGCCTCGAGATCAGCGCCGAGGCGGCCGAGGCGGCCTTCCGCGCCGAGATCGCCTTCTACCTCGAGCACCACCTCGAGGGACGCGACGCGGGATCGCTCGAACGCCTCCGCGACCGCTGCGCGGCGGTCGTCGCCGAGTCGCTCGACTTTCCCGGGCTCGAGCCGGGAGCGGTGCGCGAGGCCATGCTCGCCGCGATCCGCTTCGGGGCGCAGCCGGATGCATTCGGCGCTCTTCGAGCGCTGCGGTCGCGCGGCGTCCGCCTCGTCGTGGCGAGCAACTGGGACTGCTCGCTGGGCGAGGTGCTCGCCGCCGCCGGCCTGCTTCCGCTCGTCGACGGGGTCGTCTCATCGGCGGTGGTCGGGGCGGCCAAGCCCGATCCGGCCCTCTTCGAGGCCGCGCTCGCCGTGGCCGGAACGCCCGCCGAGGAGGCGGTGCACGTCGGCGACTCGCCCGATCACGACGTCGCCGGAGCGCGCGCGGCCGGCGTGCGCGCGATCCTGCTGGACCGCCGCGGGGTGGCGGCGACGACCGACGTGCCGGTGGTTCGGCGGCTCGACGAGTTGCCGTCCCTACTCTTGGGGGCGGCATGAGCTCCGTTTCGCCCGATCCGCCCGATCCTCAGGGGGGCGGCGCGGCCTCCCGGCCACCGCTTCCGGCGCCGCCCACCGCCCCGGGAATGGCGCCGCTTCCCGCGAGCGAGCCTCCGCTCGCCCGCCAGGACGGAGCGAGCGAGGCCACAGTGGCGGGGAACGGTGTGCCAGGTCACTCCTCGCAACGACCGCGCCACGACGTCGAGGAGCCCGGCTGGTCGGCTTGGCAGGGCCTGCTCGGCTTCGGGGCCGCCCTGCTCGGTACGGTTGTACTCGGAGCGCTCGTGGTCGGCGTGGTGGCGCTCGTCACCGACACCTCTCTGAGGTCCCAGCCGCCCGAGCTCAACATCCTGGGCGTCGTCGTCCAGGACTTCGTCTTCATCGCCGCCGCGGTCGCCTTCGCGGCGATCACGGCCCGTCCGCGGGCGTGGCACTTCGGCCTGCGGCGCACGCGGTTCTGGTCGACGCTCGGGTGGGCCGCGCTCGGCATCTCCCTCTACTTCATGTTCAACATCGCCTACGAGGCACTTGTCGAGCCGCGCGCCCAGCAGTCGGTCGCCGACGCCCTGGGGGTCAACGACAGCGCGGCCCTGCTGGTGGTCGGCGGCTTCGTAGTCATCGTGATGGCCCCGATCGCCGAGGAGTTCTTCTTCCGTGCCTTCTTCTACCGGGCGCTGCGCAACAGCCTGGCGCGGCGGTTCGGACGGTGGCGAGGCGCGGTCCTCGGCGCGGTGCTCACCGGCGTGCTCTTCGGCGCCGTGCACTTCGAGCCTGACGCGGTGGCGATCATTCCGGTGCTGGCCGGACTGGGCGTGATGTTCTGCCTCGTCTACGAGCGGACGGGGTCGCTGTTCTCGGTCATCGCCCTGCACGCGCTCATCAACGCCACCGCCTACCTCACGGTGGCCAAGAACAGCGCGCCGGTCGCGCTGGGGTTCGGCGCCGCCATGATCGCCGCCTGCATCGTGCTGCCGCGTATGCTCTCGCGCGGTCCGGCGCCCGCGGCGGCGTGAGCGGCCGCCCGGAAGCGCTCGCCCCTTCCTTCCTCCTCGCGCGGGAGCGCCTCGTCGCCGCCCTGCGCGAGGATGCGCTCGTGGTCGGCGAGGTCACGCTCACGAGCGGGGCGCGTGCGCAGTACTACATCGACGCCAAGCGCGCGATCCTGCGTCCGCCGGCCTTTCTCGCCCTCGGCGAGCTCGTGGCCGCGGAGGCAGACCGCCAGGGCGCGACGGCGGTCGGAGGGATGACCATGGGCGCCGATCCGGTCGCCTGCGCCGCGCTCGCCGCCGGACCGACCGAGCTCAAGGCCTTCTTCGTGCGCAAGGACCGCAAGGCCCACGGCCTGCAGCGGTGGGTCGAGGGCCCGCCGCTCGAGCCGGGCGAGCGCTGCCTCATCGTCGAGGACGTGGTCACGTCCGGCGGCTCGACGGTCGCGGCAATCGAGCGCGTCCGGGAGGAGGGCCTCGCGGTCGCGGGCGTGGTCAGCGTGCTCGACCGGCTCGCAGGCGGCGGCGAGGTCATCGAGGCGGCAGCGGGCGCTCCCTATCTCGCGCTCACGACGGTCGACGACGTGTACCCCGAACGCCCGGACCGGTGACGCAGGGAGAACCCCCATGACTGCGGGTCTGTAGCGGTGCCCACCCGCGCCGGGCGAGCGCTGGCCGGCCTGCCATCGGTCACCGCTGGGGCCTACTCCACGCGCCCGACGGCCAGGAGGCCGTGGCCGAAGCCGCCTCCCGTGCTCGGGTCGAGGGCCCAGATGGCTCGGGCCAGCGCCTGCGGCGAGAGGTCGCGCTCGGAGCCGACGAGCTCCTGACGGCGCGCGACGAGCGCGTGGTGCACACGCGCCGCGGGATGGGCGGGCAACGGCGGCAGGGGCGCCGCGAGGGCTTCGACACTCGCGGCGGTCCCCGAGAGCAGGTCGTTTAGCGAGGCGCGCACGGGTGGAAGGCCCGGCCAGTAGTCGCCCCCGCCGACCTTCGGTCCCGCCTGCACGCTGCGGTCGAGCGCTCGGAGCGAAGCGATCCCCGCGTCGGCGAAGATGCCCTCGAGCTCGCTCGGCGCCCACGGGTGCACCCTCGTCTCGGCCGCCAGACGATACGGAAGGGTCCGCCTCGATCCGGGCGGGGTCTCCCAAAGCGACGGCCACTCGAGCGAGAAGAGCCCGAGGGCCTCGAGCGCGACCAGCGAACCCGGGCGCGCGTGTGCAGCGATGTCCCGGCACAGTCGCTCGAGCTGCTCCGGGGCGAGATGCGAGGCGACGCCGAAGCTCGCGAAGTAGAGGTCGAAGGACTCGTCCCCGACCGGACCGAGGCCCTCGCCGAGGTCGTGTGCGAAGAACTCGCCCTCGGTCTCGGTGTCGGGGGGATGAAGGTCGATGCCGACGTACTCGTCGACCCGCGCGCCGCCGAGCTCGCGCACCAGGCCGTCGGCGCAGCCGAGGTCGAGCACCCGACCCCCCGGCGCCTCGGCCAGCAGCCGCCCGAGCTCAGCCGAGAAGAACGCGCGCTCGAAGGTCTCCCGCACGGCGTCGCGGGGCTGACCCAGGTAGGCGTGCGCGGATTGCCGCACGTCGGTTCTGGTGGTCACGGTCGGGCAGGGTACTCGGTGGGGGGCGATGGACGGTCGATTCCCCGGCGGGGTGCCAGCGGCCTCTGGACCTGTCCCCGCCGGCCACGGACGCGAGTTGCGGGCAATACCGATGGCATTGCGAGCTTTACGCCGGCTCGGTACGACCGGATCACCGTCTGCTCGCGGTCCGTCGGCCTCGCCGCCGTCGGCTGGGTGGAGCCCTCGACCTGCGCGTCATCGAGGTGCGCCGCCCGCGATGTTCGAGCGCGAACTCCGCCCACGCCGTTGCCCTCTCCGCTGCGGCAATATGGTTGTCCTGCGCCGGCACCGCGCCGGCCGAGCCCCGATAGCTCAGCTGGATAGAGCGACTCCCTCCTAAGGAGTAGGCCCCAGGTTCGAATCCTGGTCGGGGCGCTGACGGCGCGACGGCGCCCGCGTCACGGCGGCGCGGCCGGCAAAGCTCCCTACTGGACGTCCACCTCCATCAGCATGCCCTTGGCCGCGTGTGGTGGACCGCCCTTGCGGTCGGAGATGAAGCACACCGCCGCGTACTTGCCCTTCTCGAGCTCGAGGTCGATGACCTGGCTCGAGCCGGCGTCGATCACCGCACTCGACACGGACTTCTCCTCGTCGATCGGCGGCTCGCCCTTCTCGGTGCTGAGGAACTTGCGCGCGTCGTCGATCGTCTTGCCCGGCTTGATCGGCGCCATGATCACGTGGTGGTACTCCTGACCGGCGTTGTCGAAGCGCACCCGGTTCTTGCCCGGCTTGAGCCCGGAGGTCTCGAACTTATACTCGCTCGCCGTGACTGTGGCGGGTGCCTCCGGCGGCTCGGCGTCGCCCCCTCCCCCCGTCACGTTGAACGTGGCCTGCGCGCCCTTCGACGGGCCCTCGGACTGGAGGTCGAGGACGTGATGGGTGCCCTCTTCGAGAGGCTGTACGGCGGTGGTCGTCTGCCCCGGCGGGGTGATGCTGACGCCTCCGGCGGGGTGCAGCCACTCGGGGATCGGGCCGCCCTCGCGCGAGATCACCTGCACGACCTCGTCGGCGGTGTGCTCGCCGTCGACTCGGACCATCTGAGCTTCATGGGGCGTCTTGCCGCCGTTCTTGAGGCTGACGCGCACCAGCCCGGCCGGGACCTCCCGCGGGGTGCCCGAGTAGCTCGTGTTGTCGCCGGACTCGGTCAGCTCGAGGTTCAGGGGCTTGGCCTCGGTGCTCGAGCCTCCCTGGCCGCAGCCGGCCAGGACACACAGAACGGCGACCGGCGCGCACAGCGCGAGGCGGAGTCGGGCGGCTTTGACGGCGAGCATTCGGTCCCTCCTTGGAGTCGTGGGGGCGCGCACAATAACCCGCCGGGCGGTTCGCTGACCCTCCGATACCGCTCTACACTGGTCAAACGCGCTGTCGGCTCATTCGCCCTCGTACAAGGACTCGACGGCGAGCTCGCGGCCCTCGTGTCCGTACAGTCTGACCTCCAGGAGGTCGCCCGTGTAGTCGTCGAGCGAGACGAGGGTGAAGCGATCGTCGACCACCGGGCACTGGTCGGTCGTCGTCGTGCCGAGCTCCGCGGTCGCGACCGCTCCGTCGGGCACGAGCGCCCGCCCCCACAAGAGCGTGATCGTCCCACGGCGGCCCTCGAGCCCCAGATAGTCCTCGAGCTCGTGGTCTGAGAGGTCGAGCGTCCAGTCGGGGTTGGCGGCGGCGGTCTCCGCCGTCACGTCAGCGAAGGTCTCGTAGGCGGCGCCCTCGCCGCCCGAGGCGCTCCGGCGGTAGGAGACGAAGCCGAACAGCTCGACTCCGGACGAGGTCGGAGCGACGGCCGGGACGTAGGTCCGCCCGGCGTAGGTGCGGTCGGGAAACCAGGTGATCTCACCCGGCTCGCCGATCTCCTCGTCGCCGGCCTCGATGTCGGCGCAGGCCGCCAGGAAGCGATGGGCGAGTGCCTCCCCGAAGCGTCCGTAGGGCAGGCCCTCGTGTGGCGGCTCCGCGACGAAGCGGGGAATCGGGCGCTGGTCGGGCGGCACCGGGCGGCAAGCTACACGAGCGCCGCGACCACCCCGACGCAGACCACGATCGCCGTCGTCCAGGCGATCGTGGCGGCGGCGATGCGCCGATCGAGCCCGTAGGCGTGGCAGACGACGAGGGTGTTGACCCCCGTCGGCATGGCCGCCTGGACGAGGTAGGCGTCGGGGACCTCGATCAGGAGCGCGGACAGCCCGAGCACGATCGCCGCGGGGACGAGCAGCTTGAGCGCGACCGCGCCGGCCACGGCTGGATCGAGCGTTCCACGCAGACCGCCCGTGGATTGGCGGGCGAAGCCCTCGCCGGCGAGCGCGACCCCGACCGCGAAGAAGCCGATCGGGACGGCGAGGAGCACCAGCCCGCGCGTGACGTCGACCGCCCAGCCGGGGGCGAGTGCGGCCGGAGCGACGAGGCCGGCCACCGTCGCCCAGAGGGCGGGATTGCGCACCAGGAACGCCCGGATCCGCTCGCGCGGGCGCTCGCCCGAGGTGCCAAAGGCCGCACCCACCGAGAAGCCCACCGTGACGAGGGCGATCCCGGAGACGAGCGCGTCGTAGGCGACCGCCTCGGGCAGGGCGTCGAAGCCGAGCAGAGCGGCGGTGAAGGGCAGCCCCAGGTAGCCGGTGTTGGCGAGTCCCGCCGACACCATCAGCGCCCCGACCGCGGGGCGAGGAAGATTCAGGACGTGCGTGCCGAGCGCCCAGGCGAGCCCGAGCGTCACGAGCAGGCCGAGATAGGCGAAGCCGATCCCCGCACCGACCTGGGGCGTCAGCTCGAGCGCGGCCATGTTGACGAAGGCGACGATCGGCAGCAGCACCCACAGGAGGCCGTCCATGAGCCGGCGGGCGAGGCGATCGGCCGCGAGGTGGCGCCGGCGGTCGGCTACGACCCCGGCCGCGGTGGCGGCGCCGATCACCGCGGCGAGGGGGATCACCCGACCGGCGGAGGGAGGGCAGGCTCGACCGCGCTCAGCTCCGCGGCGGCGCGCTCGGGCGCCACCACGTTCAGGTGAATCCCCGTGCCGAGCTCGAGCCCGGCGAGGTGCGTGAGCTTGGGCAGGAGATCGATGCGCCAGCAGAAGTACGCGGCTCCGCGGGGCGCCGTACGCAGCCAGAGGTTGAGCGCCGGCAGCGCGCCGAGCACCCCGGCGAGTCGCCCGAGGACCTCGCGCACCAGGTGAGCCCCGACCGGCCCCTCGTCCTCGAAGCGCGGCCGGGCGACCCGCGGCAGGATCTGCACCTGATAGGGCACACGCGAGGCGAACGGGCACACCGCGACCGCCTCACGGTCGATGGCGACAACGCGCTCGCCGATGCGCACCTCCTCCTGGAGCAGGTCGGCGAGCAGGTCGCGGCCGGCTGTGCGCTCGGCATGAGCGGTGAAGCGCTCGCGCTCGCGGGCCACGGCCGCCGGCACGAAGGGGAGCGCGTAGAGCTGGGCGTGCGAGTGGGGAAGCGACGCCCCGGCCTCGCGACCCTCGTTGACGATCACGTGCACGTACGCGGCCTCGGCGTGCGCGCGCATTCGCTCGCGCCAGGCGCCCATCGCGGTTTCGACCCCGCCAGGCGAGAGCTCGGCCAGCGAGCGCGCCGGCCCCGGAGTGTTGACGATCACCTCGTGGGCGCCCCGCGCGGGGCGGGCGGCGAAGAGCCCCGGCTCGCCGCGGCCGCCGGCGAGGGGATCGGCGTCCAGGGCTTTCGCCTCGCTCGCCGCACCGGGCCCGAGGGCCGGATAGAGGTTGGGGACCGCGCGCACCTTCCAGCCGGGCGCGTCGGGGGGCCCTCCCTCGGGGCGCAGCGCCCACAGCTCGGGCGGCGTACGCTCCTCGTGGCCCTCGAGGAAGGGATCGCCCTCAGGGTCGAGCGGCGGCGCGGGCGCGGGCGCGAAGCCGGCGCCGGGTCGATCGGCGCGCTCGCCGGCGACGATCGTCCGCAGGCCCGACAGCGGGTCGATGCGCAGCTCCGGCACCCCGTGGCTCGTCAGCGCGCGTAGCGCTCGATGTCAGCGACGAGCTCGCGTTCGGTCGCGTAGACCCCCTGCTTCACGGTGGCGAGGCGGCCGCGGCGGTCGTAGAAGGCGGTGGTCGGAAAGGCGATGGCGCCGTTGAAGATCCGCGCGATGTCGCCGTTCTGGTCCTCGTAGCTCGGGAAGGGCAGCGATACCTCGGCGAGGAAGCTCCGCGCGGCGCCGGTCGTGTCGTTGGTGTTCGCCCCGAGGAAGGCGACCCGCCGCCCGCGCTCGAGCGCCTGGCGGCGGAAGTAGGGCAGCTCGGATCGGCAAGGACCGCACCACGACGCCCACTTGTTGATCACGATCGGCCGCCCGCGCAACTCGGCGAGCCGGGCGCGAAAGGCGCGCGGGCCGCCCCCGAGGAGCTCTCCGCCCTGGGCGTAGAGGCGCGCGAGCTCGGCCGGAGCGCCGCGGGCGAGCGAGCGCTCCGCCGCGGCGCGCTCGACGGCGCCTGGGCGTTCGCCCTCCGCCTGCCGGCCGGGCGCGTCCGGCGCACCACACCCCGCGAGCAGCGCGGCGGGCAGCACCATGACGATCAGCGATTGACGGCTGAGCATGCGGCTAGACTCGCACACTCGGTCGCCCTGCTTTAATGGGGATGCGTTTTCCCACGCGGGCGCGCTGCGCGCCCAGCGGGGATACCGACCTCGGAGGCGGTCGGGTCACCACGAGCGGCCGACCGCTCGACGCGAGGCTCTCGCGCCGGCCGGAAACGCCCCGGACCTCATCAGACCAAGCCACCATGGCTGCCACCACTTCCCCCGCCGCAACCTCGCCGGTCTCGGGCGCCGATCTCGAGCGCGCCGAGGGCTTCGCGCGCGAGCCGTTCCTCCACGAGGGCGAGGACGCCGAGCAGGCGCTCGCCGCGGGGACGCCGCGCCGCCGGGCCCTAGACACGGCGCTCGCCGAGCTCGAGGCCGGGCGCTCGGAGCCCTCCGTGGGCTGGCGCCGCGAGTTCTCCCTGATGCTCGGCCTCGAGCGGCTCCTCTCCCAGGAGGAGCCCCACCTCGCCGACGGCACCGAGCTCTCGGCGCATCAGGTCGATGCGCTCTCGGGAACGCTGATCGCCCTGGTCGCCGAGGTCCAGAACGGCGCGGGCCCGGCCGGCTCTGCGGCAGTCGCCTCCACTGATCCGGGCGAAGCGCCCGCGAGCGACCCCGAGGGCGACGACATCCTTCCCGACGAGGAGGAGCCGCTCGACTGGGAGCCCGAGGCCGCCGGCGCCGAGGAGGAGGACGAGGGTGAGGCTCCCCCCGAGGCCATCGAAGACGCGAACGCCGCCCGCCGTTTCTGGTTCGAGCACGCGACCGGCGCCGGCAAGACCGTCGCCGCGCTCGGGTTCGTCGAGGCCTCGCGCACGGGCGGGGTGCTCATCCTCACCCACCGTCGCAACCTCGTCGAGCAGTTCCAGGGCGAGCTGCTCGACCGGGGCTACCGCTCCCGAGTCAGCCCGGCCGTGCTCGACCGCGGCGCCTCCGAGCCCCCGGCCGCCGGGCCCGTCACCGTCGAGACCTACCAGTGGTTCGTGCGCAACGCCGGCAGGATCTCCGACGTCTATACGATCGTCATCTGCGATGAGGCGCACACCGCGCTCGGAGAGAAGACGAGCGCGGCGATCCGCGGCTGGCGCGGGCCGGTCTTCGTGGGCATGACCGCGACCGGCGCGCTCATCGCCCGCCACGTCACCGACCTCTTCCCCACCCAGACCTCGCGCTTCGACCTCGCCCAGGCCGCGCGCCGGGGGGTGATCGCGCCGCTTCGGTGCGTGCGCATCCCGCCGGGAGTGGGAGTGAACACGATCGCCAAGGTACCGCTACGCCGCGGCGAGGTGGATCAGGACTTCGACCTCGAGGAGCTCGCCGCGCTGCTCGATCAGGGGCCTTTCAACGCGGCGGTCGCCGACCTCTACCGCGTGCGGTTCAAGAACCTCCCGGGCGTGGTCTACTCCGCGGGCGTGCGCCACGCCCACAACGTCGCCCAGGCCTTCCGCGACGCGGGCATGCAGGCCATGGCGGTCTCCGGCGAGACCCCCAAGCGCGAGCTCACCCGCGTGCTCGCCGCGTACGAGCGCGGCGAGATCGACGTGCTGGTCAACGCCCAGCTCCTGGCCGAGGGCTGGAACTCGCCGCGCGCGACGGTGTGCATGCACCTCGCTCCCACCGCGTCGAAGCGCATCTACCAGCAGCGCGTCGGGCGGGTCACGCGCCGCCAGCCCGGCAAGGAGGCGGGGATCGTCGTCGACTTCGTCCATCCCGCGACCCCGAACGACGACCCGGTGGTGACCCTGCACGGGCTGCTCGACCGCGACGTCTACCGCGGCGGGGCGATCGTCGTCGGGCCGGTGCGGCGCGGGCGCGGGCGGCGCCTGCGCGTAGAGCGGCGCGTCGTTCCGGTGGCCGCCGAGCAGGAGCGCCGCTACACGGTCTTCGAGCGCGAGCTGTGGCGGATCGCCGTCGAGAACCTTCCTTGGGTCGACCAGCACGCGTGGGCGGCGCTCGCCGGCGCGCGCGTGGCCTCGAGCAACTGGCGCCGCGCCAAGGCGATGATCCAGTTCGACCGCTCGGGAGAGCTGCGCAAGCGGTTTCTGCTCACGTGCCTGCAGCGCAACCGAAATACCCAGCTCCGGCTGCGGGCGCTCGGCGAGGTCCCGGAGTTGCGCGACCCCGACGCCTTCACCGAGGCCGTCGATCTCGTGGGCACGTGGTCGCGCGAGGAGCAGCGCGAGGGCGTAAAGGTATTGCTCGGCGCTCTCGCCGAGCGTCAGGTCGGGCGCCGGGACCAGGCGGCGAGCTGGATCTGGGACCTCGCCGGATATACGCACGGAGTTCACGAGGATTACGCGGCGCAGCGCTGGCCGGAGACCAAGCACCTGCTCGGCCTGCTCGTCAACTCCTCCGGGGCGGCGCACGGGCGCAATGCTCGGCGCTACGTCCACGCCGCGCGTAACCAGGACCGCCGCCTCTGCGCGGCTCTCCTGGCGGCCGCGATGGGTCACACCCACACCCCCGAAGCCACCCAGGTGCTCACCGGCGCGCGCACGCGCATGGCGCGCAAGCCCTCGGCGCTGGCGCGCGAGCTGCTGCGTAACTTCCCCAAGGGCAGGCGACGGCGCGGGGGCCGGCGGCGAAAGCGGTCGGGGGACGGAGCGGGGGCGGAGGCGGAAGCCGCGGTAGGACCGCCGCAGGACACGGGCGGGGAGAACAGCGAGACGGGCCGCGAGCCCGCGGAGGCGGCCTAGTCGGTCCGCCGGTGGACCGAGCGCCTCACCACCCGAGCGTGCCGGGAGCCTCCTTGAAGGGCCCGCTCACCGCAGCAGCCGTGAGAGCCGGCGGTCCTTGAGCACCCGCCCGCCCGTCTGCTCCGGCGGGCAGTAGGTCGTCACGTGATCCTTGAAGAAGACCGCCTCGAGCACGGTGCCACAGCGGGGGCACGGGTCGCCCTGGCGGGCGTGGACCTGCAGCGGCATCGGGGCCTTGTCCGGCAGCGACTCGCCGACGACGCGCTCGTAGTGCTCGAGGGCGCCGCCGAGCACCTCGTCGCACGCCTGGCGTAGGGTCTCGACGGCGTCGTCGTCGAGGTCTGTCCCCTGGCGGAAGGGCGACAGGCGCGCCGTCCACAGGATCTCGTCGACCCACGAGCGCCCGATCCCCGCGATCGTGCGCTGGTCGCGCAGCAGTGGGTGCAGGTGGCGGGGCTGGCGAACGAGCGCCGCGAAGTCCTCCGGCGGGGGTGGGGGCCAGGCCTCCGGCCCGAGCGTGGCGATCGCCTCGTCGCTCTCCACCTCCTCCGGCGGGAGCAGCTTCGCCCACGCACGCTGCTGGGTCCCGAACTCGCGCAGCCGCAGCTCGCGGCCGCCGGCGAACGAGACCCGCAGCCGCACGCGCCGGTCGCGGACCGAGGCGCGACCCTCGAAGACGCCGATCCGCCCGGCCGACATCAGGTGCAGGACGAGCGCGAGGTCCTCGAAGAGCAGGATCGGCATCTTCCCCGCCCGCCGCGCACCGGTGAAGGCGCGACCGACGAGGGCGTCGAGCGGTGGGTCGAAGGTGCGCATGGTGACGACGCCGGGCGCGGCCGCAGACTCGACTCGGGCGCTGGCGAGGGCAGTACCGAGGCGGCGCACGGCGATCTCGACCTCGGGGAGCTCGGGCATGTCGATAAGCCTAAGCCCTGTGGTCGCGTTTCTTCGATCCTCGTCCCAGGGCCCGTGCGCGAACGCCCAGGCGACGGAGCTCCTCCTCGGCGAGGGCGCGCCGGGTCGCCGGCGCGTCGGCCTCCCACGGGCGGGGGGAGAGCCGGCGCAGGCGCCGGTACGACGTCCGCTCGAGCGCCCGCCCCGCGAGGAAGGACTCGAGGGCCGGGTCGTCGCCTCCCGTGCGCAGGAGCGCGCGTAGGGCGCCCGACTCCCGCGTGCGCTCGAGGCGAGCCGGCCCGTAGAGCAGGAGCAGGCTGAGCGCCGGTACGAGCGCTATCACGAAACCGGCGCCGACGCTGATCCGCTCGATCTTCTCGCGCAGGGAGAGTCCGCCGGCGACGATGTCGCGTCCGGCCGCCTCGATCGCCTCGCCCGCCCCCTCGAGGGGATTCGACAACAGCGGCACCTCGACGCTGCCGAGCGTCGCGCCCGCCGAGTCCACGGTTACGCCCACGGTGGCGAAGGTGCCGCTCAGCTCGGTGAGCCGGCCGACCGTCTCCGCGGCGAGGACTCCTACGACGATCCACGCGAGCACCCACACCACCACCAAGGCGTCGAGGATCAGAACCTTGCGGCCACTGGGCATGGTGAGCATCGGTTGGCGGACCTCCCGGGCAGTGCGGGCCCCATTGCCCGCGGCGCTCATCCTGACGCTGTGCGCGAACTAGTCCGAAGTTCCCTCGGTCGGCACGCAGAAGTTCGCGATGACCACCGGGGATTCGGTCCGTCCTCGGCTGTCGGAGTGGTGACTACTTGCCGGCGAGTTCGAGCGCGCAGGCTTGCAGGACGCTGGGCTCGCTGAGCTTGTCGAAGGTCGCGTCGGTGCCGGGCAGAGCGACGGTGTTGCGGGTCTGAAGGGCGAGTTCGGCGAGCAGTCCACGGAAGGAGTGCGCGGACTG
>Ga0136616_10000047_pt1 | contig 45977 bp, 49 predicted proteins | sample AntDrymUQ2992106_2_FD_106648 | JGI IMG/M metagenome (GOLD analysis project Ga0136616, IMG submission 106648) | Polar desert sand microbial communities from Dry Valleys, Antarctica - metaG UQ299 (21.06) | ecosystem: Environmental > Terrestrial > Soil > Desert | place: Antarctica: Dry Valley... | reverse complement strand
CTTCTTTGCCCGTCTTCGGGGGTACGGTCGCCGAGACGCCGCCCGGACCGTGGACCGGCTGGGGCAGGAGCTCGAGCTCGAGCACGTGCTCGCCGAACGCGCGGACCACTGCTCCACCGGCATGATCCTGCAGCTTGCCTTCGCTCGGGCGCTGCTCGGTGACCCGCCCCTGCTCCTGCTCGACGAGCCCACCAGGTCGCTCGACAGCGCCGCGGTGACGCGTCTCTGGGATGCGCTCGACCGGCGCCGGGGATCCGCCGTGCTGATCGCCACCCACCGCGAGGACGACGTTGCGCGTTCCGATTCCAGCATCGAGCTTCCGCTCTAGGCCGCCCGCGCTCGACGCGGTCGGCGCCTTTTTGAGGCGCGACTACCGCGTGGTCCGCTCCTACCGCTTCCCGTTCGTGCTGGACACCTTCTTCGGGATCCTGCAGCTCGCCGTCTCGTACTTCATCGCGCAGACCTTCGAGGACTTCGAATCGGCGCAGCTCGGGGGAGCGCCGGACTACTTCGCCTTCGCGGCCATCGGGATCGTGATGGCGCTGGTCGTGGAGGCCGCGGCCGAGGGGCTCGCGGAGAAGGTCCGCTTCGAGCAGACCACCGGCAGCCTCGAGGCGCTGATGGCCCAGCCCATCGGCGTGGGCCAGCTCTGCGCCGGCCTGGCCTCCTTTCCCTTCGCCTTCGCCCTCGTCCGCACGCTGTTCTACCTCTCGATCGCCGCGGTCTGGATGGGGCTCGACCTCGGCCGCACCGACTGGCCCGGGCTCGCGCTCGTGTTCCTGCTCAGCGCCACCGCGCTCGCCGGCCTGGGCATCGTGGCGGCCGCGGCGGTGCTGGTGTTCAAGCGGGGCGAGACCCTCAGCGGGGTGGCGCTGTTCGGAATGACCCTCATCAGCGGCTCGGTCTTCCCGGTCTCCGTGCTGCCCGGGTGGCTGCAGGACATCGGCAGCGTGCTGCCGCTGCGCTTCGCCTTCGACGGGGTGCGCGAGGCTCTCTTCACCGGATCGGGCTGGGGTGGGGACGCGCTCGCCCTCGGCGCCTTCACCGTCGTCGGGCTGCCGCTGGCGGTGTTGCTCTTCGGACAGGCGCTTCAGGCGGCGCGCAGAGCCGGCAGCCTGGGGGAGGCGTGATGACCGGAGGCAGGCTGCGCCCGAGCTCGGACGTCGTACACCAGGAGCTCGAGGGCGAGATCGTGCTGGTCCACCTGCGGACCAACCGCATCTATTCCCTGAACCGGACCGGCGCGAGGGTGTGGGAGCTCCTCGGGGAGAACTGGGACCGCGCACAGATCCTGACCCAGCTCGAGCGCGAGTTCGAGGTCGCGCTCGAGGAGCTGGAGCGTGAGCTGGACGGGCTCTTCGCGCAGCTGTCCGCGGAGGGCCTCGCGAGCTGGAAGGAATCGTGAGCGCCGCCATCCGGGCGGCTCCGTGGGTGGCCCTGGTGGAGCATGGCGAGGGCGCCCCGGGGCTACGCGTGCAGCCGGCGTTCGACCGAGGCGGCCCGGCCGTGGCGAGGCTGGGCGAGCACGAGGCGCTGCTCGACGGCGGGCTCGACGAGCGGCTCGCGGTCGCCCGCAGCGTGCGTCGCGTCTCGCCCGATGCCTGTGATGCCGAGCTCGTGCTGGCGGCCTTTGCCCAGCGCGGACGGGCGATCCTCCCGGAGCTCCGCGGCCACTTCTCGCTCCTGCTCTGGGACGCAACGAGCGGGACCCTGCTCGCGCTGCGCGACCCGATGGGCGCACGCCCGCTGTTCTGGTCCCAGAGCGCTTCGGGCCTCGCGCTGTCCCCGTTCGTGGACGAGCTGCTGAGGCTGCCGGGGGTCGATCGGCGCGCCTCTCCCGTCGTGGCGGCCGCGCACGTGCTCTCCCTCCCGGGCGCCGAGGAGGAGACGCTCTTCCCCGCCGTCAGGCGAGTTCCCTCCGGCCGTCTGCTGCGGGTGCGAGCCGGCGTCCCAACGCTCGAGTCCTACTGGGAGCCCCCGTTCGGCGAAGGGGCGCCGCGCACGGCGGCCGAGATCCAGGAGACCTTCGAGGAGCTCCTGCACCGCGCCGTGGAGCGCTGCGCAGCGGCCGGGCCGGCGGGAGTGTTCCTGAGCGGCGGCCTCGACTCGGCCACCGTTACGACGGCGGCGCTCGCCACCAGCGGCGCGGGGGGACGGCCGCCGCCCGTCGCCGTCTCGGTCTTCAACCCCTCGACAGAGGCCAACGAGGAGCACACGCAGCGGTGGGTGGCCCGCCGGCTCGGGCTCGCTCACCACACGGCGACGGTCGAGCAAGCCTTTCCGCGCGGCGGAGCGCTGCGGGCGTCGCTGGGGCTGGCCCGCGCCACGGGAGCGCCGCCCGGTATTCTCGCATCGGTCTTCGACGCGGTGGCCGCGCGCGCCGTCGGAGACGGCTGCCGGACGCTGCTGACCGGGGACGGGGGTGACGAATGGCTGATGCCGGCTCCCGAGTGGGCCGCCGACCGCCTCCTGCACCTGGACCTTCACGCGCTGCGGCGGCTCTGGCAGGCCGCCTCGCGCTACTACCCCCACGGTGGGACAAGGGCGCTCGCGAGGGGCATCCTCTGGCACTGGGGAGGGCGGCCGCTGCTGGGGGCGGTTGCGGGGCAGGGACTGGGCCGGCTGGCGCCCGGCCTGCTGACACGCGAGCGCCGCCGCCGGGCGCTCACGGGGCTGCCGGGCTGGCTCGCCCCGGCGCCGGCTTTGCGGCGGGACCTGACCGACTGGCTGATCGACCGCAAGCCTGTGCAGAGGCCGCTCTCGCTGCACACGGACGCCAAGCGGGGCTGGCTTCGCCAGTCCGGGCTCTCGATCCTGATGGAGGACATGTTCATGACCGGTCGCCGCCTCGGGGCCGAGGTCAGGATGCCTCTGAACGACCCTGACCTGGTCGCCTTCCTCGTGAGCCTTCCCCCGGCAGCGCTCGTCGAGGACGGCCGCGCCAAGGCCCCGGCCGGGCGTTATCTGGCCGGACGGTTCGGCAGCTCGGCCTGGCCGCCGATCGTCTACGCCGACTCCGTCTGGGACCTGATGATGGAGCGCGAGCGGCTGGATGCGTGGGGCGCTCTGGGCAGGCTCGACGCGCTCGCCGAGCTCGGGGTGGTGGATCCCGGCGCCTTCTTGCCCCTCCTGGAGCGCGGCAGCGGTGCGAGCGGGTACAGCGCCACCCGCATGTGGGAGGTTCTCAGCTTGGAATCGTGGCTGATCGCGCGTACAATGGTCTGATGCAACAGACTGTTAGGCAGACAGGGGAGACAGGGATGTCGTCCGCAAGCAGTGTGTGGGAGCCGGTTCGGCTGAGCTACCTCGGCCGGGTCGGAGAGTTGATGCGCATGACGACCTCCGGCTCGAAGCGGGACTCCAGTCAGGGCTGCGGCCAGTCGCGCAAGCGCACGGGGCCACCCCCCGGTACCGCCTGCTGATCCCGACGCGGCCGCTTCCGAGCCGCATCGGGCTGCGGCTGAGCGCAGAGTCACTCCCGACAGATCGAATCTCCCGCGAGGGCGTCGTCGGCGATCCCGACGGACGGCCTGTGGCCTACGGCTGGGTCGACGGCGAGGCACACTGGCTCGAGGTGCCGGGCGCAGCCATGTTCCGCTATGTGCCCGGAGCGGGGGAGATCGTCGCGATCCCGGACCGCGGCGGAAGTGATGGCATCGTCGAGGACGCCTACCTCAACCTCGCCCTGCCGCTGGCCCTTCAGCTCTGCGGTCTCGAGGCTCTGCACGCCAGCGCGGTTCGGCTGGCCGAGGGGGTGGTCGCCTTTTGCGCCCTCTCGGGGACCGGCAAGACCACGGTGGCCTGTGGGCTCGGAGCGCGCGGGCAGGGGTGGTGGGCCGACGATGCGGTCATCTTCGAGGCCGAGGACGAGGGGCCGGTCCTGACCCACAGGATCCCCTTTCACGCCAACGTCCGCCCCGAGACCCGCGCGGCCCTCGGCGTCGACGCCGAGGAGGCCTCGGAGTCCGGCTGGACGGGGGAGGCGGTGCCGCTGGCGGCGGTGGTGCTGCTCGAGCGCGACGTCGCCGCGGCGGACGTGGAGCTGGTTCGCCTCCCCACGCCGGATGCGCTGAGGGCGCTGGAGCCACACGCGCACCGCTTCAACCTCGGCGACCTCGAGCGCAAGCGCCGCACGATGCAGGCCTACCTGCGGCTCACGGCCCGAGTGCCGATCCTCCACGCGCGGTTCGTGCCGGGCTTCGACCGCCTGGGCTCTGTGCTCGACGATTTGGAGCATGAGATCGGCGAGGTCCTGCGTGAGGCCCCTTGACGTCCTGAAGCGCCCACGCCTGCTTCTGCTCGGGTGCCGGATGGCGGGGTGGTCGCTCACGGTTCCCCTCCTGAAGCACGTCCTCCCGCTGCCCGCCCTGGCACGGCTTGCCTGGACGCGCCCCCGGGGACAGCGGCGCAAAGTGGGCGAGCCGGAGATCGCCCAGCTCGCCTGGTGGACGTCCCGGGTGCAGCCCCGGCGCTTCCCGGACAACTGCTTGGAGCGCAGCCTGGTCACGTACCGGTTCCTGGCGCGTGCAGGGGCCCGCCCGCGGCTCGTGACCGGCGTGGGCCGACCCGAGGGAGACATTGTGGGGCACGTCTGGGTCACGGTCGAGGATAAGCCGGTGCACGACGCCGCTGAGTCCCTGCGGGCGTATGGGACGCTCGTCGAGTTCGGCGAGGGCGGTCGACCGGTGCGGGGCTCCGAGGCGCTGAGCCGTCTGACCGGGCGAGCAGCGGGCTCGCTTCCTCTCTCGTGAAACGCCGCTCGGAGGTCGCCCGGCGGGCGCGGGGCTCCTGGGCTTCCCCGGCACCGCCGTGACGGTGTCCGCCGCCTGGCGGACACGGGCGACGGCCGAGGATCTCGCCCAAGAGCACCCGGTCGGGCCCGGGCTCGCCGCCTGTGCCGGCGCCTTCCTGCCCGTCACCCTGATCGCCGGCGCGGGCGGCGGCTACTACCCCGACGCCTGGGGGTGGCTCGTCCTGGCCTTCGGATGGCTGGCCGCCCTGGCCCTCGTCCTGCGCACTCGCATCTCGCTCGGGATCCCCGATGTCGCCGCCTGCGCCGCACTGGCGCTGCTCACGGCCTGGATCGGCGCGTCGATCGCCTGGTCGGACGACGTGCCGCAGTCGGTGTTCGAGCTCGAGCGCGTCCTGGTCTACCTCGTGGGCCTGCTCGCCGTGCTGGTCGCGGTGCGACGGCGCTCGCTCCCGTGGTTCGCCGGCGGGTTGCTCGCTGGGATCACCGCCGTTTGCATCGCCGCCCTGCTTACCCGGCTCTTTCCCTCGGAGGGCACGGGGAGCGATGTGATCCTGGTCAACCGCCTGTCCGACCCGATCGGCTACTGGAACGCCCTCGGCATCTTCGCCGTCATGGGGGCGCTCATGGCCCTCGGCGTGGCCGCCCACGGATCGCGCATGGCCGCGCGCGTGGCCGCCGCGGCAGCGCTGCCGGTGCTCCTCACCACGCTCTACTTCACCTACAGCCGCGGGTCCTGGGTCGCGCTCGCCATCGGCGCCGTGGCCGCGGTGGCGATCGACCCTCGCCGCCTCGGACTCGTGACCACCGCCCTGTTCCTGGCGCCGGCGTCGGCGATCGCGGTGGCGGTCAGCGCGAGCTCCGACGCGCTCACGCGCCTGCGCGCGCCGTTCGACCTGATCGTGGACGACGGGCGCCGATTGGCGCTGGTGCTGGTGGGATTGATCGCGCTCTCCGCCGCTATCGCCCTGGTTGCGAGCGTGGCCGAGCGGCGCCTGCGTCCCGGGCCGGGGGTGCGACGAGCCTACGGCGGCGTTCTCGCCGGCGTCGTGGCGGTGGGCCTGATGGCGGTGCTCGTCCACTTCGACGGCCCGGTGGCGATGGCCGAGGACGCGTACGGCGCGTTCAAGGACGAAAACCCGACGCCGGTGAGCGCGGGAGCGAAGGGCGACCTCAACCGCAGGCTGTTCACGCTCCGCAGCAACGGCCGGATCGACTACTGGGAGGCCTCCTGGCAGCAGAATCAGGCTCGGCCGCTGCTCGGCCAGGGCGCGGGCAGCTTCGAGCAGCACTGGCTCCGGGAGCGCTCCTTTCCGAGCCAGGTCCGGGACGCGCACGGGCTCTACGCGGAGTCGCTGGGCGAGCTCGGCTGGATCGGGCTCGGCCTCGTGGTGCTCACGCTGGGGCTGCCGCTCCTGGCCGGGCTGCGGGCCCGCGGGGACGTGCTGGTGCCAGGCACCTTCGGGGCGCTGACCGCCTACGTAGCGCACGCCGGCGTGGACTGGGACTGGGAGGTGCCTGCCGTAACGCTCGTCGCGCTGGCCTGCGGGGGCGTCCTGCTGATCTGCGCTCGAGCGCGCCTGTCGAGGCGGCTGGTGATCGGCCCGCCCGCGCGCATTGCGCTACTGGGGGCGCTGGTCGCCGCCGCCGCGTTCTCGGGCGTCGGTCTCCTGGGCAACCGGGCGCTGGGCCGGGCCGAGGAGGCGGCTGACGCCGCCCGCTGGCCCGAGGCGGAGCGCGAAGCCCGCACGGCGATGCGCTGGGCCCCCTGGGCGAGCGCGGCCTGGCGCGAGCTCGGCAAGGCCCAGCTCGGCCTGGGCCGGCGCGGGGAGGCGCGCGCCACGCTGCTGAAGTCGGTTCGCAAGGAGCCCCGGAACTGGCGCGGCTGGTACTACCTCGGCAGCGCCACGCGCGGCCGCGAGCAGCGGCGCGCCTATGCCCGGGCGGCAAGGCTCAACCCGTTCGCCGAGGACATCCGGGTGCTGCGCGAGCGCTATCGCCTGCCCAGGCCGCCGGAGGCCTCCCGGTGACAGGTGCCGGTCGGCGGCTGATGCGGCGGGACCCGCTGGCGAATGCGGGCCCGCTCGTGGAGCGCGTTCACGCTTACGTTGCCTACCGCATCGGCGCCGGGGCGGACGCCGACGACGTGACCGGCGAGACCTTCGCCCGAGCGGTCCGCTATCGGGACAGCTACGACGCCTCTAAAGGCGCTCCGGTGGACTGGCTCATCGGCATCGCGCGCCGCTGCATAGGCGACGATCTGTCGCGGCGCAGGCCCGAGCCCGACCCGCCCGACACGGTTGCGTCTGGAGACCTCGAGCAGGACACGGTCAACCGCCTGGTGCTCTGGGACGCGGTGGCGCGGCTGAGCGAGCGCGACCGCGAGCTGATTGCCCTACGCTACGGCGCCGACCTCAGCGCGCGGCAGATCGCCCGTCAGCTGGACATGGCCACGAACGCGGTGGACGTGGCCCTGCACCGCGCCCTCGGGCGGCTGCGGCCGCTGTTGGAGGAGCGGCCAGGCGTGGGAAGCCTCGGCGGGGAGGCCGCCCGGGACGAGCCCGCGACGGGTTAGGCGGGCCAGGAGCGCAGAGTTCGAGCGATCCCTTCGGCGAACTCCACCCCGGTTCGATAGCCGAGGGTCGACGCCGCGCGGCTGACGTCCGCGAGCGAATGGCGCACCTCGCCGATCCGCTCGGGACAGTGCTCGGCCTCGATTGACGTGTCGAGTTGCTCACAGAGCTCCGCCATCAGCTGGTTGAGGCTCACCTGCTCGCCGCAGGCGACGTTGAAGACCTCCCCGATGCCGTCGGCGCTCGAGGCGGCCAGCAGGTTGGCCTCCACCACGTTCTCCACGTAGGTGAAGTCGCGCGACTGCTCGCCGTCACCGAAGATCTTCGGCGGCCGGCGCTCGAGCAGGGCCGAGATGAAGCTGGGGATCACGGCCGAGTACTGGGACAGCGGGTCCTGGCGCGGGCCGAACACGTTGAAGTAGCGCAGGCAGACGGTCTCGAGCCCGTAGACCCGCCAGAAGCTACGGCAGTAGCCCTCCCCCGCCAGCTTCGCCACCGCGTAGGGGGCGATGGGCAGCGGGGCGAGATCCTCGCGTTTGGGCAGCACCGGGTTCTCGCCGTAGACCGAGGAGGAGGACGCGAACACCACACGCCGCACGCCCTCGTCGCGGGACGCGAGCAGCACGTTGAGCGTGCCGATCACGTTCGTGGCGTTGCTCGTGAGCGGGTCCTGGATCGACCGGGGCACCGACGGCAGCGCCGCCTGATGAAAGACGATCTCCATTCCGCGGACGGCGTTGTGCACGCGCTCGTAGCTCTGGATGTCGCCCTCGACGAGCTCGAGCCCGCCGGCGAGCGGCAGGATGTTCTCCCGCCGGCCGGTGGCCAGGTTGTCGAGCACGCGCACCTCGTGCCCATCGCGCACCAGCCGCTCGGCGAGATGCGACCCAATGAATCCCGCGCCCCCCGTGACAAGTGCTTTCATCGGTGGCCTCCTATCAGATAGCGGTCATTCGCGGGCGAGCACGTCGACCAGGCGCACGGCAGCACGGCCGTCCCAAAGCGGTGGCGGCTCGGAGCGGTGGGGGCGGGAGTCGAGTAGCGCCGGGATCTCGGCGATCCGCTCGGGGGCCAGCCCCAGCAGCACGTTCGTGCCCTCGCTGACCGTGATCGGCCGCTCGGTCGTGCTGCGCAGGGTAAAGCAGGGCACGCCCAGATAGGTCGTCTCCTCCTGGATTCCGCCCGAGTCGGTGAGCACGCCGGCGGCAGCCCGTACGAGGCCGAGGAACTCGGTGTACCCGATCGGATCCACGAGCCTGAAGCGCTCGGCATTGGAGTCCACGCCCAGGCGCTCGAGGCGAGCGCGCGTGCGGGGGTGGACCGGGAAGAAGATCACCAAGCGATCGCTGAGGGCCTCCAGCTCGGCCACGGCCTCGGCCAGCAGCGCGCCGTCCACGAGCGACGGGCGGTGCAGGGTCACCACGAGGTACTCGCCCGGGTCGAGGCCCCGGCTGCGGGGCTCCACGGCCTCGATGCGCTCGCGCAGAGCCGCGAGAGCGTCGATCATCGTGTTCCCAACGTGGTGGATCGCGCTCTCCGGCCGGCCCTCAACGAGCAGGTTGGCCCGCGCCTCCGGGGAGTGCGTGAAGAGCAAATCGGAAACCTGGTCGGTGAGCACGCGGTTCAGCTCCTCCGGCATCGTGCGGTCGAAGCTGCGCAGGCCGGCCTCGACATGGCCCACGCGGAGCCCGAGCTGCGCGCTCGCAAGGGCGGCGGCGAGGGTGGAGTTCACGTCCCCCGGCACGAGCACCACGTCCGGCTGCTCCCGGGCCAGGATCGGCTCGATGCGCTCCATGACGCGCGCCGTCTGCTCGGAGTGCGTGCCCGAGCCCACGCCCAGCATGTGCTTCGGGGTGAACCCGCCGAGCTCGCGCAGAAAGATTTCCGACATGTTCGCGTCGTAGTGCTGTCCCGTGTGGACGAGCACGGGCTCGAACCGGTCGGCCCGCCTCTTCAGCTCGGCCACCACCGGCATGGTCTTCATGAAGTTCGGCCGCGTGCCCACGACGCAGAGCACCTTCTGCCTGTCCGCCACGCGGCGGGAATCTACCCGCGCCTGTAAGGAATCCGACCGCCGGCAGGTATTAGGGGTAGAGGCACAAAGGCATAGGCGACCAAGGCGGAGAAGATGAAACTACCCTGGACACGACGCGACGGGCTGTCGGAGCTCGAGCGGCGGCTGCGCGATGAGCGCCCGCGCCCGAGCGAGGCGCTCGTCCGGCGGGTGAGCCAGGATTCCTCCCGCCCGGCGCCCTCGACCCCAAGGCTTCGCCTCGGCCTGGCCACCGGCGTCAGCGGGATCGCTCTCGCTGCGGTCTTCGCCCTCGGCGGTCTCAACGCGCCGATCGACACGGCTGCGCGCATGATCCAGTTCGACAACGCCGGCGGGAAGTCCAACGGGCACGGGCACGGACACGGACACGGCAAGCCGGCGCACCACCAGTACCAGGAGAAGGTCACCATCTGCCACCGTCCGCCGGGCAACCCGGGCAACGGCCAGACGCTGACCCTCTCGCGGTCGGGCGCCGACGCTCACCTACGCAATCACCGCGGCGACTCGCGCGGGCCCTGCCCGCCGCCGCCCCCCAAGGGCAAGCCGCCCAAGAAGAAGTAGTCGCCCTTAACGCGGGCCTCAGGCGGGTGAGGCAGCCGGTGAAAGCGGGCGCGCCGGATTGCCCGCCACCGTCGCGCCGCTCGGCACGTCCTTCGCCACGAGCGCACCCGCTCCGATCATCGCTCCCGCGCCGACCCGCACTCCGCCCAGGATCACTGCGCCGGACCCGATCGAGGCGCCGCTCTCGACGACAGTCCGGCTGAGGCGCCAATCGGCTTCCGTCTGCACCTCTCCCGAGCGGTTCGTGGCCCGCGGGTGCTTGTCGTTCACGAAGACCACTCCGTGGCCGACGAAGACCCCGTCGCCGATCGTCACGCCCTCGCAGACGAACGTGTGACTCTGCACCTTGCACCGCGAGCCGATGGTCGCGCCCTTCTGGATCTCCACGAACGTGCCGATGCGGCTGCCGCGCCCGATCGCGCAGCCGTACAGGTTGACAAAGGGGTGGACAACGACATCCTCGCCGAAGCTCACGCCGTCGATGAGGCGGTGTGGAGCTGCGTTCGCCGGAAGCCCGGACGAGTGGCTCGGGGGGCTGGAGGGCATCACGGACGTTTCCTTGGCGTTCCGGTCGCTGCGGTCACTCTACATAGGCCGACCTTGTGTCTCGGCCGGTCCGCCTACGCGGTACCACCCTCGCGGTGACCCCCCCTCGACCCCGAGCGTGGGCTCGACCTCGAGCTTCCGGACAGCGCGCCTTCGCCGATCGCCTTATACCGCGCCGAGCCGCTCCTCCGACGCGTACTCGGGTGGGCGGGAACGGTCCTCGGCCGCGGACTCCTGCTGAGCGCGAGCGACGGGACTCGAACCCGCGACCTCCGGCGTGACAGGCCGGCGCTCTAACCAACTGAGCTACGCCCGCAAGAGAGGTTGCCGAGGATAACGAGCGCGAGCGGCTTCGTCTCGCTTCAGCCGCGCACCATCGCCGGGATCGCCGCCGCCATCCTGGCTGGTGCGCCGGCATCGCGGGCCAGGAACAGGAGCGGCTCGGTCACTCCACCTCTATCAGCAGCGCTGCGCCATTCGGCGCCGGTGACCAGGTCCACGCGGGCGTAGAGGGGCGGGCGGGCCGCCGCCCCGTAGGGCTCCCAGAACTGCCTCCAGGCCGAGCTGGGGCCAGCGGCTCCAGCAGCAGGCGGGTGTCGGGGCGACGGTCGCGGGGGCGGGCATCGCCAAGAGAACTAGCCGCGCGCTACCTTGCCGCGGTGGCTCCCGGTGAAGAGTCCCCGCCGGGCCTCGTCGAGGTGGCCACGCAGTGGGGGCACATCGGCGTGGTGGGCTTCGGCGGCCCGCCCGCGCACATCGCCCTGCTGCGCGACCTGTGCGTGGGGCGGCGGCGGTGGATGAGCCCGCGCGAGTTCGAGGACGCGATCGCCGCGGCCAACCTGCTGCCCGGGCCGGCATCCACCCAGCTCGCCATCTTCAGCGCCTGGTGGGTCCGGGGGACCGCTGGGGCGCTGGTGGGCGGACTCGCCTTCGTGCTGCCTGGCCTGCTGCTCATCGTCGCCCTGGCCGCGCTTTTCCTGGCCGGCTCACCTCCCGCCTGGATCGCCGGCGCGGGCGCCGGGGCCGGCGCCGCGGTGGCCGCGGTGGCGGTGCGTGCGGGACTGGACCTGGCCGGCGACGAACTGCGACGCGTCGGGCGCCCCCTGGCCTACGCCGTGCTGGGGGCGGTCGCGGCAGCGCTGGTGGGACCGTGGCTGGTACTCGTGCTGCTGGTGTGCGGAGTGGTCGAGCTGACCTGGTCAGGCGCGCTGCGGCGTGTGGCCGCAGCCCTCCCCGCGCCCGTGCTGGCGGTCGCGGGCAGCGGCGGGCTGGCCGCGCTGGCGTGGACGGCGTTCAAGGTCGGTGCTCTCTCCTACGGCGGCGGCTTCGTGATCATCCCGATGATGCAGGGCGACGCCGTGGAGCAGCACGGCTGGATGACCGGCGGCGAGTTCCTGAACGCGGTGGCGCTGGGCCAGGTGACGCCCGGACCGGTGGTCCACACCGTGGCCGCGGTGGGCTACGCGGCCGCGGGGGTGGGCGGGGCCGCTCTGGCCGCCGCCGTGGCCTTCGCGCCCTCGTTCGCTCTCGTGACGATCGGCGCCGGCCACTTCGACGCCCTGCGGGCCAGCCGCCCGGTGAAGGCTTTCCTCGCCGGGGCCGGGCCGGCGGCGGTGGGGGCCATCCTCGGGGCCGCGGTGCCGTTGGCTCTCGCGCTGGATGAGACGTGGCAGCTCGCCGTGATGGCAGCGGCGGCGGCCGCCTTGCTCATGGCCCGCCGGGGGGTGGTGGAGACGCTCCTGGCAGCGGGCGCGACCGGCGCCGCTCTGGGGCTGCTGGGCGCGCCGCTACCGGCCTGAATCCTTCGGCGGGCAGCACTCAGCCCGCGCCCGAAGTCCTGCCGTTCTCGGCGGGCCGGGCGAGCACCACCCAGTTGCCCTCTCGCCTCACCGGGCCCATCCGGCGAGCGTTGCGAAAGGCGCGCCGGCCGAGCGCTCCGGCCAGCTCCCCGTGGCCGGCCAGCACATAGTCGGCGCGCCCGCCTCGCTCAATGTCGGCCAGGGTGGCGTGGAGCGTCCAGGCGGCGTGGGTGTGAAAGCCGCGATTGGCCGCCGGCGGAGGGTGGCCCAGGGCATCCGGGTCCCCGAGCCCCCGTGCCGCCCGCTCGAACTGGCCGTGCAGAGCGCTGACCTCCTTGGACTCACGCCAGTCACGGCCCGCCGCGCCCAGGCGGTCGGCGGCGAACGGCGTGAGCGAGGCGGCCAGCACGCCGGCGGCGACCGCGCTGCCCGCGCCCGGCCCCGCTCGGCGGATCAGCTCCGCCCCGGCCGCCCCGGCCACCACGCACATCAGCGCCAGCGGCAGCGAGAAGTACCTCTCACTGCCCGAGAACCCCGCCTCGGTGGACAAGACCACCAGCGCCAAGGCCCCCAGCGCCACCAGCGCCATCACCGCGGCCGGATGCGCTCGCCGGCGCAGCCACAGCGCCAGCGCGGCCAGCGCGCCGAGCTCGAGGGGCAGCCCGGCCAGTTCGTGGGCGAGTTCGACGGCGGCCCGCAGCGGGTCGGACTCCGCGGCGATGGTCCACGACCGCGCGCTGGCCGCCTGGTGCAGGGCGCCCAGCGGGTCACCGGAGCCGAGCCACTCCGGCACGATCCAAAGCGCCGGGACGGCCACCGCGGCCGCCCCCACCAGGGTCCGGGCGCCGTGGTCGGTGCGCACACACCAGAGCCCGTAGAGGGCGACCAGCGGGGCCGCCTCGGGGCGCAGCAGCACCACGAGCACGCCGAGCGCGAACGCCGTCCGCGGGCGCCCGGCCCGGTGGCGGTCCACGGCTCCGAGCATGAGCGCGAGGGCGATCGGCACCTCGTTCCCGTGCGCCATGTAGCGCACCCAGTCGGGGCTGAGGGCCAGGGCGGCGGCTGCGAGTACGCCCGCCGTCGCGCGCGTGGTCGTGCTGCCCCCCACCAGGTCCGCGGCCACCCGGGCCGCCAGCGCGATCGCGAGCAGGCCGGAGGCCCGCACGAGCAGGATCCACAGCGCCGGCGGCAGACCGTCGTCGATCCCGGCCAGCGGCGCCAGCAGCGCCGTGACGATCACGGGCAGCGGCTTCCAGGACGGCCCCGCGGCGGTGTCGAGCGCGAGCCGGCCGAGTTCGCGTCCCCACACAAGCCAGGCCCACGGGTCGTAGGTGGGCTCCGAGGGCAGCGCCAGCGAGGCCGCGGCCGCGGCCACGCACCCGGCGGCGACCGCCCACGCCCTCACGACGAGCCTGACAGGTACTCGTCCAGCGCCTGGATCTCGGTCCCCACGGCCTGGCGGTCACGGCCCTCGTCACGCAGGACAGTGAACATGCCGCCGGTGGCGATCAGCTCGTTGGCGACGACGGAGTAGGTGGCGGCTGGGTCGATGCCGGTGGCGTCCCCGGCCACTGCGAGCGACCCGCCGCGGGCCAGAGCGGCGATCGCCCTGCCCCTCATCTCCATCCGGATGAGCCGGAAGTCGTAGGCCTGGACACGGGCCAGGTCGGCGTAGGTGACACGACCGGCCGGGAGGTCGCCCCGCAGGCTCCCGGCGTTGACGAGGGCGAAGTCGGCGCCCGCGAGGGCGCGCTGCGCGTCCGCGGCCACGGCCAGCAGCTCGCCGCCGCCGCGGGTCAGCGCGGGCCCTGAGGGCCGGACCACGCGATCGCCGACCGGCGCCAGGCGCTCCGCGTAGGCCGCCACCCGCCGCCGCACTTCCTCGTCGCCCGCGTCGTCGTCGTGACGTACGGGGCGCGTCTCCGCCCTCTTGGCCACCACCTCTCCGGTGGACCGGTCCACCGTCAGGTCGACCACCCCGTACGCCACCCCATACGAGGACGCCTCCACGACGAGCTTGTCACCGGGGCCGCTGCGGTTGGGCAGCCGCAGGTCCAGCGTCGAGTGGCTGTGGCCCGCGACGATCACGTCCACCTCGTCGGTCATCTCCCGCGCCTCGGTCACGATCGGGCCCTCGGCGTCGGCGGGCTCGTCCTCGCCCTGGGACGGCGCGCCCTCGTGGGCCAGGACCACGATCGTCCGGACTCCCTGGCGGGTCAGCTCGGCCGCGTAGCGGTCCACCGTGTCCGAGATGTCGAGGAAGCGGAAGCGCCGGGAGAACCTCGGAAGCAGAAATCGCGGGGTGGAGGGGGTGGTCACGCCGATGAACCCGACCCTCACGCCGTCTCGCTCCACCACGCGGTAGGGCGGCAGCAGCGGTCGCCCGTCCCGGTCGATCGTGTTGGCGGCCAGGTACGGAAAGGCGGCACCGGCGAAGCCGGGTGAGGAGGTGTTCACGGGCTGCCCGCCGGGCCCGGGCTTGAGCGCCTCGGGCCCCGACCGCCGCCCGCCCGCGAGCAGCCGCAGCAGCTCGTCGCCGCCCTCGTCGAACTCGTGGTTGCCCACCGTGCCCACGTCGAACCCCATGTCGTTGGCCACTTCGATCGACGGCTCGTCGTGGAAGTAGGCGGACACGAGCGGCGACGCGCCGACCATGTCGCCGGCGTGCACCCGGATGGTACGACCGGGCAGCTCGGCCCCGTCGAGGGCGGCGGCCAGCCAGGCACCGCCGCCGCGGCCGGACTCCGGCGGCTCCAGGTGGCCGTGGAAGTCGTTGACCCCGAGCAGGCGCAGCTGGGCCGTGCCCTCCCGGGCAGGGGGCGCCCCCCCGGCCACCGGCTCCTCCGCGCCGGCGCGGAGGCCGATCAGTGCCACGAGCAGAGCGACCACGAAGGCGGCCGCGCCCGGGGCGAGGTGGCGGCGGTCGAACGAGGTGAGGGTGCGGGGCAGGCGTCGGGACACGGCATCTCCTCGGCAATCGGATTTGCTGTCGTCCGGCTGCGCCTGGCTTCGGCGCCTCGCGGAGGGCGTCCGGTACGGACCTACTCCGTGAGATCAGGATCGGCCCCCAGGCCGCCAAACCTGTTAAGCGGTCTGGTCGCGGGCGTGAAACGAACGTGAACGCCGTCCCCGGAAAGGCCCGGAAATCTCATAGATCGCGCCCGGCCCGGGGGAGCCGGAGGAGCCGTCGGCGCGCTGTGAGGCCACATACATCCGCCCGCCCGAAGGATCGAACGTGACCCCGGTGAGCTCGGATCCCTCGTGCTGGTTGCCGGTGGCCGACAGGAAGCGCGAGACCCTCCCGGAGCGCTCGATCAGCCCGATGTCGATCTCGTCGGTGGCGATGTCCTCGCACACGAACACCTCACCTGCGCGCGTGGCCGTCAGTCCGTCCACGCGCAGCAGCGGCGCCGAGCGGGAGGCCAGGCCGTCGTAGAGGACGCTCATCCGCTCGTCCCGTGTGTCGTATGCGTGCACGCGGTGGTCCGCCGTCGTGGCCACGTAGACCACTCCGTTGTCAAACCAGACGCCCTCGCCGCGCCGCATGCGAAGGGTGCCCGGCACCTGGCGCCGGGTGACCGTGCGGGAGGCGTCCGGATCGGGCACCTCGGTCCAGCCCACACGCCCTCCAGGCCCCTCGACGGCGATCTCCAGCAGGCCCCGGTCCAGGTCGGGCCAGCGGGTCGGCGTGAAGCGGTAGAGGCCGCCGTCCACGAGGTCCTCGGTGAGGTATACGCGCCGCCCCTCGGCGTCGACGGCGGCCGCCTCGTGCTTGAACGCGCCCAGGGCGGGGCGCCTCGCCGCTTCCCTCTGCCCGGAGGGATCGCATTCCCACACCGAGCCTCCCTCGACCTCCTCGCAGGAGAGCCAGGTGCCCCACGGGGTGCCGCCCCCGGAGCAGTTCTGGCGCGTGCCGTCCAGGATGCGGTAGGCCCCGGTCACGCGGCCGTCGCGGCGGAACCGCACGGCGGAGGCGCCGCCCTGGAGGGCCTCGGAGTTGGACACCAGGATCCAGCCGCCGTCCTCGTGCGGGAAGGTAGCCATGCCGTCCGAGGCCGGATGCCAGCGGTAGCCGGTCTCCGCCACCGCCTCCTCGCCGCGGGCCACGACCCGCGAGCGGAAGCCGTCGGGCAGCATCAGGCCGTTCTCGTCCGGCGGCCGGCGTGGCCCGTAGCCGAATCCCGCCTGCCGGGCGGGTGCGGAGGCCGCGCCGAAGACCTCACTCCAGAAGACACCGCCCAGGGCGATCAGCCCGGCGCCGCCGACGCCTGCGCCGATCAGCTCTCGACGGGTGGTGACCATGGCCCTGGAGGATCGACGCACAGCGCGGGGATCTCGTGAAGGCGGCGGGAACATCGTGTGAATGTCCCGTTGGCTGTGGTCTCGAGGAGTCGCGTTTTCTTTCCAGGGGGTGGAAGAAAAACGCGACAGCTGGCCAGCCACCGCGGGGGCGTGCCCATGAGGCTCCCGCAGCGTGTACGGTGCTGCGCCATGCAGCTGGCCGGCAGCAGCGTCCTGCTCACGGGCGCGAGCGGGGGGATCGGGCAGGCGATCGCCCGCGCCCTCCACGGGCGCGGCGCCCGGTTGATCCTGAGCGGCCGCGACACCGACGCGCTCGAGCGGCTGCGCGCCGAGCTGGGCGGGGCACCCGAGGTGGTGCGCACCGACCTCGCGGACGCCGATCAGGTGGTTGCGCTGGCCGAGCGGGCCCGCGACACCGACGTGCTCGTGGCCAACGCGGCCCTCCCCGCCAGCGGGCGTGTGGACTCGTTCGCGCCCAACGAGATCGACCGCGCGATCGACGTCAACTTGCGCGCCCCCATACAGCTCGCGCGGGCGCTCGCGCCGGCGATGGCCGATCGTGGGCGTGGCCACCTGGTTTTCGTCTCCTCGCTCTCCGGCAAGGTGTCGTCGGGAGGATCGGCGCTCTACTCGGCCACGAAGTTCGGCCTGCGCGGCTTTGCCAACGGCCTCCGCGAGGACCTGCTGGGCATGGGCGTGGGAGTGACCGCGGTCTACCCCGGCTTCATCGCCGGCGCCGGGATGTTCGCCGATTCGGGCGCCTCACTTCCGAAGGGCGTGGGCACCCGCACCCCCGACCAGGTGGCGGCCGCCGTGGTGCGCGGGATCGAGCGCGATCGCGCGGAGATCGACGTGGCGCCGCTCGGCCTGCGGATCGGGGCCATGGCCTGGTCGCTCGCGCCGGCCCAAGTAGGCGCCATGCAGCGGCGGATGGGGTCGCTGGCCGTGGCCGACTCCATCTCCGCCGGCCAGCGCGGCAAGCGGTAGCTAGCTCCCGCCTCCGGGTTCCGGCGGCCGCGGTCCGATGAAGGGTCGCCGCGCGCTGGCGTCGGGCTCGAGCCGGTCGCTCTCGAGGTCCAGCGCCACACGCACGATGCGCGCCTGCTCCCGCTTATGGGCGGCTGAGTAGCCCTCTCCCGCCGCGGCCCGGAGCTGACGCCCGACGTAGTCGTAGGACAGCCGCACCGGCAGGATCCCGGCCATGCGCCGCCGCATGAAGGCGCGCGCGCCCATGTTCCGCGGCTCCTCCTGCACCCAGACCACGCGCTCGAGGCTCGGATAGCGCTCTATCAGCTCCGACAGCTCCTGCTCGGGGAAGGGGTACAGCTGCTCCACCCGGGCGACGGCGATGTGGCCCGCCTGCTCGCGCTCCTCGTGCCCGTCGATGTCGTAGAAGACCTTGCCCGAGCACAGCACCAGCTTCGTGATCTTGCTCCCGTCGCTCACGCGCCGGTCATCGATCACCCGCTCGAACGCCCCGTCGGTCAACTCGGCGACCGTGGATGTCGCGGCCGGCAGGCGCAGCAGGCTCTTGGGCGTCATCACGATCAGCGTCCGGGGCTTGGACACCAGGGCCTGCCGGCGCAGCAGGTGGAAGTACTGGGCCGGTGTGGTGCAGTTGGCCACGCGGATGTTGCCCTCGGCGGCGGCCTGGAGGAAGCGCTCGAGGCGTGCGCTGGAGTGCTCGGGGCCCGAGCCCTCGTAGCCGTGCGGCAGCAGCAGGGTCAGACGGGACGTCTGCCCCCACTTCGCCAGGCCCGAGACCAGGAACTGGTCCACCATCACCTGAGCCGAGTTGACGAAGTCCCCGAACTGGGCCTCCCACAGCACCAGCGCGTCCGGGGCCTGGACGCTGTAGCCGTACTCGAAGCCTACGCAGGCCTGCTCGGACAGCGGGCTGTTGTGCAGCTCGAATGGCGCCACCGCGTCGCGAAGCTCCTGGAGCGCGCACCAGCGATCGCCGTTCTCGCTGTCGTGCAGCACGGCGTGGCGCTGGCTGAAGGTGCCTCGCTCGGTGTCCTGGCCGGTCAGCCGCACGGGCACGCCGAGCGCGAGCAGCGACGCGCACGCCAACGCCTCGGCGTGGGCCCAGTCGACGCGTCCTCCGGGGTCGGCGAAGGCCTCCCGGCGCCGCTCGAGGAACGGCCGGAGCTTGCGGTGCACGGTGAAGCCTTCGGGCACGCGGAGCAGCTGGTCGTTCAGCGCCCGCAACGTCTCGTCGGGCAGCGTGGTCCGTGGCTCGCGGCTCATCGTCCGGTCCAACTCGTGCTCGCCCGTCTCGGGCGGTGCGCCGATCGACTCCTTCAGCGCCTCGTGGGCGTCGGCCACGGCCTGGTAGGCCGCGGAGACGATCGACTCCGCCTCCTCGGCCGCCACCGTGGACTCCGCGGCCAGCCGGTCGGCGTAGAGCTTGCGGACGGGGGGGTGGCTCTTGATCCGCTCGTACATCAAGGGTTGCGTGTAGGCGGGCTCGTCGGTCTCGTTGTGGCCGAAGCGGCGGTAGCCGATCATGTCGATCACCGCATCGCGGCGGAAGGTCTCGCGGAAGGCCAGGCCCAGGCGGACCGCGGCGATGCACGCCTCCACGTCGTCGGCGTTGACGTGGATGATGGGCGCGTCGAAGCCCTTGGCCAGGTCCGAGGCGTAGCGCGTCGATCGGCTCTCGTCCGGGTCCGTGGTGAAGCCGAGCTGGTTGTTGGCGATCACGTGCAGCGTGCCGCCGGTGGAGTAGCCGGGGAGCGCCTGGAGGTTCAGCGTCTCGGCCACGATCCCCTGACCGGGGAAGGCGGCGTCGCCGTGGATCAGTACCGGAAGGACCGCGGTCGGATCGTGGGACAGCTCGCGCGCCTTGCGCGTGGTCTGATCTGCGCGCGCCCGTCCCTCGATCACCGGGTTCACGTACTCCAGGTGGCTCGGGTTGGGCGACATCGTGACCGTCACCCCCTTGCCCGAGAGCGTGTTGTAGGTGCCCGACGCCCCGTAGTGGTACTTCACATCTCCGGTGCCGCCCTCGGGTGCGGCGGTATCCACGCCCGGGGTCTGCTCGCCCTCGAACTCGGCCAGCACGGTCTCGTACGGACGCTGGATCGTGTGGGCCAGCACGTTCAGGCGGCCGCGGTGGGCCATGCCCAGAACCATCTCGCGGGCGCCGGCGCCGGACGCCAGTTCGATCGCCTCGTCGAGCATCGGCACCAGCGCGTCCAGGCCCTCGATGGAGAACTGCTTCTTTCCGAGGAACGTCTTGTGCAGGTAGGACTCGAGTGCCTCCACTTCCGACAGCCGCGCCAGCAGGCGCCGCTTCTCCTCGGTGTCCAGTGGGACGCGGTACTGGCCCGACTCGATCGCCCGCCGCAGCCAGGTTCGCTGCTCGTGGTCGGAGATGTGCTCGACCTCGTAGGCGATCGTGCCGGTGTAGGTCTCGCGCAGGTTGGGCAGGGCGTCGGCGAATGTGTCGCCGTCCACGGCCACCCGCAGCACGGACGCGGGAATGCGCGCCATCAGCTCGGGCGTGAGAGCCACGCTGGCGGGGTCCAGGGCAGGGTCGCCCACCGGCTCGGAGCCGAGGGGGTCCAGTCGCGCGGCCAGGTGGCCGTGCATCCGGTGGGCCTTGACGAGCGACGTGGCGGCCTGCACCGCCTGGAGCAGCGCCGCGTCGGCCACCGGGGCGGCCGCGGGCACCGCGGCGGCGGGCACCGGCTCGGCCGCCGTGACCGACGCCGCCTTGGCAGCCCCCTGGGCGCGAGCGCTCAGTCCGAGCGCGCCGAACACGGTGTCGTAGAAGCCGTCCTCGCCCTGGAGTAGCTGGTCGATGCGGCGCAGGAACGACCCGGACTCCGCGCCCTGGATCACCCGGTGGTCGTAGGTGCTCGTCATGGTCGTGACCTTCTGCACCCCGAGCTCGCGCAGCCGGTCCGGGTCGACCGCGGTCAGACCTGGCGGGTACCCGATCGCGCCGGCCGCAACGATCGTGCCCTGCCCGGGCATCAGGCGCGGAACGGAGGCGACGGTACCAAGGCCGCCGGGGTTGGTGAGCGTCACGTTGGCGCCCTGGTAGGCGTCGGGGGCCAGCGTGTTGTCGCGCGCGCCGGCCACGAGCTCGTCGTAGCGGGCCACGAAGGTGGCGAAGTCCAGCTCCCCGGCGCCATGGATGACGGGCACGACGAGTGAGCGGGTGCCGTCCTTTCTCTCCACGTCCACCGCGAGCCCCAGGCTGAGCGAGACCGGCGCCACTCGCTGGGGCTTGCCGCCCGCCTCCGCATATGAGTGCCCCATCACGGGCCAGTCTTCGGCCGCCCGCACGATCGCCCAGGCGATCAGGTGGGTGAAGGAGAGCTTCTTGCCCTCGCCCTTGAGCTCCTTGCGAGCGCCGTCGAGTGCGTCCACGGGAATCGTGCGGAAGCTCGTGGCGGTCGGGATCGCCCGGCTTTCGTCCATGAACCGTGCGAGCGTGGCCGCCGGCCCGCGGATCGGAGTGGTGGTCGTGCCGCCGGGGGCCGGCGCCGGCGGGGCTGGCGCCCCGTTGCCCTCGATGGCGGCCTGAACGTCTTCCTTGGTCACCCGGCCGCGGGGGCCGCTGCCGCTGATGGCGCCCAGGTCCAGGCCGTGAACGCTGGCCATTCGCGCGGCCACCGGGGTGGCGCCGTCATCGTCCGTGCCGGCCGGCGCGGCGGGGGAGGCGGTCTCGGTCAGCGCCGGCGGCTGCACGGGCCCGTCGCCGGTCGGCGCGGCCTCTGCTCCGGCCGCGATGCGGCACAGGACGGCGCCCACCGGCACCGTGGCGTCAGCCTCGACGAGGATCTCCGTAAGCGTGCCGGCGACCGGAGATGGCACCTCCGCGTCCACCTTGTCCGTCGAGATCTCCACCAGGATGTCGTCCACGGCCACCGCGTCGCCCACCTGCTTGCGCCACTCGAGCACCGTGCCCTCGGCCACCGAGTCGCCCATCTCGGGGAAGGCCACTTCCACGGGCTTCCCGCCGTTGGACGAGCTTGCGGGTTCCGGTTCCGGTTCCGGTTCCGGCTCTGGGTCCGGGTCGGCGCTCTGGCCTCCAACCTCGATCTCACCCAGCACCGCGCCCACCTGCACGGTCTGGTCGGCCTCGGCGTGTATCGCCGCCAGCGTGCCCGAGGCCGGAGCGGGCACCTCAGCATCCACCTTGTCGGTGGACACCTCGACCAACGGCTCGTCGGCCACCACCTGGTCGCCCACCTGCTTGAGCCATTCGAGCACCGTGCCCTCGGTGACCGACTCGCCCATCTGGGGCATCGTGATTTGAACGGTCGCCGCCCGTGTGGCCATGCCTGTCCTCCAACTCTATCCCTCGGCGCCGAACCGCCGGGAGGGCAGGACTGGGCGCGCGCTGTCGTCCCGTGGAAGACTCGGCGCCGTGACGGCCACGACCGGCAGGCGTAGGAAGTTCTGGGGCTGGGGGTTCGAGGACCAGCAGCCCTCCCACGCCGAGGTCGAGGCGGCGGCCGCGGGCGTGCGACAGCACCTGGGCTTCGGTGCTGACCAGGTCGAGCGTCCCGTGCGCCTCGAGGGCCTGGACCTGCCCGCCCCTCGCCTGTCACCCCCGGCGTCGCTCGCCTCCATCTGTCGCGACGACGTCTACGAGCGGGCCTCGCACGCCTATGGCAAGTCCTACCGCGACGTAGTCCGCGCCTTCCGCGGCCGCTTCGACCACCCGCCCGACGTGGTGGCCCACCCGCGCGACGAGGCGGAGCTCGAGGCGATCCTGGCGTGGTGTGCGGAGGCAGGGGCCGCGGCCATCCCGTTCGGGGGCGGTACCAGCGTGGTCGGCGGCGTGGAGCCCGTGCTGGCCGGGGACTACTCGGGCGCGGTGACCATCGACCTCAAGGCCATGGACCGGGTGCTGGAAGTCGACGAGGTCTCGCGCGCGGCCCGCATCCAGGCCGGTGCCACTGGACCCGGCCTGGAGGAGCAGCTCAGGGAGCGGGGGCTGACCCTGCGCCACTACCCGCAGTCGTTCGAGTACTCCACCCTCGGCGGGTGGATCGCCACCCGGGCGGGCGGGCACTTTGCCACCCTGCGGACGCACATCGACGACTTCGTGGAGTCGGTCCGCGCCCTCACCCCGAGCGGCGCCTGGGAGAGCCGGCGCCTGCCGGCGTCGGGGGCGGGGCCGAGCCCCGACCGGATGCTGATCGGCTCTGAGGGGGTGCTCGGAGTGATCACTGAGGCGTGGGTCCGGGTGGGCGAGCGACCCCGGTACAGGGCCTCGGCTGACGTGCTCTTCCCGAGCTTCTCGGACGGCGCAGCGGCCGTGCGGGCACTCGCCCAGTCGGGGCTCAACCCCTCCAACTGCCGCCTGCTCGATCCCGGCGAGGCCGAGCTGACGGGTGCGGCGCAGGACGGCCGGGCACTATTGGTGCTCGGCTTCGAGTCCGCCGACCACCCGCAGGACGGTCCCCTGGCGCGCGGCATCGAGCTGGCGTGCGACCACGGCGGCGAGGTGCGCGGCGAGGTCCGAGCGGGCGAGCGTGGCGAGGGCGAGGGAGCGTGGCGCGCAGCCTTCCTCCAGGCGCCGTACCTGCGGGACACGCTCGTCGGTGCAGGGATCCTGGCCGAGACGTTCGAGAGCGCGATCACCTGGGACCGGCTGGACGAGTTCGTGGCCTCCGTCGGCGACCGCGCGCGCGAGGCGCTCGGCGCCGGCTCGGTCACCTGCCGCATCACCCACGCCTACCCCGACGGCGCTGCGCCCTACTTCACCGTCCTGGCCCCGGCGCGGCGGGGCGCGGAGGTCGAGCAATGGGACGAGGTCAAGGCGGCGGCGTCAGAGGCGGTCGAGGCGGCCGGGGGCACGATCACCCACCACCACGCGGTGGGCCGCGACCACCGTCCGTGGTACGACCGTCAGCGCCCGGACCCGTTCGCCGCGGCCTTGAGGGCGGCCAAGGCCGCGGTGGATCCGGCCGGGATCCTCAATCCCGGGGTGCTGGTCGATCCCAGCCCGCGCTGAGCATGGCGGCGGCCACCAGTTCGGGCCTGACCCGGTAGCTGCCCTCGGCCACCGCCCGGGCCAGCGCCTCGACTCGTCGGGGCGAGGGAACGGGCGCGGTCCGGGCTCGAGACGGAGGGCTCATCGGGCCGCTGGGATGATGTCGCATCGGACCGGCGGCGTGATCAGGTGAGCGACAAGCGGCGACGGCGCGAGCTGTCGAGGGCGGACCGGGTGCTGCCGGGGCTCTGGCGCCTCCGGCTGCCGCTGCCCTGGCCCGGCGTCCCGCACGTCAACGCCTTCGCGATCACCGCCGGCAGCGGCGTGGTGCTCGTGGACACCGGCCTGTACGAGCCCGGCGGCATGCGCCAGCTGGAACGAGCGCTCGACCAGGCCGGCCTGCGGACCGAGCTCGTGCGCCTGCTGGTCTGCACCCACGCCCACTCCGACCACTATGGCCTGGCCGCGCCGATCATCGACGAGTCGGGCTGCGAGCTGTGGATGCACCCGCGCCACGAGCACATGACCAAGTCCGCGGCCGATCCCGTCCGGGCGTTCGAGCGGCGCCTGGAGGTGGCGCGCCAGAGCGGGGTGCCGGTCGAGGCGCTGGAGCGCTATCGGGCCGCGCGCGGCGGCCAAGGCTACGGCATCGAGCGGATCGTGATGCCCGACCGGGACCTCGTGCCCGGCGTGGAGGTGGACACCGACCTGGGTCGCTGGCAGGTCTACGAGACACCGGGTCACGCCCCGTCGCACGTGGTCCTCCACCAGCCCGATCGGGGCCTGCTCCTCTCCGGTGACCACCTGCTGGGCCGCGTCTCGCTGTTCTACGACTACGGCTGGTCACCCGATCCCGCGGGGGAGTTCCTGTCCAGCCTGGACGTGGTGGGCGGTCTGGACGTGCAGCTGGTGCTGGCCGGTCACGGGCGTCCCGTGCGCGAGGCTCCCGCCCTTGTGGCCGCCAACCGCCGCGAGGTCGAGCGGCAGATGGGCGTGGTGCGCGCCGCGCTGGCCGAGGGGCCCCGCACCGCTTTCGAGATCGTGCCGCTGGTGCTGGGCGCCGACGCGCCCGGGTCGATGCAGGTGAGCTGGGGCCTGTCGCAGGTGCTGAGCTACCTGCGGCACATGGAGCTGCGGGACGAGGCCGAGAAGATGGACGGCGAGGACCCCGAGCGCTGGGTCCAGGCTTAGCTGTCCTCACCGCTAGTTCGGTGCCGGATGAGGGAGGAGTCGTGAAGATGGCGACGACCTCTCCGTCGTTTTGATTAGCTCATCAATGGCTGAACCGGTCGCCCGGCGAGGGGGCCCATGGCGGTGACGATGTCGGAGCACAACAAGCGGCTGGTCCGTCGCGCGCTTGAAGAGATCTATGCGAAGGGGAATTTCGAGCTCGCGAACGAGCTCGTCCATCCCGACTCGTGGACCACGAGCCGGCGCACCCAGAGCAGCCGACTGGCCCCGAGAGCGTCAAGCAGACCGCGCGGCGCCTCCAGAGCGCCTTCGGCGGCCTTCGGTTCGAGGTCGCGGACGAGATCGCGGAGGCGAGAAGGTCGTCCAACTGGTGACCATGAGCGGACGCCACACCGGTCCGCTCATGGGCCGTGAGCCGACGGGCAGGGAGTTCGCCGTCCGACACACCTACATCTGGCGGATCGCCGAGAACAAGATTGTCGACCACTGGGGAAGCCGGAATGACCTCGGCCTTCTCGCGCAGCTCGGGCTCCTTCCGGTCGGCGACGAGCCAGAAGCAGGCTAGCTCCGGATAGCTCGCGAATGCCGGGCCGCAGCCGCCATGCAGTCGTCTTGACCGAAGAGGAGCGCTCCGAGCTCGAGAGCCGCGCCGCACGAGCCGGCACTCTCCCTCGCCGTCTGAACGACAACCGAACTTATGACGGGGACCACTTAGACCGGCGCAGTCGCGCGCGTCCACGGGTGCGCGGCACGCAGCGCGGCGAGGATGGCCCGGGTCGCGGGCGAGCGGTTCAGCGTGTAGAAGTGGATTCCAGGCGCGCCGCGCGCCAGGAGATCGGAGCATTGGAGAGTCGCGTAGGCGACTCCCAGCTCTGCAACCGCCTCCGGGTCGTCGGCGCGCCCCTCCAGCTCACGCTCGAGCTCCGCCGGGATCGTGGCGCTGCACATGCCGGTGATCGTCTTGATCTGTCCGAAGTTGGTGATGGGCATGATCCCCGGGATGATCGGCACGCCGATGCCGGCGTCGCGCGCCTGCTCGACGAAGTCGAAGTACAGCTCGTTGTCCATGTACAGCTGCGTGATCAGGAAGCCGGCACCCGCCTCCACCTTCTCGAGCGCGTAGCGCAGGTCGGACTCGCGGTCGGGCGCCTCGGGGTGCACCTCGGGAAAGCAGGCGGCCCCGACCGAGAAGTCGAAGCGCTCGCGCACCAGGCGGATCAGCTCGACGGAGTGCTTGAGCCCGCCGGGATGGGGCTTCCATTCTGTCTCACCCCGCGGAGGGTCGCCGCGCAGGGCCAGCACGTTCTCGATCCCCGCGGCCTGGATCTCCTCCAGGATCTCCACGAGCCGGGCCTCGTCCTCGCCCACGAGCGAGAGGTGGGCCATCGCCTCGATGCCCAGGTTCTCCTTGATCCACTTGGTGATCTCGACCGTTCGCTCGCGCGTGGTCCCGCCGGCGCCGTAGGTGACGGACACGTAGTCGGGCGTGTCTTCCTTGAGGTCCGCGAGGGTGCCCTCGAGCGTCTGGCGGCCCTCGTCCGTCTTCGGGGGAAAGAACTCGAACGAGAAGACGGGGCGCCGGTTGCCGAGGATCCGGTCGATGCGCATAGCCGCAGAATCCTAGCCGGGGAGGTCCGCCACTAGCCGCGGTCCGGCGGGAGGATGTCCAGCCCGGTGGCCAACGTCTCACGCCCCGAGAGACGGAACTGGACGTCTACGGAGTCGTTCTTGCCATAGGAGCCCCAGAGGCCGAGGAAAATGGCCGCCCAGCGCCCCACGCCGATGCGCTCCTTCTCGAGCGGCCGCGAGAACCGCAGCTCGTGCCCCCTGATCTCGTAGTCCGCGCCCTCGGTCTGCGGGACGCCGTTCACGAACACGCGGTAGGGCGGCTCCGCTCCACGCGGCAGGGGCACGCGCCAGCAGCGCTCCGTCATGCCACCGCCCGGCGGAGCGCGTCGTAGGCCGACTCCTCCGCCCTCTGGTGCACGACGCGGCGGCGTACCCGCCCGGTCCAGGCCTCGCTCGAGCCGTCGCCGCGCACGTCGATTCCCGCCTGCAACCGGGCGGCCCCGGACAGCTCGAGCCGCGCCACCACCCGCTGGACCGGCGTGAAGCGGCGGAAGAGGTCACCGCCCAAGGCCGGAGCGTCGGCGTCGTTCTCGAGCGCGCGACCCTGCTGCTCGATCGCATCGAGCGCCGACGCGAGATCCTCGAAGCGCGAACGCTCGACCTTCGGGCCGCGACGGACCGTCACCGAGTAGCCGCCCATGTTTCGCCAGCGTACCCGTGCTGTGCGCGCGCCCCCTGGTCATGACGCAGGCGTGACCTGCAGGTCTTCGGCTGCGGTCTATTCCCTCGCCCGTCGCTAGCCGCCGATGGCGCTCATCGTCCGGGGCGGCTGGCGGAAGCCCGGCTCACCCACGCTGTGCTTGAGCTCCTTGCGCCACACCGCATCGCGGAGAACGCCCTCCAGCTCGTCATCGGACGCCCCCCCGCGGAGCACCTCGCGCAGGTCGGTCTCGTGGATCGAGAACAGGCAGGTACGCAGCTTGCCGTCCGCGGTCAGGCGGATGCGGTTGCAGTCGTCACAGAACGGCTCGGACACCGGGTTGATGAACCCGAGCTCCCCCTGGCCGTCGACGAAACGGAACACTCGTGCCGTGGCGTGCGCGTCGCGCGGCGCCTCCTCGAGCGGATGCACGGCGTGCACGATCGCCCGGATCTCCTCGCCGGTCAGCACCTGGTCCTCGGTCCACGCGTGGTCGCCGTCCAGGGGCATGAACTCGATGAAGCGCACCTGGAAGCTGGTAGTTCGCGCGAACTCGGCGAAGGGCAGCGCCTCCTCTTCGGTGAAGCCGCGCAGCGCCACCGCGTTGAGCTTGATCGGGCGCACCTGCGGGAAGGCCGCGATCGCGTGCAGCCCGCGCAGCACCTGTGGCAGGGAGTCGCGGCGGGTGAGCTGGAAGAAGCGATCGCGCTGCAGCGAGTCGATCGACACGTTGATGCGCCGCAGCCCCGCGTCCACCAGGGCCTGGGCGTCGCGCTCCAGGAGGTAGCCGTTGGTGGTCAGCGACAGGTCCGCTATGCCGGGCACCGCGGCGAGCATCCCCATCAGACGGGGGAAGTCGCGCCGCACCAGCGGCTCACCGCCGGTCAGGCGCAGGTCGCTCACGCCCATCTGCGCGAGCACCCGCACTAGCCGCTCGATCTCCTCGAAGGTCAGGATGTCGTCGCGGTTCAGCCACGGCAGTCCGTCCGCGGGCATGCAGTACTGGCAGCGGAAGTTGCAGCGGTCGGTGACCGACACCCGCAGATCCGAGATCCGCCGGCCGTGGCCGTCCACGAGTGGCTGGCGCGTCACGTCACCAAGCGTACCCGGGGCGCACCGGCAGCCGACGTCCGGCCGCCGCCGGCCGTGCCACCCTTGCGCCGGTGGACCTTCCCGCCATGGAGATCAGCGCTCCCACGCGCGGGAACCGCCGCCTGGACCGGTTCCTGGCGGCGGCCAACGCGGACGCGCGCCTGCGCGGCTGGTGGCACATGCAGCAGGTCAACGCCGAGCGTCTCGGCATGTCCGACCACTCCTGGGTGCACATCCGGATCGTCCTGAACATCGCGCTGCGGCTCTTCCGCCTGCTCGAGCGCGGCGGACTGGAGCCCGCGATGGTGGCGGAGCACGGGCTGCGGGCCCGGGACTCGGAGGTCGTGATCGCCGCCGCCTGCCTGTTCCACGACACGGGGATGTCGATCCACCGCACCGACCACGAGGAGTTCAGCCTCTTCCTGGCCGCCGATCGCCTGCCGCACCTGCTCGAGGACGTCTACGACGAGCCGGAGCGGACGGTGGTGCTCGCCGAGTCGCTGCACGCGGTGATCGGCCATCGCCGCCGCGGCGACCCCTTCACCGTGGAGGCCGGGGTCCTCCGCGTGGCCGACGCGCTGGACATGGCCTCGGGCCGGTCACGAGTGCCCTTCGAGACCCGGCGGCCGAACATCCACTCGCTCTCGGCGGCGGCCATCGACGCGGTGTCGATCGAGCCGGGCGAGGACACGGCGGTGCGGATCGAGATCGCGATGAACAACTCATCGGGCCTCTTCCAGGTGGACGAGCTGCTGGCCACCAAGCTCCGCGGCTCCGGCTTGGAGCAGCACCTCGAGGTCGTGGCGAGCATCGAGGCCGAGCACGAGAAGCGCCTCGTGCCGGTGTTCCGGATCTAGTCCGGATCAAGTCCCGGCGCGCTAGGAGCCGAGCTGGATGTTCTCGTCGACCGGTGGATCGGTCAGCTCACGCCGGCTCCCCAACGCGGGGTAGTCCCGCTCACGTTCACCGGTGTAGACCTGTCGCGGCCGCGCGATCTTGGTCTCGTCGTCCTGGACCATCTCGAGCCACTGAGCGATCCACCCCGACGTGCGAGGGATGGCGAACATCACCGTGAACATCTCTGTCGGGAGGTTCAGCGCCTCGTAGATCAGTCCCGAGTAGAAGTCGACGTTGGGGTACAGCTTGCGCTCGGAGAAGTAGTCGTCGTCCAGCGCGCGCTTCTCGAGCTCGGTCGCGATGTCGAGCTTGGGGTTCTTGCCCGTGACCTCGAACACCTGGTCCACGTGCTCCTTGATGATGCGAGCGCGCGGGTCGTAGTTCTTGTAGACCCGGTGACCGAAGCCCATCAGCTTCTCCTTGCGGTCCTTCACCCCCTGGAGGAAGTCTTGGATGTTGTCCACCGTCCCGATCCGGTTGAGCATCTGGAGCACCTGCTCGTTGGCGCCGCCGTGCAGCGGGCCGTACAGCGCGGCGACCCCGGCGGCGACGGCCGAGTAGGGATCCACCTCCGAGGAGCCGACCGACCGCACGGCGCTCGTCGAGCAGTTCTGCTCGTGGTCGGCGTGGAGGATCCAGAGCACGTCCAGCGCCTTCTCCAGACGGGGGTCGGGCTCGTAGTTGACCTCCGTCATCTTGAACATCATCGAGAGGAAGTTGCCCGGGTAGGAGAGGTCGTTGTCCGGATAGACGTAGGGCAGACCGAGGTTGTGCCGGTAGGCGAAGGCGGCGAGCGTGGGCATCTTCGCGATCAGCCGGACGGCGGCCATGTGGCGCTCCATGTCGTCCTCGATGTTCTTCGCCGCGGGATAGAAGGTCGAGAGCGCCCCGGTGGAGGCCAGCAGCATCCCCATCGGGTGGGCGTCGTAGCGGAAGCCCTCAACGAACTTCTTGATGTTCTCGTGGACGTAGGTGTGGTGGGTCACCTGGTAGACCCAGGTGTCCAGCTGGTCCTGGGTGGGGAGCTCGCCGTAGATCAGCAGGTAAGCCACCTCGAGGTAGGTGGACCGCTCGCAGAGCTGGTCGATGGGGTAGCCGCGGTGCTCCAGCACACCCCCCTCCCCATCGATGTAGGTGATCGAGCTGCGACACGACGCGGTGTTGGTGAACGCCGGGTCGTAGGTCATGAGCCCGAAGTCCTCCTCGGAGGCCTTCATCTGGCGAAAGTCCATGGCGCGGACTGTGCCGTCGGTGATCTCGACGTCGTAGGTCTCGCCGGTGCGGTTGTCCTTCACGGTCAGCGAGTCCCGAGCCGTCGCCACTCCACCGCCGTTATGCGGTTCTCTCTGTTCCTCGGCCATCAGCTCTCCTTGATCCCTATCTCCGTTCTGTGTTCCCTGATCTTGCCGGAACGGCACCTCCGACCTCGCTCGGAGCGGTTTGAGTGGGGTTGCCGGCTGTCGCAATCCGGTAACACGAGGTTCGCGGACGCGTAACGCAAACCGGCTCTTTGCAGGGAAATCTGGTTTCATGAAGACGACGCGCGCGGATCTTCACTGCCACTCGTCCGCCTCACAGGAGTCGTGCCTCGGGGTGCAGCGCGCGCTCGGGCTACCCGAATGCGCCACCCCGCCGGAGGAGGTTTATGGGCTGGCCAAGCGCCGCGGCATGACTTCGTCACGATCACCGACCACGACACGATCAGCGGAGCCCTCGAGATCGGCGACCGCCCGGACGTGTTCGTATCGGAGGAGCTGACCGCCTGGTTTCGGGGGGAACGCCAGGCCGTGCACGTTCTCTGCTGGGGCATCAGCCCCATGGACCACGAGTGGCTCCAGGGCAACGCGGCCGATGTCGAGTTGTGCGCCGAGTATCTGCACGGCCACTCGATCGCCTGTGCCCTTGCCCATCCGTTCTACGTCGTCGCGGCACCTCTCACCGGCCGCCACCGCCGCCGCCTCGCCGAGATCCTCCCGGTATGGGAGACCCGTAACGGCGCGCGCACACCCGAGCTCAACCGGCCCGCGGCGACCTACATCGAGACCCACGGCGGGGCGGGGGTCGGGGGGTCGGATGACCACGCCGGGGTCGACATCGGACGGACCTGGACCGAGACCCCATCGGCGTCTAGTCCGGAGGAGTTCCTGTGCCTTCTACGCCGCGGTGAATCTGTCGCGTGCGGAGACCAGGGCAGCGCCGCCAAGTGGGCTCATGTCGCGATGGCTCTCGCTGCGAGGGCTCTGGGCCGAGGCGAGCCGTCAGGCGCGGGCCCGAGCCCGTTGGCCGTGTTTGCCATGACCGAGCGGGTGATGCGACAGGCGCGCGACCGCTCGGGGCCGCCGGCGGCCGAACTCGGTCCGACGGACGCCGGCCCACTCCTGTGCGCCTGGCTCGACTCGCTGGACCTGCACATGACGGAGCAGGAACTGCTCGGCTGGATGCAGGAGGACGGCTTCAGCCACAAGGATCTGTATCGCCGTGCCCGCCGGAAGCACGAGCGCCGCCTGCAGGCGGCGACCCATCAGGTGATCGCCGCGGCGGCTGAGGGCACGGGCTACGAACAGGCGGCGGCGAGCCTCTTCTCCGCCTGTGTCCCCGCGATCCCCTACGCGCCCGCGGCCGCCTTCCCTCGGGTGTGAGAAGGATTGGCTCGTCAGGCACGAGGGGGAGACGCGGCGGGTTGCGCTCTTTGCCGATGGCATCGTCGGTATGCACGGGGTGACCCACACCCTCGACGAGATTCGCGAGCGAGGCGTGCCCGGGTTCGAGGTGGACGTGATCGGCACCGATGCGAGCGTCGACCGGCGCCTGCCCGCCGTGGCCGAGGTCGACATCCCGTTCGATCCCGGGCTGAGCGTCGGAGTCCCAAGCCTTCCCGCCACCGTGGAAACCCTCGCCGAGGGTCGCTACGACCTGGTCCACGTCTGCTCCCCGGTCCCCGCCGGGGTCTGGCCGCGTTGCTGGCACGGATCATGGAGCGGCCGCTCGTCGGCTCGTACCACACCGAGCTCGGCATCTATGCGGGGCTCCGATCCGGCGACCCGGCGCTGCGGGCAGGCACGGACAGCGTCGTGTCCGCGTTCTACGGCCAGTGCTCGGTCGTGCTCTCGCCGAGCCCCTCCGCCGACGAGTCGCTGGGCGCGCTGGGCATACCCGCCGAACGGGTCGACCGCTGGGAGCGAGGGGTGGACACCGCCCGCTTCACCCCGGGCCTGCGCGACCCTGGCCGGCTACCAGGTGAAGTGAGCGTGCTCTACGCCGGCCGCCTCACGACGGAGAAGGGAGTCGATCTGCTGGCCGACGCCTTCCTCACCGCTCGCCGGCGCGACCCGCGCCTGCACTTGGTGCTGGCCGGCGGCGGCCCCGAGGAGAACGCACTGACCCAGCGGCTCGGCAGGCACGCCACGTTCCTCGGCTGGCTCGAAGGTGAGGACCTCGCCCGCGCCTACGCGAGCGCGGACCTCTTTCTCTTCGCCAGCAGCACGGACACGTTCGGCCAGGTGATTCTGGAGGCGCAGGCCAGCGGCCTGCCGGTGGTGGCCGTGGACCGGGGCGGGCCACGAGGGCTGATCGCGAACCGCTGCACCGGCCTGCTGTGTCCCGCCGAGCCCCGGGCCCTGGCGGACGCGGTCTGCGAGATCACCCGCTCCTCGGTGCTGCGCGAGCAGCTCGCAGCCGCGGCGCTGGAGGCCGCGAAGAGGCGTTGTTGGGAGTTTGCCCTCGAGCGGCTGGCCGGCGGCTACCGCCGCGCGCTGGCAACAAGCGCCGAGGCTGCGCTGCTGGCCGAGGTTGCCTGAGCGCACCCCCTAACCACGTGATCGAGGTCGCAGCGCTAGCGCCCGCGCAGGCCGCCGAAGAGCCTCTTGACGGTCCCGCTCCCGCGGGGCCCGGTCGCAGGCGGGGCCAGTTGAGCGGCCTCGGTGGCGCTGATGTTCAACGTCACAGCGCGTTCCGCTGTGCGCGCCACCTCGGGCGCGTCCACGAAGCGGCGTACTCCGTCCGGATCGTCGAACACCACCCCGTCCATGATGTGCTCGCGATGGTTGTCCAGCACCTCGACCACGGTGCCCACCACCTGCTCGTCCGAGCTGTAGACGGGAACGCCCTTCTCGACCGCGAGGTAGTGGACGGCCGTGCCGTCGTCGATCGGCATCATGCTCGGGCGGAGAGGACCAGGGCGGCCGATTCCTCGCTCTGGCCCTCCTCGCCCTCCTCCTCCTCGGTGGCGGAGGTGTAGATCGCTGTCCCGATGGCGGCCACCACGAGCACGACCGAGATGGTGCCCACGATGCGTGCCGCCCCGTCGGTGCCGGGGAAGTTCTCGCGTGTGATGCCGAGGAAAGCGACCAGCAGGGCCCATACCGCCAGGATCACCCCGCAGACGTGGAAGGCGTTCACGCGGCGAAAGCTAGCGAACATCCGCGCAACTTCACCGACAGATCACAGGGTCCGCCGCCCCAGGTCCGAAGGTGTGTGTGATGGTCGATCTACTCGACAGCATCAGGAGCGCGATGGCGTCGCCTCGCGGCGGGCGCCCGACCTGCCTCGTCTGCGGACGGGACGTATCGCACAAGCAGGAGCGCATGCGCCTGCCCGGCGGGGCCTTCGTCCACCGCGGCTGCGGCACCTACGACACGAATCGCCGGCGCACGGGCTCGCGCGCGGCCTGACCAGGACCAGCCCGGCCTGACCGGCTCAGTGATCGTGGGCCATCGCGAGCACCTGTTCGCGGCTCATCTTGCCGACGAGATCCGGATGGCTCTCCTGAACGTGCGCGTCCACGTTGGCGACGAGCTCGTCGTCGGTCTCGCCCTTCACGTCCGTCCCGCACTCGCAATGCACGACCTTCGTCATGTGTCCTCCTGTCGCTTGGTGGCTGGTCGCATGCTCTCGCGTGTGCGCGGTGTCGGCTACGCCCCGCGGTGACCCGCAGGCACGCTCCGGGGCGGGCGCGCCACCCGGGTGCGCGACGGCGCCGCGGGCTGCGGATCCGCGTGCGGGCCTCGGCGCGGCGGGCGCGGGGAGCGCGGCCGTGGATGGGGGCCGTCGCGGCGAGAGCCGCCGTCGGAGTCGTCCTCGACCCAAGCCTCGGGCGGGTCCTTGGCGGCCCACCACACGATGTACAGCAGCGCGGCGATCGGCAGCTTGAGCACCACGGCCAGCCAGAACACGGCCCAGAATCCACCCACGCGAGAGATCGTACCCGGGTGGGGAAGGTTCTACCAGGGGCCGGGGCGCCAGATGCTTAGTGCTGCCCGCCGGGGAGCACTCAGACGGCGGGGATCTCGTCGATCGCCGTCATGCGACGCAGCTCGTCGTAGCGGCTGTCGATCTCTTCCCGCGTGAGGGTCTGCATGCGCTCGGTCCCGAACTGCTCGACGTTGAACGAGGCCACGACGGATCCGTAGGTCATCGCGCGCCTGACCGTGGCGGCGTCGGTCAGCCCCTCAGCGGCGAGATATCCCAGAAAGCCCCCTGCGAACGCGTCGCCCGCGCCGGTCGGGTCGATCACCGTCTCGAGCGGGTAGGCGGGCAGGGAGAAGAAGCCGTCCCCGGTGAACAACGCTGCGCCGTACTCGCCCTGCTTGACCACGACCGTGCTGGGCCCCATGTCCATCAGGTCCCGGGCGGCGCGCAGTAGGGTCGGCTGCTCGGTGAGCTGGCGCACCTCCTCGTCGTTCATGAACACCATGTCCACCGTGCCGATCGTCCGCACCAGCGCGTCGCGCGCGGTCTCGATCCAAAGGTTCATCGAGTCCAGGCCGACCAGCTGGGCGTCCGCGCACTGCTCGCGGACCTGGCGCTGGAGGTCGGGCTGGATGTTGGCCAGGAACAAGGCATCGGCGCCGGCGGAGGCGGGGGACAGCTTGGGCTCGAACTCCCCGAACACGTTCAGCTGGGTGTCGAGCGTGTGGCGGACGTTGAGGTTCCACTCGTACTCGCCCTTCCAGAAGAAGGTCCGGCCGCCGGCGACGTGCTCGATGTCCTCCGTGTTCACCCCGCGGTCGGTGAGCGCAGCGTACTCGGCCTCGCCGAAGTCGTCGCCCACCGGCCCGACGACGCGCACATCGGTGAAGAAGCTGGCGGCGAGCGAGAAATGCACGGCGGACCCACCGAGCATCCGCTCGCGCTCCCCGAACGGAGTCTTGACCGCGTCGAACGCGATGGAACCCACCACCGTGAGGCTCATAGGGCCGGACAGCCTAGCCGCAGCGGGTCCCTAGCGCCGTGGGCCGGGCGGCCGATAAGGGCGCCACGCGGACCATCGCCGCCCGCGTGGCGTCTGAGACCGCGGAGGCCGCGGCGCGGCCGGCGGCGGTCGAGGCGGGCAGCGTTCCCGGGGCTTAGCCTTCCGGTCCCATGCGCGCCGTGCAGATCGAGGAGTTCGGCGGGCCGGAGGTGCTCCGGGTGGTGGACCTGCCGGCTCCACGTCCGGCGGACGACGAGGTTCTGGTGAACGTCAGGCGCGCGGGACTCAACTTCGCCGATACCCACCAGCGCGAGAACTCCTACCTCGCCAAGTACGACTTGCCGCTGGTGCTGGGCGGAGAGGTGGCGGGCACCGACGCCGGCGGCCGGCGGGTCGTGTCCCTGCTGCGCAGCGGTGGGTACGCCGAGCAGGCGGTGGCGCCCAGGGCGACGACGTTCGCCGTGCCCAACGGCCTGGACGACGGGCCCGCGCTGGCGCTGCTGATCCAGGGGCTCACCGCCTGGCACCTCTACCGCACCGCAGCCAAGCTGGCACCCGGAGAGACCGTGGTGGTCATCTCCGGCGCAGGCGGCGTGGGCAGCCTCGCCGTCCAGCTGGCCAAGCCGTTCGGCGCGAGCCGCGTGATCGCGACCGCCAGCAGCGAGCACAAGCGGGCGCTGACCCTCGAGCTGGGCGCGGACGCCGCGGTGGACCCGGCGGCCGAGGACCTGACCGCGGCCATCCTCGAGGCCAACGACGGCCGGCCGGTGGACGTGGTCCTGGAGATGTCCGGGGGCCGGATCTTCGACGCAACGATGGAGGCGCTGGCGCCGTTCGGGCGCATGGTGGCGTACGGCATCGCGAGCCGCGAGCAGAACGAGCTGCGCACCGGGCGGCTGATGAGAAAGAGCCGCGCGGTGGTGGGCTTCTGGCTGATGGACTGCCTCGGCCGCCGCGAGATGATGGAGGAGCCGCTGGCCGAGCTGTTCGACCGCACGGCGCGCGGCGAGATCACCCCGCAGGTGGGCGAGACCTACCCGATGTCCGAGGTGCGCCGGGCACACGAGGACCTGGTGGCGCGCCGGACTTCGGGCAAGCTGATGCTCGACCCGAGCCGCTGAGGGCCGGCTCAGCGAAGCAGCAGGATCAGCGCGACCAGTCCGACCACCACCACGACCCCCCGCAGCGCGGTGGGCGGGAGGCGGCGAGCGACCCGCGCACCCACGGTCCCGCCGATCATCGAGCCCACGGCGATCAGGGCCACCGGCCCCCACGCCACGTCGGCCACGAGCACGAACACGACGGCGGCCACGGCGTTCACCAGGCCCGAGAGCACGTTCTTGATCGCGTTGATGTCCTGGATCCCGTCCGACAGGAGCAGTCCCATCACGCCGATCAGGATGACTCCCTGCGCGGCCCCGAAGTACCCGCCGTAGACGCCGGTGGCGAAGATCAGGCCCAGGAGCAGCGGCCCGCCGTGCCGCCGGGCGGACCCAGGCTCGTCGCCCAGACCCCGCGAGATGAGCGGCTGCACGGCCACTAGCAACACGGCGATCGCCACGAGCCCGGGCACGATCACCTCGAAGGCCCCGGCCGGGAGGGTCAGCAGCAGGATCGCCCCCACCAGCCCGCCCGCGGCGGAGGCGCAGGCGAACCCGGCAAGGCGACGCCGATGGTGCCGCAGCTCCTCCCGGTACCCGAACGCGCCCGCCACCGAGCCGGGCACCAGCCCAAGGGTGTTGGACACATTGGCCACCAGCGGTGAGTAGCCCACGGCCAGCAGCACCGGGAAGGTGATCAGCGTCCCCGAGCCGACCACGACGTTGATCCCGCCCGCCGCCGCGCCGGCCAACAGGACCAGGAGGGCCTCCAGTTCGTTCACGTAGGAATAGTCTGTCGGCCGCCGTGCGCGCCCACTACATCCACGTGACCCACGACTTCGCCAAACCGGTCGGCCCGGTGTTCGAGCACCTGGCCGAGCACGAGAACCTGGGCGACCTGTTCGGAGCCAGCATCAGCCGGCTCGAGGACGGCCGGGGCCACCGCAACGGGGTCGGATCGCGGCGCGAGCTGCGGGTCGGCCCGCTGCCCCCGTTCGAGGAGACGATCACCGAGTTCGAGCCCAACCAGCGCATCGAGTACCGCATCACCAAGGGCTCCCCGCTCCGGGGGCACGTGGGCACGATGCGCTTCTCGGAGCGCCCCGGTGGCGGTACCCACCTGGACTACCGGATCCGCCTGTCATCGCCGTTCCCGGCCCTGGCGCTGATCGTCAAGACGGCTGTCACCCGCAGTTTGGACCAGAACCTGCCGGCCGTGGACTCGGCGCCCTGAAGCCCTGCGCTTGCCGTTGACCGCCGAGTAGTCTCAAACGCCGCATGTCCGGCTTCGCCGATCTGGGGCTCTCGCAGTCCACTCTCGAGTCGCTTACCCATCTGGGGTACGAGCGACCCACGCCCATCCAGGAGCAGACGATCCCGCTGCTGCTGGAGGGCCGCGACGTGATCGGGCAGGCGCAGACGGGCACGGGCAAGACCGCCGCTTTCGGGCTGCCGATGGTGGACTACGTCATCCCGGGGGACCCCGAGGTGCAGGCCATCGTGCTGACGCCCACCCGTGAGCTGTGCATTCAGGTGACCCAGGCGCTCCGCGCGTACGGACAGGGCCGGGGCATCGACGTGGTGGCCATCTTCGGTGGTGCGCCGATCCGCGAGCAGGCCAGCCGCTTAAAGAGCGGTGCCCAGGTCGTGGTGGGCACCGTGGGACGCGTCCTCGACATGATGAACCGCCATCACCTGTTCCTGGACTCCGCTCGCTACGTGATCCTGGACGAGGCGGACGAGATGCTGGACCTGGGCTTCCTCGAGGACGTGGAGCACATCCTGCGGCGGTGCCCGATGGGCCGGCAGACGGCGCTCTTCAGCGCGACGGTCCCGCCGGAGATCCGGCGTCTGGCGGACACCTTCATGCACGACCCCGCGTGGATCAAGGTGCGGGCGGCCACGCTGACCATCGACACCGTCGAGCATTTCTACCTCGAGGTCCCCGACCGCGACAAGCCCGAAGCGCTGGTGCGAGTGCTGCGCGAGGAGCACCCCCGCCAGGCCATCGTCTTCGCGCGCACGAAGATCGGCGTTGACCGGCTGGCGCGCCGCCTGGGCGACGCCGGCGTGCGCGTCAAGGCCCTGCACGGCGACATGTCCCAGGGCCAGCGCGACGGCGTGATGATCGCCTTCAAGGGCGGGCGGGAGCGGCTGCTCGTGGCCACCGACGTGGCCGCGCGTGGGCTGGACATCACGGGGGTCAGCCACGTGGTCAACTACGACATCCCCAACTCGCCGGACATCTACGTGCATCGGATCGGGCGCACCGGCCGGGCGGGCGAGAGCGGCCGAGCCGTGACCCTCATCACGCCCAAGCAGCGGCGCGAGCTGGAGGCCATCGAGCGTCATGCGAAGACCGAGGTCGGCCAGTGGGCGCCGGGGGTCGTGGGCAAGCCGCCGGCCCCGATCGAGGCGGCCGGCGCCACGCCGGAGGAGCCCCGCGAGACGCGCCGCCCGCGGCACACAAAGCCCCACCCGCGTGAGGGCGTGGCCTACGCCAAGCTGGTGGTCGGCGCGGGAAAGAGCAGCGGCCTGGAGCCCGCCGACGTGGTGGGTGCGGTCGTGGACAACACCGCCCTGGAGAACGCCGACGTGCGCAACGTGCGCGTCCTGGAGCGCTTCAGCTTCGTGGAGGTCCCCGCCGACCGGGCCCCCGAGGTGGCGGCCAAGGTGAGCGGCAAGCGAGTCCGGGGCACCGAGCTCCGGCTGGAGGTGACCAACAGACGGTGAGCCAGGCAACGATGCACACCAACCACGGCCCGATCGAGCTAGAGCTGTTCGACGGCGAGGCGCCGAAGACGGTGGAGAACTTCACCAAGCTCTCCTCGGACGGCTACTACGACGGTCTCGTGTTTCATCGAGTCATCAAGGACTTCATGGTCCAGGGCGGGTGCCCGCACGGCACCGGCACCGGCGGACCGGGCTACGAGTTCGAGGACGAGATCAACGAGCACAAGATCGTCCGCGGCGCACTGGCCATGGCCAACCGCGGCCCCGGCACCAACGGCAGCCAGTTCTTCATCGTCACCACCGACGCCGCGCCCTGGCTGGACGGCAAGCACACTGTTTTCGGCCGCGTGGCCTCGGGCATGGAGGCCGTCGAAGCGATCGAGGGCCTCGAGACCGGCGCGGGCGACCGCCCATTGGAGGACGCGAAGATCGAGCGCATGGAGGTCCATGCGGGTTGAGCTCCTGTGGTGGGAGGGCTGTCCCTCCCACCCCCGGGCCCTGCACGACCTCCGCGACGCTCTGCGCGAGGAGGGCGAGCCCGCCGACGCCGTGGAGGTCCGCCATGTGGGCAGTGACGAAGAGGCGAGACGCGAGCGCTTCATCGGCTCGCCGACGATCCGCATCGACGGCGAGGACGTGGTGCCGCCCACCGACGACGTGCCGTTCTCGCTCAACTGCCGCATCTACCGGCTGCGCGACGGCCGCGTGTCGCCGGTGCCCGACCCCGAGGACGTCCGAGAGACACTGCGGCGAATCAAGGAGAGACAATGACCCTCGCCATCGGGGATCCCGCGCCCCGGCTGAGCCTGACCGACACCGACGGCGGCGAGCACGCGCTGGCCGACACCGGGGCCATCACCGTGCTGGCCTTCACATGCAACCACTGTCCCTATGCGCTGGCGTGGCACGGGCGGCTGCTGGACGCCGCCCGGGACTACGAGGCGCGAGGCGTGCGCTTCTTCGCCATCAACCCCAATGACGCCGACCGCTACCCGGCCGACTCGCTGGAGGCGATGCGCGAGCGCGTGGACGCCGACGGCGGCTGGCCGCTGCCCTACCTGCGCGACGACACCCAGGACGCGGCCCGCGAGTACGGTGCCAAGACCACGCCCGACCTGTTCGTGCTCGACGCGGAGGGGCGTCTGCGCTACCGGGGGGCGCCGGACTCCGACCACGGCGACCCGAGCCTGAATGCGGCGTGGCTTCGCGAGGCGCTGGACGCGCTGCTCGTCGGGGACGAACCGGCCCAGCCGGAGACCGATCCCGTGGGTTGCAGCATCAAGTGGAAGCAGTGACCGCGGCCACCGTGCGCCCGAGATCGCTCAGATCATCCAGCACGGCATCCGCGCCGGTCTCGCCGAGCTCCTCCCTCCCGTAGGGCCCGGTGGCCACCGCCACGGCGCGCGCTCCGGCCTCACGGGCCGCGCGGACGTCGAGCGGGGTGTCGCCGATCAGCACGATGCCCGTGGGCTCGGCGTACTTGGCCACGGCCCGCGCCCGTGCCACCTCCACCAGGTCCGACCGCTCGGTGTGAGGGTCCGAGCCGTAGCCGCCCACCTCGAAGTCCAGCCAGCGGTCCAGGCCGAACGCCGACAGCTTCAGCGCCGCGTTGGCCTCCAGGTTGCCGGTAAGCAGCGACTGCACCACGCCGTCGCGGGAGTGCAGGTCGCGCAGGGCGTTCTCCACGCCCGGGAGCGCCCGGCCCTCGGCGCGAATGGCGGGCGCGCGGGCCTCGAGCGCGGTGGTCAGCCTCTCCAGTAGCCGCGGCATGGAGTCGTCGGATCCGTCCAGCATGGCCCGGGCGATCTGATGGTCCGTGCGCCCGGCCATCTCCACGCGGCCGGCGGGACGGCCCACCACGGACTCGAACGCCTCCTCGAAGGCGTGGCGGCCGTGTCCAGCGGAGTCCACCAGCGTTCCGTCGATGTCCCAGAGCACGAGAAGCACGGTCGGAGAGCCTGCCACACTCCCGCTCCATGCTCGACGCCCTGTCGGTCCCGCCCCGCCTGGTACTGCGCGCTCTGGACGACCTGCACGCGCTCGCCGAGGGCGTGCGCACCTCACCGACCGGGAGGGAGATCTCACGGAGCTGCTCGCGGCGGTCAAGGCGCTCCCGCGCGTCGAGGACGAGCTGTCGGCCGCGGTGGCCAGCCTGCGCGTGGACGTGCAGAAGCTGCACGCCTGGCTACAGCCGCTGCATGCCGAGCTGACCGACCTGGACGACACGGCCGAGAAGCTCGAGGCGGCGCTGATCAGAACCGACGCCACGATCGCCGGCCTTCACCAGCAGATCGTGGAGCTGCGCGACAAGATCCCTGGGTTCTAGCCGCCGAACTCGGGCGCCAGCCCGGTCAGGCGCGCCCAGCCCGTGGCGCGCCGCAGGGCCGCGCGCGAGCGGGGATGGGTCGACAGCCGGAAATCGGCCTTGAGGTTGGCCGACTGGTAGTAGATAGCCATCCGCACGCGCGGGTGGGACCTGACGAAGCCGAAGAAGTTGCCGATGAACCCCGGCGACTCTGCGCCCCACACGCCCCATTCGGCGAAGGTGAAGGGCTTGCGCTGCCACTTCGGATGGTCGTAGAAGCGGTCCATCGCGCTCGAGTTCGGGTGCTTGGAGTACCAGGTGGTGCCGACCCAGTCCACGTAGCCGCCGCCGGGCCAGAAGTGGCGCGGATGGTTTCGCTCGACCTCCGGGTTGCCGAAGGAGAGCGGCACCCAGACGAGCGCCACCTGCGGCGAGGGCAGCGTGCCGGCGCCCGTCCTCGCGGGGGGCTGGCCCAGCCGCCGCAGCCGGCGGTTGATCGACCGCACCTCGCCACCGCGCAGGATGATCGCGGCGCGTCGCCACGCGGCCTTGAACGCGCGCGTGCTGTACGCCGGGCCGCGCGAGCGTCCCGCCAGGTCATAGGGCGAGTAGGGGTTGACGCCATTGTTCATCTCGGACAGCAGGCGCATGTAGGTGACCTGACCCTGCTCGCTCAGCAGCCGGGTCATGGCCACCAGGAAGTCGTCGCCCTTCCCGCGGGCGATGGCGCCGGGGGACAGCCCGGCCGGCGGCTGGACGTTGAGCATCACGCGCGAGCGCTGCTCGGTCGCGTCCGACAGGCGGAAGCCGAGCCAGTGCAGAGCGGACTTCTTCGCGCTCCAGGTGATGAAGTAGCCGAACACCGCCGGGTGCTTGCCCGACTGGACGGCGAAGTCGCGGATGTAACGCTGCTCATAGCCGCCCACCCCGCCCCAGAAGACCTTCTTGCCCGGGGGAAGGTAGGGAGCGGCGTGTGCCGGGGCTGTGAAGGCGAGCGCAGCGACCGCGGACGCGAGAAGGAGGGTGAGGGACCTCAGGCCCCGGATTCTGCCTCATGGGGCGAAGGGGTGTCCCCGGTGGGTTCAGCTCCCGGTTTCCTGCTCCCCGAAGCGGGTAAGCGCTACCCGAGGCGGGGACCGGACGGCGAGGAGAGTCTCATGGCGCAGGTCAAGTCCCAGGGTGCGGCGAAGTCGGCGAAGTCCAACGGCGCCCCCACGCGTACACGCTCCAGCGGAGCGGCGAGCCGCAGCACCACGCGCAAGTCCACGGCCAAGCCGAAGACGGCGGCCAAGAGGCAGGCTCGCTCGGTCAAGCAGACTGCGGGCACGGTCGCGTCCAAGGCCAAGGTCCCCGCGCTGGCCACCGGCGCCGCGGCGGCCGGACTCGCCGGCGGCGTGCTGCTGTCGGCCAAGAGCAGATCGCGTGGCCTGATGCCCAGGCGCTCCGGGATGGCGGTGCTCGGCACGGGGTTGATCAAGACGGCCGAGAGCGTGGGCAAGGCAAGCACGCGGATGGGCGAGCTCACCGAAGAGGTGCGCCTCGTGCGCGAGGGCGTCGAGCAGGGCGGTAAGCGCCGCTCCCCGATAGAAACCGTGCTCGACGGGCTGACCCGCAGGCGCGGCTAGCGCCGGCGCGGGGCTCAGCGAAGGGGCATACCGAGGAACCGCTCGAGCGCCGGCACCGTGGTGTCGGCGCCGCGGTGGAGCACGGCGGTCATGCCGATCGCCTCGGCTCCCTCGCAGTTCTCCCGTAGGTCGTCGACGAAGACACAGTCCGGGGGCTCCAACCCCGCACGCTCACAACCGAGCCGGAAGATCTCAGGCTGCGGCTTGTGCAACCCGACCTCGCCGGAGATGACGACGCCGTCGAACAGCTCGCCGAACGCCGAGCGATCGTAGGCGGTGTCGCCCATGGAATTGGAGATTAGGCCGGTCCTGACGCCTCCGGCGCGGGCGGCCCGCAGGGCGGCCAGCATCTCCTCGTCGGGGCTCACGCCGGCGAACATCCGGTTGACCAGCCCGTCGTGGTCGCCGATCTGGAGCAGCGCGCCGAAGCGCTCGCCGAACGCCGCTTCGCTGACCGTGCCGGTTTCCAGCCCGCGCACCAGGCGCATCGCCTCGGGGTCCTCACGAAACAGCCGCCGGACCGCGTCGGGCTCCAGGCCCTCGGCGGTGCAGAACGCCCGGAAGGAGTCGAAGACGTTGGTGGTCAGCACCCCGCCGTAATCCACCAGGAGGCCCTTCACGCGCTCGGCGCCGGGGCGTTGGCCGCGGCCCATGCCGCCTCCGCCAGGGCCGGAACGCCCTCGCCGAAGAGCTTGAGGTACGGATCGTCGGTCGTGCCGGCCAGCGAGCGCCGGTAGTTGCCCTCCATGAACACGGCGGCCTTCCAGAGGGCCAGCGTCTGGTACCAGCCCAGGCTCGAGACCGACCTTCCGCTGGCCTGCTCGTAGCGTGCGATCAGCTCGTCCCGGCCCGGAAAGCCCTCGCGGCGGGTGACGGCGGTGAGCGCGCTGAACATCGTGTCGGTCCTGTCGTCCGCCTCGATCCAGGTGATCGTGAGGTAGCCCACGTCGGCCAGCGGGTCACCGATCGTGGCCATCTCCCAGTCGAAGATCGACACCACGCGGGCGGGCAGATCGTCGGCCACCATCACGTTGCCCAGGCGGTAGTCGCCGTGCACGATGGTGGCCGGCGGCGACTCGGGCAGGTTCCGCGCCAGCCAGCGCTCCACCTCCTGCACGCGCGGCAGCTCCCGGGTCTTGTTGTGCTCCCACAGCCCGTTGAAGCGGCGCAGCTGTCGTTCCAGGTAGCCCGTGGGCTTGCCGAAGCCATCGAGCCCGGCCGCCCTCCAGTCCACCGCATGGACCTCGGCCAGCGCGTCAATCAGATCGTGCGCGATGGCGCCCCGGTGTTCCGGTTCGTCGAGCAGCGCTGGGATGTCGCTGGTGAGCACCGTGCCGTGCACCTCCTCCATCACGTAGAACGGCACCCCGAGCACAGACTCGTCACCGCCCACGGCCAGCACCCGCGGGACCCGCGCCGGGGTGGCCTCGAGGGCGCGCAGCAGGCGCGCCTCGCGTAGCACGTCGTGGGCCGAGGGAGGCAGGGGCGGCCGGGGCGGGCGGCGCAGCACCACCCGCTTGTCACCGCGCCGGACCAGGAAGGTGACGTTGGAGTGCCCCTCCCCGACCCGCTCGGCCTCCAGCGGCCCGGAGCCGATGGCTTGGCGATCGAGGAAGGCCTCCAGCGGTCGGCGCACCACGAGCGGAGCGAGCTCCTGCTCCGCCCCCTCCTCCGGCGTGTCCACCACGTCAGGCGAGGCCATGGGCGGGGATCCTAGGCGGACCACCGCGGGTACCGCATCATCCGATGCCGCCGGGTGTCTAATGTTCCGTCGATGCGAACGCTCCGCCTGCTTTCCCTCACCCTGCTCTCCGTTCTCGTCCTGGCCCCCCCGGCCCTGGCCGCGGACGCCGCAGTCGACGTGCCCGACTTCGAGTTCAAGGCCAAGAGGGTCTCGGTCGACCCCGGCGACACGGTCACCTGGAACTTCACCGGCCCGACCGAGCACACGGCCACCGCGGACAAGGGCCAGGCCGAGAAGTTCGACTCCGGGCTGGTGGCCGCCGGCGGCACGTTCGCGCACACCTTCACCAAGCCGGGCAAGTTCAGCTACTTCTGCCGCCCGCACGAGTTCATGACCGGCTCGGTCACGGTAGGCACCGACGCGGTGGCCAAGTCGTTCACCAAGGCCTCGATCAAGGGCGGCGCGCGCAGCATCAGCGCGAGCGTCACGCTCAAGGAGGCCGCGAAGGTGACGCTGTCCGTAAAGGGCAAGAAGGTCACCAAGGGCCTGAAGAAGGGCAAGCGCAAGCTCGCCCTCAAGGGCCTCAAGGCGGGTTCCTACAGAGCGACGGTCACCGCCGTCGACGCCTTCCGCAAGAAGACCACCAAGAAGGCCAGGGCCACCGTTCGGTGAGTCCGCGGACCGGGGCAGTCCGCCGCGCACGCGCCACGGCGGCCACCCTGCTGATAGTGGTGGCCGCAGCGATCCCTGCGGCGTCCGCCCACGCTCAGGACCCCGGCCAGTGGGTCCTCACCGGCGCCAGCTCCGTGCCGCTTCAGTACTGGCAGGGGCTGACCACCGATCCGGCCAACCGCCGCATCTACTTCGCGGGGATCTTCGAGGGGCTGTGGCACACGTCGCCGCTGCTGGAACGGACCGCGGGAATCCCCAGGGCGATCCCGGCCGAGATCGGGAGCACCGAGGGCTACAACCACATCGGCGACTTCACGTGGAACCCGGGCGAGGGGGGCCGGTTGATCCTGCCGCTCGAGTGCTACTCACCGCGCTTCGGCAACACCTGCGGCACGGGTGCGTTCGGGGTGGCCGATCCCGACACGCTGGCGTTCCGCTACTACGTCAAGCTCGATCCGTCCGAGATCCCGAAGGCCATGTGGGCCGAGACCTCCCGGGACGGCACACTGATCTGGACCAGCAGCGGCCGCGACCTGCTGGCGTATCGCTCCGCCGACGTGACGGCGGCACGCGCCGGCCCCGGCGCGACTCCCATCCGTGCCGTGCGGCGGCTGGCCGGCGCCGTGCCGCCCACGGGTGTGACCGGCGCGGTGTTCGACGGCGGACGGCTCCTG
>Ga0136616_10000046_pt1 | contig 46003 bp, 44 predicted proteins | sample AntDrymUQ2992106_2_FD_106648 | JGI IMG/M metagenome (GOLD analysis project Ga0136616, IMG submission 106648) | Polar desert sand microbial communities from Dry Valleys, Antarctica - metaG UQ299 (21.06) | ecosystem: Environmental > Terrestrial > Soil > Desert | place: Antarctica: Dry Valley... | reverse complement strand
GGGGCAGTCGGTAAGTGGGTCTTCGCTGACTGTCCCGCTCTGGCGAAGCGGTTGGATACGGATTATCCGGATCGGACACTGATGTCCGGCCGTTTCGCTAGTCGTTTCGTCAGACCCTCCTAGTAGTCGGAGAACATTTACTTCGACGAGTCTGATGAGGGCGGCCCCAGGGCCGCCCTCTTTCAGCTCCTGGCAATTCAGGCCGAGGGAAACCGAGAGATGGCAACAGAGACGCGAGATCGCGACCCGGTAGGTAACGGCCCCCGGCCGGCCGGCGCCAACGTGCCCAAGCTGTCCGCGGGCATCGAGCTGATCGGCGAGTACGAGGGCTCTGGCTTCAAGGAGTCGCCGTACATCGCCCGGCGCGGCGACGGGCAGGTGATCCAGCTCTCGCACCTACTGCACTCGGTCGCCGAGCACTCCGACGGGCAGCGCGACTTCGGCCAGGTCGCCGAGCGGGTGAGCGACGACGTCGGCCGCAAGGTGAGCCGCGACAACGTCCGCTTCCTCGTCGAGAAGAAGCTGCGCCCGATCGGAGTCCTCGCCGCCGCCGACGGATCGAGCCCCAAGCTCAAGCGGGCCGATCCGATGCTGGCGCTCAAGTTCCGCGCCGCGCTCATCCCCGAACGCGCGGTGAGCGCCGTCACGACGATCTTCCGGCCGCTCTTCTTCCCACCGGTGATCGTCGCGGTGCTCTGCGGCATCGTCGCCTTCGACATCTGGCTCTTCTTCGTGCACGGCGTCGCCCAGTCGACGCGCGTGCTCCTCTACAACCCCGCGCTGCTGCTTCTCGTCGTGGGTCTCGTCGCGGTGTCCGCCGCCTTCCACGAGTGCGGCCACGCGACGGCCTGCCGCTACGGCGGCGCGAAGCCCGGGGTCATGGGCGCGGGCATCTACATCGTCTGGCCCGCCTTCTACACCGATGTCACCGACGCCTACCGGCTCAGCAAGGCCGGGCGCCTGCGCACCGACCTCGGCGGTGTCTACTTCAACGTGATCTTCTCGCTGATCACGGCGGGCGTCTATTTCCTGACCGGGTTCGAGTGGCTGCTGATCCTGATCGTGCTCCAGCACGTCGAGATCCTGCACCAGTTCCTGCCTTTCCTGCGCCTCGACGGCTACTACATCATCAGCGACCTGACCGGTGTGCCCGACATGTTCGCGCGGATCCGGCCGACGCTGCGGAGCCTGATTCCTGGCCGCAAGATGGACAAGCGGGTGGAGGAGCTCAAGCCCTGGGTGCGGGTCGTGACCTCGGTGTACGTGATCGCCCTGATCCCCACGTTGCTGGGTGTGTTCGTGCTGATGCTGATAAGCGCGCCGCGCATGTTCGCCACCGCATGGGACTCGTTCTTCGTTCAGGTCGGCAGGCTCTCGAGCGCGTTCTCCGGCGGCAAGGTCCTCGCCGGCGTGGCGGGCGTCGTTCAGACCATCACGCTCGTCCTCCCGATACTCGGTATCACCCTCACCACCGCCCGCAGCTCAAAGTCGCTGGGCGTGGCCGCGTGGTCGAAGACCGCGAATCGCCCCGCGGCGCGCGGTGCGCTCGTTGCCGCCTCCGCCGCGGGCCTCGCGCTCGCCGTCCTCACTCTTTGGCCGAACGGCGAGTACCGGCCGATCCAGCCCGGGGAGAAAGGGACGATCCAGGGCGGTCTCAAGCAGGTCAGGGAGATTCCGACCGGCCGCCCGGGGCTGACTGCGGACCGCCAGCGCGAGCTCGGCGGCGCGCCGCTGTTCAGCAAGACCGGCCAGGACCCACTGTCGGCGCAGCCGGGCTCCACGTCGGAGGGCTCGCCCGCCGACGGCGCGGGCAGGGATGGCCAGGCGCGCCCCGGCACCCGTGGGGGCTCCCCCAACCGCGGATCCGGTGACCGTCCGGGCGACTCCCGCTCGAGCTCTGAGCCCGACTCGGGCGGCTCCCCGCGCGGCGGGTCTGGGGGCGGCGACACCGGGGGTCCGGGCGGCGGCGACACCGGCGGCGCGGGCGGCTCGAACCCGCGTGGATCGTCCGGCGGCGCGGGCGGCACGATCGAGCCGGGGGGCGAGGCTCCGCCGTCATCCGGCGGAGGCGGCGGAACGTCGAGGCCGGGCGCCGGAGCCTCAACCCCATCCCAATCAGGAGGATCCACCCCGTGAGCGATACCGATCGAGAAGGCGTACCGACGCCCCGAGGCGGCCAGGCGCCGCCGAGGCGACACCGACGGCTGCTCCTGGCGCTCCTTGCGGTGCTGGCCGTGGCCCTCGCCGCGCCCGCCGCATCCCTCGCCGACGATGACGACGGCGGCGACCGTTCGGGTGGCGGCGGCGACAACGTCGCAACGGCGATCAACGAGGAGGATTGGTCCTCGGTCTTCGATCTCGCGTTCTCGGTCCGACGGGTCGCGGGCGAAGTGGTCGACGAGAACAACCTGGCCCAGGCCTACTCGAGCTGCGACGAGTGCCGGACCGTGGCCATCGCGCTCCAGATAGTGCTCGCAGAGGGCTCTCCGGACACCGTGACCCCGACCAATCTGGCGATCGCCGTGAACGAGGAGTGCACGGCCTGTACCACGGTCGCGCTCGCCTACCAGTTCGTCGTGGGGGGTGGCGATCCCGTGCGCTTCACGGAGCGGGGCCTCCGCCGGCTGGCGCGGATACGGCGCGAGTTCGAGCGGCTTGGGCGATTGGATCTCTCGCCAAAGGAGTTGACAGAACGGGCGGACGCGCTCGCGGACGAGGTGCAGGAGGTAATCAAGGACGACCTCGTCCCCGACCGCGGCGACGACGACGGCGGCGGAGAAGGCGATGACGGCGATGGCTCCGAGGGCGGCGATCGAGGCGGCGGGGACGGCGATCGCCGAGGCAACAGCTCCCGCCGCCGTGCCGGCTCGGGTGCCTCCGACGACGAAGGCGGGGGTACCGACGGCACGCCCGCTGGGCGCGACGGTCCTGCGAGCGGCGGCGAGGACGACGGCGCCTCGGGCTCCGGCGGCTCCGGAGGGACCTCGAACGGCGGGTCGTCGGGCGCTGGCGGCGGCTCGCGAGAGACAGGGGCGCCCAGCGGCGGCGGGTCGCCGTCCGGCGGCGGAGCGTCGCCGTAGTGCACCACCCGCCGACGTTCGGCGCCAGGTGATCGATTCCGCGACTCCGCACGCCCGGATGGGGCGGGCGTGGCGACCGCGGCTTGCGGCCGCTACCGTCGCCGTCCTCTGTGTCCTCACGCCGGTCGCGTGCGGAGGGGAGGCGCCTGCAGAGGTGGTCACCCGCACGCAGGAGAACCTCGGCCGTATCCGCAGCGGCGAGCTCGCCTCGAGGCTCGTGATCGCGGCCGAGGGGTCGGGGCGCCCCGGCGCCACCGGATTCGAGCTGCGCGGCCCCTTCGAGCTGGGCGCGCGCGGCGAGCTACCCGAAGCCCGGATCGCCTACACCAAGATCGTCGGCTCGCGGCGTGCGACGGTGACATTGATCTCGACCGGGAAGCGGGCCTACGTCGAGGTCCGCGGGAAAGCCTACGAGCTCACGCCCAGGCAGGAGCGCCAGCTGCGCGATTCGAGCGGGCCGCTCGGCGGCGGCTCGGGTTCGGGCAGCGGCGGCTCGCCCACGAGCTCCCTCGACCTCGCCGGCTGGCTTCGCGAGCCCGATCTGTCGGGCGGCGAGCGGGTCGGCGGAGCGGAGACCGACCGCATCACGGCCGAGCTCGACGTCGCCCGGGTCGTCGAGGATCTGCTCGGAGTCGCCGAGCGGCTCGGCGTTCCGCGCGAGGCGGTCGGCGGGGGAGCGTTGGGCGAGGCCGACGACGAGCGGCTCGATCGGGCGGTCTCCTCGAGCTCGGCCGAGCTCCTCACCGGCCGGGAGGATCGCCTGCTGCGGCGGCTCCGCCTCGGCCTTGAGCTCGATCCGAAGGCGGCGGCGGGGGACGGCGTCGCGCTCGGGGACGTCGAGGCGGTCAGCGTCGACCTCGAGCTGGCGATCGACCGCCCGAATGCGCCGGTACGCGTCGACGCGCCGCGCGACGCCAGACCGGCCTCGGAGCTCAGCTCCTCCCGAGGCTGACCGAGGCCCGCCCTTCGAAGAGCGGCCGACCCGCGGGTAGACTCGGGCCGCCGTGACGCGGCTATCCTCGTACTTCCTGCCCACCGTCAAGGAACCGCCCGCCGACGCCGAGGCGGTCTCCCACCGGCTGCTCGTTCGCGCCGGCCTCGTTCGTCAGCTTGGCACCGGGATGTGGACCTTCCTGCCCGCCGGCTGGCGGTCCCACCGCCGGGTTGAGCAGGTCGTCCGCGAGGAGCTCGACCGCATCGGCGCTCAGGAGATGCTGATCCCCGTGCTCCAGCCTGCTGACCCGTGGCGGCGCACCGGGCGCTACGCGATCGAGGAGCTGTTCAAGCTCCATGATCGCAAGGGCGCCGAGCACGTGCTGGCCATGACCCACGAGGAGGCGCTGACCTGGCACGTCGCCCGCGAGATCCGCTCCTATCGCGACCTGCCGCAGATCCTCTACCACTTTCAACTCAAGGAGCGCGACGAGCCGCGTCCGCGCGCCGGCCTGCTGCGCACGCGCGAGTTCGTGATGAAGGACTCCTACTCCTTCGACCGCGACGCCGAGGGCCTCGACCGCTCCTACGAGCTCCACGTCGAGGCCTACGACCGCATCTTCGACCGCTGCGGCCTGGAGTGGCACCGGGTGGCCTCCGACGTCGGCATGATGGGCGGGCTCGGCGCCCACGAGTACATGGCCCCGTGTCCGGCGGGCGAGAACGAGGTCGCGCTGTCCTCGGCGGGGTACGCCGCGAACGTCGAGGTGGCGAGCGCGACGCCCGCGTCGGTGAACGGGCTGCCCGCTGCGCTCGACGCCCCCGAGCCCGTCGACACGCCGGGTCAGACCACCATTGAGGCCGTCTCGCGTGGCCTCGGCGTTCCTCCCGCCGCCCTACTCAAGGCCTTTCCCGTGATCGCCGATGGACGCGGCCCCGTGCTCATCGTCACCCGCGGCGATCACCGCCTCAACGAGATCAAGCTCGCCAACGCCCTCGGTGAGGCTGCACGGCCGGCGCAGCCCGACGAGGTCGAGTCCACGTTTCGCTCGGTCCCCGGCTTCATCGGACCCGTGGGCGCGCCGGTGCCCGTCCTCGCCGACGAGGCGGTGCGCGGCCTGCGCGGCCTCGTGGCCGGCGCGAACGAGCCCGACCGCCACCTGCGCGGTGTCGAGCCCGGGCGCGACTTCGAGCCCGAGTGGGCCGACGTGCGCTCGGTCGAGGCGGGTGACACCTGTCCGGCGGGGGCGCCGATCCATCTCGAGCCGGCGATCGAGGTCGGGAACATCTTCAAGCTCGGGACCCGCTACTCGGAGCCGCTCGAGGCGACCTACCTCGACGAGGGTGGCTCAGAGCGCCACGTCTGGATGGGCTCCTACGGCATCGGCCTCGCGCGCATCCTTGCCGCGGCCGTCGAGCAGAGCGCCGACGAGCAGGGAATCTCGTGGCCGCGTACGCTCGCGCCGTTCGACGTCGAGGTCGTCGCGCTCGGCAAGGCCGGCGAGGAGTCGGTCGCGGTGGCCGAGCGACTGTACGCCGAGCTGCGCGTTTCGGGCCTCGACGTCCTGCTCGACGACCGCACCCGTAGCGCGGGGGAGAAGTTCGCCGACGCGGAGCTCCTGGGCTGCCCCTTGCGCCTCACGGTCGGGCGCAAGTCCATCGAGGCGGGCGAGGTCGAGGCCCAGGTGCGGCGCGGCCGTGAGCGACGGACCCTCTCCCTCGAAGGCGCGGCGCATGAGGCGCTCGAGCTGTGGCGCAAGGCCCCCTGACCGCCCGCCGGCTGCTCGGGCTCGACCGCTCGGGTGACCTACCCAAGGCCACACGCCGCGGCGAGCCGCTGCGCCCGTGGACGATCCCGAACGCCGTCGGCTACATGCGCCTCGCGCTGATCCCGGTATTCCTCGTCCTCGGCCTGAGCTCGGGCGACGGCCGCGCGCCCGTCGCGGCGCTGCTGTACGCCTTCATCGGCGGCACCGACTACCTCGACGGGATGCTCGCCCGCCTGACCGGTCAGTACAGCCGCCTCGGGGCCCTACTCGATCCGGTCGCCGACCGCCTGCTCGTGCTCGCCGGCGCGGTCGTGGCCTGGAACTTCGAGCTGCTGCCCCGCTGGGCGCTCGCCGCTCTCGCCGCCCGCGAGCTCTTCATGCTCGTCCTCACCGAGCTCGCCCTGCGGCGCGGCATCGACCTCGAGATCAAGATGATCGGGCGCTGGGCGGTGTGGCCGACAATGTTCTCGATCTTCCTGGCCATGATCTCCACGACCTGGATCGCAGACGCGCTGTTGTTGGTCGGCCTCGGCCTGAGCGTGTCGGCCACGTTGCTCTACCTGCGTGACGGGCTGAGGCTCCGCCACCGAGCCTGAGCGCGGGAGCGCTCGCGCGGGCCACCGGCGGACCCTCAACCTCCGCTTGAGAGCCAGCGGTATACTCGCACCTCCCGACCCGACCCGACCGGAGGCGAGCCATGGACACCTTTCCCGATCTCGGCGCCCTCTCGGACCAAGAGCTCAAGGACCTGATCCAGCAGCTCACGGCCGAGGAGCGTGAGGTGTCCTACCAGCGGCGCCTCCTGCACGGGAAGATCGACATCCTGCGCGCGGAGCTCGTCAATCGTCTGCGCACCAAGCACGAGGAAGGCGAGCCGATCATCACCGGGGCCGACGTGCGGCAACTAACCGAGATCCTTGGCGGCCGTGGGGAGTCGGAGAAGGCCACCGGGGAGTAGGTGAGCCGATGGCGCGGCCGGAGCGGGGCGCGCTGCACTGTCCGGAGTGCGGCTTCGTCAACGCGGAGGGCGCGAACTACTGCCAGAAGTGCGGCGCCTTCGTGGGCGGCGAGCCGCGCACGCGCGAGAGCGTGCCGGGAGATACGACGATCGCCTATCAGCTCGACGAGTCCGGCGACCTCCACCCCGTCGATCTCGAGCGCGTCGGAGCCGAGGGCGGGACGCTCGTCATTCGCTCGGGAGGCGGGCGCTCGGGGGAGGCCTTCGAGCTCGGCGGCGAGCAGACGCGCGTCGGCCGCAGTCCCGAGGCCGACGTCTTCCTCGACGACGTGACCGTCTCGCGCAATCATGCGCTGCTCGTCCGTCGGCGCGACGGGGTCTACATCGACGACCTCGGCTCCCTCAACGGGACCTACATCAACCGCCGCCGCATCGAGTCGCACAAGCTCGCCGACGGGGACGAGCTGCAGATCGGCAAGTACAAGCTGGCCTACCTCGAGCGATGACGGCGGGTGTCGACACCCCGCCCGACCCACGCTCGCGAGGGGAGGTCGACGCGGGCGAGGACGGCTCGCCGCGCTCGGTCGTGACCCCGGGCAGCCGCGGGGCCGAGGACGCGGCGCCGCCCGGGCGCCGATCCGGCTCCTCGCTGCCCTCGAAGACGCTGACCATCGGTGCGGTGTGCAAGCAGCTCGAGCGGGAGTTCCCCGACATCTCGATCTCCAAGATCCGCTACCTCGAGGACCAGAAGCTGCTCTCCCCGAGGCGCACGCCGGGCGGCTACCGGCTCTACAGCACGCGAGAGGTCAACCGCCTGCGCACGATCCTGCGACTTCAGCGCGACGAGTTCCTCCCGCTGCGGGTGATCCGCCAGGAGCTCGCCGCCGGCCGCGCCGACACGGGCGACCGCGAGTCTCAGGCACCCGACCCGCGCTCACTGCGCCGCGCCACGGTCTCGGTAGGCGAGCGCGCCGAGGCGCGTTACTCGCTCCAGAGCGTGCTCGAGGAGACGGGCGCCCAGGCCGGCCTCGTTCGCGAGCTCGAGGAGTTCGGGGTGGTCAAGGGCCGCCAGGATGGCGGTGAGCTGACCTACGACGAGACCGAGCGCGAGATCGTCCGCGCCGCCGCGGAGCTCGCGCGGTTCGGCGTGGGCGGGCGCAACCTGCGCGTCTTTCGGACCTCGGCCGATCGCGAGGCCGCCCTGCTCGAGCAGATCCTCGCCCCGTCGCTGCGCTCGCGCAACCCCGAGCGCCGGCGCGAGGCCGTCGAGACGCTCGAGAACCTCGCCACCGTGGCATCGCACCTCAAGCACCTGCTGCTGGTGCGGGATCTGCGGCGTCTCGCGCCCGGCTAGATGACCGTGGAAGCCGAGCCGGCACCCGCCGAAGTCGATCTGCGCGCCTACGTCCGCGACATCCCCGACTTCCCGCAGCCGGGGATCGTCTTCAAGGACCTCACGCCGCTGTTCCTCGACGCGGGCGCGCTGGCCCGGGCCATCGAGCTTACGGCCGAGTACGCGGCCGAGCGCGAGGTCGAGGTCGTCGTCGCCGCCGAGGCGCGCGGCTTCATCCTCGGGGCGGCGGTGGCGGCGCGCGTCGGAGCCGGCTTCATCCCCGCACGTAAGCCCGGCAAGCTCCCGCTCGAGACCACCGCGGCCGAGTACGCGCTCGAGTATGGCGTCGACGCGCTCGAGGTCCACCGAGACGCGCTCGCCGGCGGGGCGCGCGTGCTCGTCCACGACGACCTGCTGGCTACCGGCGGCACCGCCGGGGCGCTGTGCGAGCTCGTGCGGGGGGCGGGCGCGCAGGTCGCGGGGTGCGCCTTCCTGATCGAGCTCGGGTTCCTCGCCGGGCGCGAGCGCCTCGGCGACGCCGACGTGCGCAGCCTGATCACCTACGACGGCGCGTAGGCCGTGCCCCGGGCGCGCCGCCACCGCACGATCGGCGCTCCTGCGGAGAACGTCTGGAAGGTCGTCTCCGACCCCGACCACCTGCCGCGGTGGTGGCCCGGAGTCGAGCGCGTCGAGGAGGCGAGCCGGGACTCGTGGACACAGGTCTTCCGCTCCAAGCGTGGCAAGACCATGCGCGCCGACTTCACGCTCGTCGAGTCCGAGCCGCTGCGACTGCTGCGCTGGCGACAGGAGGTCGAGTCGACGCCCTTCGAGCGCTTCCTGGCCGAGTCGGTCACCGAGGTCAGGCTCGAGCCGGAGGGAGGTAACGGCGCCACGCGCGTCGAGCTCGCGAGCTCCCAGCGTATGCGAGGGCTAGCGCGGCTGGGCAGCCCGCTCGTCCGCGGCGCGACGGCCAAGCGGCTCGACGAGGCGCTCGAGGGCCTCGACGCGATCGTCGGGCGGTGAGGGGAGGCCGGCGCCGAGGCGCGGGCGATCGGGAGCCGGGACCGCTCGCGGCGGTGCCGCAGCCTGCGGCGGGGGGGACGAGCGAGTGTGGCTGGGGATGGGGTGGCGGCAACGCTCGCCCGCGGCTGTCGGCGGGCGCCCGTGACCTGCTGCGGCGGGCACTCGGGGTCGCGAGCGACTCGGCGCCGGCGGTCGCGCTCGAGCAGGTCGAGGTGCCCACGTCAGCCCTGCCCGGTCGGGCGCGGGAACGGCTGTCAGAGGCCGTCGGTGAGGAGCACGTCGGAGAGAGTCACCGCGCCCGCGTCGCCCACGCGGCCGGGCAGAGCTACGAGGACCTCGTGCGCCTGCGCGCCGGCGACGGTCGCGGTGCGCCGGACGCGGTGGTGGCGCCGGGGTCGCGCGACCAGGTCGCCGCGGCACTGGCCGTGTGCCGTCAGGAGGAGGTTGCCGTCGTCCCCTTCGGCGGCGGCACGAGCGTGGTCGGCGGCGTGGAGCCGGGCCGGGGCCGCTTCGCCGCCGTGGTCTCGCTCGACCTCGGTCGTCTCGACCGCCTGGTCGCCCTCGACGAGCGCTCGCTCACCGCCACCTTCGAGGCCGGGATTTCGGGACGCCGCGCCGAGGCGCTGCTCGACGGGCGTGGCCTCACGCTCGGGCACTTCCCCCAGTCGTTCGAGCACGCGACGATCGGCGGCTACCTGGCCACCCGCTCGGCCGGGCAGGCCTCGACGGGCTACGGACGGATCGACGATCTCGTGCTCGGCCTACGCTGCGCGACGCCCGCGGGCGAGCTGCGCCTCGATCCCGTGCCGGCCTCGGCGGCCGGTCCGTCGCTGCTCGAGCTCCTGGTGGGATCGGAGGGCGCTTTGGGAGTGATCACCGAGGCGACGCTGGCGATTCGCCCGCGGCCGGCCAAGCGCCGCTACGAGGGTTTTTCGTTCGCCTCCTTCGAAGCGGGCGCCGAGGCCTTGCGGGCGCTGGCCCAGTCGGGCGCCGCGCCCGACGTGATCCGGCTCTCCGACGACGATGAGACGGCGCTCGCGCTCGCTCAGGCGGCCGCCGACGGCGGCCTTGCCGCGCGCGGATTGCGCCGCTACCTGCGCCTGCGCGGCCAGCGGCGACCGTGCCTGGCAATCGTCGGCTGGGAGGACGCGGAGCCGGAGGCAAGCCGGCGGCGGGCTCGTTCCGCGCGCCTCCTGCGTGCGGCGGGCGGGCTGGCGCTGGGATCCCGACCGGGGCACGCCTGGGCGCGCGAGCGCTTCGACGGTCCCTACCTCCGCGACGATCTGCTCGACGCCGGGATCCTCGTCGAGACCCTCGAGACCGCGACCACCTGGGACCGGCTGGCCGGGCTCCACCGGTCGGTCCGCGCCGCGCTGACCGATGCCCTCGCCGTTCGCGGCACCACGCCGCTCGTCGGTTGCCACGTGTCGCACGTCTACCGCTCGGGAGCGTCGCTCTACTTCACGGTGCTCGCGCGGCAGGAGCGGGGCGCAGAGCTCGAGCAGTGGCGAGCGGCCAAGGCCGCGGCGAGCGACGCGATCGTGGTCGGGGGTGGCACGATCACCCATCACCACGCGGTGGGGAGCGTCCACCTGCCGTGGCTGTCGGCCGAGGTCGGCGAGCTCGGGGTCGAGGCTCTGCGCGCCATCAAGGCGCGTCTCGACCCGACCGGGATCATGAACCCCGGCAAGCTTGTGCCCTTGCGGAAGGGGTCGCCGCTCGAGCCGCGCCGGCCGTGAGCTCAAGCGCTACGGTGCCGGGCCGCCGCCGGGGACGGCCGGGGCGCGCGCGCCGCCGACCGCTCCACCGGCCGTGGCGCCGCGCAGTACGTCTGAGACCGGTACGCGCAGAACGGAGTCGCCCGAGTGCTCGGCGTTGCGGTCGATCTTCTCGTGGGAGATGTCGATGTCGCGGTAGGTGCGGAAGTTCGGCGGCAACGGCCCGGCGCCGTTGAGGCTGCCGCTCTGGTCGGTCACCTGGCCCCCAAGCGAGACGGCGTCGCGCCGGGAGTTGTAGAGCCAGACCTCGTAGGCCGCCCGGCGGCCGCTCGGCTCGAGGCCGCGGGCCTGGACGAGCAGCTGGTTCCCGCCGCCGCGCTCGGCGATCACGGCGATGCCCTGCCCATCGCGCCTGCCGACGGTCGCGAGCCGGCCCTGGCCCACGAGTCGTACCTGGGCCTGGTCGGTCTGCCCGGCGCCCGGGGTCGGGGCGGCCTGCGATTTACTCTTGTCCTCCTCCTCGCCGCCGCCGATCAGGGCGATCGCCAGCACGATCGCCGCCACGACCGCGGCGGCGGCGAGCGCGCCGCCCACGACCTGCCGGCGCTGGAGCAATGCCTCGGCCGCGGGCCAGAGCGCGGCGGTCCGATCGCCCTCTCGCTCGGGTGCCGGGGTCGCGCGCCCCGGGGCGGGTGCGGCGGCTGGCCCGGATGCGGCCGGCGCGGCGGCGGCCGGCGCGCCGGCGGAGGGGCCCGACGGCGACGGCTTGCGAGCCGTCGCGCTCTCCTCTGCGGCGGTCTCCTCCGCAGCTGCGTGCTGGGGCTCGCGTCTTCTGACCGCCCGACCCGTGGTCGCGGCCGATGCCGCCCCCGCCGCACCGGCGGCCAGACGGCCCCCGCCTTCACGTGACGGGCGGGCCGCCCGGCCGCCGTCGGGCTTGGGGACGTCGGGGCGGGGGCCGTCGCCGTACAGCTCGTCGAGCGAGTCGAGCAGCGAGGAGACCCACGTGCGGGCCGGCGGCGAGCGCTTGAGGTGCCCGCGCGTCGCCCGTGCCGCGGAACCGCCCTGCTGGCCGAGCACGTAGTCGGCGATCTGGCCGCGCCAGTCCTTGGCGACCCGCCGGGCGCTGTCGGGCTCCAGCGAGACGAGCGCGTCCCGAGCGAGCTCGCGGACGCGGCCACTGGGCATGTCGAGCATCCCCCCGAGGTCGTCGTAGTCCTTGCGCTGACGCAGGAGGAGCTCGAGGATCGCCCGGCGCTGCGGCTCGAGGGAGTCGAGGGTGGCCATCGGGGGGCAAAGGGTACCCTCCTCGCGTGTCGCCGTCGCCGCCCGCCGTCGCCCCCGACCGCACGCTGGGCGCAGCGCTCGGCTTCGAACTGCTCGAGGTCGGGCCGGAGCGGGCGACCGGCCGCTTCGCCGCCGACGACCGTGTAAAGCAGCCCTTGGGCCTCGTGCACGGAGGTGCGTTCGCCGCCTTCGCCGAGTCTCTGGCCTCGGTGGCCACTTATGAGGCCGTCGCCTCGGACGGGCTGATCGCCGTCGGGCTGTCCAACCACACGAGCTTCCTGCGGCCGATCTTCGCCGGCATCGTGCGTGCCGACGGCCGCCGGCGCCACCGCGGCCGGACGACGTGGTTGTGGGAGATCGACTTCTCAGACGACGAGGGCAACCTGTGCGCGGTCTCGCGCGTGACGCTGGCCGTGCGCCCCGCTCCGGGCGGCTGAGCCGAGGGAAGGTCAGGCTGCCACGGTGACCGCCGGCCGGCGGTCGGACCACGGTCGCGCGCGCTCGAGCTGACCGGCGAGCGAGATCAGGAGCTCGTCGTCGCCGGGCGGGCCAATGAGGTGGATGCCGACGGGCAGGCCGTCGGCGGACTGGTGGAGGGGCAGGGAGACCGCGGGCTGGCCGGTGACGTTGATCGGCGCGGTGAAGGGGACGAAGGCGGCCGACTTGCCGAGCATGACCATCGCATCCTCGCCCTCGGCCGGCTCGAGCGCGCCGATCTCGAGCGGGGGCTGGGCAAGCGTAGGGCTGACGAGCACGTCGTGGTCGGTCCAGTACCCCAGGATCCCGCGAGACGCCATGCGCAGGTAGGCGACCGAGGCGACGTAGTCGACAGCGGTGTTCGCCTCCCCGGCCTCGACCATCTGGCGCGTCAGCGGCTCGAGGCGGTCGCTGTCGAGCTCGCCTCCGACGAGGGTGCCCAGGGTCTGGACGCTTCCGGCCACGTCCGCGACCCACACACGGAGGAAGTTGGCCAGGAAGGTGGCGGGATCTTCGATCGGGAACCCGACCTGCTCGACTTCGTGCCCGAGCGACTGGAGCAGCTCTGCCGCCTCGGTGACGCCCTCGGCGTGGTCGGGGTCGAGCGGGAAGTCGAGCGGAGCCTCGGTCAGGAAGCCGATCCGCAGCGAGCGCGGATCGCGCTCGGCGGCGCGCGCGAAGGGCATGGTCGGGGCGGGGGCGAGGAAGGGATCGCCGGGCTCGTAGCCGGACAGGAGGTCGAGCGCGAGCGCGGTGTCGGCCACCGTCCGCGTGAGCATGCCCTCGGAGATCAGACCGATCACGTCGCCCGGACCGGGCGCGGTCGAGACCCGGCCGCGACTCGGCTTGTGACCCACGAGCCCGCAGCAGGCGGCGGGGATGCGCAGCGAGCCCCCGCCGTCGCTTCCGTGAGCGAGCGAGACCATCCCGGCGGCCACCGCGGCCGCGCTCCCGCCCGAGGAGCCGCCGGGCGTGCGGGCGGTGTCCCACGGGTTGCGGGTAGGCCCGAAGCGGCGGGGCTCGGTAACCGGGAGGATCCCCATCTCCGGCGTGTTGGTCTTGCCGACGACGATCGCTCCGGCCGAGCGCAGCCGGCGCACGACCGCGCTGTCGAGCGGCGGGATCCAGTCTCCGACCGCGGCGGTGCCGAAGGTGGTGCGGACCCCCTCGGTCAGCGCGAGAATGTCCTTGACCGCGATCGGGACGCCCGCGAGCGGACGCTCGTCCCCGGCGGCCATCGCGTCGGCCTCGGCGAGCGCGCGGTCGGCGGCGAGCGTGACGAAGGCGTTCAGCTCGCCGTTGCGCCGGTCGATCGCCGCAAGCGAAGCCTCGACGAGCTCGCGCGCAGAGACCTCCCCGGCCCGCACGAGCGCAGCCTGCGCGATCGCTGTCTGCTGTAGCGCTGCTTCGGACACCGGGATGGGACTCCGGGATCAGGGGCGGCGGACCCTACAACGGGCTTCGCATGATCGCGCCGGTGGAGGATGCGGATCGAGCACCCGAGGGCGTCGTGCGCGTGCGTGCCGACAACCCGTCGCCGCTCACCCTCGACGGAAGGAACACCTACGTGGTCGGCCGGTGGGGTCGTCGATCCGGGTCCCGAATCGCGGCACCTCGACACCATCCTCGACGCCCTGTCAGCGGCCGGCGACGAGCTCGCCCTGGCCGGCATCGTCCTCACGGCGCCCCACCACTGCCGCCGGCGCCAAGGCCAAGACCAGCTTCACTGGCCGCAACGTCGCGTGGTGCTGCCGCGGGCCGCCAACCTCGGCACGGCCAGAGTTTGCCTGTTCCGCGGCTCGACGCCGCTCGCCTGCGCGAACGTCGACCAGAGCCCTAGGTCCGGACTCGGCCAGCGCAAGGCGGTGTTCGTGCGCAACGGGTTGTCGCCGACGCAGACCCACCGCATCGACACGCGCAGCGTCGGGCGGGTTGAGCTCGACGGGATCGTGGCGCTGAAGTAGGGCTCGGCGCGACGCCGTCGGCGCCCACGCCGTCCGGCCGTCGCCGGCGGGCTGTGCGGCGACTCCACGGGGTGTCATTCCCTCTAGGGACCGTGGTGCCGCTCGACGCGGGCTGCCGGTCCTTCCTCGAGGCGGTGAGACGACGGATCGTGCGGACTGCGACGGCTCGTCCACGGGAACCGGTCCGATGTTGCGGTCACGTGCGACTAGGCTTGCCCGGCGCATGATCAGCACCAACCAGTTCAAGAACGGCACCCACATCGAGGTCGACGGGAGGATCTTCAAGATCGTCGAGTTCCAGCACGTCAAGCCTGGCAAGGGCGGTGCCTTCGTGCGCACGAAGCTGTGCCGCCAGGCCGACGGGGCGGTGATCGACCGGACCTTTCGCGCCGGGGAGAAGTTCCGCCCGATCCGGACCGAGACGCGCAAGATGCAGTTCCTCTACGCCGACGGGTCCCACGCCCACTTCATGGACATGGAGAGCTACGACCAGCTCGCCCTGCCCCGGGACCAGGTCGCCGACGCCCTGCGCTGGATCGCGCCGAGCGAGGAGATCGAGATGCTCCACGTCGACGAGCGGCCGGCTGACGTGCAGGTCCCGAGCGCGGTCGAGATGACCGTCACCGAGACCGACCCCGGCCTGCGCGGCGACACCGCGTCGGGCGGCGGCGACAAGCCGGCCACGCTCGAGTCGGGAGTCTCGGTGCGGGTTCCACTGTTCGTCAACCCTGGCGACCGCATCCGGGTCGACACCCGCTCGGGCGAGTACGTCGCCCGGGCTTAGCGAGGGCGGCGAGGGCAGGTGCGTCGCTCCGACCAGCGCCGCGCGGCGGTGTTCGCGCTCTACCAGCACGAGATCACCGGTCGCGCGGCTCCGGAGCTGCTCGAGCGGCGGGCCCCGGCCTTCACGCGCGAGCTCGTCGAGGGCGTCGGGGAGACCCGGGCGGAGCTCGACGCGACGATCGAGCGCCACTCGATCGGCTGGTCGCTCGACCGGATCGCGCCGCTCGAACGCAGCATCCTGCGCGTGGCCCTGCACGAGCTGCGCGATCGCCCGGACGTGCCCGCCGAGGTGGCGATCGACGAGGCGGTCGAGGCCGCTAAGGAGCTGTGCGCGGCCGAGGCCGCGGGGTTCGTCAACGGCGTGCTCGCCGCCGCCCACCGGGCGGCGGAGGAAGCGCCGGCGGGGTGACCGGCTCCGCCCCCGACCCCCCGAGCGCGCTCGACGCTTCGATCACAGAGCTCGAGCAGGCGGCGGAGCGCCTGCGAACGAGCGACCTCGATCCCGACGAGGCGGCCGAGCTCGTCGAGCGCTGCGCCGAGCTCGCCGCGCGCGCCGGCGGCGAGCTCGAGCGCGCCTCGCGAAGGGCCGCCGCCGAGTCCGCGCCGAGCGGCCAGGAGACGCTGCTGTGAGCGCCGGGCTCCGGGTCGCGGGGCCCAGGCTCGAACCGGGTGCGATCCAGGTGCGCGGCGTTCGGCGCCTGCCTTCGTAGACTACCCGGCGGATGGGTGTTGCTCCCCAGAGGCTCGTGCTCGCCACCCCACGCGGCCACTGCGCAGGAGTCGACCGCGCGAACGAGATCGTGCGGTTCATGCTTCCGCCAGAGGTCCGGCCCGCCATCGCCGCAGGCAGGCCTTGAGCGCGCGCGGCTCGGTGGTGAGCCCGCCCGCGGTCCCCGGGTCGGCTGCACCGACTCCGGTGCAGGTCATGGCCCAGGCGCGCGCGGAGAACTTCCCGGTGGCCAGCCGGTTCCTGCCCCGGCGCGAGCGCTCGCACATGCTCGCCCTGTACGGCTTCGCCCGGCTGGTCGACGACGCCGGCGACGAGGCCGCGGGCGACCGGCTTGAGCTGCTCGACTGGCTCGACGACGAGCTGGAGAAGGTCTATCGCGGTTGCCCGACGCATCCGCTCATGCGCCGACTAGCGCCGACCGTCCGCGAGTGCCGGATCCCCGCGGAGCCCTTCCGCCGGCTGATCGACGCCAATCGCCAGGATCAGCGCGTAACGATCTACGAGACGATCGACGACCTGCTCGGCTACTGCGAGCTCTCGGCCAATCCGGTCGGCCACCTCGTGCTCCACGTCTTCGGCACGGCGACGCCCGAGCGCGTGCGGCTCTCCGACGCGATCTGCAGCGGGCTGCAACTGACCGAGCACTGGCAGGACGTGGCCGAGGACGCCGCCCGCGGGCGCATCTACCTCCCGGCCGCCGACATGCGGCGCTTCGGCTGCGCGGAGGCCGACCTCGCGGGCCCGCCGACGAGCGCGCGGCTGCGGGCGCTGATCGCCTTCGAGGTCGACCGGGCGCGCGCGCTGCTCGACGACGGGCTGCCGCTCGTGCGGACCCTGCGCGGCCGCCCGGCGCTCGCGGTCGCCGCCTTCGTCGCCGGGGGGCGGGCTGCGCTCGACGCCATCGAGCGGGCGGACCACGACGTCCTCGGCGGCCCTCCTCGTCCCTCGCGTCGCCACCAGGGTCGCGCGCTGCTCGCGACGCTTGCCCGAGCGCGGGCGAGGTGAGCCCGATCGAAGCCGAGGCCGCCTACCGGTGGTGCGAGGAGATAACGCGCCGGGCGGCCGGGAACTTCTACTACGGCATCCGCCTGCTTCCCCCTCACAAGCGTCGCGCGATGTGTGCGGTCTATGCGTTTGCGCGGCGGGTGGACGACGTGGGCGACGGCTCGCTCCCGCCAGACGAGAAGGAGCGCCGGCTCGAGCTGGCCCGCGTCGATCTCGCCTCCATGAGCCCCGACTCGCCCGACCCGGTGCTCGCCGCGCTCGGCCACGCACGCGAGCGCTTTGCGCTTCCGGTGTCGGCGCTCGGGGAGCTGATCGACGGGGTGACCATGGACGTGCACGAGGCGTGCTACGACCACGCCGGGGAGCTCGAGGTCTACTGCCGGCGGGTGGCGGGCTCGATCGGGCGGCTCTCGGTGGCCATCTTCGGCGCGAGCGACGGAGTCCGCGCCGCGCGTAGGGCCGACGACCTAGGGATCGCGATGCAGCTCACCAACATCCTTCGCGACGTCCGCGAGGACGGCTCGCGCGGCCGCGTCTACCTGCCCAAGGAGGATCTGCGGCGCTTCGACTGCCCCGATGACCTGTCGGCGGCGCCGTTGCACAGCGTCGAGGCGCTCGTGCGCTTCGAGGCCGACCGTGCTCGGTCCTGGTTCGCCACGGGGCTCGAGCTGCTGCCCATGCTCGACTCCCGCAGCCGGGCGTGCGTGGGCGCGATGTCGGGCATCTACCGGCGCATCCTCGATCGCATCGAGCGCCGCCCGAGCGACATCCTGTGCGGCCGGATCGCGCTTCCGGCCTCGGAGAAGGCCTGGGTCGCGGCCCGCAGCCTGGTCCCGCTCTGAGCCCGCTAAGCGAAAGTCCGAGCGGCTCGCGAATCGCGGTCGTCGGCGGCGGGCTCGCCGGATCCTCGGCGGCGCTCGCCTGCGCCGACGCCGGAGCGGACGTCACGCTGCTCGAGGTCCGCCCGCGCCTGGGCGGAGCGGCCTACTCGTTCCGTCGCGAGGGCCTGTCGATCGACAACGGCCAGCACGTCTTCCTGCGCTGCTGCACCGCCTACCGGGCCTTTCTCGCGCGGGTCGGCTCTGCAGGCTCCGCCGTCCTCCAGCGACGGCTCTCGATCCCCGTGCTCGCTCCCGGGGGTCGCGCCGCGCGCCTCGAGCGCAACGCGATGCCGGCCCCACTCCAACTGGTCGCATCGCTCGCCCGCTATCCCTACCTGACGCTGCCCGAGCGTGCGCGCTGCGCCCGCACGGCGCTCGCGCTGGCTCGGCTCGACCGGGAGGATCCGGCGCTCGATCGCGCGACCTTCGGCAACTGGCTCGCCGAGCGCGGCGAGAGCGCCGCGGCGGTCGAGGCGCTCTGGAACCTGATCGCCCTGCCGACGCTCAACCTCCCGGCCTCGGAGGCCAGCCTCGGGCTCGCCGCGCAGGTCTTCCAGGTCGGTCTCCTGGACCGCCGCGACGCGGGCGACGTCGGCTACGCGGGCGCTCCCCTGTCGAACCTGCACGACGAGCCCGTTCGGCGGGCGCTGGCCGCAGCCGGGGTGGACGTGCGCCTGCGGTGGCGCGCCGAGCGGATCGGGAGCGACGGGCGGGGCGGCTTCGAGGTCGAGGGACCGGCGGGGCCGATCGCCGCCGACGCGGTCGTGCTCGCGGTGCCGCCCGCGCGCGCGGGCGGCCTCCTGCCCGCCGGCGCCCTCGCCGACCCCGGTCGCCTCGCGCGCCTCGGCGAGTCGCCGATCGTCAACCTGCACGTGGTCTACGACCGCGCGGTCACCGACCTGCCCTTCGCCGCGGCGGTCGCGAGCCCGGTCCAGTGGGTGTTCGACCGCACGGCATCCTCCGGGCTAGCGAGCGGCCAGTACCTCGCCGTCTCCCTGTCGGGTGCGACGGAGGAGATCGCCCTGCGCCCCGACGCGCTGCGCGAGCGCTTCCTGCCCGCGCTCGCCGAGCTCTTCCCAGGGGTACGCGACGCCCGTGTCGAGCGGTTCTTCGCCACCCGCGAGCCCGCGGCGACGTTTCGAGCCGCACCGGGGATCGCGCGCCTGCGTCCGGGGGCGCGGACGCGGATGGTCGGGCTCGTCCTCGCCGGAGCCTGGACCGACACCGGGTGGCCCGCCACCATGGAGGGCGCGGTGCGCAGCGGGCTCACCGCGGCCGAGGAGGTCGTGACGACGCTTGCGGCCGGCCGGGAGGCGCGCTCACCCCGGCCCGCCACGCGATGAGCCCGGTCGCCGCCGAGCTCGAGGCGGAGGCGACACCGCGGTGACCGCCGGCTCCCGAGCGCCCGGCGGGGCCGAGAGCGCCGTGTATCCCGCCACCCTCCAAGAGGAGGTCGAGGCGTACCTCGCCGGCCTCGAGTTCGCGACCGTACCGGGCACGCGGGGCCTCGACGAGGCGATGCGCTACTCGCTGCTCGCCGGCGGCAAGCGCGTCCGCCCCGTGCTCGCGCTCGCCACGGCCGAGGCCGTCAGCCGCCCGCCCGCGGAGGTGATGCCGCTCGCCGCCGCGCTCGAGCTCGTGCACACCTACTCGTTGATCCACGACGACCTGCCGGCCATGGACGACGACGAGCTGCGCCGGGGACGGCCGACCTGCCACGTCGCCTTCGGCGAGGGGGTCGCCATCCTCGCCGGCGACGGCCTGTTCGCCGAGGCGCTGCGGATCCTGCTCGAGCGCCAGGCCGGGGAGCCGCCGCACGTGCTCGCCGCGGCCCGCGAGCTCGTGACCGCCGCCGGGGTGGACGGGATGGTCGGCGGCCAGTTCCTCGACATCACGGGCGACGCCCAGACCGACGGCGAGTCGCTGCGGCGCCTGCACGCCCTCAAGACCGGGCGCCTGATCGGGGCCTCCGTCGAGTGCGTTCTCCTCCTGGGCGGCCTCCTCGAGGCCGAGACCGCCCCCTACCGCCGCTTCGCCCACGAGCTCGGGGTCCTGTTCCAGATCGTCGACGACATCCTCGATGTCACCGGCGAAGAGCGGGCCATCGGAAAGCCGAGCGGGTCCGACGAGCGCCACGGCAAGGCAACCTACGTGAGCGTGTTCGGGCTCGACCGCGCCCGCGAGCTCGCCGCCGAGTCGCACGCGGGTGCGCGGGCGGCGCTGGCCGACGCCGGTGGCCGGACGGCTAAGCTCGAACAGGTGGCTGACTACATCCTCACCCGTCGGCGATGACCCTGCTCGAGAAGATCGACAAGCCGAAGGACCTGCACGGGCTGTCCGACCTCGAGCTCGCGCAGGTCGCGCAGGAGGTCCGCGAGCTGATCATCGACACGATCGGCGAGATCGGCGGGCACTTCGGAGCGAACCTCGGCGCGTGCGAGATCGCCACGGCCATCCACTCGCTGATCGACTCACCACGCGACAAGGTGCTGTGGGACGTCGGTCACCAGGCCTATCCCCACAAGGTCCTCACCGAGCGCCGCGACCGGCTCGACACCATCCGCAAGTACGGCGGCCTCGCACCCTTCTGCTCGATCTTCGAGTCCGAGCACGACATCATGGGCGCGGGCCACGCCTCGACGGCGATCTCCTACGCGGTCGGGCTCAAGGAGGCGATGCGCCAGGGGCGCGGGGAGGACGGGAAGGTCGTCGCCGTGGTCGGCGACGGCGCGCTCACCGGCGGGGTCGCCTTCGAGGCGCTGCAGAACGCCGGCGGCCTGGGCGTGCCAATCGTCATCGTCCTCAACGACAACGGTATGTCGATCGCGCCGAACGTGGGCGCGCTCTCGCGCTACTTCAACCGCGTGCGCCTCAACCCGAAGCTGCACAAGGCGCGCGAGGAGGTCGAGACGGGCCTGACCAAGCTCCCCGCCGGCCTCGGCGAGCGGATCGAGCGATTCGGGCCGATCCTCAAGGAGTCGCTCAAGGCCTACTGGGCGCCGGGACTCATCTTCGAGGAGCTCGACCTCGCCTACGTGGGCGTGGTCGACGGCCACGACATGGCCGCGCTGCGCGAGGCGATCGGCGAGGCGCTCGAAGCCGGTCGACCGGTGGTCGTCCACGGCAAGACCGTCAAGGGCAAGGGCTTCGCGCCGGCCGAGGACGGCGGTCTCGAGGGCATGGAGAAGTGGCACGCGGCCAAGCCGTCGTCGATCGTCAACCGGCGGGCGGCGGCGAAGCCGACCCCCGCGAAGGGCGCCGCCGCGGCCGCTGCCAAGCCGAAGCCGCCCCCGCAGTACACGAAGGTCTTCGGCCAGGCCCTGGTCGAGGAGTGCCGGCGCGACGAGCGCGTCGTCGGGATCACCGCGGCCATGAACTCGGGCACAGGCCTCGACATCCTTCAACAGGCGCTGCCCGAGCGCTACTACGACGTCGGCATCGCCGAGCAACACGCCGTGCTCTTCGCCGCGGGTCTCGCGCTCCAGGGCGCAAAGCCGGTCGCCGCGATCTACTCGACCTTTCTCCAGCGAGGCTTCGACCAGATCGTCCACGACGTCTGCCTGCAGGGGCTGAACGTGGTCTTAGCCATGGACCGCGCCGGACTCGTCGGCGACGACGGGCCGACCCACCACGGCGCCTTCGACGTCTCTTACCTCCGCTGCCTCCCGAACATGGTGGCCATGGCCCCGCGCGACGAGGCCATGCTCGTCCACATGCTGCGTACGGCGCTGCTCTACGACGAGGGGCCGATCGCGCTGCGCTTTCCGCGCGGCGATGGGGAGGGGGTGGCGCTGCCCGAGCACCCCGCCCCGATCGAGATCGGCCGCGGCGAGGTCCTGCGAAGCGGGGGCGACCGCGTCGCGCTCGTCGGCTACGGCTTCGGCGTCGCGGTCGCGCTCGGGGCCGCGCAGCGGCTCGAAGCCGAGCACGGCGTCGAGCCGACCGTGGTCGACGCCCGCTTCGCCAAGCCGCTCGACGCCGATCTCATGTCCGAGCTCGCGGCCGAGCACGAGCTGATCGTCACCGTCGAGGAGAACGTGCTCGCCGGCGGCTTCGGGTCGGCGGTGCTGGAGGCCCTCGCCGACCGCGACGCCCTGGCCGAGACCCGTGTCGTGCGCATCGGGCTCCCCGACCGTTTCGTGACCCACGGCAAGCCGGCGCTGTTGCGCGAGGAGGTCGGGCTGACGCCGGCGGCGGTCGCAGGGCGCGTCGCCGAGACCCTGCTCGCGCCCCGCGGCGCGCTCACGCAGGTCTAGTTGCGCCCGGCTCTCCGGCCCGCTCGCTCGAGTCCCTTCAGGGCCGCCCGGGCGGCAAAGAAACCGCTCATGCCGTGGACGCCGCCTCCGGGAGGCGTCGACGAGGAGCAGATGTAGAGGCCCTCGACCGGCGTCGCGTAGGGCACGGGCCGTGCCACCGGGCGCGTGAAGAGCTGGCGCAGGTCCTGCAGCCCTCCGTTGATGTCGCCGCCCACGTAGTTGGGGTTGCGGCGCTCGACCTCGGCGCTCCCCATCGCCGAGCGTGCGAGCACGCGGTCGCCGAAGCCGGGGGCGAAGCGCTCGATCTGGGCCTCGATCGCACCGGTCATGTCGTCCTGCGAGCCGTTCGCGACGTGGCAGTAGCCCCACGCGGTGTGGCGGCCGGGCGGCGCGCGCTCTGAGTCGAACAGGCTCGCCTGCACGAGCAGCACGTAGGGACGCTCAGGCCGGCGCCCCCGCGCCACCGCCTCCTCCGACGCCGCGATCTCCGCGAGCGTTCCGCCGAGGTGCACGGTGCCGGCGCGCCCGGCCTCCGGCGCGCTCCACGGAATCGGCCCGTCGAGCGCCCAGTCGAGCTTGAAGATTCCAGGTCCGTAGCGGAAACGGCCGAGTGCCCGGCGGTAGCGCTCGGGCAGCCGGTGCCCCGCCACCGCGAGCACGCCACGCGGGGTGAGGTCGAGCAGGACGGCTCGGGCAGAAGGCAGCTCGTCGAGCGAGCGCACGCGCCGGCCGGTCTCGATCTCACCGCCCAGCGAGCGCAGGTGAGCGGCGAGCGCGTCGGCGATCCGCTGCGACCCGCCCCGGGCCACGGGCCAGCCGACCGCGTGACCGAGGAGCGCGAGCACGAGGCCGAAGGAGGCGCTCGGGCTCTGACGCAGCGACAGCATGGAGTGGGCCGCGCAACCGGCCAGCAGCGCTCGCGCCCGCTCGCCGTCGAAGCGTCGGTGCGCGAGGCCTTGAGCCGAGCGCAGAGCGCTCAGGCCGAAGCGCCCGAGCGACAGTGGGTGGCGCGGCGGGCGCAGCGGCCCGAGGATGCCGGGGAGCAAACGCTCGGCGTCGCGGACGAGCGGCCCGAACAGGCGGCGGTAGGAGCTCGCGTCCGGTCCCAGGCCGGCGGCGGTTGCCTCCACCGACCGCTCGAGGACCACGGCGCTGCCGTCGTCGAGCGGATGGGCCAGCGGCGCAGGCGGCTGCACGAGCTCGAGCGCGTGCTCGCCGAGCGGCAGCTCGGAGAGGAACGGCGATCCGAGCGCCAGCGGATGTGCGGTCGAGCAGACGTCGTGGACGAAGCCCGGGAGGGTGAGCTCCTCCGAGCGCATGCCCCCGCCGATCGTCTGCTCGGCCTCGAGCACCAGCACCGACCGTCCGGCGCGGGCGAGCGTTATCGCCGCCGCCAGACCGTTGGGCCCCGAGCCGACAACGATCGCGTCGCGGGGGTCAGGCAACCGGCTTGCGCCGCCGCGGCGCCTGGAGGGAGCGAATCAGTGAGCTCTGCCACACGTTCCGCCCTCTTCCCACCCACGTTCGTCGACACACCAGGGGGGCTGTCGACCTCGACCCCCTACCCGAAGGAAAAAAAGAGCGACCCGCCGAGGGGGCGGCGGGTCGCTCAGGGAGGAGTGCTGCGTTATGTGATCTCTGAGGGAAGTCTTTGTACGCTGCTCCGACCGGCTCGTGATTCCGCCTGTCGCTCTCTCAGAGACAGTCCCCAATCTAGGGTGTCCCCGGACCGATGTCTGTGAGTGCGATCACACGGCGGGCGAGGCCGGGCGTTTGCCGACGGCGACGGCGAGGAAGAGCGCTTGGGAGCGCGGCTTTCCGTATGTCGTCGCTCCGTCCATCGTGGCCTTCGAACTGATCTTCACCTTCCTGCTGGTCGCCGCCAACGGCTTCTTCGTGGCCACCGAGTTCGCCATCACACGCATGCGCCCGGCGCAGGTGACCGACCTCGAGAGCGAGGGAAGGGCGGGAGCCGGCTCGGTGCGCCACGCCATCGACCGGATCGACGCGTACCTGGCGGCGTGTCAGCTCGGCATCACCATGGCGAGCCTGGGCCTGGGCGTGGTAGGCGAGCGCGTCTTCCACGAGCTGCTCGAGCCGCTCCTCGGAGACGAGACGCGGATCGCGAGCATCGGCCTCGCCGGAGCGGGGGCCTTCCTGATCATCACACTGCTGCACGTCGTCGTCGGCGAGCTCGCCCCCAAGAGCCTCGCGATCGCGCGCACCGAGCCGACCTCCCTGGCCGTGGCCACGCCGATGCGGATCTTCTACTTCCTGACCAGACCGGTCGTCGATCTCTTCAACGGGATGGGGAACCTGCTGCTCAAGCCGTTCGGGATCCCGCCGGCACGCGAGGCCGGCCACGCCCCGGCCTCCGAGACCGAGCTGCGCACGCTCGTGCGCCAGAGCTCGGAGGAGGGGCTGATCGACCCTCACGAGCGGGCCTTCGCTGACAACGTCTTCTCCTTCGGCGACCGGCGCACGCGTGAGGTCATGGTTCCGAGGCCCGAGGTGAAGGTGGTGTCGGCCGACGAGACTCCCGTGGACGCCGCCCAGCGCTCGCGCGAGACCGGCCACACTCGTTTTCCGGTCGTCGAGCCGGATGGGGGGCTCGACGACGTCGCGGGGCTCCTGCACGTGAAGGACGTGCTGTCCGAGGCCCTCGAGTCGCGCGAGGTCGAGCTGCGCACGCTGGCGCGGCCGCTGCCGTGCGTCTCCGACGCGACCGCGATCGACGAGCTCCTTCGCAAGATGCGCCGAGAGCGCCATCACATGGCGCTCGTGGTCGACGAGCACGGCACGGCGACCGGGATCGTCACCCTGGAAGACGTGCTCGAGGAGATCGTCGGCGAGATCGAGGACGAGTTCGACCCGGCCGGGGCCGAGCTCGTCCGCCACGACGGCGATGCGGTGGTGATCCAAGGCGAGGCCCCGCTGCGGCTCGCCGGGGAGCAGCTCGGCATCGAGCTCACGGGCGCGCGCGAGGCCACGATCGGCGGCCACGTCGTCGAGGCCATGGGGCGCCTGCCGCGTCAGGGCGAGGTCGTGCAGGTCGACGGTCGCCCGCTGGAGGTCACCAGGGTCGGCGAGGCGAGGGTGGAGGAGCTGCGGGCCGAGCCGGTGTCGGAGGACGGGGAGGGGGAGGGCACGGGCGAGACCGAGGGCGAGCGAAGCTAGCCTCACCCCCGAGTAATCTGGCGGCGGATGGTCAAGACGAGGCTCGATGCCCTGCTCGTCGAGCGCGGCCTGTACGAGTCGCGCTCGCGCGCTGCCGCCGCGGTCATGGCCGGCGACGTCCGCCTCGGCGAGCCCGCGGGTGGACGGACGGCCAAGCCCGGCCAGCTCGTCCGAGCCGACGTCGAGCTGCTCCTGGCCCGGCCGATCCAATACGTCTCGCGCGGAGGGATCAAGCTCGCCCACGGCATTGACGCCCTCGGACTCGACCCGGGCGGGCGCCGCTGCCTCGACGTCGGGGCCTCGACCGGCGGCTTCTCCGACTGCCTGCTCCAGCGCGGGGCCACGGCGGTGACCGCCATCGATGTCGGCTACGGCGAGCTCGCCTGGCGCCTGCGCCGCGATCCCCGCGTGACCGTGCTCGAGCGCACGAATGCGCGCGAGCTGGGCCCCGAGTTGCTCCCGTACCGGCCCGAGCTCGCGGTCCTCGACCTCTCCTTCATCTCCCTGGCCAAGGTTCTGGGCGCGGTCCTCGCCTGCCTCGAAGAGCGCTTCGACGCGCTTACGCTCGTCAAGCCGCAGTTCGAGCTCGGCCCGGAGCGGGTCGGGCGGGGCGGCGTCGTGCGCGACGCGGATGCGCGGCGCGAGGCGCTGGTCGCGGTGGCGCGCCACGCGCGCGAGGAGCTCGGATGCGCGGTGCTCGGCTTCGCCTCGTCGGGCCTGGCCGGCCCGGCCGGCAATCGCGAGAGCTTTGTCTGGCTCGCCGAGCCGAGCCGGGCCGGAGGCGTCGCCGACCTCGAGCACGCCGCGCGGAGCGCCGAGCCGTGAGCAGCCCGGGGTCGATCGCCCTGTTCACGCACGCGACCGTCGAGGACACGGCCGAAGGCGTGGTCGCGCTGCTCGACGCCGCGAGCGCGGCCGGAGTCGAGGTCCGGGTGCCGCCGACCGAAGCCGAGAAGCACGGCATCGAGGCAGGACCCGGGGTCGTGGTGGGCGAGGAGCCCTCGGACGACACCGACATCGCCGTCGTGCTCGGGGGCGACGGAACCATTCTCACCACGCTGCGGGCCTTCGCAGCGCGCGACATCCCCGTCTTCGCCATCAACTACGGGGCGATCGGCTTTCTGTCGACGGTCGACCACGGCGAGCTTCACGAGGGGATCAGGCGCGTCCTCTCCGGCGACTTCGAGATCCTCGCCATCCCGGCGCTCGAGGTCCAGGTCGAAGGGGCCAGACGACTCGCCGTCAACGACGCATCCTTCCACCGACGCCCCGACGACCGGGTCGCCGAGCTCGCCTACTCGGTCGAGGGCGAGGAGCTCGGCCGCGTGCGCTGCGACGGCCTCGTGGCCTCGACGCCGGTGGGTTCGACGGGCTACAACCTGGCCAACGGGGGGCCGGTCCTCGCGTGGAAGGTCGAGGGGTTCGTGGTGTCGTTCATCGCGCCGCACACCCTCACGGCGCGGGCGCTGGTGGTCGACACCGAGACCGTGCTGGAGGTCGAGAACCTCTCACGCCGACATCCGGTCGACGTGAGCGCCGACGGCCGCAACGTCGCCACGCTCGCCTCGGGGGACCGCGCCGAGGTCCGCTTCAGCCACGACGGGGTGTTGATCGCCCAGCTTCCGGGCTCGAGCTTCTACCACCGGCTGCGCGAGAAGTTCGGGCGGTTGGCGAATTGAGGTGAGGAGCGCACAAACGCCGTGACCGACGTTACGGTCGCGTCACGGCAGGCGCCCGGAGGGGGACCTCGCCGCCGGTCCGTCGGACCGCGGTGCTACATGTGGCGGCATGTTGCTCGAGCTGCGCGTCGAGAACCTCCTGTTGATCGAGCGGGCCGAGCTGCGCCTCGGACCCGGCCTGACCGCCCTCACCGGCGAGACCGGGGCCGGCAAGACCGTGCTCGCCGACGCGCTGGATCTCCTGCTCGGCGGGCGCCCGCGGCCCGGGATCGTGCGCCCCGGCGCAAGCGAGGCCTACGTGGAGGGAGCCTTCGAGCCACCGGCGGGGCTGCTCGACGACCCGGCGCTTGCCGAGCTGCGCGAGCGCCTGCCCGAGGGCGACGACGAGCTCGTGCTCGGCCGGCGGGTGGGCGCCGAAGGCCGCACGCGCGCGTTCGTGCAGGGGCGCACGGCGAGCGCGGCCGACCTGCGTGAGCTCGGGGGACGCCTCGTCCACTTCTATGGCCAGCACGAGCACCGTCGCCTGACCGTCGCCGCCCAGCAGCTCGAGATTCTCGACGCCTTCTGCGGAGCCGCCCATCTCGAGGGTCGGGCCGAGCTCTCGCGGGCGCACGCGCGCGTGCGACAGCTGGAGAGCGAGCTCGCTGAGCTCCGCGCCCGCACGGGCGCCCGCGAGCGCGAGCGGGATCTGCTCGCCTACGAGCTCGAGGAGATCGACGCGCTCGGACCCGACTCCGGTGAGGAGCGCTCCCTGCGCGAGGAGCGCGAGCGCCTGCGCCAGGTCGACGCCCTGCGCGCGGCGGCCGGGGGCGGGGCCGAGGCGCTCGCCGCCGAGTCCGCCGACGGGCTCGACGTCGTCCAGGCGCTCGCCGAGAGCGAGCGGCGGGCCGACGCGGTGGCGGGCGTCGACCCCGCGCTCGACGCGCTCGCCGAGCGACTGCGCGCCCTGCGCATCGAGACGAGCGACCTCGGCGGCGAGCTTCGCCGCTACGCCGACGGGCTGTCCCAGGAGCCCGGGCGCCTCGATGAGGTGGAGGACCACATCGACCGCTACGAGCGCCTCGCCCGCAAGCACGGGGGCACTGTCGAGTCGGTGCTCGCCCACGCCGAGCGGTGCCGGGCCGAGCTCGATGGCCTCGAGACCGCCGAGGCGTCAATCGAATGGGTTGAGCGGGCGCTCGCTGTTGTCGCCGCCGAGGAGGACGAGCACGCTCGCACGCTGAGCGCCACCCGGTCCGAGGCCGCTCCCCGCCTCGCCGAGGCGGTGATGAGCGAGCTCTCGGAGCTCGGCATGGAGGGAGCGTCGTTTTCGGTGGGGATCGAGGCGCGCGAGCAGCGGACCGCGCTCGGCGACGAGCGGGTCGAGCTCCTGATCGCCCCGAACGCCGGCGTCCCGGCGGCGCCCCTGCGCGAGACCGCCTCGGGTGGCGAGCTGTCGCGGACCATGCTCGCGCTCATGAGCGTGGCGAGCGACGCCGGGACCGACGAAACCGAGGGGGGCGAAACGCTCGTCTTCGACGAGGTCGACGCGGGGATCGGCGGCCAGACCGCCCGTGCGGTCGGCCGCAGACTCGCGCGCCTGGCCGAGCACCGCCAGGTTCTCTGCATCACCCACCTGCCGCAGATCGCGTCGCTGGCCGATCGCCACTTCCGGATCGAGAAGCGACCCGGCGCCGATCTAGCCCACACGGTCGTCGAGGAGCTCGCGGGAGGGACGGTGGTCGACGAGCTCTGTCGCATGCTCGGCGGCGACGCCGGCGACGAGCGCGCTCGCCGCCACGCGGAGTCGCTGCTGACCGCCGCCTGATCGTGGCTGGGCGTCCGCCTTCGCCGATAGCGTGGTCTCGTCGCCATCGCCCGTGCCGGCCCCAACTAGACTCGTCCGGAGACCCCATGCGTAGCCGCCCCGACACCCGCTTCATCTTCGTGACGGGTGGTGTCGTCTCCGCCCTCGGCAAGGGGATCGCCGCGGCTTCGATCGGCCGCCTGCTCGTGGCCCGCGGCCTCCAGGTCGCCCTTCAGAAGTTCGATCCCTACATCAACCTCGACCCGGGCACCATGAGCCCGTTCCAGCACGGCGAGGTGTTCGTCACCGAGGACGGAGCGGAGACCGACCTCGACCTCGGCCACTACGAGCGCTTCACCGGCTCGAACACGACGCGGGGCTCGAACGTCACGACCGGGGCGATCTACCACTCCGTCATCCGTCGCGAGCGCCGCGGCGACTACCTCGGCAAGACCGTGCAGGTCATTCCCCACGTCACCGACGAGATCAAGCAGCGGATCCGGCTCGTCGCCGACGCCCAGGACGTCGACTTCGTGATCACCGAGATCGGCGGGACGGTCGGCGACATCGAGTCGCTGCCTTTCCTCGAGGCCCTGCGCCAGTTCCAGGTCGAGGAGGGGCGCCGCCGCTGCATGTTCGTCCACCTCACCCTCGTGCCGTTCCTCGGCCACGCCGGCGAGCTCAAGACCAAGCCGACCCAGCACTCCGTCCAGGAGCTGCGGAGGATCGGCATCCAGCCCGACCTCGTCATGTGCCGCTCCGAGGCGGTGCTCGAGCGCGACATCCGCGAGAAGATCGCCCTGTTCGCCAGCCTGCCGATCGAGAGCGTGGTGGGCGCGCGGGACGTCGACTCGATCTATGAGGTCCCCCTCTCGTTCCGCGGCCAGGGCGTCGACGACCAGATCCTCGAGCACTTCGGCATCGAGGCCGGACCGCCAGACCTCGCCGAGTGGGAGGAGCTCGTCAGGCGGGCGCGTACCCCCGGTCGCACGGTGCGGATCGGGGTGGTCGGCAAGTACGTCGCGCTCGAGGACGCCTACCTGTCGGTAAACGAGTCGCTACGCCACGCGGGGATCCATCATGGGGCGGACGTCCAGGTCCGCTTCGTCGACGCCGAGGTGCTCGGTCGCGAGGAGGGCGAGCGAGAGCTCGCGGGCTGCGACGGCGTGCTCATCCCCGGCGGGTTCGGCACGCGTGGAATCGAGGGCAAGATCCACGCCGCCCGCTTCGCCCGCGAGCGCGGGGTGCCGTACCTCGGGATCTGCCTCGGGATGCAGGTCGCGGTGTCGGAGTTCGCTCGCCACGTGGTCGGCATGGATGGAGCCAACTCGACCGAGTTCGACCCGGAGACTCCCTATCCGGTGATCGACCTCCTGCCCGAGCAGAAGGAGGTTCGCGACCTCGGCGGGACCATGCGCCTCGGCGCCGACCCGGTCAAGCTCCACGAGGACACCCGCGCCCGCGAGGTGTACGGGGAGGCCGTCATCTACGAGCGCCACCGCCACCGCTACGAGGTCAACAACCACCTGCGCCGCCACCTCGAGGCCGAGGGGCTCGTGTGCTCCGGAACCTCGCCCGACGACCGGCTGGTCGAGATCGTCGAGCTGCCCGGCCACCCGTTCTTCGTCGCCTCCCAATTCCATCCCGAGTTCAAGTCGCGGCCGCTGCGTCCGCAGCCGCTGTTCCGCGAGTTCGTCGGCGCGGCGCTCGCGCGGGCGGAGCGGCTGCCCGAGGCCGAGATCGCGGTGACCGCGGGCAAAGCCTGACGTTCGATCGACGTGGCGGGGGTAGACGCGGGCAAACGACCCCGTCACCCGACCCCACGCGGGCGGGAGGCCCCAACGACGGTGCGTCCTCTAGCGTCTCTGCGATGACGACGAGAACCGCCACCGGCGCCAGCCCGCGAGAGCGCGAGCGCCTGCTCGACGACTTCGTCCGGCTGTGCGAGATCGAGAGCCCCTCGCGCCGCGAGCGCGGAGTGGCCGACGCGCTGACGCGGGAGCTGGGCGGCCTCGCACTCGAGGTCAGCGAGGACGAAAGCTCCTCCGAGACGGGCGCCGACGCGGGGAACCTGCTCGCGCGCGTTCCGGGCACACGCGGCGAGGGCACGGTCCTGCTCTGCGCGCACATGGACACCGTTCCGCTCGCGGGCCCGGTTGAGGTCGTTCGGGAGGAGGGGTTCTTCCGCAACCGCCACGAGGCCATCCTCGGCGCCGACAACAAGCTCGCGGTCGCCGTGCTCCTGGCAGTCGCGCGGCGGCTCGCACGCGAGCCCGCGCGGGCGGACGTCGAGCTTCTGTTCACGACGTGCGAGGAGCGCGCCCTCGCCGGCGTCAAGGCCTTCGACCGCTCGCGCCTGCGGGCCGACCACGCCTTCGTCTTCGACCACGCCTCGCCGGTCGGCGAGCTGATCGCCGCCGCGCCCACCTACTACCGGATCGAGGCGACCTTCCGCGGCCAGGCCGCCCACGCCGGCCTGGCGCCGGAGGCGGGGCGCAGCGCCGTCGTCGCCGCCGCCACGGCGATCGCCCGCCTGCGCCTCGGGCGCCTCGACGAGGAGACCACCGCCAACGTCGGTCGCATCGAGGGCGGAAGCGCCGCGAACGTCGTCCCCGAGCGCTGCCGGGTCGAGCTCGAGGCCCGCAGCCTCGATCGCGAACGCGCGCACGCGACCGTTACCGAGATCGTCGACGTCCTCACCGACGCCGCCGGCGTCGCCGAATGCGACGTCGAGACCGAGGTCGAGGAGGGCTTTCGGGGTTACCGCCTGGCCCGCGGCGCGGAGCCTGTGCAGGTCGCCTCCGCGGCGCTCGCCGAGCTCGGCTTCGAGCCGCGCCTGCGCTCCACGGCCGCGGGCTCGGACGCCAACGTCCTCAACGCCGTCGGGCTCCCGTGCCTGAACGTCGCCGACGGGACCGAGCACAACCACCGCCCCGACGAGCGGGTGAGCGTCAAGTCGCTCGAGAACGTCCTCGACGTGGCGCTCGGGATCGTCGGGCGGAGCGGATGATGCGACTCCAGCACGAGGAGGAGACCAGAGATGTTTGAGCACACCGGTGGAGAGGAGGTCTACGCCGGCAAGATCTTCAGTGTTCGCGTCGACCGCTTCCGTCACGACGACGGCGGGGAGGTCACGCGGGAGTGGGTCGTCCACCCGGGCGCGGTCGCGGTCCTCGCCCACGACGACGAGCGCTTCTGGATGGTCGCCCAGCCGCGCGAGGCGGCCGGTGAGGAGGCGCTACTAGAGCTCCCGGCCGGCAAGCTGGACGAAGAGGGCGAGGATCCGCTCGAGACCGCCCGGCGCGAGCTCGCCGAGGAGATCGGCAAGCGCGCCGAGAGCTGGCGCCATATGACCACCTACTACGCCTCCGCGGGGTTCACCGACGAGCAGGTGAGGGTCTACCTGGCCACCGATCTCTCGGACGCTTCGGCCGAGTCGGAGGAAGAGGAGCGGATCGACGTTCGCGAGGTCCCGCTCGCAGAGCTAGACGCGACGATCGCCGGCTGCCGCGACGCCAAGACCCTCGTCGGCCTGCTCTGGTTTCGCGCCTACCTGCGCGAGGGCTGACCGCTCGGGAGGTCGCCCCCGAGGCGTGGCGAACGGTCAGAGATGGCCTCGTCCGCCTCCGCACCGACCACGCGCCGCTTCGAGGAGCTCGTGCTCGACTTCCTCGCCCACCTCGAGCTCGAGCGCGGGCTCGCTCGCAACACGCTCACCGCCTACCGATCGGATCTCCTCCACTTCGGCCGCCACCTGGCCGAGCGCGGCGCAGACCCCGAGTCCGCATCGCCCTTGGAGCTCGCCGACTACCTCGCCCACCTCGCCTCGGGCGACGGCGGCCGAGCGGCCTCCGCCGCCACGCTGCGCCGGCGATCGGCCTGCCTGCGCTCCTTCTATCGCCACCTGCGCCGCGAGGGGCTGCGCGAGTCCGACCCGACGACGGGGATCTCGACCCCACGGCGCCCCGCCCGCCTGCCCGACGTCCTCAGCCGCGACGAGATCCGCGCCCTCCTCGCCCAGCCCAAGGGGACCGAGCCGCTGGCGCTCCGCGATCGCGCCCTGCTCGAGACCATGTACGCGTGCGGCCTGCGCGCCTCGGAGACGACGGGGCTCGAGCTGCGCGACCTCGATCTCGAAGCGGGGATCCTGCGCGCTCGCGGCAAGGGCTCCAAGGAGCGGATCGTCCCCGTCGGCCGGTCGGCACGGGCGGCGCTGCGGCCCTACCTCGAGCGGGGACGGCTCAAGCTCGTCGGCGCGCGACTCGAGGCCCGGATGTTCGTCAACGCGCGCGGGGACCCGCTGACGCGCCAGGGTCTGCACGGGATCGTCGAGCGCCACGCTCGCGCGGCCGGGCTGGCGGGCCGGATGAGCCCGCACACCCTGCGCCACACCTTCGCCACCCACCTGCTCGCGGGCGGCTGCGACCTGCGTTCGCTACAGGAGATGCTCGGCCACGCCGACGTCTCGACGACGCAGATCTACACCCATCTCTCGACCGACCGCCTCAAGGAGGTCTACTTCAGCGCCCATCCGCGCGCCGTTGAGTGAGCCGCAGGCGGGGCACTAGCCTCCGGCTCGATGCCCGAGCTCCCCGAGGTCGAGACCATCCGCCGCGCGCTCGCGCCGCGGGTCGAGGGCTCCGGGCTCGAGCGCCTCGAGATCCTCGATCCCCGCTTCTGCGCACCGGCCCCGCCCGCGGAGCTCGAGGCCGCGGTGGCCGGCCGGCCGGTCGAGCGGCTGACCCGGCGCGGCAAGTACCTGGTCTGGGAACTCGGCCCGCCGGCGGGCCAGGCCGCCGGCACGGTCGGCCCCGAGCCGGTGTACCTCGTCCTCCACCTGCGCATGACCGGCAACCTCCTGCTCGCCGTGCGGGCCGACGCGCTCGAGACCCCTCACCTGCGCGTGCGCTTCGAGCTTCACTCCGGCGACCGCGTGCTTCTCACCGACCCGCGCCGCTTCGGCACCGGCGTCCTCCTGCGAGGGCCCGAGGCCCGGGACGCCTACTTCGCCGCCCGCCTGGGTGTCGAGCCGCTCCATCCCGACTTCACCGCCGACGCGCTGCGTGCGCTCGCCGCCGGTCGCCGCACGCCGGTGAAGGCCTTCCTGCTGAGCCAGGAGCGGATCGCGGGAGTGGGGAACATCTACGCCGACGAGGCGCTCTTTCGCGCCGGCATCCACCCGCTGCGCCCGGTCGGGACGCTGCGGCGCAGCCAGCTCGCCGCGCTGCGCGACGCGGTCGTCGAGTCGCTCGAGGCGGGCATCGACGCCCGCGGGGCGACGATCGACGACTTTCGCCAGCCCGACGGGGCGCGCGGCTCCTTCCAGGATCGTTTCCTCGTCCACCGTCGTGCCGGCGAGCCGTGCCCCGACTGCGGGCGTGAGATCGTCAAGCTGCGCGTCGCCCAGCGGGGGACCTACGTGTGCGAGGGCTGTCAGCCGCGGCCGCGGCGGCATGGCCGGACGGCCACCCGCGCCCCGGCTCGCGCCTAGCTCACGCCACCAGCAGCCGAGGCAGGCGCCCGTCGCGGTCGGCCTCGAGCAGCTCCCGAAAGCCGCCGATCGAGCGTCCACCGACGAGGATCTGGGGGAAGGTCATCTGTCCGGTCGTCGCGACGAGCTCGGTCCGCCCGTCGGCGTCCTTGGCCAGGTTGACCTCCTCGAAGTCGACCCCCCGGGCGGTCAGCAGCGCCTTGGCCTGCGTGCAGAACCCGCACGGCTCGGTCGTGTAGACGGTGACCCCTGCCACCCCCCGAAGACTAGCCGCGGCGGCGGCGTCCGCGACGCCTGCCAGCCTCCCTCGGCCATGCCCGGGCCGTTCAAGACCGAGGCCGTCGTGCTGCGCTCGATCCGCTTCGGCGAGGCCGATCGCGTGCTTCACCTCTATACCGCCGAGCGCGGTCGCCTCGGCGCGGTCGCCAAGGGGGTGCGACGTCCCCGGTCACGCTTCGGCGGCCGGCTCGAGCCGTTCTTTCGCATCCGGCTCATCCTCCACGAGGGCCGCGGCGAGCTGTGCACGGTCACCTCGGCCGAGACCGTCCACGCCCATTCCGCGCTGCGCGAGCGCCGCGGCGCCCTCGAGCGCGCCACCGAGGCCTGCGACGCGGTCCTGCGCCTCTTCGACGCCGCCGAGCCGAACCGCCCCGCCTACCACCTGCTCTGCCGCGAGCTCGCGCTGCTCGACTCCGATCCCGCCGTGGCGACCCGCGCGCACGGCCTGGCCTTCCGGCTCAAGCTCGCGCTCGCCGCGGGCTTCCTTCCCGAGCTCGCCGCGTGCGCGACCTGTGGCGACTCCGAGCACCTCACGGGCTTCTCGGCGAGCGCCGGCGGCGTCGTCTGCGGGGGCTGCGAGGCGAGCTCCTTCCCGTTCGGCAGGGAGGCTCACGACTTTCTCACCGCCGCCCTGGCCCGACCGCTCGCCGAGGCGCCCGAGGCGCTCGAGCCCGCGCTGCGCCAGGCCGATCGCGCGATCGCCGAGACGCTCGAGCACCACGCCCACGTGAGGCTGCGCCGCCTCGCCGCGTAAGCTCCCGCTGAGCCATCTCGCTTTCCGTTCCGCGTTAGCCGCTCCGCGGCCCGGGCCGCAGCCGCCGTCCCGCGTGCGAGCATGAGGACATGGCGACCGCCGCCCCACCCGTCCCGCTGCGCGACCGCATCGAGGCACTCGAGGACGCCTTCCTCTCGCCGTACGCCACACGCTCCTACCCGGCGCGCCGAGCGGTGGCCGAGGAGGACTCTCCGGTGCGCACCCCGTTCGCCCGCGACCGCGACCGGATCGTCCACTCGAAGACGTTTCGCCGTCTCAAGCACAAGACCCAGGTCTTCATCTCCCCCGAGGGCGACCACTACCGGACCCGGCTGACCCATACGCTCGAGACCGGCGGGATCGCGCGCACGGTGGCGCGCGCGCTCGCGCTGAACGAGGACCTGACCGAGGCGATCGGGCTCGGTCACGACCTCGGCCACCCGCCGTTCGGGCACATCGGCGAGAGCATTCTCGACCGGCGCCTGGGCGAGCGCTACGGCGGGGGGTTCCGCCACAACGAGCACTCGCTGCGGGTGGTCGAGCGCCTCGAGCGAGAGGGGCGGGGACTGAACCTCACCGAGCCCGTGCGCGACGGCATCCTGCGCCACACCGGACCCGAGGCGCCCGGGACGCTCGAGGGACGCATCGTGCGCCTCGTCGACCGGATCGCCTACATCAACCACGACATCGACGACGCCGTGCGCGCGGGAGTGCTCCACGCGAGCGAGCTCCCCCGGGCGGAGCTCGCCGTGCTGGGGGAGACGGGGTCGGCCAGGATCGACACGCTCGTGCGCGACCTCGTCGAGCACTCGACCCAGGCGGGCGAGATCGTCCAGGGCGAGGAGGTCGGCGCGGCGATGGCGCGCCTGCGCGAGTTCATGTTCGAGCGCGTCTACCTCGGGGCGGCCGTGCGCGCGGAGCAGAAGCGGATCGAGGGCGTGGTCTCGGCGCTCGTCGAGGCCTGCGCCGAGCGCCCGCCCCCGCCGCTCGCCGCTGGGGCCTCCGAGGCCGAGCGGGTGACCGACTGGATCGCCGGCATGACCGACCGCTACGCCGAGCGAGCCCACGCGGAGCTCGTGTCGGGCGAAGCTTCCCGGGAGTGACGATGGCCCTCTTCACGCGCGGATCGGTCGAGCGGGTCAAGGACGCGATCGACATGGTCGAGCTCGTCGGCGCGCGCAGCGACCTGCGCCGGGTCGGAACGCGCCACGTCGGCCTGTGCCCCTTCCACGACGAGCGCACGCCGTCGTTCTCGGTCAACGCCGAGCACGGTCTCTACCACTGCTTCGGCTGCGGCGCCTCGGGCGACGCGATCTCGTTTGTGCGCGAGACCGAGGGGCTCGACTTCGCCGAGGCGATCGAGCACCTCGCCGACCGATACGGGGTCGAGCTCGAGCGCGAGGAGGAGGACCCGCGGGCCGAGGAGGGCCGCCGCCGCCGCGAGCGGTTGATGCGCGTGCTCGACCGAACGGCGACCTTCTACGCGCGCTACCTGTGGGACTCGGCCGAGGCCCGCGCCGCCCGTGACCACCTCGCCGCCCGCGGTCTCGACGAGCAGGTGCTGCGCGCCTTTCGGGTCGGCTATGCCCCGAGCGCCTGGAACCGGGTGCTCGTCGCCGGCCAGCGCGACGGCTACGCGCCCGCCGAGATGGTCGCCGCCGGGGTCGCTCAGACCGGGCGCCAGGGCGGCTACTTCGACCGCTTCCGGGCGCGAATCACCTTCCCGCTCGCCGACGCGCGCGGGCGGGTGCTCGGCTTCGGAGCGCGCGCGGTGCGCGACTCCCAGAAGCCCAAGTACCTCAACAGCTCGGAGAACGAGCTCTACCGCAAGGGCCGCCATCTGTTCGGAATCGACCGGGCTCGGGCGCCGGCGGCGCGAGCCGGGCGGGTGATCGTCGTCGAGGGCTACACCGACGTGCTGGCTCTCCACGGCGCCGGACTCGAGGAGTCGGTCGCGATCATGGGAACCGCGCTCACCCCCGAGCAGCTCACGGAGCTCGGCCGCGCGGCCACCACGGTGCTGATGGCGCTGGACGCCGACGCCTCGGGTCAGGAGGCGATGCTGCGCGCGGCGAAGGCGGCGACCGAGCGAGGTATGGAGCTGCGCGTGGTCGCGCTGCCGGAGGGCAGCGACCCGGCCGAGCTGCTTGTGGCCGACGGCGCGCCTGCGTTCGAGCGGCTGCTCGATGGAGCGCTGTCGGTGCCCGAGTTCGAAGCTCGGCGCGTGCTCGACGCCGCCGATCTGCGCACGGCCCATGGACGCGACCGCGCGCTCGAGCTGCTGCGTCCCCTCGTCGCGGCGACCCCGGAGCGCAGCGTCGTGCGCGACGAGCTGGTGCGCCGGGTGACGGATCGCCTCGACGTGCCGGCGTCGTATCTCGCGCCGGGGAGCACGCGCGAGGTCTCCCGCCCTCGGCCAGGGAACGAGCCGGCAGGAACCGGCAACGTCGTCGCTCTCGGCTCGACCCGCCGACCGCGACCGGCTTCCAGCAGCCCCGCCGAGCGGGGCGAGCGAGCGTTTCTGGCGATGTGCGTCGGGCAGCCGCGCCTCGGTCGGGATCTCCTCGAACGAGCGGTGGAGGACGACCTCTCCGAGCGGTTGCGACCGGTCCGGGCCCATCTCCTCGAGCATCTCGACAATCCGCTCGCCGCGCTGCCCGAGGACCCCGACGAAGCGGCGCTCATCACCGAGATCGCAATGCTCGCCGAGTCGGAGCCCTCGTCCGAGCCGGTCCTGCGCCTGAGCTTCCTTCAGCTCGAGCTGCGCCGAGTCGAGCGCCAGCTCCGCATCGCGGCGCAAGAACGAGAGTTCGAGCGCCAAAAACTCCTGCTGGAGGAGCGTGAGCAAGCGCGGGAGCAGGTCGCCGAGCTGATGGGCGAGGCGGGCTGAGCCGATCTAACGGTCCGCTACGCTTCGCGCCCGGATGCGGCGGGCGTCCGAGCAGCTTTCCCCGGTAGCTCAATCGGCAGAGCGAACGGCTGTTAACCGTTAGGTTGTAGGTTCGAGTCCTACCCGGGGAGTTTCGCAGGGCCCTCTCCTCGTGGCGTGCGGTCGGCAGCTGTCTCGAGCGCCGCCGCCGCCGACCCGGATTGGCGGCTGACCGAGGAAGCGAAGCCGGCAGCCTGGCTCGCGAATCCCGGCTCAGCCAGGAGCTTGCGCACCGCGAGTCGCACCGCCTGCGGGCCGGCGAGCCGCCAGGGCAGCGACAGCCCCGCCCCGGCCCACGCCACGCGCGCCGCGTTCTCGCCCATGTCGCCCCCGGCGGGGCAGCAGATCACGGGCACGCCGGCCGCCAGCGCCTGCGCCACCGTCCCGTGCCCGCCGTGGCAGATCACCGCGGCGCACTCCGGCATCGTCCGGCGGTAGGAAGGCCAGTCGACAAGGCGCGCGTTGCGCGGAACCCGGATCCCTGCCGCCAAGGGGCGGCCGTTCGTGGCCGCGAGCACCCGCACCGGCTCCTTCGCCAACCCCGCGAGCGTCGCGCGCAGCAGCCGATGCGACGGGTCCTGGGAGGTACTCGGAGCGACGAGCACGAGCGGCTCCTCGCCCGGCGGCGCGGACCGGGCATCCTCCTCGGCCGGGCGCTCCCAGATCAGCGGCCCGGTCACCCTTGCCCAGCTCGGCACCTCGCGGGCCGCCTCGAGCTGGGGGAAGGTGGCAACCAGCGTGAGCCGGCGGGAGAGGCCGCCGTGCACCTCCGCGAGCGGCGGCAGCCCCACCCGAGTGCGGGCGCCATTCAGCTCGTCGCGGCCGCGGCGCAGCGCCGCCCACGTGAGCGGGTCGATCGCTCGCCAAAGCGTTCGCCCGAGCTCGGTGCGCGGCGGCCGCGCCCCCGTCGAGTACGGCGGCAGACCGGCCTGAGGGATGGGGAGGAGGTGCGGCACGAGCGACACCCAAGGCCGCTCCTCGAGCTCCGCGGCGAGGCTCGCGGCCACGGTCAGGATGTCGACGACCACCACGTCCGGATCAAACTCGCGGATAAGCGGCTGGGTCTCGCGGGCGGCGCGTACCGCCGCCTGATACGGAGTGAACGCCTGGCCGGGCCGGGGCCATACCCCGTACTCGGGGGCGGGAGCGAAGCGCATCCCCTCCTGCTCGACATCGGCCTCCCAGCGCCGCCAGGTCTGCAGGCAGACCTCGTGCCCGCGCGACACGAGCTCGCGCCCGAGGGCGATCGCGGGAAAGGCGTGGCCCGGGTCGCCGAAGGCGGCGAGCAGGTAGCGGCGCGGCACGGCGAACTTCGGCCCGTTCGGCCCTACAGGAAGCTCGCGAGCGCCCGCATGGTGCGCGAGCGACCCTCGACGTCCATCGCCATCGGCGTCGCGATCAGCGTGCCGATCCCCGCGTCGCGGTAGACGGCGAGCCGCTCTCGGATGCGCTCCTCGGGGCCGCACAGCGTGACCTCGTCGATCAGCTCGACGGGTATCGCCGCCGCTGCCTCGTCGCGCTTGCCCTCGAGGTAGAGATCCTGGATCTCGGTCGCGGCGTCGTCGTACCCGTAGCGGCGCACCATGTTGTTGTAGAAGTTCTTCTCCCGCGAGCCCATACCGCCCACATACAGGGCTATGAACGGGCGGACGGCGTCGCGGGCGCGGTCGAGGTCGTCGTCGACGACCACGTTGACGTTCGGCGCCATGTCGAAGGAATCCGGCAGTTCGCGCCCACCCCGCTGGGCGCCCTCCTCGAGCAGCTCGCGGAACTCGCCGACCTGCTCGGGCTTGAGCAGGAACGGCATCCAACCGTCGGCGACCTCGCCGGCCAGGCGGGTGTTGTTGGGGCCGATGGCCGCCAGGTAGATCGGAAGGCGCTCCTGCACCGGGGCGATCGTGAGCTTGAGCGCCTTGCCCGGACCGTCGGGGAGCGGCAGGGTGAAGATCTCGCCGTCGTACTCGACTCGCTCGCGCGCCAGCGCCTTGCGGATGATCTCGATGTACTCGCGCGTGCGCTGGATCTGCCTGGGGAAGCGCTGCCCGTGCCAGCCCTCGGCGACCTGCGGACCCGACGCTCCGATCCCGAGGATCATCCGCCCGCCCGAGATGTTGTCGAGCGTCGCGGCGGTCATGGCGCACATCGCCGGGGAGCGAGCGGGGATCTGGAAGATCGCCGAGCCGACCTTGATCCGCTCGGTCTGCGAGGCGAGCCACGAGAGGACGGTGGCGGCGTCCGATCCGTAGGCCTCGGCGGCCCAGACCGAGTCGAACCCGAGCTCCTCGGCCTCGCGGACGAGTTGCAGTTGGTCGGAGGCCTCGAGTCCCAGTCCCCAGTAGCCGACATGGAGTCCAAGCCGCACCGTCTCAACACCCCTTGATTCCCGCGTGGAGCGGATCTGTCGGGAGGTCAGAGCCGGCTCGTCGGGGAGAGGAACCCGCCCTGCACGCTTCAGAGGGTGGCCATCCTATGCCACCGCCCGGGACACGATGAGCCGATCCCGAGATCTCCCGGCTACATCCGGTCGCCCGGCCGTACGAACTGCACCTCGGGCACGAGGCAGTGCGTCGAGGTCCGCAGCAGGAAGCGGACCGCCTCGGCGAGGTCCTCGGGCTGGATCATCTCCTCCTTGGGCACCGCTTCGTTCCAGTCGGTCATCGGCGTGGCGACGAAGCCGGGGCAGAAAGCCGTGACCTGGACGCCGTCGTTCTCGACCTCGCCCTGGGTGGCCTGGCTCAGCCCGACGACCGCGGCCTTCGTGGCCGAGTACGCGCCGAGCCACGGCTGGCCGTACTTGCCGGCGATCGACGACATGTTGAGCACAAGCGCCTTCCCGTGCTCCCGACCGGCCTCGCACAGCATGGGGATCGCCTCTCGCGTCATGAGGAAGACCCCGCGCAGGTTGACATCGATCTGGAGGTCGAGCCGCTTGGTGTCGAGCTGGGCGATCTCCGAGCCGATGCCGATCCCCGCGTTGTTGACGAGCACGTCGAGCCGTCCGTAGCGGTCGCGATGCGCGGCGGCGAGCGCCTCGATCTCCTCCTCCTCCGACATGTTCGCCGTCACGGGATTGACGTCGAGCCCTCCGTCGGTGAGGCCCTTGGCCGCGTCCCCGAGCTTCTCGGCGCGGCGGGCGGAGACGGTTACCCCGTAGCCGTCCTCGGCGAGGGCGCGGGCGATGGTCAGCCCGATGCCGCTCGAGGCGCCGGTGACGAGGGCCGCACGGTCGGGCATGGGACGTTCCTCCTGGAGGTCGGTGGATAGGAGAGCGAGCCGGGGTGCGCCGACGGCGGTGCTCGAGGCGGGCGAAACCCTACTTCGGCGCAGGCCCTCGGCCGGTGCGGACCCACGGTGCCCTGCTCGGGCGTACCCTGACGATCGGCGGGCCGGTAGCTCAGCGGTCAGAGCAGCGGACTCATAATCCGTCGGTCGCAGGTTCGACTCCTGCCCGGCCCATCGAAGGAAAGCCCCGCTGACGTGGGGTGTCTTTATGGCAGTATTGAGACGCGTTCTCAGTATGGGCGCTAGGCTGAGTCCAAAGTGGGACCACGCGACCAGGAGGAGGACCTATGGCCTCGACTCAGCCCACCGCCCCGAAGAGGAAGCGCGGCAAGGCGCTCGACGCAGCCCGGCGGCCTGCCGCGGGCGTTCAAGCCAAAGCGCCTTCATCGATAAGGTCCGGCCTGGGCCACGATGAGCGGGGCGAGGCTCAGCCTGGCGACTGCGAGACGTCTAGGGAATCAAATGCCGAAGTTCACGGCGGTGGTGTTCGGGATATTGGCGCTCCTCATCGTCGGGTTTCTGGCGATGAGGTTGTATGGCGAGTTGGAGGCCCAGGAACGGCGAATCGAACGCCAAGTGCGGGAGGAGCAGCGTGAGACACGTCGGCGCCAGCGCGAGCTCCAACGGGCCACCGACGACCTGAACGCCGCCGAGCGGCAGCTGCGCCGTGAGCTACGAGGGCTCGAACGGGGTAAGTAATTTGCGTCGGACGCGGCCGCCTTAGAAGGTCGATCCCACGGCCAACGCCGTGCCCAAAAAGGGATCCGGAGCAGAGAGGCTTGAAGTCAACTCCCTTAGTGCGAGTGACTCGCCTACGCGCACCGCGTGCAGGTCGGCCAGTCGCCGCCGTCTGTGAGCCGGTCGGCCACCCAGCCGAAGTAGTGCACCCGCCCGAGGTTGCGCGGCGTCACCTGGCCGCCGAGCGGGCGGCGGGCGCCGCCTTCCACCTCGCCTGGCCGCGAGCGCTCGCCGCTGCCCTACTCGACGTGCACCGGTCCCGGCGAGTCTAGGGTGGGTCCAAAGTGGGACCACACGAGGGCGGACCAGGGGGTACTCAGCGGGAGACGGTCGAGACGGATTCCGCTTTCTAGAGCCGAAAACCCGCCTCAGACGGACTCAGACGGACCCCTTCGGAGCGCTCATAATCCGTCGGTCGCAGGTTCGAATCCTGCCCCGGCCCATCGGAGAACTCCCTGCACCACGGCGCTTTCGGAGCGTCAATACTGAGAGTGCTTATCGCTAGCACGACAGGGTATGAACTAGGCGGATGGCGCTGCTCGCGCGGGACCGCGGCCCGACCGCGACGGAGGCAACGCCATGAAGCTCCTCACCTTCCAGCGCGACGGCGCCGAGCACCTTGGCGCCCTCGCCACCGACGGCCACACGGTGGTGGCGCTGGCGGCCGCAAGCCGCGCTCGCGACGGGCAGCCGGCGCGAGCCACGGGGTCGCTCGTCGAGCTCCTGCAGGCCGGGCCGGCGGCCTTCGAGCACGCCGCCGGCCTGGTGGAGTGGGCGTCCGGACCGGACGCCGCACCCGAGGCGACCGTTCCCCTCGCCGAGATCGAGCTGCTCGCCCCGATCCCCCGCCCGCCGTCGCTGCGCGACGCGATGACGTTCGAGACCCACGTGATCAACTCCTTCCGCAAGGGCACGCTGGCGCGGCTCGCTCCCATCGACGCCCTCGCCGAGCGCGTGCTCGGCGGCCGCCGTTCGCTCACGCACCTCCTCATGCGCGGCTTCTACGCCCAGCCGCCGTACTACAACGCGAGCACCGCGGGCATCGTGGGCAGCGGCGCGACCGTCCGCATCCCGCGCTACTGCAAGGTGTTCGACTACGAGCTGGAGTGGGCCGCCGTGATCGGACACGAGGGCGCCGACATCCCCACCGGTGAGGCACTCGAGCACATCGCCGGCTACACGATCTTCAACGACTTCTCCGCGCGCGACGAGCAGGCCAGGGCGATGCGCTCGCTGCTGGGCCCTGGCAAGGGCAAGGACTTCGACACCGGCAACGCGCTCGGTCCGTGGCTGGTCACCCGTGACGAGATCCCCGAGCCCTACGCCCTGACCATGGCCGCGCGCGTCAACGGCGCGGAGTGGTCGCGCGGCAGCACGGCGGACATGCACTGGACCTTCGAAGACCTGATCGCCCACGTCTCGCGCTCGGAGACCCTGCGCGTCGGCGACGTGATCGCCTCCGGCACGGTCGGCCTCGGCTGCGGACTCGAGCACGGCGCCTTCCTGAAGCCGGGCGACGTGGTCGAGCTTGAGGTCGAACGCATCGGGGTCCTGCGCAACCTCGTGGCCACCTGAACCGCTCAACCGCAGATCGCGGCGTGGCGGGCGGGTGCCGCCACGCTGCTCGGCTGGGTCAATGACGACGCCGAGCACCTCGCACGACAGATCGGCGAGCTAACCAAGACGAAGACGGCGCGCGCGGCCCCACGTGCTCGGGGCGCAGACCCACGCCCACGAGCCGAGCCGGCAGCTTCTGCAGCGCCGGCACCCTTGCGAGTAGCTTCACCGGCAAAGGGGCGGTCACGGGCCGGTCCGCGGACAGGATCCGCCCGAGCAAGGCGCGCTGCATGAAGCGCTGCATCAGTTGGGTGCCCGCAGTCGGGAACGCGCGGCGGGCCTGCACCCTGGCCAAGGCGCCGTCGTCGAGTTGTCGGGCCAGCAGCGGACCGGCGAGCAGACGTGCCGTGGCGACGGCGTCCTGAACGGCGAGGTTGATGCCGACCCCACCGACCGGTGACATGGCGTGCGCCGCGTCCCCGATGAGAAGCGCACCCGGAACGTGCCAGCGGCGCAGCCGGTCGAGCTGGACGGTGAGGACCTTGACGTCCTCCCAGTCGCCTATCTCCTCGACGCGATCGACGAGCGGCGGGAAGAGGCGGGCGACGGACTCACGAAACGCATCGAGTCCGGCGGCGACCACCCGGTCGTGGTCGCCCTTGGGGATCAGATAGGCGATCTGCCAGTACTCCCCGCGGTCGATCGCGAGCAGCAATCGGCCGGCGCCGACGTACATGTCGAGGCCCTCGCCGTCGCCGGGCCGGCGCGAGACCCGAAACCACAGCACGTCCATCGGCGCGCCGAACTCGAGCGGGGTGAGACCCAGCTTCTCGCGCACCGTCGAGTGGCGGCCGTCCGCGGCCACGGTGAGCCGCGCGCGGACCTCGACGGGTCCCTCGGGACCGCGCGCCACGACGCCTCGGACTTCCCCGTCCTCGCGGACCAGGTCGACGACCTCGTGGGAGCGCAGCAGCGTGAACGGCGGATGGGTCGAGGCCTCGCGAGCGATTAGCTCGAGGAAGTCCCACTGGGGCAGGAACGTCAGGTACGGGTGAGCCACCTCCAGCCGGCTGAAGTCGACCATCTGGTACGTGCCGTCGGCGAACGTCACCTGAAGGCCGGCGACCCGGCGGTGCGGGAGCTCGCGGACGCGGTCCCCGAGGCCCAGCTCGTCCAGCACGTCCAAGGTGGACGGGTGCACGGTGTCGCCGCGAAAGTCGCGCAGGAAGTCCGCGTGCTTCTCGAGCACGGTGACCCGTATGTCCCGGCGCGCGAGCAGCAGGGCGAGCACGAGACCTGCCGGGCCGCCGCCGGCTACGCAGACGTCGGTGTCCATGAAGGGGAGGTCTCTGTTGTTCGGCGGTGTGATGGAGCTCGTAGAGACTACGCGCCGGACGATTCCACGTATAACGTCTTGAGTGGCCGAGAAGGGCTCCGCAACGATGGCTGCGAGACACCGGAGTCGAGGCGGCTGGCCATGGTTCTTCGCCTGGGCCATCCCCGGCGTGGCGCTCGGCCTGCAGGTGAGCGTGATCGGCATTCTCGTCCTGCCGGTCGGCGCGCTGATCGCCTCACTCCTTCTCTGGCTCGGGCGCCGCTGGCCCGAACCTCTGGGCATGCTCGAGGGAATGGCGGGCGTGGCGTTCTTTGTCGCGTTCGTGAACCGCGACTACCAGCCCTGCCCGCCGGGAGGCTTCCGGGGTGAAATCACCCTTCAGCCGGGCGAGGCGTCGGCGACGTTCTCTTGCGGGGGCATCGATCCGGTGGTCTCGCTGACCGTGGGGCTGACGCTTGCCCTTATCGGCTTAGTCGTCTACGCGCTCGTCCGGCGCTCGATGGACGTCGCTAGTGGCTGAGGCAGCCTCGCGCGGACGGCGCATAGCCACGCCTCATGGGACCGCTGACCGGCGTCACGTACCCCACTGCCGACCGCGCTCAGCTGAGATCGCGCCTCTTCCCACTCCGCGGTAGCAGCCTTGAGCCCTCACAAGCTCTGCGCTTTGCTGGCTCTCCGGAGCCTGTCAAGTCGAATGAGACAGCCGGTGTTCGAATTTAGTGAGCAGCCTCCTCGTTGTCGGGCTTGTTGATCCACGCCGCCACCGGTACCGGTGGCGGCGTGGGCGCGCGGCGGACG
>Ga0136616_10000045_pt1 | contig 46088 bp, 41 predicted proteins | sample AntDrymUQ2992106_2_FD_106648 | JGI IMG/M metagenome (GOLD analysis project Ga0136616, IMG submission 106648) | Polar desert sand microbial communities from Dry Valleys, Antarctica - metaG UQ299 (21.06) | ecosystem: Environmental > Terrestrial > Soil > Desert | place: Antarctica: Dry Valley... | reverse complement strand
TTCATCGACAGGACGCTCGGACGGCAGGTCTCCGAGCCGACCCTGTCCACCCTGCGCGAGCTTGTCCGTCGTCGCTGGTCTCGGCCGAGCGACCTGCTTGACGCGGTCGAGGCCCTCGGCCGGCAAGCCCTCCTGTCAGTGGCCGAAGACCAGGGCGGCCTCGACCAGGTCGAGGACGAGGTGTTCCGGTTCGGCCGAATCCTGGACGGCGACACGAAGCTGAACTCGCTGCTGGCCGACTCGAGCGCGACCCCGGATCGGCGCGTCACACTGCTCGACGCCGTGGTGGCGGACCGGGTCCAGCCGACGACGCTGAAGCTGCTTCAGCACGCGGTCCGCGCGCCTCGTGGACGCAGCCTGTACGTCGTACTGGACGAGCTCGCCGCTCTGGTCGCGGCTCGTCGCGAGCGGTCGATCGCGCGGATCACCGCTGCTGCTCCGCTCAGCGAGGCGCAGCAGCAGCGACTCGGCTCCGTGCTTGCGCGGATCTATGACCGCGACGTGTCGCTGCAGGTCGAGCTGGACGAGAGCCTGCTGGGCGGGCTCGCCGTCCAGGTGGGCGAGGACCTGATCGACGGCAGCGTCTCGTCGCAACTCGAGCGAGCCCGCCAGGGCCTGCCCCAGTAGCGCTCATCGGTCATCAGTACGGGCAGCAGGAAACTGGCGCGTTCGCGACCGCTCAGTTCTGGCCTCGGGCCGGGTCCTACGAACAGAGGACGCTCTGACGCCGAAAGGACAGTCCATGCCTGCCCTGCTCGACCTCGATCCCCCCGCGCGGCAGATAACGAAGCTGCTGGAGGGCGTTGCCGATGATCAGCTTTCGGCGCCGACGCCCTGCGAGCAGACCAACGTCGCGGGCCTGCTCGACCACCTGATGGGCCTCACGATTGCCTTCACCTACGCCGCGCGGAAATCGAACGCAGCGGTGACCGGCTCCCCACCACCGCAAGCCTCGGCAGACACCCTGGACCCGGATTGGCGCACCCGACTGCCGCTGCGTCTGGACGAGCTCGTCGCCGCCTGGCGCGATCCCGCAGCCTGGGAGGGGATGGCGCAGGCTGGCGGCGTGACTATGCCGGCGGAGATGATGGGGAGCGTCGTAGTGGACGAGTTGGTCCTGCATGGTTGGGATCTTGCCCGCGGCACCGGGCAGGAGTTTGAATGCGACCCGGCAAGCATCGAGGCGGTGTTCGGGTTCACCTCGGCAATGTCCGAACCCGGGCAGGAAGCCAGCCGCGAGGGCCTGTTCGGACCGGTCGTCGAGGTTCCGTCCGATGCGGCGTTGTTCGACCGCGCACTCGGGTTCAGCGGCCGCGACCCGGCGTGGTCGCCGCGCTGAACTGTCAGTTCAGACGGACTGGCCGGCCGCACGCAGTCGAGAGGTAGCCCGCAGCGCCGCCTGTCGTTCCTCCGGGTCCTCGCTGGCCAGGTCGGAGTTGTCCAGGGCTCGCCGCGCGCGTTCGACGTCGATCTCGTCGGCGAACTCGGCGAGCTCGGCCAAGATCGACACGCCCTTCTCGGTGACCGACAGGAAACCGCCGTGTACGGCGACCATGAGCTGCTCGCCGCCCTCTTCGTCGATGCGTACGACTCCACCGTCGGCGAGCTGCCCGAGCAGGGGGATGTGGCCCGGCATGACGCCCAACTCGCCCTCGGTGGTCCGCGCCAGCACCAAGGTGGCCTCGCCGGCCCAGATCATGCGCTCGACCGAGACGAGCTCGACGTGCAGGTTTGCCATCCGGGCGCTCCCTTGACTCCTCGGGCGACTGTGATTCTAACTGGCCGGCGAGTGTCACCACTGCGTCGACCCCTGGCAGTCGGATCCGCCTCGACCTGCGACAATCGGGCTGTCGGGTGATGACGCGGCGCCGGTGCGGCGGGTCCGCACCGGATGCGGATCGTCCCCGACCAACGCCGGGTCGGTCGCGTGCTCCTTCGCCGCGGCCGGCCCGGTCCGGGTGGCCGGCCCTCAGCTGTCGTTCTTCTTGGCGTTCTCCTCGAGATCTTCCAGGCCGCCGCGCATGAAGAACGCCTGTTCTGGCAGGTGGTCGTACTCCCCCTCGGTCAACTGCTTGAACGCCTGCAGCGTCTCGGACAGCGGCACGAACGAGCCGGGCTGACCGGTGAAGGCCTCGGCAACGAACATGTTCTGGGAGAGGAACCGCTGGATCCGGCGGGCTCGGCCGACCAGGACCTTGTCCTCCTCACCCAGCTCGTCGATGCCGAGGATGGCGATGATGTCCTGCAGCTCGTTGTAGCGCTGCAGGATCCGCTTGACCTCCTGCGCGATCGCGTAGTGCTCCTCCCCGACGTACTGCGGGTCGAGCAACCGCGAGGTGGAGTCCAGCGGGTCCACGGCCGGGTAGATGCCCTGCTCGGAAATAGGACGGGACAGCACGGTCGTCGCGTCGAGGTGAGCGAAGGTGGTGTGTGGCGCCGGGTCGGTGATGTCGTCGGCGGGGACGTAGATCGCCTGCATGGACGTGATCGAGTGGCCGCGGGTCGAGGTGATCCGCTCCTGCAGCTGCCCCATCTCATCGGCCAGCGTCGGCTGGTAGCCCACCGCCGACGGCATCCGGCCGAGCAGCGTCGAGACCTCCGAGCCGGCCTGGGTGAACCGGAAGATGTTGTCGATGAACAGCAGTACGTCCTGCTTCTGCACGTCGCGGAAATACTCCGCCATGGTCAGCGCGGACAGCGCCACCCGAAGCCGGGTGCCGGGCGGTTCGTCCATCTGACCGAACACGAGCGCGGTCTGCTCGATCACGCCGGACTCGGTCATCTCCAGGAAGAGGTCGTTGCCCTCGCGGGTGCGCTCCCCCACCCCGGCGAACACCGAGACGCCGCCGAACTCCTGCGCGACCCGGCGGATCATCTCCTGGATCAGCACGGTCTTACCGACACCGGCGCCACCGAACAGGCCGATCTTGCCGCCCTGGACGTACGGCGTGAGCAGGTCGAGCACCTTGATGCCGGTCTCCAGCACCTCCGTCTTGCCCTCGAGCTGCTCGAACGGCGGGGGGTTGCGGTGGATCGGCAGCCGCTCGGCGTCGTCGCCGGTGCCGGGGGCGTCCAGGCATTCGCCCAGGGTGTTGAAGACGTGGCCCTTGACTACGTCGCCGACCGGAACGGTCATCGGGCCGCCGGTGTCGGTCACATCGGCACCTCGGACCAAGCCGTCGGTCGGCTGCATCGAGATCGTCCGCACCATGTTGTTGCCGATGTGCTGCGCCACTTCGAGGGTGAGCCGCTTGGACAGACCCTCGAGATCCACGTCGGTCTTGAGGGCGTTGTACAGCTCGGGCATCTCGTCGCGGGGGAACTCCACGTCAACGACCGGCCCGATTACCCGTACGACGCGGCCGGACAGGCCGCTGCTGCTCGAGACGGCCGCGGTAGTTGCCAGCGTGCTCATGAGCACGCCTCCGTCCGGGAGCACACAGCCGGAGCGGACTGGACGGAGGCGTGCGGGGTACTCGTGCTCATCTAGTTGTCACTCCCTGCCGCGGACAGCGCGTCGGCGCCGCCGACGATTTCGCTGATCTCCTGGGTGATCTCGGCCTGCCGGGCCTGGTTGGCCTGTCGGACGAGTGTCTTGGCGATCTCATCGGCGTTGTCGGTAGCTGCCTTCATCGCCCGACGACGAGCGGCGGACTCCGACGCGGCCGATTCCAGCAGCGCCGCGTACAAGCGGGTGGTGATGTACTTCGGCAGCAGCGCGTCAAGCAGGGTTTCCGCCTCCGGCTCGAACTCGTATTGCGGCAGCGGACCGTCCGGGGCCTCTTCCTCGGACTCCTCCACGACGAGGGGCACGATCCGGTTCGCCACCGGCACCTGGGTGATCATCGACCGGAACTCGGTGTAGACGATGTGCAACTCGTCCACGCCGGCCACGCCGTCGTCTCGGGCCTCATCGCCGAGACCCTGCGTCGCAACCTCGGAGATGTCGTCCTTGCCGGCCGCGAACGCCTTGATCAGGGTTTGGCTCACTTCCCGCGCGTCCTCGTACCGGGGCTGCTCGGAGAAGCCGGTCCAGCTGCCCGCCAGCTCCCGGTTGCGGAAGCGGTAGTACGCCACGCCCTTGCGCCCGATCACGTAGAGCACCGGCTCCTTGCCCTCGCTGCGGATGAGCTGCATCAGCTCCTCGGCGGTGCGAAGGGCGTTGACGCTGTACCCGCCGGCGAGGCCGCGGTCACTCGTCACGACCAGTACGCCGGCCCGGTCCGGGTTCTCCCGCTCGGACAGCATCGGGTGGTCGACGCTGGCCGAGGACGCCAGCGCGGACAGCACCCGGGTGATCTCCTCGGCGTATGGCTTGGAAGCCTCGACCCGGGCCTGCGCCTTGCTGATCCGGGACGCCGCGATGAGTTCCATCGCCTTGGTGATCTTCTTCGTCGACTGGACCGAGCGGATCCGCCGACGGAGGACCCGAAGCTGTGCGGCCACCGGCTAGTTCTTCTTTTTCGGCTTGTAGACGGTGACCTTCTCCTGGCCCTCGTCCTCGGCGTCCATGGTGTCGGCCTCGGCCTCGTTCACCCGCAGCCCCTCCCCGGAGGACGTCTCGAACTGACCCTTGAAGTCGGCGACCGCCTTTTTCAATGACTCCACGGTGTCGTCGGAGAGCTGCTTGGTCTCGGCGATGGTGTCGTAGATGTCCTTGTGCTCACGGCCGACGAAGTCGAGGAACTCGGTCTCGAACCGGCGGACATCGGCGACCGGGACCACATCGAGCTCGCCGGTGGTGCCGGCCCAGATCGAGACGACCTGGCGCTCGACCGGCATCGGGCTGTACTGCGGCTGCTTGAGCAGCTCCACCAGCCGGGAGCCGCGCTCCAGCGCCGCCTTGGACGAGGCGTCCAGGTCCGAGCCGAACGCGGCGAAGGCCTCCAGCTCGCGGTACTGCGCCAGGTCCAGCCGGAGCCGGCCGGCGACCTGACGCAGCGCCCGGACCTGGGCGTTGCCGCCGACGCGGGACACCGAGATGCCCACGTTGATGGCCGGTCGAACGCCGGCGTTGAACAGGTCGCTCTGCAGGTAGATCTGCCCGTCGGTGATCGAGATGACGTTGGTCGGGATGAACGCCGACACGTCGTTGCCCTTCGTCTCGATGATCGGGAGGCCCGTCATCGAGCCGCCGTCGAGGTCGTCGGACAGCTTCGCGCACCGCTCCAACAGCCGCGAGTGCAGGTAGAAGACATCGCCGGGGTAGGCCTCGCGACCCGGCGGGCGGCGCAGCAGCAGGGACACCGCGCGGTAGGCCTCGGCCTGCTTGGACAGGTCGTCGAAGATGATCAGGACGTGCTGGCCGGCGTACATCCAGTATTGGCCGATTGCCGAACCGGTGTACGGCGCGAGGTACTTGAAGCCGGCCGCGTCCGACGCAGGCGCGGCCACGATCGTGGTGTATTCCAGCGCGCCGGCCTCCTCCAGACCCGCCCGCACGGCCTGGATCGTCGAGCCTTTCTGGCCGATGGCGACGTAGATGCACTTGACCTGCTGCTTCGGGTCCCCGGTCGCCCAGTTGTCCCTCTGGTTGATGATCGTGTCGATCGCAACGGCGGTCTTGCCGGTCTGCCGGTCACCGAGAATGAGCTGCCGCTGGCCGCGGCCGATGGCTGTCATGGCGTCGATCGCCTTGATGCCGGTCTGCAGCGGCTCCTTGACCGGTTGCCGCTCGACGACGGTCGGTGCCTGCAGCTCCAGCGGCCGGCGTTCGTCTGACTCGATCGCGCCGAGTCCGTCGATCGGCTGGCCGAGCGGGTTGACGACGCGCCCGAGGAATGCGTCGCCCACGGGGACGGACAGGATGTTGCCGGTCCGCTTGACCGACTGGCCCTGCTCCAGGCCGGCATAGTCGCCGAGGATGACCGCGCCGATCTCGCGGACGTCGAGGTTGAGCGCGATGCCGAGTACGCCGCCCTCGAACTCCAGCAGTTCGTTGGTCATGGCGCCGGGGAGGCCCTCGACCCGTGCGATGCCGTCGCCGGTCTCGGTGATCGTGCCGACTTCTTCCCGCGTGACGTCGGGTGAGTACGACGAGACGTAGTCCTCGATTGCGCTCCGGATCTCCTCGGAGGAGATCGTCAGCTCCGCCATGGGCGAATCCCTGCTTTCGTTGTCGTGGGCCGGGCCGACGTTATCAGTCAGTCACGCTCAACCGGATGCCGGGCAGCGGCCCACGGAGGGGTTCGCCGGGGCGGGCGGAGCTGCGGAATCGTGCTCACCAGGACAGCCACGACGAGCAGTGCCCCGAGCAGCCACAGCACCCCCGCCGAGACTCCGAAGACCGACATCGCCACCGCTCCGAACGCCAGCACCATGGTCCACAGGTAGAGGATCAGCACCGCCCGCCGGTGCGAATGCCCGATCTCCAGCAGCCGGTGATGCAGATGCAACTTGTCGGCGCTGAACGGCGACCGACCGGCTCGGGCGCGGCGCAGCACCGCCAGCACCAGGTCCACCAGCGGGAACGCGAGCACCGCAAGCGGAACCAGCAGCGGCAGGGTCAGCGGGAGGAGCGAGGTGGCGCTGGCGAAGGTCTGCGGGTCGGCCTTGCCGGTGGCCGACACCGCCGCCGCGGCGAGCATCAGGCCGATCAGCATGGATCCGGAATCGCCCATGAAGATCCGGGCCGGCTGGAAGTTGTGCGGAAGGAAGCCCAGGCAGGACCCGGCCAGTACGGCGGCGATCAGCGTCGGTGCGCTCGCGATGTCGGAGAACCCGGTGCGGGACAGCTGGTAGCTGTAGGCGAAAAAGGCCAGCGCGGCGATGCCGGCGACGCCGGCGAGCAACCCGTCCAGCCCGTCGATGAAGTTCATCGCATTGATGGTCAGGACAGTCAGCAGGACCGTCAGCGGCACCGCGATGTCGTTGCCGAGTGAGACGGTGCCGGCGTCGCCGAACGGGAAGTAGAAGAACGAGATCTGCACGCCGAACAGCACCATCATGCCCGCCGCGGCGATCTGCCCGGTCAGCTTGGTCAGCGCGTCGAGGTTGAACCGGTCGTCGAGCGCCCCGAGCAGGCAGATCACACCGCCGGCCAACAGCACACCGAGGATGTCCTGCGAGTAGACGAACGTGCGCTGGAGGGCCGGCAGCACCGTGGCCACGAACACCGCGGCCAGAATCCCGCCGTACATCGCCAGCCCGCCCAGCCGCGGGGTGGGGATCGCGTGGACGTCGCGGTCACGCGGCTGCGCCATCGCCTGGGTGCGGGTCGCCAGGGCACGCAACAGCGGAGTCAACAGATAGGTGACGATCGCCGCGACGAGCAGGACGACGGCGAACTCGCGCACCCCGACCCCTACGGGCGCGGGTACGCCGGGCAACGAGCGACGAGAGCGCGAACAGCAGCCGCCAGCTCCTCGGCCGCCGACCCGTCCTCGTCCCGCACCGCCTGACCGATCAGACCGGCCACGTCCTTCATGTCCGGCTCCGTCATCCCCTGGGTGGTCACCGACGGGCTGCCCACCCGGATGCCCGAGGCGACGGACGGCGGCTGCGGGTCGTAAGGGATCGCGTTCTTGTTCAGCACGATGCCGGCCGCGTCGCAGCGGTCCTCCGCCTGCGCGCCGGTAACGTCGATGTCGCGCAGATCGAACAGCGCCAGGTGGGTGTCCGTCCCGCCGGCCACCGGGCGCAACCCCTCGGCGGCCAGCCCGTCGGTAAGCGCCTGCGCGTTGGCGATGACCTGCTTGGCATAGGTCTGGTACGCCGGCCGCTTGCACTCCAGCAGGTTCACCGCCTTGGCCGCGATCGAGTGCATCAGCGGGCCGCCCTGCGTGAACGGGAACACCGCCTTGTCGATCGCCCTTGCGTGCTCGGAGGTGCAGAGGATCGCGCCGCCGCGGGGGCCGCGCAGCACCTTGTGCGTCGTCATGGTCACGACGTCGGCGTACGGGACGGGGCTCGGGATGGCCTTGCCCGCGACCAGGCCGATGAAGTGCGCCGCGTCGACGATCAGAACAGCGCCCACCTCGTCGGCGATCTCGCGGAACACCGCGAAGTCGATCAGCCGCGGGATCGCCGAGCCACCGCACACGATGACCTTCGGCCGGTGCTCGCGGGCCAGGTCCCGAACCTGGTCGTAGTCGATGTGCTCGGTGTCGCGATGCACGCCGTACGCGATGGCGTTGAACCACTTCCCGGAGAAGGAGACCTTCGTGCCGTGGGTCAGATGCCCCCCGTGCGGGAGCGCCATCCCGAGGATCGTGTCGCCGGGCACGCAAAAGGCGGCGTAGGCCGCGAAGTTGGCGCTGGCGCCGGAGTGCGGCTGCAGGTTGGCGTGTTCGGCGCCGAAGAGGTCCTTGGCACGGGCGATGCCGATCTCCTCGGCCCTGTCCACCTCGGCGCAACCGCCGTAGTAGCGCCGACCGGGGTAACCCTCGGCGTACTTGTTCGACAGCGTCGAGCCCAGGGCGGCAAGGACGGCGGGGGACGTGAAGTTCTCACTCGCGATGAGCTGCAGTCCTCCGCGGGCCCGCTCGAGTTCTGCCAACAGGACGCCGGCGATGTCCGGGTCCTGCTGCTGCAGCGCGTCGAAATCCGGTCCCCAGAAGGGTGTGCTCATGGTGGTCACGGTATCTCCTCGATATCCGGTACGACGTCGCGCAACTCCGCCAGCCCGACGGCGCCGCGGCGCAACAGCCGAGGCGGGGAGACCGTGGCGTCCACGATGGTCGAGGCCACCGCGGCCGCGGTGGGACCGGCATCGAGGTAGACCTGTACGGCGTCGCCGAGCTGCTCACGCGCCTGCGCGATGGTGGTGGCCGGCGGTTCGCCGCTGCGGTTGGCGCTGGACACCGCCAGCGGCCCGGTGCGTTCGAGAAGCTCCAATGCCACCGGATGCAGCGGCATCCGCACCGCGACGGTGCCTTGCGCGTCGCCGAGATCCCAGGCGAGCGTCGGGGCGTGTTGGACGACGAGGGTCAGTCCGCCCGGCCAGAACGCGCGGACCAGCGCACGCACCGGATCCGGGACGGTGGTCATCAGCCCGTCGATCCCGCTCCACGAGCCGACGAGAACAGGCACCGGCATGTCCCTGTCCCGCCCCTTGGCCCGCAGTACGCCGGCCACCGCCTCAGGGGTGAACGCGTCGGCGCCCAGCCCGTAGACGGTGTCCGTCGGCAGGACGACGAGCCGCCCGCCGGCGATCGCGTCGGCGGCCGCGCCGATCCCGCGCCGCCGGCGGTCGGGCTGCCCGCAGTCGAACACCCGCGTCATCCGCCCACCCCCCGGCCGTGATCATGGGGTTTGGCCGGTCCTGACCGGCCAAAGTCCATGATCACCGGCGGGTTGCGGTGGTGAACCGCGGACGGCCATTGAGATCTACATGGTCGAGGACGTCACGGAACCGGCCGTCCGCGGTCACCGCTGCGAGCAGCGCCTCGCCTTGGAGGTCGGCGTGCTCGATGCCGAGGAGCCCGCCCGGTTTGAGCAGCTGGGCAGCCCGGTCGATCAGGCGGCGTACGACGCAGAGCCCGTCCGGTCCTCCGTACAGCGCGAGCGGCGGGTCGTGTTCGGCGACCTCCCGGTCCACGATCGCGTCGTCGGGCACGTACGGTGGATTGGTGAGTACGGCGTCAAGCGTCCCGTCCTGCCCGGCCAGGGTTCGCGGGTCGGCGGCGTCGGCCTGGATCAGGGTGATCCGCCGGTCCCCCGCGGCGGTTCGCGCATCGGCGTTGCGGCCGGCCCAGGCCACCGCCAACTGGTCGAGTTCGACGGCGTAGACCTCGGCATTCGGCAGTTCGTGGGCGATCGACAGGGCGATGGCGCCTGAGCCTGCGCACAGGTCGGCGACCAGGGGCGCGGGATGCGGGCGCAGCCGGTCGATCGCCCACCCGGCCAGCAGCTCGGTCTCCGGGCGCGGCACGAAGACGCCCGGGCCGACGGACAGTTCCAGGTAGCGGAAGCCGGCGACCCCGGTCAGGTGCTGCAGCGGAACCCGGTCGGCGCGCTGCTCAACGAGGACGGTGAACCTGTTCAAGGCGGTCGGGTCCACGCTCGACACGGTCACCAGCGCGGACCGGCGCACGCCAAGTGCGTGGGCGAGCAACTCCTCCGCGTCCGCTTGAGGGCTCGCCACACCCGCGTGAGCCAGTCGGCGAGCCGCGTCCGCGACCGCCTCTCGCATCGACTTTGCCTGTCGGCTGGCCGCGGCGGCGGGCGATTTATCCTGTTTGCGGGGCCCCCCGGCAGGCAAAGTGGAGCCAGCGGGGGTCACGAGGCGGCGTTCCCGGCGAGCAGAGCCTCCGTGTCAGCCGCATGCAGCGCGTCGATCACCGCGTCGAGGTCGCCGTCGAGCACCTGGTCAAGGTTGTAGGCCTTGTACCCGACGCGGTGGTCAGCGATCCGGTTCTCCGCGAAGTTGTACGTCCGGATCCGCTCGCTCCGGTCGACGGTGCGGATCTGGCTGCGCCGGGTGTCGTTCTCGGCGGCGTCGGCTTCCTCCTGCGCCGCGGCCAGCATCCGGGCGCGCAGAATCCGCATGGCCTGCTCACGGTTCTGCAGCTGCGACTTCTCGTTCTGGCAGGACACCACGATGCCGGTCGGGACGTGGGTGATCCGCACGGCCGAGTCGGTGGTGTTCACGCTCTGCCCGCCCGGGCCGGAAGATCGGTAGACGTCGATGCGCAGGTCCGCCGGGTCGATCGTCACGTCGACGTCCTCGGCCTCGGGCAGCACCAGTACGCCGGCCGCCGATGTGTGGATGCGCCCTTGCGATTCCGTCACCGGAACCCGCTGCACGCGGTGGACGCCGCCTTCGTACTTCAGCCGTTCCCAGATGCCTTCGGCGCCGCGGCCCTTGATGGCCACGGCGACGTCCTTGAATCCGCCGAGGTCGCTCTCGGTGGCATCGAGCACCTCCGCGCGCCAGCCCCGGCGCTCGGCGTATCGGAGGTACATCCGGAGCAGGTCACCGGCAAATAGTGCCGACTCCTCGCCGCCCTCCCCCGCCTTGACCTCGAGGATGACGTCCTTGCCGTCGTGCGGGTCGCTTGGCAGCAGCAGGGTGACCAGCTTCTCCTCCAGGTCGGCGACCTCACCGGCCAGCGTCTCCGCCTCGGCGGCGAAGCTGGCGTCCTCTGCGGACAGCTCACGCGCGGCGGCGAGATCACCGCGAACCTGCTCCAGCCGTCGCGACGTCTCGACGACCTGACCGAGTTCGGCGTACCGGCGGCCGAGTTGCCGCGCACGGGCCTGATCGGCGTGTACGGCGGGATCGGACAGCGTGGTCTCGATCTCGGCGTACTCGGCGAGCAGCTCCGGCAACGCCTCGCTGGTGATCATCGGTGACGTCCTTTGCATGGCAACGGCGCCCGTTCCGACCTTGCTATCAGGATCGGAACGAGCGCCGTGGAGGAGCTACTTGCCGGTGTCGGCGGTCCGCTTGCCGAAGCGGCGCTCGAAGCGGGCCACCCGCCCACCGGTGTCCATGATCTTCTGCTTACCGGTGTAGAAGGGGTGGCAGTTTGAGCAGACGTCCGCGTGCAGGGTGGCGCTCTTGGAGGTGCTGCGGGTGCTGAACGTGTTGCCGCAGCTGCAGGTGACCTGCGTCTCGGTGTACTCGGGGTGGATGTCGGCCTTCACACTGTTGGTCCTCTCGAAGCGGTGACGTCAGTCTCCGACTGTCGTCTTCTGGATCTGCATCAGGAACTCGATGTTGTTCCGAGACTCCTTGACCTTGTTCAATAACAACTCCAGGGCCTGCTGTGATTCCAGGGCATGCAGTACCCGGCGGAGCTTGATGATGATCGCCAACTCCTCCGGCGGGAGCAGGATCTCCTCCTTGCGCGTCCCGGAGGGATCGATGTCGATCGCCGGGAAGATGCGCTTGTCGGCGAGCCTGCGGTCCAGCTTCAGCTCGGCGTTGCCGGTGCCCTTGAACTCCTCGAAGATCACCGTGTCCATCGTCGAGCCGGTTTCCACCAGCGCAGTGGCGAGGATCGTCAGTGAGCCGCCGCCCTCGATGTTGCGGGCAGCTCCCAGGAAGCGCTTGGGCGGGTACAGCGCGGTGGAGTCAACACCACCGGACAGGATCCGCCCGCTCGCCGGGGCCGCGAGGTTGTAGGCGCGGCCGAGCCGGGTGATCGAGTCGAGCAGTACGACGACGTCGTGGCCGAGTTCGACCAGGCGCTTGGCCCGCTCGATCGACAACTCCGCCACCGTGGTGTGGTCCGACGGCGGCCGGTCGAAGGTCGAGGCGATGACCTCACCCTTCACCGAGCGCTGCATGTCGGTGACCTCTTCGGGCCGCTCGTCGACGAGCACGACCATGAGGTGGCACTCGGGGTTGTTCGTGGTGATCGCGTTCGCGATCGCCTGCAGCACCATCGTCTTCCCGGCCTTGGGCGGGCTCACGATCAGCGCCCGCTGGCCCTTGCCGATCGGCATGACCAGGTCGATGATCCGCGTCGTCAAGATGCCCGGCTCGGTCTCCAGCCGCAGTCGCTCCTGCGGATACAGCGGGGTCAGCTTCGTGAACTCCGGCCGCTGCCGGGCCTGCTCGGGATCCATGCCGTTGACGGTGTCCAGTCGAACGAGCGCGTTGTACTTGTCGCGCTTCTCTCCGTCCCGCGGCTGCTTGACCGCCCCGGTGATCGCGTCGCCGCGGCGCAGGCCGTGCTTGCGGACCTGCGACAACGAGACGTAGACGTCGTTCGGCCCGGTGAGGTAACCCGAAGTCCGGATGAACCCGTAGTTGTCCAGGATGTCCAGGATGCCGGCTACCGGGATCAGGACGTCGTCCTCGCTGACCGTCGGGTCCGGCTCGTTGCCGCCGAAGCGGTCACCGCCTTCTCGGCCGCGACGATTCCGGTCGCGGTAGCGGCCGCGGCGACGCCGGCCGCTACCGTCGAAGTCGTCGTCCCGGCCGTCACCGCGGTTGTCGGTGCGATTGTCGATGCGGGTGTCCGGGCGGTTGTCGGTGCGAGTGTCGTTCCGATTGTCGCCGCGAGTCTCATTGCGGCCGCTGTGGCGGTCGCGGTCCTGACCGCTCTGCCGGTCCTGACCGCTCTGCCGGTCCTGACCGCCCTGCCGATCCTGACCGCCCTGCCGATCCTGACCGCCCTGCCGGTTCTGTCCGGTCTGGCGGTCCTGTCCGGTCTGGCGGTCCTGTCCCTGCCGGTCCTGTCCCTGCCGGTCCTGGCCTGCCCCGTCACGCTCTGCCCGATCGCCGTGACGGGGACTCTGCCGCTCCCCGCGATCCGACCTGCCGTCACCGTCTGGGCGGCTGTCGGAGCGCGCAGCGCGGCTGTCGCCGTCAATGCGTTCGGTGCGCTCGCGGGCCGGCTGATCCTGCTCGGGTCGCACGACGATCTGCTCGGCCGGGGCCGCCGCAGCGGGCTGCACGGCCGGTTGCCCGGATTCGGGCGATCCGGCTGGGCGGGTGGCGGCCCGGCGCCGGCGCTCGGGAACGGCCGACTCGCTCGGTTGACCCGAGGAGGCCGACACGGCATCCGAACCGGTCAGCGTCGGCTGCGCCGGCTGAGAAGGCGCAGCGGCGGTGCTCGGCTGGTGCGGCGCAGCACCGTTCTGACTCTGTTGGATGGCAGCGATCAGATCGCTCTTGCGCATCTTGCTGGTGCCGCTGATGCCGAGCGTTCCGGCGAGCTGAGTCAACTCTGCCAGAACCATGCCGGACAATCCTGCGCCGCGGCGGCGCGGTCGAGCCGAGCCAGCCGGGGCGTCCTCGGACGCGGGCGGCGCGGCGGCTTCGGTGCCCGTACGCCGGTCTTCGGCGGCGGGCAGAAGGTGGGTGGTGTCGCTCAAGTGCGGGTCCTTCCCTGCGGCGTTCGGTCCAGACAGACCGGAACGCGAGTGGAACGAAGTGGCCAGAGTGGCCGGGTGTTACAGATCAGCAGCAGGTCGACGAGACGAGCCGGTGAGCCGCACAAACTGATTGCTAGAAGCGGTACGACGAGGGGTAGTCCTCTACGCCGTTGTCGTATTCCGCTGTGGCACGCCCTCGGTGGGCGGCTGACGGGCCAAGCGTAGACGGTGGCCGACGCTGACACAACACGAACGCCTCCCTGCGTGTTCCCCGACCGTCCCTGGGAATCGGCCCGGGCCCATGATCATGCGTGTTGACCTCATGGTCTTGCCGGCAACGGGGTCAGCACGGCGCCGCCGAGATCGACCGCAAGTCGCTGAACGCTCCACCCCGAAGGCACATCCGCGCGGAGGTCTGCGTCGGCAAAGGCCGTCACAGCCGGCCCGGCGCCGGAGACCACGGCCGGGATGCCCCGAGCGCGGAGCCGGGCGACCAGCGCCGCGGTCTCGGGCATCGCAGCCTCCCGGTAGGGCTGATGCAGCCAATCGCGGGTCGACGACAACAGCAACGAAGGATCCGCGGTCAGCGCGTGCACGAGCAGAGCCGCCCGGCCGGCGTTTCGCGCCGCGTCGGTGTGCGGCACGTGATCCGGCAGCAGGCCTCGCGCAGCTTGCGTCGAGAGCGCTTCCGGGGGCACCAGCAGCGTGACCGAGACATCCCGGTGTGGTTCGAGCCGAACAGCCCTGGGTGCGCCGTCCTCGGTCCAGGCGATCGTCAGGCCGCCCAGCAGGCAGGCCGCGACGTTGTCCGGGTGTCCCTCGAGAACCGCGGCGAGCGCGAGTAGCTCACCGTCCGGCAGCAACCCCGCCCCGCCCGGGTGCAGCGCCCGCGCGGCGAGCATGCCGGCGACCACGGCGGCTGCGGACGAGCCCAATCCCCGGCCTTGCGGGATGGCGTTGCGCGCGCGGAGCCGGATACCGGGCGGCTGTCCCCCGAGCCGCTCGGCGACGGTCCGAAGGGCACGCACCACCAGGTGTGACTCGTCCCGGGGGACCTCGGCCGCACCCGCACCCACCACGTCGATGTCGAGCCCCGCGTCGGTGACCTCGACTGTCACCTCGTCGTACAGCTGCAATGCCAGACCGAGCGTGTCGAAGCCGGGGCCGACATTGGCGCTGCTGGCGGGGACGCGTACGCGTACCGCGCTCCCGGCGGCGGTCATCCCGCGTAGTCCAGGCCGAGCGCCTGCGCCGCAGCCTCGGCATCGACGGCGATCGTGATCGGTGCGGGAGCGCCGGAGATCGCCCACTGCGGGTCCTTGAGCCCGTTCCCGGTGACCGTGCACACGACCGTCGAGCCGGCGTCCAGACGGCCCTGCTCGTGCGCCTGCAGCAGCCCGGCCACGCTGGCGGCGCTGGCCGGCTCGACGAAGACCGCCTCGGCCCGGGCGAGCAGCCGGTACGCCGCCAGGATCTGCCGGTCGGTGACCGAGTCGATCAGCCCACCGCTGGCATCGCGAGCGTCCACGGCTCGGGTCCATGACGCCGGGTTCCCGATCCGGATGGCCGTGGCGATCGTGGTCGGTTCGTCCACGACGTGCCCACGCACGATCGGCGCCGCACCACTCGCCTGGAAGCCGAACATCCGGGGCCTCGTCCGGGCTAGGCCGGCCGCGGCATACTCGACATATCCCTTCCAGTACGCCGTGATGTTCCCGGCGTTTCCGACCGGCAGGCAATGCACGGCCGGGGCATCGCCGAGCACGTCGACGATCTCGAACGCCGCCGTCTTCTGACCCTCGATGCGGAACTCGTTCACGCTGTTGACGAGCGACACCGGGTAGTCCTGCGCGAGCTTGGACGCCAGCGCCAGGCAGTCGTCGAAATTGCCGCTGACCTGGAGCAGCTTCGCTCCGTGCGCGAGTGCCTGCGCGAGCTTGCCGAGGGCGATCTTCCCGCTGGGCACCAGGACGGCACAGAGCAGGCCAGCCCGAGCGGCGTAGGCCGCGGCCGAGGCGCTGGTGTTGCCGGTAGACGCGCAGATGACCGCCTTGGCGCCCTCCTCCGCCGCCTTGCTGATCGCCATCGTCATCCCCCGGTCCTTGAAGGAACCGGTCGGGTTGGACCCCTCGACCTTGAGGAACACCTCGCAGCCGGTCCGCTGTGACAACGTCTCGGCTCGCAGCAGCGGCGTCGCGCCCTCCAGCATCGTGACGACCGGAGTGTCGGACCTGACCGGAAGCCGATCGCGGTACTCCTCGATCACCCCTCGCCAGCCCGGCGCCGCCATCAGCGCTCTCCCTCGACCCGCATGACGCTCGTCACGGCACGCACAAAATCCAAGCCTCGAAGGTCCTCGACGGTGGACGACAAGGCACTGTCCGGGGCCACGTGGGTGACGATGACGAGGGTGGCGTCGTCGCCGCGGCCCTCCTGCCGCACCGTGGAGATGCTGACGTCGTGTACGGCGAACGCGGTGGCCACAGCCGCGAGCACGCCGGCCCGGTCCGCGACGTCCATGCTGATGTGGTAGCTCGTGTTCGTCTCCCCCATTGGCTGGATCCGCAGATCGGCGTACGCCGACTCGCCGGGTCCCTGCGTCCCTGCCAACCGGTTCCGGGCGACCGCAACGAGATCTCCCAGTACGGCGCTCGCGGTGGGCGCGCCGCCGGCGCCACGGCCGTAGAACATCAGCTCCCCGGCGGCGTGCGCCTCGACGAAGACCGCGTTAAACGCGTCACTGACCCCGGCCAGGGGATGTGTGCGAGGGATCATGGCCGGGTGCACGCGGACGGACACCGCGTCGGTGTCCACAGTGGACGTCCGCTCGCAGATGGCCAGCAGCTTCACCGTGCAGCCGATCGCTTTGGCGCTGGCCACGTCGGCCGCGGTCACGTCCGCAATGCCCTCGCGGTAGACGTCTGCTGCCGTCACGCGGGTGTGGAACGCCAGGCTGGCCAGGATCGCCGCCTTGGCCGCCGCGTCGAAGCCGTCGACGTCGGCGCTCGGATCGGCTTCGGCGTAACCGAGGGCGCTGGCCTCGTCCAACGCCTCCGAGAAGCCGGCGCCGGTCTCGTCCATCCTGGACAGGATGTAGTTCGTCGTACCGTTGACGATGCCGACGACGCGTCGCAGCCGGTCCCCGGCGAGGGATTCGCGAAGGGGTCGAAGCAGCGGGATGGCGCCCGCCACCGACGCCTCGTAGTACAGGTCGACGCCGGCGTCGCGGGCGGCGGCGTGCAGAGCCGCCCCGTCCTCGGCGAGCAGAGCCTTGTTCGCGGTGACGACGGACTTGCCGCCCTTGATCGCCGTAAGGATCAAGCTGCGAGCCGGCTCGATGCCGCCGATGACCTCGACGACGACATCTACGTCGGCACGTGAGACGAGTTCGACGGCGTCGGTCGTGAGGAGATCCGGCGGTACGTCGGGGTGCCGCTTCGGGCGGCGTACGGCCACCCCAGCCAACTCCAGCGGCGCGCCGATCCGGGCGGCCAACTCGGCGGAGTGCTGCTGGAACAGTCGGATCACCTCGCTGCCGACGACGCCGCAGCCGAGCACCGCGACCTTGAGTGTCATCGGCCGACCCCGTCACATCCGCTTTGCCCCCCGAGCGCGCGGACACGCCGCTCGACACGCCGGGTAGATCTGCCGTCAGGGGGCAACGCGCGAGCCGGCCCACGCGTTGCCCCCCGTACGCCGGGACACGCCGCTCGACACGTCGGGAGAATCTGCCCACGGGGGGCAATGCGAATGCCGGCTGCCGTCACGGCCCCCACCTTTGTCCGGAGCACACACCCCGCGGAGTGGACTGAGGCGAGCGGGATCAGCGTCATGAAGCGTCCAGGCGCAGCAGATCGTCCTCGGTCTCCCGCCGGATCAGCACCGTCGACTGTCCGTTGTGGACGGACACGACCGGGGGGCGGGGAGTGTGGTTGTAGTTGCTGGACATCGAGCGGCAGTACGCCCCTGTTCCCGCCACAGCGAGCAGATCGCCTGGGACGATATCGGCCGGGAGCCACGCGTCCCGGACCACGATGTCGCCGCTCTCGCAATGCTTTCCGACCACCCGCGTCAGCATCGGCGCCGCGTCCGATTCCCGCGAGGCCAGGGCGACCGTGTACTCCGCGTCGTACAGGGCGGTCCTGATGTTGTCGCTCATCCCACCGTCGACCGACACGTACGTGCGCAGCCCGTCGACGTCCTTGACCGTGCCCACCGCATACAACGTGACCGTGCCGGGACCGGCGATGGCGCGGCCCGGCTCGACGCTGAGGCGAGGTACGGCGAGCCCACGACCGCGGCACTCGCGCCGCACGATGGCAGACAGACCGGTCGCGAACGCGCCGGTGTCGATCGGGTCGTCGGCGACGGTGTAGGCGATGCCGAGCCCGCCGCCGAGACCGAGTTCGGGCGGCTCGAGGCCGAGTTCGGCCTTGATGCGGGCCAGCAGGTCGACCAGCCGGTGCGCGGACACCTCGAATGCCTCGGTGTCGAAGATCTGCGAGCCGATGTGGCTGTGCAGGCCGACCAGTTGCAGGCTGCTGAGCTCAGCGACCAGGCGGACCGCCTCGAATGCCTGTCCAGAGGCCAGCGAGAAGCCGAACTTCTGGTCCTCGTGCGCGGTGGCGATGAACTCGTGGGTGTGCGCCTCGACGCCGACGGTCGCGCGAACGAGCACGGCCTGGCGTACCCCGAGGCGGTCGGCGACCTCGGCCAGCCGGTCGATCTCCTGAAAGGAGTCGAGGACGATGCGGCCGACGCCGGCCTTGACCGCGGCCGTGAGTTCGGCCATCGACTTGTTGTTGCCGTGCATGGCGATCCGCCCGGCGGGAACACCGGCACGCAGAGCCACGACCAGTTCGCCGCTCGTGCAGACGTCCAGACCCAGCCCCTCCTCCGCCACCCAGCGCGCTGTCGCCGTACACAGGAACGCCTTGGCGGCGTAGTAGACGTCGGCGCCGGCGAACGCGACCCGATGGTCCCGGCACCGGGCTCGGAAGTCGGCCTCATCCACGACGTACGCCGGAGTGCCGTAGCAAGCGGCCAGCTCGCGGACGTCGAGCCCGCCCAGCCGGATGGCGCCGGCTACGCGTTCGGCTGAGCGGGGCCAGACCTTGGCCGCCAACGCGTTCAGGGACGACGGCGGCGGTCGGAGTCCTTCCGACAGGGTGAGCCCGCCGTGCAGTGGGCCGGCGGGGTGGACCCTCACATCCGGTCCGGAGCGCTGACCCCGAGCAGACCGAGCCCGTTGGCGAGCACGAGGCGGGTCGCTTCGCAGAGCCACAGTCGGGGCACCGCCTCCGGCGACAGCTCCTCATCGCCGCGCGGCAGGATCCGGCAGTCGTCGTAGAAGCGGTGGTACGTCCCGGACAGCTCCTCCAGATAGCGCGCGATCCGGTGCGGCGCTCGCAACTCTGCGGCGGCTGTGACCACCCCCGGAAACTCGCCGAGCGTGCCGAGCAGGTCGGTCTCCCGCTCCGAGCTCAGCCGCGACAGGTCGGCGTCGGCCACGGCCCCCCGGTCGATGCTCGACTCGGCGGCGTTGCGCAGCAACGACGCGATCCGGGCATGCGCATACTGCACGTAGAACACCGGGTTCTCACTGGTCCGGCTGGCCCAGAGGTCCAGGTCGATGTCGATGGCCGAGTCCATCGACGAGCGGACCATCGCATAGCGGCCGGCGTCGACCCCCACGGCCTCGATCAGGTCGTCGAGGCTCAGCACGTTGCCGGCGCGTCGCGACAGCCTGCCGCCACGCGCGCTGACCATCTGGCCGATCGGGATCTCCAGAGTCTGATCCGGATCCTCGCCCAGACCGCGCACGAGCGCCCGCATCCGCGGCACGTAACCGTGGTGGTCGGCGCCCAGGATGATGACGATCCGGTCGAAGCCGCGGTCGCGCTTGTCGACGTAGTACGCCAGGTCCGCGCAAAAATAGGTGGGCCTGCCGTCGCTGCGGACGATCACCCGGTCCTTGTCGTCGCCGAAGTCTGTCGTCCGCAACCAGACCGCGCCTTCGCTTTCGTAGACATGGCCGTGCGCCCGCAGCCGTTCGACGGTCTCCTCGATCCGGCCGAGCCGGTGCAGGTCCCGCTCGTTGAAGTAGACGTCGAAGTGGACGCCGAACTGATCCAGCGAGGACCGGATCCGGCCGAACATCCGCTCGATGCCGTGCACCCTGAACACCTCGAGGGCGTCCTCGCCAGGTTGCTCGAGCACGCCTGGATGGTCGGCCACGACCTGTTCGGCCACCGCCGCGACGTACTCGCCGTGGTAGCCGTCCTCGGGCACGTGCTCGCCCCGCGCGACGGCGTACAGGCTGGCGGCGAACCGGTCGATCTGTGATCCGGCGTCGTTGAAGTAGTACTCCGTCGTGACGTCGGCGGCGCTGGCCTGCAGCAGCCTGGCCATCGCGTCGCCGACCGCCGCCCAGCGGACGTGGGCCAGGTGCAGGTCTCCGGTGGGGTTGGCCGAGACGAACTCCAGATTGATCTTCTGGCCGGCCAGCGCCGTCGTGTGCCCGTACGACGAGCCGGCGGCCACGATGGTCTCGACGAGCGCCCCCTGGGCCGCGCCGTCGAGGGTGATGTTGAGAAATCCGGGACCGGCGACGTCGACGGCTGCGACGCCGGCGCACCGGCGCAGCTGGGTGGCGATGGCCTCGGCGACCTCACGCGGAGGACGCCCGGCCGGCTTCGCGAGTCGCAGCGCGATGTTCGTGGCGTAATCGCCGTGCTCGCGGCTCTTCGGCCGCTCGATGATGGCCTCGGCCGGTACGTCGACGTGCAACTCCCCCGCCTCGACAGCACCGCGGACGGCCTCGAGAACGGCGGCAGCGAGATCAGCCGGAGTCACCCGTCGATCGTACTGAGACACAAACGACGTAAAGTCGCAGGAGAATCACCCTCCTCACGCGAAGGCAGCTGCATGGCCAAGGGGTCGTCCCGGCAGGGCTCAGGTACCGGTAAGACGTCATCGGCCGACAAGTCCGTGCCGGCCTCGAAGCCTGCGCCGGCAACGAAGTCGCCGGCCTCGAAACCTGCCGCGGCGTCGAAGCCTGCGCCCGTGTCGAAGTCGACGAGCAAGTCCGTGTCCGTGTCGAAGTCGGCGAGCAAGGCGGTCCCGAAGAGCCGCAGCCGTAAGCCGCCACCTGTGGTGCTGGCCAAACCCAAGCCGTGGGGTTGGATCGCGGCGGCAGTGGCAGTCGTAGTCTTCGCCGTCGCGGCCATCGGCTACGCCGTCATCCAGGCCAACGAACAAGCGGCCCTGGCCGACCCGGACAACATCCAGGGCCTGCAGACGCAGTCCTTCACCTCTCAGCAGCACTCCGACCAGGAGATCGACTACGCGGAGTCCCCACCGTTCGGCGGGGAGCACGACCTCGCGTGGGCCGACTGCATGGGCACCGTCTATCCGATCCAGATCCGCAACGAGAACGCCGTGCACTCGCTGGAGCACGGCGCGGTCTGGATCACCTACGATCCCGAGCTCCCGCCGGACCAGGTGGACACGCTAGCGGGCCTGGTGCAGGGGGCGCCGTTCACAATGATGAGCCCGTACCCCGGGCTGACCAGCCCGATCTCGCTGCAGGTGTGGGGAAACCAGCTGTTCGTGGACTCCGCAGATGACCCTCGGATCGAGCAGTTCCTCACCGCGCTCCGGCAGAACCCGAGCAATACCCCGGAGCCAGGGGCGATCTGCGACAACCCGGCGTTCGCGCAGAACCCGATTCCCGAGGAGTCCGACGGCTCGAGCGAGCCCAGCGCCCCGCCGGCGACCGACCCGGCCGCAACGACCGATCCCGCCGCGACGACGGATCCCGCGGCGACGACGGCGCCGTGACACAGCAACAGGTCAACCGGCAGCAACCGCGCTGGCTGGTTGCCGTACTAGCGACTGTCATCGCTGTGGCGCTCCTCGTGGCCGGTGGCGCGGTCGCGGTGCTGACCGGCGTCGGCGCACCGACCGTCCCGGCTGAGGGGTCGGTCGATGCCGGGTTCGCCCGGGACATGAGCACCCACCATCGGCAGGCAGTCACGATGGCCGGGCTGATCCGCGACCGGTCCGACGATTCCGAGATCCAGTTGCTCGCCTACGACATCGAGTCCACGCAGAACAACCAGATCGGCATGATGCAGGGCTGGCTGCAGGTCTGGGGTCTGCCGGTGAACACGTCCGCGGAGCAGATGGCGTGGATGTCCGGTCACCGGGGAATGGGCATGCCGGGCGGTGTGATGCCCGGCATGGCCACACCGGACGAACTCGATGAACTGCGCGGGCTGTCCGGCGATGAGCTGGATGTCCGCTTCCTGCAGCTGATGATCCGACACCACCAGGGCGCCGTGCCGATGGCCGACTACGCCCTCGCCCACGCGGACACCGATGTGGTACGCCGACTCGCGCAGAAGATCATCGAATCGCAGTCGGCGGAGGTGCTGACGATGGAGCAGATGCTGCGCGAGCGGGGCGGCTCGGTACTGCCGCCACCCTGATAATCTCGGAGCCGCCCGAGCCCCCGTAGCTCAGGGGATAGAGCACCGCCCTCCGGAGGCGGTGGCGCAGGTTCGAATCCTGCCGGGGGCACATGTAGAAAGGCCTGCACTGCTGGGCTTTAGGCCGGACAAGAGCCTGACGAAGCATTGAGAAGTTGATCTTACCCGCAACCTACCCGCAGCCGACGCGAATAGAGACGAGCGGGCACGGGCGTCAGCCGCGGGGAGCGACGGCCCTGCGTCGGAACTCGAGCCCGGCCAGCCCAGTCCCGCCCGGCGCCGCCTCACGCCCCCGGCCGGCCGGTTCGTGGTCGGCGAGGACGCCGGTTGCGCTGCAGGATGCGCAACCCGCGCCAGCTGGACCCGGTGGCGTGGGCAGCGCGCAGCTGGCAGGTCGCCGGCGGGGCGATCCACGCCTCGGGCAGCAGATCAGCGCGTAAAAGTTGCGCGAGGATCGCCGGGTCGATCATGTCGCTATCAAAGGCGCGGCCTTGCCGCCGTCCAGCAGCCGGTCCCGCCAGTGGTGGTACAAGGTCTCGGCGATCTCTACTCCCGGCACACATCCCGCACCGACCGATCGCCGCGTAGGCCGGCCAGCACGATCTCTTCCTGCTGCCGGGGTGAACTGCCGGTACCTCCGCTTCTCGCTCATGGCCCTCCTCAGGGCATCAGGGCGACCATTTGTCTCAAGTCCTCACCGAGGACGAGGTGTCAACAAGCTGGCGGGGTCCGCGTCAGAGGAAAGCCAACGTCACCACGGGACATTGACGGGCTCCGGATACCGCCGTACTTCCGCCGCGTGGACCGCCCCCGTAATGCGGACGCCGGTCATGTGCACCGTGGGCATATGAAGCGCCTATGGCTGACGTGTGACGTGTCGGCGGCGTCTCGCACCTGGGCCAGCCGGACGCCGCGGTTGGCCGTCGCTTCGGACGGGCCCCAGTGCTGCGTTCACCCGCCGGCTCTCCCTCACCGACGAGGCCGTTCGCACTTTCCACGGCGTCCGACCGAGGCGGCGCTGCGTCCCGGCCTGCGGGCGTTCCGGGCGCAGGCGCAGCAGGCGGGCCTGGTGCTGGGCGTTGCCACGGCCGGACGGGCGGCCTGAGCGCACCCCTTCTGTGCACGGCCCCCTGGGGGTCCGGTTGATGCGCCTGACGCCGCGACTTGGCGTAGGGACGCGGGCTCGAGTTCGGCCTCCGCCCACCCTCGAACATGCTTTCGAACGCGGGCATACTGGATTGATGGCGGGCGGGATGACCCCGGGACGCACCGGACTGAGCCTGGCCGAGCGGCTAGCGGGTTCCGGGGTCCGCGGTGCCTCGACCTCCGGCGGCGCTGTCCCAACCCCGGCCGCATCGGCTGACCCGGGCACGCCGCCAGCGGAACCACATCGGCCCAGGACCGGCTCGGCACCGCGGCACTGTTGGGTGAGCGGCCTGCCCGGTGTGCCCGCCCGCTGTCCCGGTCTGCTGTCGCAGTGGACCCGCGACCACGGCCGGTGGCTCGGCCGGGTCGTTTACGCCGTCGTCGATGACGGGCAGGTGGTGCTCGTTGAGGCGTGGATACCCGCCGAACACCTGGCCGCGGCCGGTGATCGTCCATCCGGCTGAAGCCGCGGGTCCGCCGCACTGGACATCCGCGGTCCTTGGCGGCACGCACCGACACGGTCCACGGCTCCCGCAGGAGCAGGCCAACGCAGCTGCGTGATCGTCCGCGTCGGGCGGCCCCCCTGTCATCTGGTGCCGCGGGAGGCGGGAAAGCGCCGACAGATGAGCGGCCCAGTTGGTGCCCCGCCCGCCGATCCGCGGGCCGGCGCCCCAGTCGAACTGCAGCCACATCCCCGGCTCGGGAACCCACGGCCGGTACCGCCGCCGCCGGTGCCCGGCCCGCCACGCCGCCTTCGCCTCGGCGACCGCCCGGCGGGTGCTGCGCTCATCCCCGCCGAAACCCATCCCGACCAGCCGCAGATGCACCGTGTCCGCCCGGATCCTGCCCTCCGAGCGGTCCACCAGCTCCTCGATCTTGTCCACGAACGGGTCCACCAGCCGAGCCCGCCGGCCACCGCCGAGCGGGTCACCGCCGCCGTCGCGCTTGGCGACATAGCGGGTAATCGTCTTCGGGTCACAGCCGGCCAACTCCGCAGCCGACCACGCACACCCGGTCAGGCCGTACGCCTCCAAGATTTCCATGCTCTCCCTGCCTGACTTGGTCAACGTCCCTCCGGAGGCTCGATGGGCCAGAACCCATCAGCCAATCCATCGGAGGAGCCGTTGCGGTAGACGTCGACCCGGAGATCCGCTGACCGTCAACCCGGAGAAACCGTGTCCGTCAACCGGGAGCGAACTGTCCACCTACCAGGAGGTTGCCCTGTCCGCTGTCATTGGACGGTCACCTAGCGTTATCGATGGTCGGGGTGCAGACGGACGCGACGGCGACTCAGAACAGTGGAGCGTGTACGACATGGCGAATTAGCGGCGCGGTCAGCAGCGTGTGCGCCCACGGACGGCTCGCCGCGCGACCGAACGTGCGGCGCTGAAGGAAGCCGCTCGGGCCGAGCAGCGCAGACGTCGCGTCCCGCCGACCGGTGAAGGTTCGAGAGCGCGCTGCGCGACGGCGGCTATGACGCCGTGGCGAAGCGCTGATCTCGCGGCACAACCAGCGCATAGTCGTCGGCGACACGATGCAACGCGTCGGCCTGCCGCTCCTCGCCGGCTACCTGCCGCTAGGCCTTGCCACCGAAGTGCTGGGAGCGCACCCAGGACGCGCCCCCTCCCACTCGGGCACGAGCTGACCCGAGCATTGTCGTCGGGGCTGGACAGTATCGACCCACTCGACAAGCAACCTGCCGCGATCGAACTCGTCATGCATCAAGCCGCGCTGCTCGCCAGAGCCGCGTAGCCAGGGACATTGCGTACGAGATTGATCTATACGTACAACGCATGGAACAATGCGTTGTGTGAGTACCCAGCGAGCACGACTCGCGCCGATCTTCCGCAGCGACACCCAGCTGCAGATCCTCGGCGCGACGTACCTCGAGCCGGAGCGGCAGTTCACGATCCCCGAACTCGTGGAGCGGTCAAGCCGACCCCAGCCTACGGTGGCGCGAGAGGTGGAGCGCCTGAACGAAGCGGGGCTGATCGAGTCCGAGCTGCGAAGCGGCCGGCGAACGGTGTGGGCAGCGTCCAGCTCGCCGATCTTCGATGAGCTGCGCTCGATCTTGCTCAAGACCATCGGCCCTAAAGCCGTACTCGAAGCGCGCTTCGCGGGACTGCGCGGCGTCGGCCGAGCGATGATCTACGGGTCCTGGGCGCGGCGCTACCACGGCGAGGCGGGGCCATTGCCGGAGGACATCGACCTGTTGGTCATCGGGTCAGGCAACGTGAGCGAGATCCGCGAGGAAGCTGACATCGCCACCCGGAAGCTCGGTCGCGACGTGAACGTCACGGTCCTGACGCCGGCGGAATGGGACGCGGCCGACAGCGGATTCATCGCGCACGTCAAGGACGGACCACTCGTCGAGCTGGACCTGAAGCCATGACGCTGCCGAACGCCGTTACCGCGCTCATCACGGCGCAACGGCTGGAACGGGTGCCGGCCGATCTTCCCAGCGCGCAGGCGCGCCTTTCGCGTGCTGAAGACAAGCTCGCGGCCGCGCGCAGGATCGCCACCATCGACATCGAGATCGCTTACGTGACCGCTTACGACGCAACCCGCATCGCGGTGACCGCGCACATGCTGTCGATCGGCTACCGCGTCCGCGCCATAGCTCGGGCGCACGAGGCAGTTGGCACGTACGCCGAGGCGATGATCAGCAGTCCGAGCGCCTTCGAGTTCCAGCGGATGCGGCGGCTACGTAACAAGGCGGAGTACGACGACATCGTTATCGGTCAAGCCGACCTCGCCGCCGACCTCGGCCACGCACAAGCCATCGTCGACGCCGTCCGCGACGCCCTCTGACCGGTATCCCTACGAGAGAATCGAACGCTCTGCCGCCCAGGACACGCCGAAGTTGATCTTCGCGGGTACACATCGGGTACGCACCACGACTGGACTCCTGCCGGGGGCACCACCTGAGAGTCCATGTCAAGGCCGCGGAACGGCCGGACCGTCCTGGCAGCTGATCGAAGCCAGCCCGGCGACAGACGCGGTTGCGCAGAACCTCGGCCAACCGGCGCCAACGCCCAGCGTGCGCCCCGCGACTCCGCTCACTTCGTGGAGGGCGGGCGCGCACGTGGAGACGTTCGCCCTGGGGGCCGAAGAGGCCTAGAACCTCCACCGGTCTCGGGCCGGGGTTGCCGAACCAGTGCGGGGTGCGGGTGTCGAATTCCGCGACCTCAACCGGCGGTCAGGGTCAGATCGTGCTCGCCGAGCAGCAGGCGCAGTCGCCCGGACAGGACGTAGAGCCAGTCGTACCCCTCGTGGACCTGCTGCTCGGGCTCACCCGCTGGTACGTGCGCCGGGATGAGGAGCTTGTACGCCTGCAACCCCCCGGGGCGGCGGGTCAGGGGGATGAGCGTCATCTCGTTGCGAACGACGGGGCGCGGGTGGATGCGCGGGTCGCCGGTCCCCGGCGCGCCCACCAGTTCCTCCAAAGCCAGCTGGTGGATTCGGGCCAGGGGCAGCAGGAGCTCGAGAGTTGGTCGGCGTTGACCGGACTCCAACCGCGAGAGCGTGCTCACCGAGGTCCCCGTGGCGGCCGACAGCTGGGCCAGCGTGCTTCCGCGCTGCTGGCGCAGGGCACGCAGCCGCGGACCGACCGCCCTCAGGACCTGGTCCAGGGAGGCGTCGACAGAGCCGTCGGCGGAGTGGGGGAGGGTCGGCGCGTCGTCGTCCACGCCGACTATTTGCCGTTATCGCAACATCGCTTGTCAAGCTCGCCATCACTGACGCACAGTCCTGCGCGAAGGTCGTCGTTACCTCGGCGTGGCCGGATCGCGGCCGCACAGACGCACAGGAGAGCAGGCGGTGGAGGAGATAGTGGAAGAAACATTCGGCGAGCGGATCGATTCCTCGTACGACGTGGTGGTCGTGGGGGGTGGCGCGGCGGGTCTCAGCGCGGCTCTGGCCCTCGGGCGGGCGCGCCGGACGGTGTTGGTGGTCGACGCCGGCGCCCAGCGCAATGCAACGGCCGGGCACGTGCACAACTACCTTGCCCGCGACGGAGTCAAACCGGCGGACCTGCTGGCCGCCGGGCGCGCCGAGGTCGCCGGTTACGGCGGCCACGTCATCACGGGCACCGTCGCCTCGGCCGAGCACCTGGACGGGCTCGGAGGCCGAGAACCCGGCTGACGGTGCGCGCTTCCGCGTGGTGCTCGCCGACGGCCGGTCTGTCCGGGCGCGCCGGCTGCTGGTGACCACCGGCCTGGTTGATGAGTTGCCCGACGTCCCCGGGCTGGCTGAGCGCTGGGGCCGCGATGTCCTGCACTGCCCCTACTGCCACGGCTGGGAGGTCCGCGACCAGGCGATCGGCGTCCTGGCCACCGGGCCGTTCGGAGTCCACGGAGCCCTGCTGTTCCGGCAGTGGAGCCCCGACATCGCCCTGTTCCTGCACACCGCACCGGCGCCGAGCGAGGAGCAGACCGAGCAGCTCACCGCCCGCGGCATCGCCGTTATCGAGGGCGAGGTCGCGGCCTTGGAAGTGGTCGACGACCAGCTCACCGGCGTTCGGCTGCGCTCTGGCGACGTCATCCCCCGCCAGGCTGTCGTGGTCGCCCCCCGCTTCACCGCTCGCGCCGACGTACTCACCACCTTGGGACTGGAGGCGACCGAGCAGCAGGTCTACGGCCACGTCATCGGCAGCCACATCGCCGCCGACGCCGCCGGGGCCACCGCGGTCCCGGGCGTGTGGGTGGCCGGGAACGTCGCGGACTTGCTCGCCCAGGTCATTGGCGCCGCCGCCGCAGGTCTGAACACCGGCGCGGCCATCAACGCCGACCTGATCGCCGAGGACACCGCGCACGCCGTGGCAGCCCATCGCATCCAGCTTTCAGCCAACTGGGACCCCGCGACAAGGAGACACGCCCATGAGAACTGAGCCCGATGCGACCGAGGCCGACGAGTCCCTCGCGCGGCAGGACGGGCTCGTCCCGACCTGCATCCAGAGCCTCAGATCATCACGTAGACCGCGCCGTCCTCGACGACCACCGGATAGGTCTTTGCGCGCATGCGGGGGTCGGGGAGGCAGCGGCCGGTCGCGATCTCGAACTCCCAGCCGTGCCAGGCGCAGCGCAGGATCCGACCCTGCATGCCGTAGACGAAAGAGAAGTCACGCGCCGGCAGCGTCGTACCGGTAACCGGTCCGAGGCATAGGGCACCACCGGCGTGGGGGCAACGGTTGCGCAGTGCGTAGAAGCGGCCGTCGACGTTGAAGACGCCGACGCTGCGGCCGTTCAGCTCGCGGATCACCCGCCCGCCGGGTTCGATCTCGTCGCTGCGGCAGGCGTAGAAGCCGGGCCGGTGCTCACCGGCTGGTGGCGTCACGAAGTGCTCGCCTGCGTCTGCGGTGCTGCCGCTCTGGGCGGCGGCAGCCGGTACAGCTCGCGAGCGTTCTCGCGCAGGACCCGATCCCGCCACGCGGGCGGAATGCGCACCCGATCGGGATCATCGAAGTCCCAGTGCGGGTAGTCGGTGGCGAACAGCAACGTCCGCTCGCCGTCGATCGCCTCCAGCGCACTCCAGAGGTGGCGGACGTCCTTGGGCTGCTCCAGCGGCTGGGTGGTGAGCCGGATGTGCTCGCGGGCGACGTCGCTGGGGAGGCGATCCAGCCACGGCGTTTCCTTGCGCAGCGCCTTGTAGTCCGCATCCAGGCGCCACAGGATCGCCGGCAGCCATGCCACCCCGCACTCGATGAGCAGGAACCGCAGCTCCGGCAACTTCTCGAAGACCCCGTGGGCGATGAGGCTGGCGACATGGCCCATGCCCGTCTCGCACAACAGCGCATGCGCTTCCCAGAAATAGCTGGGCGGGCCGGTTCCGGTGGGGTTGGCGTTGACGCCGCCCTGGCCCCCGAGGTGCGCGGCGACCGGGAGCCCCATCTCGGCGGCCGCCTGGAAGATCGGCCAGTAGAAGGGATCCCCGTACGGTCGCTGCGAGCCTGAGGAGACGATGACCTGCACCATGTCGGGGTGCTCGCCGATCCGCCGGATCTCCTCGGCGGCACCCGCGGGGTCCTGCGGGGCGACGACGATCGAGCCCTTGAGCCGCGGATCTCGCCCCAACCATTCCTGCACCATCCAGTCGTTTGCGGCGCGGGCGAGGGCCGAGGCAAGGTGCGGGTTGGCCAGCGTGGAGACCTCGATGCCCTCGTCTCCGCCGAGGATGGCGTACTCGACGTCGTAGCGGTCCAGCAGTTGGGTTCGCATGAGCTCGTAGTCCGAGCCCGGGGTCCCCCCTCCGGGCGGGATCGCGTCGGTGCGCATGAAGCCCTCGGGATGCAACCAGGGCCGGTGCGCGTGCGGGAAGGAGTCACGACCGCCGGGCAACTCGCCCCGCGCCAGTACGTCACGCCAGTACGGCGGGAGATAGGGCAGCAGCTCCTGCGAGGAGTTCCAGCTGTTGTGTACGTCGCAGTCGATGATCACGGCGGCCCGTCTGCTCGGCTGCCGTCAGGCTAGTCGCTGACGGCACCCCACCTCCGCCTCACAACGAGGCGTAGATCCCCTTCTCGAAGTCGGCGTACATCGTCATGGCCTCTTCGGGCACGAACGGCAGGAACTGGGTGTAGATCGCACCGGTGACGCCGGCGGTCGGGTCGACCCAGAAGTGCGTGTTGAGCAGGCCGGCCCACGCGCCGGATCCGGCCCGGCGCATGCCCGGCACGTCTTCGGTGTTGAGCAGCAGGCCTAAACCCCACTTATAGCCAGGCCCGGGATTGAACGAGAAGGTCGTCGCCGGATCCGCGGTCGGGATCGACTCCGGGAAGTCCAGGTCGCCGATCTGGTTCTGGAACGCCGCGGCGACGGTCGCCTCCGACAGGATCCGGTTGCCCTCGAACTCACCGCCATCGAGCAGCGCCCGCTGGAACTTCAGGTAGTCGCGCGGGGTGGAGTGCAGGCCGTGCCCGCCGGCCCAGTACTCCGGCTCCTGGTTCAGCTCAATCTCACTCGGCGCCCAGGTGCCGTCCTCGCCCTTTAGGTGCACCGGCACCGACGTCGACCGCTGGTCGTCATTCATCCGGAACGACGTCTCGTTCATGCCCAGCGGGCCGGTGATCCCCTCCTTGATGGCCACGTCGAGGGTGACCCCGCTGGCGGCCTCCACGACCTTGCCCAACCAGTCGGTGTTGATGCCGTACACCAACTGGGTGCCGGGGTCGGCCACCATCGGAGCGCCGAAGACGACGTTGGACCCGGACAACACGTTCGGCGTACCGGTGGCGGCTTCCCAGCGGACGATGTCCGCGTTCCAGAACCAGTAGGCCAGCCCCGACGTGTGGGTGATCAGGTGCTTCACGGTGGCTTTGCTGGCGGGCGCGCGGAGCTTCGGCGTGTCGCCGTCCCAGCCGTCCAGAACCTGTACGTCGGCGAACTCGGGGCAGTAGCTCTCCACCGTCGCGTCGAGGTCGAGGTCGCCCTTCTCCATCTGCTGCAGCGCTGCGACGGTCGCCACCATTTTCGTCATCGACATGATCCGGAAGTGGGTGTCCACAGTGACCGGCTCGGACTCACCGGCGACCCGCGGACCGGCCGCGCCCTCGTAGATCACGCCGTTGCGGTCGGCCGCGATCGCGACCGCGTTCGGGACGGCGCCGGAATCGACGGCGTCCTGCAGAACCTTGTCAATGTCGTTGCTCACCGAGCACTCCTAGGCTGTTGGGCGGGGCCTTCACTATCCGCCAGCAGGGGGTCCCCACGCACCCTACGAGCGGGCAGGATCGTTGTTGTCCAGACCACCGCCGGCTGACTCCTCGCCGGCGCTGCGCACGCTAACCAGGGCAGCCCGCCCCCGAGAAACGGCAGGCGCTGTTCAACGCCCCTGAGCAGGTCCGGGTCCAGGCACTGCCGTGCGCTCTGGAGGGCCTGAACTCCAAGGCCGTGCACTTCCCGGCCGGCGTGCGAACCAACCCGCACCTGCACCCCCAGGGCCAGCACATCGTCGTCACCCACGGCGTCGGCGTGGGGGGAGACGAAACCGGCGTCCGCGTCGTACGCGCGGGCGACGTCATCAGCAACCCGCCCGGCGCCTGGCACTGGCATGGCGCCCATCCGACCCAGGCGATGACCCACATGACGGTCGAGAACCCCGCCTGGAACTCGACGTCGAGCGCCGTGACTACGACGAGGTGTACACGACCGACCTCGGCGCCTGAGCCGCTAACGTCCCCCTCGTGGCCGATCGACCTGCTGCACGGGGTCACCGGGAGCCCGACAGGGACAGGTATCGGGTCGGGCTGGTCTGCGGTCACTTTGATCCGGCCCGCGATGGGGTGGCCGACTACACTCGCCAGCTCAGCCGCCAGCTGCGATCACGCGGGGTGCGGGGACTGATCTGCACGGCACACACTTACTCCGGTGGCGATGTCGTCGGTGTGACCGACCGCTGGGACGCAGCCGGCGTCGTCCGAGCAGCGCGGGCGATGGGGCGACTTCGCCTCGACCTGATCCATGTTCAGTTCGCGCCCTCCGCGTTCGGATTCCACCGCGCGGTGGGGCTGCTGCCCGGTCTGCTCGGGTCCGGCACGCCCCTGCTGGCCACGCTGCACGAGTACGGCGTCTGGACGGCCGAGGGCCCGGCCGGGCGGCTGCGCGAGGCAGGCTGGTCGGCAGTGGAGCGGCGCGGCGTCCTGGATCGGGAGACGCTGCTGCTCACGTTGCGGGCGTCGCAGTTGCTGTTCACCGCACCCGAGCACGAGCAGGTGCTGCGCGCCCGCTTCCCCGGCCGCACCATCCCGGCCACGTACTCGCCGATCGGCGCGAACATCCCGCTCGCGGCCATCGAAGACCGGGCCGTGGCGGCGGTCCGCGCCGAGCTGGGCCTGCCGGGCGATGCCCGATTGGCCGTCTTCTTCGGGTTTCTCCATCAGGAGAAGGGACTGGAGCGGCTCATCGAGGCCGTCGCGCAGGTCCGTAGGACACACCCCCGCCTCGAGCTGGTTCTGGCCGGCGGCGAGCAGAGTCACTCCGTCGTCGGCGGCGCGGCCACCGCACTGCGCCGTTCGCTCGAGCAGGTCGCCGAACGGCACGGAGTCGAGCACGCCGTCAGGTTCACCGGTTACCTGCCGGAGCGCGCCATCTCCGCTCTGCTGCAGGCTGCCGACGTAGCCGTGTTCCCGTTCAACGCGGGCGTGACCAGCAAGTCCAGCTCCCTGCTCGCCGCCCTCAGCCACGGCGTACCCACCATCGCCACCGCACCCACCGGCGCCGTACGTGCGCCGAGCGAAATCGACGGTGTCCTTCGGGTGCCCCCGCGGGACACCGCCGCGCTCGAACAGGCGCTGCACGATGTCCTGTCCGACAGCGACTTGGCCGCCCGGCTGGTCACAGCCGGGCGCGCGAACGCGGCGGGGCGGACATGGCAAGCCGTCGCCGCCATCCACGAGGAGGTGTACGCCGAGGTGCTGGGGCGGCTGCCCCGCCGGTAGCGTGCACGCATGTCACTGCTGGAGCAGGTGGGCGGGCAGGCGCGGCGAGTGGCATCGGCGACGCTCGCCCGAATCAAGGTCCGAGACCGCAGGCCGCGCACGGCACGGGACACCGAGGACGAGGCGCTGTTCCGGCCGCTCATCTACGGCGACCCGGAGCGGCTGCACATCCATCCGACGGCCGTTGTCAACAATGCGCTCTTCAACCTGTCCTCCGGTGAGATCACCGTCGCCAAACACGCCTTCTTCGGTCACAACGTCTCGATTCTCACCGGCACCCACGACTTCACGAAGTTCGGCGCCGAGCGCCAGGTGGCGGTACCCAAGACCGGCCGAGACGTCGTCATCGGGGAGGGGGTATGGGTCTCCAGCAACGTCGTCGTCGTGGCGCCGTGCCGGATCGGCGCGCACTCGGTGGTAGGCGTGGGGTCACTGGTGCTCGGAGACATCGAGCCCTACACCGTCGTGGCGGGCAGCCCGGCCAGGGTCCTGCGCAGCATCCCCAGACCGGACGAATCGGCTGCGGCACCGGCCGAACCCAGGCCAGGAGCGGGCGGCCCAGTGGCCGGGGGATGACGGTTACCGGCGACTTGGCGGAGCAGCTCCGCACCGCGGTCCAGGCTCTTGCCGAGACGCACCGGCTGGTCGAGGGCGTCAACGGCAGGGTGAAGGCGCTGGAGGCCGAACTCGCTGCGCTGCGTGAGCAGAGCAGCCGCCCGCCCAACGGTGCCGGCGATCGCTTCGCTGCCCTGTACGACGACTTCACCGACCGCTTCCGCGGTTCAACCGCGGACGTCACCGCGAAACTGCGGGGTTATCTGCCCGAGGTGCATCGCCTGGTCGGAGCCGGCGGTGCGGTGGACCTCGGCTCCGGTCGGGGCGAGTGGCTGATGTTGCTGCGCGATGCCGGACTCAAGGCGTCCGGAGTGGACCCGAATCCGGCGTTTGTGGGCGCTGCCCGCGAGCGGGGGCTCGAGGTGTCACTGGGCGATGCGGTGGGCCATCTCCAGGACCTGCCCCCGGACTCGGTGGACCTGGTCACCGCGTTCCATGTCATCGAGCACCTCGACACCGAGGAGCTGCTGGCGCTGATGGAGGCGGCCCTGACCGCGCTGCGCGCCGGGGGCTGCCTGCTGCTGGAAACGCCGAACCCGACAAACCTGGTGATGGCCGCGTGCGACTTCTACAACGACCCGACGCACCGCTCGCCGTTGCCGCCTGCCCTGGTCGAGTATCTGGTGTCATCGCAAGGTTTCGTGGAGGTCGAGGTGCGCCCGCTGCACCCCACCCTGCCATCGGTGCAGGCCGACCCCGCGGCGGCTCAGCTGCCCGAGCCGGTCTGGCGGCGGCTGTTCGGGCCGCAGGACTACGCAGTACTCGGCTACAAGCCGCCCAGCTCGGCTGCGTGACGGGGCGCTGATGTCTCGCCGGCTGCTCTACCTGGACGGCTACACGGTGGCCGATCCGAAGACCGGCGTACCGTCCAGCGACGCGATCGGCTACGGCGTCACCGCCTCGAGCGCCATCCGCGACGGGTTAGCCGCCCTGGGATTCGATCTGCGCCTGCCCCGCGTGGATTCCTGCGGCTCATCGGGCAGCCAACCCGCGGACCGCCTGGTGTGGCTGCTGGCGAACTACCGCGGCGTACTGGCAGCCCTGATCGAGGACCGCCCCGACGTCATCTTCTCCTTCCATGCCTTTTCGACATTTCCGCTGGAAATCAGGCGGATGGCCCTCGACCTCGGTCTGTCGATCCCCCTGGTCGGCTACACCCATGGAAGTCACTGGGACCCCACCGACGCCAGCCGGTTCGAGAACTACCCCGGGATGGAGATGGTGGACCTGGCGAACTTGCACGTGCTGGACCGCGTCTTGCTGGTCTCGGACTACATGCGATCGACGCTGCTGACGAACATCGGAGCCCTGAACACCACGCTGGCCCGGCAGCTGGACGCCAAGACCGTCGTGGTCGGGTTGCCGCTCGACGTCACCCGGATCGACCGCTGTCGCACCGGTTCGGTCCTGCCGCGCCCGACCGTGGTGTTCAACCACTCCCCGGTGTCGAGCAAGAACCCGGCCCTCTTCGCCCAGGTGATGGCGCGCGTGCTCCCCCGGTACGACGCAGCGGTCCTCATCACCCGGAACTTCCTGCCCCACCATGCCGGCGGTACGGCGATAGCCGAGCTCGCGGACCGGTTCCCCGAGCAGGTGGTGCTGGGCCGCGACATGCCGCTGGACGACTACTACGCGGCGCTGTGGGCCGCCGATCTGCAGGTTTCGACGGCGACCCATGAGAGCCTCGGCGTGTCCACCCTCGAGGCGATGTACACCGGCAACTGCTGCATCCTGCCCCGGCTGGGCAGCTACCCCGAGATCTGCCACGACCATCCCGACGTCCTCTACGACTACGGCGCCGGGCCGCTGGAAGAGCGGCTGCGTTACTTCCTGGACAACCCGGAACGCCGGCGCGCGGTAGCCGCCGAGTTGCGGGCGATGACCGCGGCCCATCACCCGGCGGCGGTGGTCGGAAAGATCGCTGCGGTGCTGGCTGACGTGCTGCCCGCGGACGGCCCCGCCACCCGCCGCCCTCAGCTCGACGAGCGCCGCCGTGACCCGACTCCCTAGCCGGCGGCCTGGTGGCGGATCTTCGCGATGTTCTTCAGCGCCTCGCGCCGGCTGAGTCCGCTCAGCCGGTCGCCCTGCTCGGCCACGTAGCGTTCGATCTCGTCAGGGTCGGTCCAGGCGTGCTGTCGCAGCGCCCACCCGATCGCCTTTCGGATGAAGAAGTCCCGGTCATCCAGATTGGGCTCGATGCAGTCATAGAGCAGCTCCACGTCGGCGGCACCCCGTGCGCCGACCTGGCAGATGATCGACGTACGCCGACGCCAACGGTCGGCATCCCCGCTCCACCGTCGCATCAGCGGCTTCAGCCGCCCTGGGTAGGCCGACACGAGCGGGCCGATGCGGTGGATCGCCACCGCGTCCACGTAGTCCCACCATGCGCCGTCGACGACCATCTCCTCGTACATCTGCACAGTCGCCGGCGTCTGGTACCCGCGGTAGCGCCGGTGACCCGACAGGGAGATCGCGGCGTAACGCTCCTCGCGGTACTCCGCTTCCCTCCACAGCGCCAGCACGGTCGCCCGCCAGACAGCCACACCCTCCAGTGGGTGCTCGGCAAACAGCCGCCGGAAGAGCTTGTCCTGCCCCGGCGCAGGCACGCCGCGATAGGGCATGGCCGACTTCATGTAGGCCCGCATGCCGGTCGCCTTGGCCGGGTCGGCGACATCGGCCAGCCCGTCCTTGACCGCTGCCACCAGCGAGCGGTCGAGCATCAGCGCCGCGAGCGTCCCGCCGACACGGCGAGGGCGAGGGCCGCGGCGTCCTCCGCCAATGCCGCCGGCAGGTCGGGCAGGCGGCGCTGCTTCACGGTATCCCGGTACCGCAGGCCGGCCCAGCTGCCGAGAGCGGCACCTGCGACACCGGTCAGCGCGGCGGCCGGCCGGTTGTTCGCGTCTCTCCACGCCAGCGCCGCACCACCGGTGGCACCGAGCACGAGCCGCGGTATCAGCGCCTGCGTCGCCATCCGGCTCGGCGCTCCGGGCATCTTGTCCGCAACCAGCTCGCCCAACACGAGCGCACCGGTCGCGAACCGCCCCTTGCCAGACTGCAGCGCGCCGACCGGCCGCGGTCCTCCGCGTCGTCGCTCACCGAACGACACCCCGGCCAGCCCCAGCGTGCTGCGACACCCCGTCGCGACGCCCAACAGCAGTGGCCCGGTCAACCCGGAAAGTCCCATCCCGTTGCCCTCCCTCCCTCGACTGTCGCCGTTCATCCTCCCTCCCGCCGACGATCATGACGATGTGTGGTCCGCTTTGCACGGGTTTGCCCGTTTCTGAGCGCCCGAATCGTCATGATCGCCTGGAAGCAGTTGAGGGCCTGGAAGCGGTTGAGGGCCGCGAAGCGGTTGAGGGCCGCGAAGCGGTTGAGGGCCCAAGGGATCCGGACGAGACCCCGACGGTGCCCAGCCGGCCGAGCACCCCGGCCGCCGCCGTCAGGATCGGCAGCACCCACAGCGCCGCCGGGAGGCTGGACAGTTCGGCCAGGCCACCGATCAGCGCCGGGCCGGCGATGAATCCGACGTACCCGCAGGTGGAAACCGCCGCAATGGACGGACCGGACGGACCGGGCCCGTCCCCCGCGGCGCTGAACAGGACGGGCACCATGCAGGACAGGCCCAGACCCAACAGTCCGAATCCCACGGCCGCAGCGGCCGGGGTGGCGATGAATATCCCAGCCGCGACGCCCACGCAGCCCACTGCCGCCAGGATCCCGAGGATCCGGCTTTCGCCCCAGCGGTCGGTCAGCCGGTCTCCCAGCAGCCGGCCGATCGTCATGGTGATGCTGAACGCGACGAAGCCGACTCCGGCCAGGCCGGCTGAACTGCCGAGATCCTGACGAAGGTAAACCGCACTCCAGTCGGCTGCGGCACCTTCGCAGACCAGCGCGGCAAAGGCGGCCGCACCGAGGATCAGGAGCCGTCCGCTGGGCCTGGCGAACAGCGGGGCGGGCGTTCCGCCGGTCGCCGCATCGGGCAGCAACCACTGGGTCAGCGGCAGGACTACTGCGAGCAGCACGACACCGGTACCGGCCAGCTGTACGGCGACCGGTACGGCGGTAGCGGCACCGACGCTGCCGAGCGCTGCGCCAAGCAGACCCCCGAAGCTGAAGGCGGCGTGCAGCGAGGACAGGGTGGGGCGGCCACGCGCCCGCTGCACCGTCACCCCCTGAGCGTTCATCGATACGTCGAGGGCGCCGAAGCCAAGCCCCCAGAGAAAGAGTGCAACCCAGAGCAGCAGCAGGTTCGAGGCGAGTCCGGTGAGGAACGGGACCAGGCTGAACACAGAAAAGGAGATCCGGGTAGTCCGGGCGCTCCCGTACCTGCTCGACGCGGCTCCGGCCAGCGGCATCGACAGGAGCGAGCCGGCCGCCGGCGCGAGCAAGGCGAAGCCGAGCTGCCCCGGAGTCAGCGCCAGGTCGGCGCTGACGTCGGGAATGCGCGGAACCCAGGATCCGAAGAGCAGCCCGTTGGCTGCGAAAACAACGGTCAGCACCCAGCGCGCCCGCACCACCTCACTCAACCACCTGGTTGATTCGCAGTTCACCGGAACGGTGTTGGATCAGCCGCGAACCCGACACTGCAAAGGAGGAGGCCGTGGGTGAGGAAGACGGGCGGATCGTCGTGTCCGGCCTGACCAAGAGCTTCGGCACGGTTCGAGCGGTGGACGACCTTTCCTTCACCGTCGAACCCGGATCGGTGACCGGTTTCCTCGGCCCGAACGGCGCCGGCAAGACGACGACGCTGCGGATGATCCTCGGCCTCGTCGGACCCGACGGGGGGCAGGCGACGATCGGGGGGAGCCGGTACGTCGGCCTGCGCCAACCGACCAGGCAGGTAGGAGCTGTGCTCGACCCGACCTTCCATCCCGGCCGCAGCGGCCGGAACCACCTGCGCTCCTACTCCGCCGCCGCAGGTATCCCGGACAAGCGGGCCGACGAGGTTCTCGATCAGGTCGGACTGGGTACGGCGGGGCGCCGTAAGGCCGGCGGCTACTCCCTCGGTATGCGCCAGCGGCTGGGGCTGGCCACGGCGCTGCTCGGCAATCCGCGGGTGCTGATCCTCGACGAGCCCGCAAATGGCCTCGACCCCGAGGGAATCACCTGGTTGCGCGGCTTCCTACGGCACCTGGCCCGAGGAGAGGGGCGCACGATCCTGGTGTCCAGCCACCTGCTGGCCGAGGTGCAGCAGACCGTCGACCGGGTAGTCATTCTCGCGGCGGGTCGGCTGGTGCGGGAAGGAACTATCGAGGAGCTGGCCGGCGCGGACCGCGTGCTGGTGCGCAGCCCGCAGGCCCCGGCTCTCATGCAGGCGCTGACCGGACAGGGCCGCGCGGTCGAGACCACCGGCCCGGACGCCCTGACCGTCTCTGGGTCGGACACCGTAGCCGTCGGCCGGGCGGCGTACGCAGCGGGGATCGAGCTGCACGAACTGAGCACCGCCCGCTCGGACCTGGAGGAGATCTACTTCAGGCTCACCGCAGGCGAGGAGCAATTCGCCGCCGGGCGCCAACCCGGAACCGAGCCGGCAGCGGAGAGTGTCGCATGGTCAGGCTGATCCGCTCGGAGTTCCGAAAGCTGTTCTCGACCAAGGTGTGGGTGTGGCTGCTCATCGGAGCCGCTGCGCTCTCCGCCGGGTTCACCTGCCTCACGCTGGGGTTCGCCGGCAACCCGGACTCCGGGCTGCCCCGGCGCGACGACCCGGCCATCGTGCCGATCGTGCTGTCGGCGGCGGGGGCGGCGGTGATCTTCGTCGTCATCCTGTCCATCATCGGCATCACCCAGGAGTTCCGACACCGCACCGCTACACCGACATTCCTCACCACGCCGCACCGCGGCCGGGTGGTCATCGCCAAGCTCGTCACCTACCTCGTCGCCGGTCTGGGATACGCCGTGGTGACGACCCTTGTGGTCCTCGCGATCGCCATCCCATGGATCGGTTCCGCGGGAGGCGAGGTCTCCCTGGCGGGCGAGAACCGGTCAGTGCTGCTCGGCAGTGCGGCTGCCGTGGCCATCTACTCGTTACTTGGTGTCGGGATCGGAGCCCTCGTCCGCAACCAGGTCGGAGCGATCGTCGGTGTACTGGTGTATCTGTTCGTGGCTGAACCCATCATCCGGGGCATCCCGGCGACGGCGCCGTTCTACCGTTGGCTCCCGGGTGGGGCGCAGGAGGCCCTGGCCGCGACCGCCCAGGATGGTCCTGATCTGCTGGAGCGGTGGCAGGGCGGGCTGTTGCTGATCGGCTACGGTCTGGTCGCGGCCGGCTTGGCCATGGCGCTCACGTTGCGGCGGGACGTGCACTGAGCGAACCGGGACAGGGGTGATGTATGACCGAGACCACTGACCAGCGGCGTACGGCGGGCAGCACCACTGACAACCGGATGATGACCCCGGAGCGGTTCGCCGGCTTGGTCGAGGCCGGCGACAACCAGGCGGTCGTGGAGGCTTTGGATACCCACCCGCAGCTGCTGAACAGCGCCGTCGAGCGCGATCACCTGGCTGGGTGGACACCGCTGCACCTCGCGCTGCGCAGAGGTCACGCGGCCATCGTCGGAACCCTGATCGCCGCCGGAGCGGACCTGTCCGCACGTACCGAGCACGGCCGTACGCCGCTGCACATCTGCCTGCAGTTCAACCGACTGCTGCGGGGCGTTCTGCTGGCTGCGGGCGCCGAGGTGGACAACGCCGTCGCCGCGTACTTCGACGAGGCGGACCTGCTGCGCGATCACCTGGACCGGGATCCGTCGGCGTTGGACGACGAGACGACCGGGATGACCCCGCTGTGCTGGGCGGCGTACGGTGCGGCGGATTCGGTGACGCGGCTGCTCATCGAGCGTGGCGCGAAACTGGACGGCGCACTGTCGGCCGCCGCCGAGGTCAACGGAGTCGCCGTGGCCACGTTGTTGCTGGAGGCGGGCGCGGATCCCTCCTGGAGCGATCCGGACACCGGCGAGACGCCGCTGCACGTCGCCGCCCGTCACAACTCCCGACCGGACAACACCGACGTCGCGCGGGTGCTGCTGGCGGCCGGCGCCGATGTCGACATGGTCTCCAGCGACGGTGTGACGGCCGTCGACATCGCCCGGATCGGCGCCGCCCGGCAGACCGGCGAGGACTCCGAGGGCAAGACGGCGTACGACGACATGGTGGCGCTGCTCCTGGAGTACGGCGCCCGCGACTGACGGCGCCCAGCGCCAGATGGCCGCCGCCCGCACCGACCGCGTAATCTCAAAGGCCACATCTCACCAAGAAGGCGACAGCGCACGTGGCGACGCAGAGCAATCCCTTGGCCGACTTCGGACCCAACGAGTGGCTGGTCGAGGAGATGTACCAGCAGTACCTCACCGATCCCACCAGCGTCGACGCCGCGTGGCATGAGTTCTTCGACGACTACCGGACGACCCAGGGACGATCCAGCGACGGGGCGGCACAGCACCGCGAGCCGACACCGTCGCCCAACGGAAACCCCGCTGCCGCCAAGCAGTCCAGCGTGACCTCGCCGACCGTAACGCCCACCGCCCCCGCACCTGACCGGCCGGCGCCGGCCAAGCAGGCGCCCGGTCCACCGGCACCGCCCGCCGAGGCGCCAGCCGCGAGGAAGCCCGTGACCGACTCCGGTGCGCCGCGGTCTGCCGGCGCCCCGGCCAAGACCGCGCCGACCAAGACCGCGCCGACCAAGCAAGCACCGACCAAGACCGCGCCGACCAAGCCGGCGTCGGCGGGTGCCGAGAGCGTGCAGCTGCGTGGCGCCGCCGCCCGCGTCGTGTCCAACATGGACGCGTCCCTGACGGTGCCCACCGCCACGAGCGTGCGCGCGTTCCCAGCCAAGCTGCTGGCCGACAACCGGATCGTCATCAACAACCACCTGCGCCGTTCCCGCGGCGGCAAGGTCTCCTTCACCCACCTGATCGGCTACGCGCTGGTCAAGGCGCTCGAGACGTTCCCGGAGATGAACCGCAGCTTCGCCGTCGTCGACGGCAAGCCGACCCTGATCACGCCCGAGGACGTCAACCTCGGGTTGGCGATCGACCTGCACAAGGACGACGGCTCCCGCCAGCTCGTGGTGGCCAGCATCAAGGGCTGCCAGCGCATGGACTTCAGCCAGTTCTGGTCGGCGTACGAAGATGTCATTCGACGAGCCCGGCAGAACAAACTCGGCGCGGACGACTTCGCCGGCACCACGATCAGCCTGACCAATCCCGGGACGATCGGCACGAACCACTCGGTCCCCCGGCTGATGCAGGGCCAGGGCACGATCGTCGGCGTCGGTGCGATGGAATATCCCGCGGAGTTCCTCGGGATGAGCGAGGAGAATCTCGCCAATCTGGCGGTCTCGAAGACGATCACGCTCACGTCGACGTACGACCATCGGATCATCCAGGGCGCGGTCTCCGGTGACTTCCTCCGGACGCTGCACCAGTTGCTGCTCGGCGAGGACGACTTCTACGACCGGGTCTTCCGCTCGCTGCGGATCCCGTACGAGCCGGTGCGGTGGGTCTCCGACGTCACGATCAGCCACGAGGGGCAGATCGACAAGGAAGCCCGCGTCATCGAGCTGGTCAATGCGTATCGCACGAACGGCCACCTGATGGCCGACACCGACCCGCTAGACTCGCGGGTGCGGACTCATCCAGACCTCGACATCATCCGGCACGGCTTGACGCTGTGGGATCTCGACCGGACGTTCCCGGTCGGCGGGTTCGCTGGCGAGCGGGTGATGAAGCTGCGCGACATCCTCGGCGTGCTGCGCAACTCCTACTGCCGCACCGTCGGCGTGGAGTACATGCACATCACCGACCCGCAGGAGCGGCGCTGGCTGCAGGAGCGGATCGAGACCAAGCAGGACCAGGCCGACAGCACCGAGCAAAAGCACATCCTGGGCCGGCTCAACGCCGCCGAGGCGTTCGAGAACTTCCTGCAGACTAAGTACGTCGGACAGAAGCGGTTCTCCCTCGAAGGCGCCGAATCGACGATCCCGATGCTGGACGCCGTGCTGCAGACCGCCGCCGAGCACCACCTGGACGAGGTGGCGATCGGGATGCCGCACCGCGGCCGGCTCAACGTGCTCGCCAACATCCTCGGGAAGAGCTACGCCCGGATCTTCGGCGAGTTCGAGGGCAACATCGACCCGGGGACGATGCACGGCTCCGGTGACGTCAAGTACCACCTGGGCGCCAGCGGCACGTTCCGGCACCCCGCCTGCGAGCGGACGGTCAAGGTCAGCCTGACGAGCAATCCCAGCCATCTCGAGGCGGTCAACCCCGTCCTCGAAGGGATCGTGCGGGCCAAGCAGGACCTGATCGACAAGGGCGAGCAGGGCTTCACCGTGATGCCGGTGCTGATGCACGGCGACTCCGCTTTTGCCGGGCAGGGCGTGGTAGCCGAAACCCTGAACCTGTCCCAGTTGCGCGGCTACCGCACCGGCGGGACCGTGCATCTCGTGGTGAACAACCAGGTCGGCTTCACGACGAGCCCCGCCGCCGCCCGGTCCAGCCTGTACTCCACCGACGTTGCCCGGATGATCCAGGCTCCGATCTTCCATGTGAACGGCGACGACCCCGAGGCCTGCGTGCGCGTCGCCCGGCTGGCCGTGGAGTACCGCCAATCCTTCCGCAAGGACGTCGTGGTCGACCTGGTCTGCTACCGACGGCGCGGCCACAACGAGGGCGACGACCCGTCGATGACACAACCGCTGATGTACGACGTGATCGACAAGAAGCGCTCGGTCCGCAAGCTCTACACCGAGGCGCTGATCGGCCGAGGGGACCTCACGATCGCCGACGCCGAGGACGCCCTGCGCGACTACCAAGGCCAGCTCGAGCGGGTATTCGCCGAGACCCGGCACACCACGGGTGCCGCGAAGCCCGAACCGGTGATGGCCGAGACCTCGCAGGACTCCGTGCCCACCGCGATCACCGAGGAGACGATCAAGCGCATCGCGGACGCGCACGTCTCCCTCCCGGACGGGTTCACCGTGCATCCCCGGCTCAAGCGGCTGCTCGACCGGCGGGTGGCGATGGCCAGCTCCGGCGGCATCGACTGGTCCTTCGCCGAGATCCTGGCCTTCGGCTCGGCCCTGCTCGACGGCGTACCGGTCCGGCTGGCGGGGCAGGACAGCAGGCGCGGCACATTCGTCCAGCGCCACGCCGTGCTGATCGACCGCAGGACCGGCGCCGAGTACACGCCCGTCGCCAGCCTCGACGAGCAGCAGGCCCGGTTCTGGGCGTACGACTCGCTGCTCAGCGAGTACGCCGCGATGGGCTTCGAGTACGGCTACTCGGTGGCCAACCCCAAGGCGCTGGTGCTCTGGGAGGCGCAGTTCGGAGACTTCGCCGACGGCGCGCAGATCATCGTCGACGAGTTCATCTCCTCCGGCGAGGCCAAGTGGGGGCAGCGCTCCGGGGTGGTGCTGTTGCTGCCACACGGCAACGAAGGGCAGGGGCCGGACCACTCCAGCGGCCGGCTCGAGCGCTACCTGCAGATGTGCGCCGAGGACAACATGACGATCGCCAACTGCAGTACGCCGGCGAACTACTTCCACCTGCTGCGCCGGCAGGCCCTCGGGGTCACGCACCGCCCGCTGATCGCCTTCACCCCGAAGTCGCTGTTGCGGTTGCGCGCGGCGACATCCGGAGTCGACGAGTTCACGTCGGGAACCTTCCAGCCGGTGCTGGCCGACCCCGGTGTCGGCGGTGCCGCCGTCGACCCGACTGGCATCCGCCGGGTGCTCCTGTGCAGCGGCAAGGTCGCCTACGACCTGCTGGCGCATCGCAGCGACAACGGGATCACCGATGTCGGCGTGGTCCGACTCGAGCAGCTGTATCCCCTGAACGTCGGCGCATTGACCGGCGCGCTGTCGGCGTACCCCGAGGGCATCGAGTACGTGTGGGTGCAGGAGGAGCCGGCCAACATGGGCGCCTGGTCGTTCATGGCGCTGGCGCTGCCGGAGCACCTGCCGGGCCGGCCGACGCTGCGCCGGATCTCCAGGCGGGCCTCGGCAAGCCCGGCCGCGGGATCGACGCGGGTGCATGAGAGCGAGCAGGCCGGCCTGGTCACGGCAGCGTTCGAGCACTGAATCCCGCGCGCGTGTACTTCACCGACCGCGGGATCGAGGAACTCGTCGAGCGTCGCGGCGGCGAGGAGGTCACCGTCGAGTGGCTGGCCGACCGGCTGCGGGACTTCGTCGACCTGAACTGGGCCCCCCGCAAGCCGCCGACCAGTCCGCTCCGGTGGTGTGCTCCCGATCGACGGCCTGCTCAAGCTGATTTCGAGGTCGCGATCGACCGGCTGGCCAGCTGGCTGGCTCGGGACGACGACCCGACGTGAGAGGCCCGATCCTGTCTCGGGTCGGCGTCGAACGCCGGAGCGGGTACGACGACGGCGCGTGGTACTGGCAGCTGCCGGCGATCGCGCAGCTGCGAGAGGAAGGTCTCGACCTTGCGCCGGTCACGGTCCTGGTCGGGGCGAACGGCAGCGGCAAGTCCACTCTGGTGGAGGCGATAGCAGCGTCCTGGAAGCGCGGGCTGGCCTCCGCCGTACACCACTGGGGTCCGGACCCGAGCCGCGAGGACACCGACCTGTTTCGACATCTGTCCTTGGCGGACACCTGGCCCCGCGCGGACGGCGGCTGTTTTCTGCGGGCGGAGTCGATGCACGGGCACTTCGCGGAGCTGGACAACGCGGCACAGGAACTGCGGGCCTTTGAGAATCGCGAGCTGAACGCCCGGTCGCACGGCGAGAGCTTCCTGGCTCTTGTCGATTCGCGGCTCACCGAGCGCGGGTTGTGGGTCCTGGACGAACCCGAGTCGGCGCTGTCCTTCCGGTCCTGCCTGCGGCTGCTGTCCCTGCTCGACGCCCTTCGCGGGCAGGGCTCGCAGGTCCTGCTCGCGACGCACTCCCCTGTGCTGGCCGCGCTGCCCGGCGCCCTGCTCCTGGAGCTGGACGAAGCCGGCATGACCAGCCGGGAGTGGGCCGATCTGGAACTCGTGCGCGACTGGCAAGACTTCCTCGCCGCACCGGAGCGCTGGCTGCGGCACCTGTTCTGATCCTGGAGGGGACCACGATGGCGAAAACGCTCCAGCTGACCGTCGACTGCGCCGACCCGGGGCGGCTGACCCGGTTCTGGGCCACCGCCCTGGATTACCAGATCCAGCCGCCACCCGGGGGGTTCGAGTCCTGGAACGCGTATTGGCGCAGCGTCGGCGTACCGGAGGAGGAACTGGACGACGAGCGCGACGCCAGCGACTCGCTGATCGACCCGACCGGCGCCGGACCCCGGATCTGGTTCCAGGTCGTGCCGGAGGGCAAGCGGGGGAAGAACCGGCTGCACCTGGACATCACCGTCAGCGGCGGACGTTCGGTCCCGATCGAAACCCGCCGGCAGCGGATCGAGGCCGAAGCCGAGCGGTTGGTCGGGGAGGGCGCCACCCGCATGTACGTCGGCGAGCTGGAGGGCTTGGACCACTACGGCGTGACACTGCAGGATCCCGAGGGCAACGAGTTCTGCCTCAACTGATATGGAGTGTGTTCTTGTCAAGGGGCAGGGTGAGGCGCCCGCTCGGATTGCTCCGGGCGGGCGCCTCTGCTTCGTCGGTGCGCCGTGGTGGTGAGCGTGTCGTTGGCGACGCGCG
>Ga0136616_10000044_pt1 | contig 48056 bp, 41 predicted proteins | sample AntDrymUQ2992106_2_FD_106648 | JGI IMG/M metagenome (GOLD analysis project Ga0136616, IMG submission 106648) | Polar desert sand microbial communities from Dry Valleys, Antarctica - metaG UQ299 (21.06) | ecosystem: Environmental > Terrestrial > Soil > Desert | place: Antarctica: Dry Valley... | reverse complement strand
GGTCGGGCTCGCGCTGGCCACCAAGGCCACCAGCTACGCCCTGCTGCCGGGCGTGGCGCTGGTCATCGGAGTGCTCCTCTGGCGCCTACGCCACCGGCGGCGGCTGATGGCCATGGTCGTGGCGGTAGCGGCGCTGGCGCTGGCCGGCACCGCGGGGGCGTGGTTCGTCGTGGCGGGCGGGTCGGACCGGCCCGCCGCCGCGCAGCTGAGCGCCGCCGCGGGCGTGCCCGACACCTTCAACGGCTTCGAGTTTGGCAGCTACGTGTGGCAGTACTACCTGCCCCGTCTCCCGTTCCAGACCCTGTACCCGGGGATCGCGGCCACCCGTCCGCGGGGCTATGACGTGTGGTTCAAGGAGAGCATCGGCGCGTTCGGCTGGCTCGAGGTGACCTGGAACCCGTGGGTCTACCGCGTGTTGGCGCTACTCGCCGCCGGCGTCGCCGTGCTGTTCCTGACCACCCTGTGGCGCCGCCGCCGGACGCTCGATCGCCTCGTGTTCTCCTACCTCGCGCTGACCGGCTTCGCGGTGATGGCCGGGCTTCACTGGAACGAGTACAAGCTCGCGGAGGAGGGCGGTGTCCTGATCAACCAGGGCCGCTACCTGTTCCCGATGATCGGGCTGGCCGGCCTGGTGTGCGCGGGCGCCTTGGCCGCCGTTCCCCAGCAACGGCGCGCCAGCGCACTGGGCGCCTTCCTGGCCGGCCTGGTGGTGCTGCAGCTGTTCTCCCTCGGGCACGTGGCCGGCCGCTTCTATGCGTAGCGCAGTCATGTCCTTCGCGGCGGTCCTGGCCGTCGGCCTGGTCGGGCTGCTCGTGGTGGGCTCGCTGGACCGCCGGTCGCTCGCCTTCACGCTCGGGGTGGTACCCACCACGCCCGTTGCCGAGCTGCGGGGCGACCGAGAGCTGTGTCAGCGCCCGGTCGACGCCCCGGCGTCCTTCACGGAGGTGCGGCTCAACACGGCCGGACCGGTGGGCGCCGCACCCGAGCTGCGGGTGGAGGTGCGCGACGCCGCGACCGGCCGGCGGCTGGCCCGCGGGGTAACCGACACGGGCGGCGGGCTGGTGGAGGGGGTGCTCACGCCCCAGGAGGTGCGAGCGAAAATACCGACGGTCGCAGGGGAGCGGCAGATCGAGGTCTGCGCCACCACAGCGTATGGCGGGCGGGCGGCGGTCTACGGGAACACCGCGCTCGCGGTCCGGGGGAGCCGTGCCTACCTGGACGGCAGGCCGCTGGCCTTCGACGTCGGGCTCAGCTTCGGCCGCGAGGATCGGCGCAGCCTGCTGTCACTGGCGCCGGAAGTTGTGGACCGTGCGGCGCTCTTCCACGGCTCCCTGTCGGCCCCGTGGCTCCTGTGGTTGGTGGCGGTGCTACTGGTCACGGCCCTCCCGGCCCTCCTCCTGGTGGCCGTGCGCGCCGCCGTCGGCGACGAGGCCCGAAGCGGCCGGCTCTGCCGGGTGCGCAGGGAAGGCGAAGCTCAGCCGAGCGCGTCGGCGCGCGAGTAGCCGCGGGCGCCCGTCTCGAGTGAGCGCTGGAGATCCTCCAGCACGCGCACAACGCGCAGCCCGCTCTCCCCGTCCGACCGCGGGGCCGCGCCGTCGGTGATGCGTTCCACGAAGTGCCGGCACTCGATCCGCAGCGGCTCGTCGTTGGCGATCGCCGGGCTCCAGACGTCGCCGGAGCGCGCGATGTACTCGCCGTAGCTCTCGAAGCGCTGGTCGAAGCCCTTGTCGTAGACGGTGAGCTTCTGGTCGAGCGCCATGTCGTCGAAGGTGGCCATCCGGCGCGAGCCGACGACGGTGAAGCGGCGCTCCTTGTGGGGATCGAGCCAGGAGAGGTGCAGGTGGGCCGCCAGGCCCGACGGGAAGCGCAGATAGCAGAACACGACGTCCTCCACCCCCTCGCGCATGTAGGACTCGCCATGGGCGTGGCACTCCACCGGCTCCTCCCCGGCCAGCCTGAGGACCACGGCCACGTCGTGCGCTCCGAGTGACCACAGCGCGTTCTCGTCGGCGCGCAGCTTGCCGAGGTTCAGGCGGTTGCCATAGATGTAGTGCACGTCGCCGAGCTCGCCGGCGTCCACGAGCTCCTTGAGCCGCACCAGACCCGGGTGGTACTCGAGCAGGTGGCCCACCATCAGCGTCCTGCCGCTCTTCTGCGCGGCGGCCACCACGTCCTCGGCGTCGGCCACGGACTGCGACAGCGGCTTCTCCACGAACACGTGCTTGCCGGCCTCCAGGCTGCGGCGGGCGAGGTCGGCGTGAGTGGGCACGGGCGTGGCGATGGCGACGGCCTGCAGACCGGGATCGGCCAGGACCTCGTCCAGCGCCGTGGTCACCCGCGTCTTCGGGAACGAGGGCCGCGCACGTTCGAGTTGCTCCCGTGAGCCGTCGCAGATCCAGGCCAGTTCGGCCTGCGGGAGGGCGTCGAAGTTGCGCGCCAGGTTGGGCCCCCAGTAGCCGAGGCCCACGACCGCGACCTTGACCGGGGTAACCGGGGTCACCTGGGAGCTCACGCCGGTGCCCTGGCCCCGGCCGCCGCCACCACCACCGACTCCACCTGCTCATCGGCGAGCTCGGGGCCCATGGGAAGAGCCAGGAGCGTGCGCGCCGCCGCGTCGGTCACGGGCAGCTCGCCGCCGGCGAATGCGGACATCGCCGGCTGGCGGTGAACCGGTGTGCGGTAGTAGCCGCGCGCCTGGACGCCCGCCCCGGACAGAGCTTCCTGCAGCCGGTCGGGCTCCGCGGAGCGCACGACGTAGAGGTGGTAGACGTGCTCGGCGCCCGTTGTGGTCACCGGGAGTTGAGCGAACTCAGCCATCCCCGCCTCCGCGTAGGCCAAGGCGGCGGCACGGCGGCGACGGTTCCAGCCGTCGAGCTCGGGCAGGAGCAGCCGCAGCACGGCCGCCTGCAGGGAGTCGAGCCGCGAGTTGTAGCCCACCTCGGTGTGGGTCTTCTTGTCGCTCGAGCCGTGGAAGCGGAGGCTCCGCGCGCGCTCGGCCACCTCGTCCGAGGAGGTGGTGATCGCTCCGCCGTCACCGAGGCAGGGGAGGTTCTTGGACGGGAAGAAGCTGAACGTGGCGGCGTCGCCTAGCGCGCCGGCGCGGGCACCGTGCAGTCTGGCCCCGGCGGCCTGGGCCGCGTCCTCCACGACCGGGAGGCCCAACTCCCGCAGGTCCGCCACCGGCGCGACGTTCCCGAACAGGTGAACGGCCACGATCGCCCGCGTGCGGTCCGTCAGGTGCGGGCACACGCTGTCCGGAGTGACGCAGAGCGTGTCGGGATCGACATCGCAGAACACGGGCCGCGCTCCGGCGTTCACGATCGACTCGGCGCTGGCATAGAAGGTCAGCGAGGGGCAGACGACCTCGTCCCCGGCTTGGACCCCCACCGCGCGCAGGGCGATGGTCAGGGCGTCGGTGCCGTTGCCCACCCCCACCGCGTGGTCCGTGCCCAGGTAGGCCGCGAACTCTCGCTCGAAGGCGCTGACCTCGGGGCCGAGGATGTAACGGCCGTCGCGCGCGACCTCGGCGAGGCGCGCGGCGATGCGGTCCATGTGGGGCTCCAGAGAGGTGGCGAAGAGGGGGACGCTCACGCTGAAGACGCTAGCGGGACGACCGGCGGGCGCGCACGTCCAGCACGGCCCGCTTGAGCAGGTTGAACACGCGGCTCTGGTTCTGGATGAACGGCGGGATGCGAGGCGCTTCGGGCACCGCCGCCGCCCCCACCGCGTTGGCGCTCGGCACCGCCCGTAGCTCGACCGGCTCCCCCGCGGTGGCCACCATCGTGACCCGATCACGTGGCACGCCGGGAACCACCGGCACCTCGCACTGCAGCACCGACGTAAACCCCGCGTGCTGCAGGCCGTTGAGCAGTGAGGCACGCGTGGGCCAGAAGGACTCTGAGTTGTCGAGCGACGCCCATCGCGACGCCTCCCGTTCCGAGCCGGACGCGCGGCGGCTGTGCTCGACGAAGGTCAGGCCGCGGTAGCTTTGTCCGTCGTGCTCGTAGGTGCGGCGACCCGCGAGGCACACGTGCGTGTCCACCACCGCGAGTCCGTGGCAGACCGACCGCAGCCGCGCGAGAAAGCCGAACACGTCGGTGGCGTCCAGGTGGTAGAGCAGGCCGAGGCAGAGGACCACGTCGAAGCTGCCGTGGACCTCCGGGTCCAGGCGGCGCACATCGTCCTGGATCAGCTCCAGGCGCTCCAGGCCGAGCACCTCCTTGGCCAGCCGCGCCTTGGCCAGGTTGGCCTCGCGTCCCTCGATTCCCACGACCTCAGCCCCGTGGAGGGCGAACTCGATCGCGTACTGGCCCTCGAGACATCCCAGGTCCAGCACCCGCAGTTGCTCGACCGGCTTGGCAGCGAGGTCCGACGCGAGCTGCAGGACGCGCCGCAGACGAGGCGCGTCGCCGGGCGCGTGGTCGCGCGTCCACACGCCTTCGGCGAGCTGGACGTCGTGCGCCGTCCACGCTCCGTAGCGCTCCACCAGCGCGCGCTTCCTGGCGTCCACGGCATGCCTGCCAGGGGCCGGGGGGCGTGAGCCCCCCGATGTCATTCGCGACGGCATCGGCGCAGTCTAGGCACGGGCCGGAGCTGAGCCTTGGGTGGCGGGGCAACCTCGCGGTCGGATGCGGGTTGTACCGTAGGCGGCTGCCCGTCCGCGACCGTCCGCGCGGTCCGGGCGGCCTTTACGCCCATGTGCGGCATCTGCGGAGCCATAAACCTGCGGGGAGAGCCGATCCCCGACCTCGACGTCCGCCTGGAGGCGATGAGCGAGCTGATCGCGCATCGTGGACCCGACGACGACGGCGTTTGGACCCACGAGCGCGGGCACGTGGGATTCGGGCACCGGCGCCTGTCCGTCATCGACCCGACGCCCGCGGGCCACCAGCCCATGGGCGACCGCGCCGGGCGCTGGATCACCTACAACGGCGAGGTCTACAACTACCCGGAGCTGCGCACCGAGCTGGGCGGCGGCTTCGCCACCGGCTGCGACACGGAGGTGGTACTGCGGGCCCACGACCGCTGGGGCGCGGACTCGCTCGACCATCTCCGGGGTATGTTCGCGTACGCCCTCTGGGACGAGCGCGAGCAGGAGCTGCTCTGCGCCCGCGACCGGTTCGGCATCAAGCCCTTCTACTACGCGCAGGTAGGCGACGTCCTCTACTTCGCCTCCGAGGCCAAGGCACTTCTGCCCTTTTTGCCCTGCATCCGCACCGACCTCGAGGGCCTCCGTGACTACCTGGCCTTTCAGTTCTGCCTGGCCGGCAAGACGCTCTTCGAGGGCGTGCGCGAGCTGCTGCCCGGTCACCGCCTGCGGATCAGGAACGGCGTGGCGCGCCCCGAGCGGTACTGGGAGGTCTACTACGAGCTGGACTTCGACCACACGGCCAAGCACTTCGAGGACCGGATCCAGGCGCTTCTGGCCGAGTCCGTGGGCCTCCACCTGAGAAGCGACGTGCCGGTGTCCGCGTACCTCAGCGGCGGCCTGGACTCCAGCACGGTTGCGTCCCTGGCCAGCGAGTCCTCGTCCGAACGGATGAAGGCGTTCACCGGCCGCTTCCCCGAGGACTCCCGCTACGACGAGAGCGCGTACGCCCGCGAGCTGGCCTCGTCACGCGGCCTGGACCTGACCGAGATCGACATAGACGTCCACGACTTCCTCGGGTCGATCGAGAACGTGGTCTACCACCTGGACTACCCCACGGCCGGGCCGGGGTCGTTCCCCCAGTACATGGTCTCGCAGGCCGCCGCACGGGAGAGCAAGGTGATCCTCGGCGGCCAGGGCGGCGACGAGATCTTCGGCGGCTACACCCGGTACCTGATCGCCTACTTCGAGCAGTGCATCAAGGCGGCCATCGACGGGACCACGGGCAGCGGCAGGTTCGTGGTCACCTACGAGTCGATCATCCCGAACCTCGTGGCGCTCCAGAGCTACAAGCCGCTGCTCACGGAGTTCTGGCGCGACGGACTGTTCGAAGACCTGGACGCGCGCTACTTCCGCCTGATCAACCGGGCGCCGCAGCTGTCCGGGGAGGTGAACGTGGACGCGCTCGGGGACTACTCGCCGTTCTCCACCTTCCAGGGGATCTTCAACGGCGACAACGTGGGTCACGAGTCGTACTTCGACAAAATGACGCACTTCGACTTCAAGACCCTCCTGCCCGCGCTGCTGCAGGTGGAGGACCGCGTGAGCATGGCTCACGGCCTCGAGTCGCGTGTGCCACTGCTCGATCACGAGCTGGTGGAGCTGGCGGCCACGATCCCGGCGGACATCAAGTTCCGGGACGGCAACATGAAGCACGTCTACAAGCGGGCCACGCGCTCGCTCGTGCCTGACGCCATCGCCGAGCGCAAGGACAAGATGGGCTTCCCCGTGCCGCTGCAGGAGTGGATGCGGGGCCCCGCGCGGGACTTCGTCGGCGACGTGTTCTCCAGTGGGGAGGCGCTGGGTAGGGACCTGTTCGACAACCGCCGCGTCCTGGACGGCCTGGAGCGCGAGAACCGCTTCGGCCGGCAGACGTGGGGCCTGCTCTGCTTGGAGCTGTGGCAGCGGGCGTTCCACGACCGCGAGCAGGAGTTCAAGGATCTGGTGACGACGAAAGGACGCAACGGTGAAGGTCCTGATCACGGGCGGGGGCGGGTTCATCGGCTCGCACCTAGCCGATCGGCTGTTGGCTGAGGACCACGAGGTCCTCGTCATCGACAACTACTCGACGGGTCGCCGCGACAACCTGTCCGAGCAGAGCGGGCTCACGATCGTGGAGGACACGATCGACGACGCGGCGGCGGTGGATGCGGCCTTCGACGGCTTCGAGCCCGAGTTCGTGGTGCACGCCGCGGCGTCGTACAAGGACCCGGACGCCTGGGAGCAGGATGTCCTGACCAACGCGCTCGGCACCGCGAACGTGGTGCGCTCCGCCCAGCGGACGGGCGTTGGGCGGCTGCTCTATTTCCAGACCGCGCTGTGCTACGGAACCACCCCGACCGAGCAGCCGGTGACCCTGGACCATCCGATCCGGCCGGACTCGAGCTACGCGATCAGCAAGACCGCGGGCGAGCAGTACATCGAGATGTCGGGGATCGACTTCCTGTCGTTCCGGCTCGCCAACGCGTACGGGCCGAGGAACATCTCGGGCCCCCTGCCCACGTTCTACCATCGCCTGACCGAGGACAAGCCGGTGTTCGTGATGGACACCCGGCGCGACTTCATCTACGTGGACGACCTGATCGACGTGGTCCGGCAGGCCGTGGTAGACGGCACGGGCCACGGGCACTACCACGTGTCCTCGGGCTCGGACTTCGCAATCAAGGAGCTGCTGGACGCGACGCTGGCCGCCCTGCCCGAGGTCGATCTGGACGAGCAGCCCGAGGTGCGCCCCAAGGGCGAGGACGACGCCTACACGATCCTGCTCGACCCGTCGCGGATCCAGCAGGACTTCGGGTGGTCGCCCAAGACCCCCCTCGGGGAAGGCGTGCGCCGAGCGATCGACTACTACCGCGAGCGCGGCATAACGCAGACCTACACGCACCTCAAGGTGGGCGAGTGAGCCGAGCCGCGGCCTTTCACGGGCGCCGCGTGCTCGTCGTCGGCGGCGCAGGATTCGTGGGCTCGAACCTCGTTCGGGCTCTGCTGGGCGACGAGCCCGAGGAGATCCTGGTGGTGGACAACCTGCTCTCGGCCGAACGGGAGAACCTGCCCGACCACCAGGCCATCAGGCTGATCGAGGCGTCCATCAACGACGACGACGTGCTCGCCGGGCTGCCCCGGGACCTGGACTACGTGTTCCACCTCTCCACCTACCACGGCAACCAGAGCTCGATGGCCGATCCCCTCGCCGACCACGAGCACAACACGCTCACGACGCTCAAGCTCTGCGAGGCACTGAAGGGCCACGACGCGGTCGAGCGGCTGGTCTACGCGTCGGCCGGGTGCACGGTGGCGGAGAAGACGTTCGACGGCGCGGAGGCCACCCAGGAGGACGCGCCCGTCTCCCTGTACCTGGACAGCCCGTACCAGATCTCCAAGATCATCGGGGAGTACTACCTCAACTACTACAACGCGCGGCACGGGCTTCCCGGCGTCAAGGCGCGCTTCCAGAACGTCTACGGGCCGGGCGAGGTGCTGGGCGCCGGGCGCTGGCGGGGAACGGTCAACACGGTCTGGCGCAACGTGACCCCGACCTTCATCTACAAGGCGCTGCGCCACGAGGCGCTCCCGGTGGAGAACGGTGGCGTGGCCACACGCGACCTGATCTACGTGGGCGACATGGCCCAGGGCCTGATCGCCTGCGCCCTGCGCGGCGAGCCGGGCGGCGTCTACAACCTGGCGAGCGGCAGGGAGACCTCGATCCGCGAGCTGGCCGAGCTGATCAACGAGCTGACCGGCAACCCCACGCCGATCGCGCTCACCCCGGCGCGCGCCTGGGACCACTCCGGGCAGCGCTACGGCTCCACCGACAAGTCCCGCGCCGAGCTGGGATTCGAGGCACCCACGCCGCTGCGGGAGGGCCTGGAGCGCACGATCGAGTGGACGCGGGAGAACCTCGTGTGGATCGAGCGCTGCATGGCCCGGCACGCCGACCGCGTGCCCGACCTGCCCGCCCCGCTGGCGTCCGCGTAGCAGGGGGCGACGTGCCCATCTGCCCCGAGTGCCGGACGGCGGAGGTGGGCTTCCACGCGCCCGAATGTCCGGCCTGCGGCTGGCGCGGGGATGGTCGGGATGGGGTCTATGATTTCCTGGCCGACCGCGACCGCGACGGCGGCGTGTTTGCCGCCTACACGGAGCTGTACGAGCGGATCGCCGCCGACGACGTGGAAAATCCCATCCAGGGCGACGAACTGCTCGACCTGGAGGCCGAGCGCCTGCTGGACACGCTGGGGCCGGTCACGGGCCAGGCCGTCTGCGACATCGGCATCGGCCGCGGCCTGGTGTTCGACCGGCTGCGGGCGGGCGGTCCGCGGATGCTCGTCGGAGTGGACTTGGCGTGGCCGTACCTGAGGCGCGCCGGGGCCGACGACCCCGCCATCCGACTGATGCGCGCGAACGCGGAGAACCTGCCGTTCCGGTCCGAGCTCGACGCGATCGTCGCGTCGGACGTGCTCGAGCACGTCCTCAACCCGGCCGACTTCCTGGACACCGCGGTGCAGGCCCTGGCGCCCGGCGGCCGGCTGCTGGTCAAGGTCCCCTACCGCGAGAACATCTCGCAGTACCGCCGCTCGGAGGGCTGCCCCTACCCGATGGTGCACCTGCGCACCTTCGACCGCGCGCTGCTCGGACAGGCGCTCGAGGACGCCGGCCTGGACGTGGAGCGCTTCACCTACTCGGGCTTCTACGCCGGGCGCTGGCAGCCGCCGCTCCGGCGCGTCCCGCAGATCCACCACCGGCTGACGCGCCTGCTCGATCGACGCTACGGCGCGGCCCCCGCCACGAACCGGATCGATCCGCGCCTGGGCCGGCTGCTGATGCGGCCCGTGGTAATCACGGCGCTGGCGCGCAGGCCGGGCTGACGGCGGGTCGGTGGCCTAGCCTCACGACCGATGGCCCGCCCGGCTGATTCCGCCTCCGCCGCACCACCGGTGACCACCACCGAGATCCTGCCCGCCAGGGGCTGGCGCCTGCCCGCGCTGTCCGAGCTCTGGCGCCATGCCGACCTGGTCTACTTCCTCGCCAAGCGAGACGTGACGGTGCGCTACAAGCAGACCGCCGTCGGCGCGCTCTGGGCGGTGCTCCAGCCGCTCCTGCTGGCGGGCATCTTCAGCGCCTTCCTCGGGCAGCTCACGGACGTCCCCTCGGGGAAGACTCCATACGCGCTGTTCGCACTGGCCGGGATGACCATGTGGCTGTTCCTGGCCGGCGCCATCGGCCGCTGCTCGGAGAGCACGCTCGCGAGCTCCGAGCTGATCTCCAAGGTCTACTTCCCGCGCATCGTGGTGCCGCTCGCCGCGGCCGCCGCCCCTACGGTGGATTTCGCGGCCTCGTTCGTGGTCCTGGTGATCGTCCTGGTGGTCTCCGGGCACGCACCGGGACCCGAGGTCCTGCTCGCCCCCGCCGTGTTCGTCCTCGCGCTGGTCATCGCGCTGGGGATCGGTCTGTGGCTCTCGGCGCTCGTGGTGCGCTACCGCGACGTGAGCCTTGGGGTGCCCTTCATGATCATGGTGCTGCTGTTCGTCACGCCGATCCTGTACCCGCTGAGCCTCGTGCCCGACGGCTACCGCGAGGTTTATGCGCTCAACCCGCTCGTCGGCGTGCTGGAGACCTTCCGCTGGACCGTCCTGCCCGACGCGAGCGCGCCGGGGACGGTGCTCCTGATCTCCGCTGCCACCGCCGTGGTGCTGTTCATCACCGGCCTGCTCTACTTCGCCCGCGCCGAGCAGCGCTTCGCGGACGTGATCTGAGCATGGCCGCCGACACCGCCATCACGGCTCACGGCATCGGCAAGCGCTACCGGCTCGGGGCGCTCCCGGGAGGCCTGCTGAGCGAGAGCATCGGCCGCCTGCTCCGGCCCGGGCGCAAAGCTGGCGACGAGCCGCGCGGCGGCGAGTTCTGGGCGCTGCGGGACGTGAGCTTCGAGATCCCGGCCGGCCAGGTGGTGGGCCTGGTGGGGCGTAACGGCGCCGGCAAGAGCACGCTGCTCAAGATCATCTCGCGGATCACCCCGCCGACGGAAGGCCGGGCGGCGGTGCGCGGCCGCGTGGGAACGCTCCTAGAGGTCGGTACCGGCTTCCATCCGGAGCTGACCGGCCGCGAGAACGTCTTCCTGAACGGGGCGGTCCTGGGGATGAAGAAACGGGAGATCGCCCGCAAGTACGACGAGATCGTGGAGTTCGCGGGGGTGCAGCGCTTTCTCGAGACGCCGGTCAAGCGTTACTCCAGCGGGATGTACGTGCGCCTGGCCTTCGCCGTGGCCGCACATCTCGAGCCCGAGGTGCTGCTGGTGGACGAGGTACTCGCCGTGGGCGACGCCGAGTTCCAGCGCCGCTGCCTCGGCAAGATGAGAGACGTGGCCAGCCAAGGCCGGACGGTGCTGTTCGTGAGCCACAACCTCGGCGCGATCAGCCGGCTCTGCGAGCGCGCGCTGCTGTTCGAGCGAGGAGGGCTCGCCGCCGACGGGGTCCCCTCCCACGTCATCGCCGGGTACATGTCGTCGGCCGGGGCCGGGGGTGCCACCGGCGACGCCACCGTCCCCGATGACGCGCCGCGCCTGGGCACGGCCGAGGGGCGCTTGCGCCGGGTGGCCATGGCATCTCCGGACGGGGAAGCGCTCGCGTCGCTGCATCTGGACGAGCGATTCACGATCACCGCCGAGTTCGAGGTCCACCGGGACATCCCCGACGCTGTCTTCGAGGTCGGCCTATCCACCTTTGCGGGCGACCGCATCCTGACCTCCAACAGCGTGGACCGCGAGCATCCACCGGTGCGGGTGGGGGCCGGCCGTCGCGAGGTGACTGTCGAGCTGGACGCCCCGATGCTGCCCGGAGAGTTCGCCGTCGACGTCGGCCTTCACCGGAGCGACGGGACCACGGTGGACTACGTACAGGGCGCGATGAGGTTCACCGCTCTCAACGCCGCGCGCGAAGGAGCCGACCACTACCCGTGGAACGCGGTGAGGGGATACGTGCGTCCGCGGGGCAGCTGGAGCGATGTGCGCCCGGCGGACACCACCCCGCGGGTCGGAGACCGGGCCGGCGGCTAAGGTCCGGGCCTTGAGCCAGACCAGTCCATCCAGCGCTCCATCCACCTCGGGCCAGCAGTCGATCGACGCCAAGAACGCCGCGTTCTGGGACGAGCTGTGTGGGTCCGCGCTCGCGCGTCAGCTCGGCGTGCAGGACGCGTCGGCCGAGAGCCTGAAGCGCTTCGACACGGCCTACATGGGCAGCTACCCCTATCTCGGCGCGTACATCCCGGAGCGCCTCGATGGCGCCGACCTGCTGGAGATCGGGCTGGGCTACGGCACGCTGAGCGCCGAGCTGATCCGTCGCGGCGCGCACTACCACGGCGTGGACATCGCCGACGGCCCCGTGGCGATGGCCCGCCACCGCCTGCGCCTGGCCGGACAGGGTGAGGGCGCCGAGTCTCGGGTGGTCCCGGGCTCTGCCCTGAAGCTGCCCCACTCCGACGCGTCGTTCGACTGGGTCTTCAGCATCGGCTGCCTGCACCACACCGGCAACACCCCGCGCGCCGTGACCGAGGTCCACCGCGTGCTGCGGCCCGGCGGCACCGCCGTGGTGATGCTCTACAACGCCCACTCCCTGCGCCAGATCCTGAAGGTGCACATCCCGGCGCTGCTGCGCAGAGGCCGCTCGGCCGACCAGCAGGCCGCGATGTACGACACCAATGCGGCGGGCCAGGCGGCCCCCCACGCCGACTACTCCACACGCGGCGGGGCGCGCGGGATGTTCGGCGCGTTCTCGAGCGTGGACATCGACTCGCGCAACTTCGACAACACCCGCTTCGTGCCCCGCGAGCGACTGCTCGGGAACCTGGACCGCATCCTGGGGCTCGACCTGTACATCACGGCCCGGAAGTAGGCCCGGCGGGTGGCCGGCGGCAACAGCTCCGTGGTGGACGGCGCGCTGCTGGTTTACCACCGCCCGATCGCTCCGTGGTTGAAGGACGCCTCGACGGTGATGGAGCACGTGGGCGCGTTCGCCGCCCGCTCCCGCCACCGGATCTGGGAGGTCAACACCGACGCCGGCTTCCCTGAGGGCCTGGACGGCCTGGACTTCCGCGCGGTCATCGTGCACTACTGCGTGTTCGGGATGGGGCCGTACCGCCTGGACGATCGCTGGCTCGAGTGGCTCGACCGGTCGCGCGCCTACAAGATCGCCTTCTTCCAGGACGAGTGCACGCGCTGCCAGCGGCGCTTTCGCTTCCTCGACGAGCACCGCTTCGACTGCGTGTTCACGTGCCTGGAGCCGTCGGAGTTCGGCAAGGCCTACGGCCGCTACACCCGGGTGCCGAAGCTCGTTTCCAACATCCCGGGCTACGTGCCGGCCCACCTGCCCGAGGTGGGCCGGCGGTTTACGGTGCCCGACGAGCGCCGCACAGTGGACTTCGGCTACCGGGGCCGCCCGCTGCCCGCCTATCTCGGCCACGGTGCGATGGAGAAGCACGAGATCGGGGTGCGCTTCGGCGAGCACGCCGCGGGGCGCGGGCTCGCGCTGGATCTGGAGACGGGTGAGGCCGACCGGCTCTACGGGGACGACTGGTACCGCTTCATGGCCAGCTGCCGCTCCGTTCTCGGGGTGGAGTCGGGCGTGTCGTGCTTCGACCTGGAGGACGAGGTGTTCACGGAGTTCACCGAGCGCGAGCGGGCCGGGCTCCCGGTGGGCCTCAGCGACCTGGCCACGCTGCCGCGGTGGGAGGACGTGGTCTACTACCGCACCATCAGCCCGCGGCATTTCGAGGCCGCCGCGCTGGGTGTGTGCCAGGTGCTCTACGAGGGCCGCTACTCGGGGATCCTCGAGCCGATGGTGCACTACGTGCCGCTGAAGAAGGACCTGTCGAACTTCGACGAGGCGCTGGGACTGGCACGCGACCCGGAGGTCCGCCGCGAGCTGACCACCAACGCCCACCGGGACCTGATCGCATCCGGCGAGTGGAGCTACGCGCGCCTGATCGGGCAGGTGGACGCCGTGCTGGAGGAGGCCGGGCTGGACGGGCGTCCCGCCCCCGCCGCCGAGGCCGCAGCGGAGCAGAGGATCAACCAGGGTCTGGCGCGGCGCCGGCGGCGGCGCATGGCCCACTGGGCCCTGTTCTGGGTGCTCACCCGCCGCCGTGTGCAGCGGGCGATCCACTTCGCCCATCCGTTCACCTCTCGGGTCCGGCGCCTGCTCGGGATCCCGGGTCCCGACGGACTGGTCTGACCGTGGCCCGGCCGACGGTGCTGGTGGCCTACTGCGCCCTCCACTGGCCGTGGCGGCGCACGATCCAGGACCATCTCGACTCGTTCGCCCGCTACGGGGAGGCAGAGTACGTGTATGCCAACCTCGCTCTGCCGTGGCTGGCCAACGCTCACGCAGCGATGCGCTTCGACGCGATCCTCTGGCACACCACGTTCTTCGGTTGGGTGCGCTGGACGCCGCCGGACCAGAGGGTGGGCGTGATGAAGCGTGCGCGCCGGCTTGCCGCGCGGGGGGGTCGTCAGCTCGCTCTCCCCCAGGACGAGTTCCTGGGCTCCGACCAGGCGGCGGAGGCCATCACGGAGCTTGGGATCGACCACGTCTTCTCGGTGGCGGCGGAGTCGCAATGGCCCGTGCTCTATGAGCGCGTGGACCGCGACCGGATCTCCTTCTCGCGCGTGCTCACGGGCTACCTGGACGAGGACACCGTCCACCGCATCGACGCCATCCTGGCCGGCCGGCCGCGGCGCGCGGTGGACATCGGCTACCGCACCGGTCCGGCCAAGCCGTTCTTGGGCCGCCACGCGATGCTCAAGACCCGGGTGGCCGACACGGTGCGAGAGCGGGCGGAGAGGCGCGGCCTGCGGGTGGACATCTCCACGCGCCCGGAGGACACCCTGCTGGGCGACGACTGGTACCGCTGGCTCGCCGGTTGCCGGTGGACGGTCGGAGTCGAGGGCGGCGCCAGCGTGCTGGACCGCGACGGCTCCATCCTGCGCTGCACAGAGCGAGTGGAGCGCGAGCGACCGGGGGTGGGCTTCGAGGAGCTCGAGGCCGCGTGCTTTCCCGGAGCCGACGGACGCCTGGACCTGCGCGCCCTCTCCCCTCGCCACCTCGAGGCGTCGGCCACGAAGACGGCCCAGGTTCTGGTCGAGGGCGACTACAACGGGGTGCTCGCGCCGGGCGACCACTACCTGCCCCTGCGCCGCGACTTCTCGAATCTGGACGAGGTGCTGGACCTCGTGGCCTCGGAAGCCGAGCGCGACCGGCTGGCCGAGCGCGCCCACCGCGACGTGGTCGCCTCGGGCGACTGGACCTACCGGCGGCTGGTGACCGACGTGGAGGCGCAGCTGCCCGCCGCCGCCGCCCGCCGGCCTCGCCGGGCCGTTCTGGCCGCCGCCGGGGCGGTGGACCGTGCCTCGCGCCCGATGCTGTCGTCCGCACCGCGTCTGGCCATGTCGGCGCGTCGCCGGCTCTACGGTGTGCTGGGGCTCCGCGGCTACGGGCGGGGGGCAGGCCGAGCGCCGTGAGCCATGAGGACGTGACGGTGGTGATCCCGTGCTTCGACTACGGACGCTATGTGGGGGAGGCCGTGGCGAGCGCGCTGGAGCAGGAGGGCGGCGCACCGCGCCTGGTGGTGGTCGACGACGGCTCAACCGACCCGGACACGGTCGGGGTGCTGGGCCGCCTGCCCCCACCGGTCACGGTCCTGCGTCAGGACAACGCCGGGCCCTCGGCGGCCCGCAACGCCGGCGCGGCCCTGACCGACACCCCGTATCTGTTGATGCTGGACGCGGACGACCGCCTGCGCCCGGGTGCCCTGGACGCGCTCCGCGCCCCGCTGGACGCCGACTCCTCGTTGGGCTTCGCCTACGGCTTCGCCGAGTTCTTCGGCGACTGGACCGGGCGTCTGGACTTCCCCGCCTACGACCCGTACCGGCTGCTGCACCGGTCGATCGTCAGCGCCACCAGCCTTCTGCGCCGGGAGGCCTTCGACGCCGCGGGCGGCTTCGACCCCGGGCTTCCGGGCTACGAGGACTGGGACCTCTATCTCGGGGCGCTGGAGAGCGGGTGGACCGGCGTGCGCGTGCCCGAGGTCGTACTGTCCTACCGCCGCCACAGCGGTTCGCGGGTGGGATCGGACCGCGCGGGATACCGCCGCCGCTACCGGGCAATCAGGAAGAAGCACAGCGCCCTCTACGCCCGCGCGGGGGAGCTTGCAGAGGCGAGTGAGCTCGGGCCCGCGGGCCGGCTGGCCTACCGAGCATTCTGGGGCTGGCGCCCGGTGCCGGCAAGGGTGGAGAACGCCGTGTACGGACGGGTCTTCCGCCGGCGGGCGGCCGGTTAGCCGGGATCCGCGCCGGGCGCTTGCGCGGAAGCAACTTGTACAGGGAACACCGCTGCCCTACCCCGAAGCCGCCCTTCGCCTCCGCGCCTGCTCGATGACCTCAGCGAACGTCGCAGCGATCGCCGGGTAGGAGTAGGCGGCCGGCGCCGGGGGTACGCCCGGAGCGCCGGTCACGAGCCGCTCCAGCGCGGAGGCGATCGCCTCGGCGTCCCCGGCCGGTGCCACCAACCCCGCGCGGGCGTCCCGAACGATCCGGGCGGCCTCACTGTCCTCGCCCAGGACCAGCACCGGCCGCTCAGCACCGAGGTACTCGAACAGCTTGCCGGTGGCCTCCCCGCGACGCTCTCCCGAGGTGATGAGCAGCAGGGCGTTCGCCTCGCGCTGGAGCGACAGCGATCCGGGGCGATCCAGACTGCCCACGTGGCGCACGGCCCCCTCCAGGTCGGCGGCCCCCAGTAGCTGACGCTCCTCGAGGGTCAGCGGGCCGGCGAACACCAGCTCCAAGCGTGCCGCAACCTCGGCCGAGCGGCTCCGCAGCCGGCGCAGGGCATCCAGCACTGGCCGCGGCGAGCGCTGACTCGAGGCCATGCGGCCGGTGTGCACGATCGAAAGCCTGCCGGGGGTCAGGTGCGCGCTCGACCCGGTGCGCGGTGGCACATCCTCGGGGTCGAACCCGTTGGTGATCGTGCGCGCCTCGGCACCCAGACGCGCACGCAGGTCCGCGGCGATGGGCTCAGTGACCGCCGTCATCGCATCGGCGCGGCGCGTCACGGCCCGCTCGAGCGCCGCGTCCAGGCGCGCCTGGACGCCGGTCGGCCACAAGTGCTGGGTCTCGAAGCCCCAGCCGTCGCGCAGGTCGGCCACCCACGCGGCCCCCCAACGTCGCAGGGCCATGCCCACGAGGTGCACCGACTCGGGGCCCGAGGTGGTGATCACGCAGTCGAAGCGCTCGGAATGGGCCAGGCGCAGCGCGCGCGGAAGCACGTAGGGCAGCCAGGTGGCCAGTGCGACATCGGGCACGATCACCCGTGCCAGCCGGCTGGTGCCCGCCTCGTACTCGGCGGCGCCCTGCGTCCAGGCACGCAGGTTCGCGCGCCGCCAGTTCAGCCGGCTCTGCATCAGGTCGCCCGTCCACACCGGTCGCCCGGGCACATCCGCCGACGGCGGGCCCCAAGCGCCCGAAGTCAGGACAGTGACGCGGTAGCCCAGGCGCTCCAGGTACTTCGCCAGCCCGGCCGGCCGCCGTGCGGCGACCATCTCGCTGGGCGGATAGAAGTGCGTGACGATGAGGAGCGAGCCCTTCACGACCGCGTGACCCTACCCCGGCGAGGCCCGTTCCCCGCCGTGCCCGCCGCTATTCTCGGGCATCCCCAGACACGCAACCGCCGCGGGTCGCAGGGGTTCGAACGAGGGAATCCGTGACCGCCCTGATGACACGCAAACTGGCCGTCGTCCCGGCCTACAACGAGGCCGCGTGCGTGGGCGGGGTGGTGCACTCGCTGCACGACCAGGCCCCGGCCTACGACGTGCTCGTGGTGGACGATGGCTCCACCGACGCCACGGCCCGCGCGGCCGAGGCCGCCGGTGCGACGGTCATCCGTCACCCCTTCAACCTCGGGATCGGCGGCACCGTGCAGACCGGCTTCACCTACGCCCTCGAGCACGGCTACGACTACCTCGTCCAGGTGGACGGCGACGCCCAGCACGACCCGGCGGAGATCCACCGCCTCGAGGAGGCGATGCACAGCAAGGACGTGGACATGGTCTGCGGATCGCGCTTCCTCACCGCCGATCACACGTACCCGGCGCCCGTCAGCCGCCGGACGGGAATCCACCTGTTCGCGTTCCTGCTGTCCCGGATCGTGGGCCAGCGCGTGAGCGACCCCACCTCCGGCTTCCGGCTCTACAACCGGCGCGGGATCGCGATCTTCGCCCGCGACTACCCACACGACTATCCAGAGGTGGAGGCGGTGCTGATGGTGCACTGGCACCGGCTGCGAATGTGCGAGGCGCCGGTGAGAATGTATCGGCGCGGAGGCGGCGTGTCTTCGATCACCGGGACGGGCAAGTCCGCCTACTACATGATCAAGGTGCTCCTGGCCATCTTCGTAGGACTGATACGCAAACGCCCGACCGTCGAGCCGGGGGACGAGGCCCCGGTGGCCGCCGTGCACGGGATCTGATGGATTCGCGCATCCAGATCGTGGCCATCGTGGCCGCCGCCGTGCTGATCCTGGTGCTGGTCGACCTGGTCCGCCGACGGCGGCTGCTCGAGCGCTATGCCCTGCTGTGGCTCCTCAGCGCCGCCGTGCTGCTCGGCCTGGCGATCTGGCGCGACCTGCTCGAGGACCTGGCGCGCGCGATCGGAGTGGCCTACCCGCCCAACGCCCTGTTCCTCGTCGCGTTCGGCTTCGTGCTGGTGCTGCTGCTGCACTTCTCGCTCGCCGTCTCGCGGCTGTCGGACCAGACCAAGGTGCTGGCGCAGCGGCTGGCGATGCTCGAGGAGCGCACCCGCCGGCGCGAGGATCCAACACCCGGCACGCCGACGGTCGAGCGCACTTCCGAGGAACGCCCGCTCGAGGGCGCGACGCGGGACTAGTGGATCAGTAGTGCCGGGGGCCCCGGAGGAGTGCGACCTGGCGGTCGTGGGCGGCGGGATCGTCGGGCTGGCGGTTGCCCGCGAGCTGACCAGCCGGCGGCCGGGGATCAGCGCCGTCGTGCTCGAGGGCGCCGACCGCGTAGGCTCCGGCCAGACCGGCCGCAACAGCGGGGTCATCCACGCGGGCATCTATTACGCCCCCGGCTCGCTCAAGGCCCGCATGTGCGTGTCGGGCGCGCGGGCGATGTACGAGCTGTGCGAGCGCCGCGGGATCCGCCATGAGCGCTGCGGCAAGCTGATCGTGGCCCGCGACCAGACCGAGCTGCAGCGTTTGGACGAGCTCGAACGACGCGGGATCGACAACGTCGTGCCCGGCCTGCGCCGGCTGACCGGCCCGGAGATCGCGGAGGTCGAGCCCCACTGCCGTGGCGTGGCCGCACTGCACTCGCCGCAGACCGGCATCGTGGACTTCGGCGCCGTGGCCGGCGCATTGGCCGACGAGTTGCGCGAGCGCGGGGTGCCGGTGGCCACCGGCGCGGCCGTCCGAGACGTTGAGGTGCGGGGCGGCCGCGTGGCCCTCTCCCATCATGACGGCGAGACCCGCGCCCGCTTCGCGGTGTTCGCCGCCGGGGCCCAGTCCGACCGGCTGGCCGTACGCGCCGGGGCCCCCGCCGACCCTCGGATCATCCCCTTCCGGGGCAGCTACCTCAAGCTCGCCCCGTCCAAGCGCGACGTGGTGAGGGGAATGATCTACCCGGTGCCCGACCCCGACCTGCCGTTCCTGGGGGTGCACCTGACCCGCCACATCGACGGCGAGGTGTCCCTCGGGCCCACCGCGCTCCTGGCCCCACGGGGCGCGATCCTGCGCACGGCGGCCTGGCCGGGCACCTGGAAGATGGTCCGGCGCTGGTGGCGAACGGGGCTGGTCGAGATGCGCCACGCCCTTTCGCGCCGGTCGCTGGCCGCCGAGGCGGCCGACTACGTGCCCGAGCTCACGGCCGGCGACTTCCAGCCCTACTTCTCCGGGGTGCGCGCCCAGGCGCTGGGGCGCGACGGCACGCTGGTGGACGACTTCGTGCTGTCGGAGACCGAGCGCGCGCTGCACGTCCGCAACGCGCCGTCGCCCGCGGCCACCTCGTCGCTCGCCCTGGCCGGGCTGATCGCCGATCGGGCCGAGGCGGGACTCGACTAAGGGCCTAACGCCGCAGGAGCCCCCGCACGAGAGCCCGCTCGCCCGCGTCGAGCCAGAGCGCGTAGTAGACGGCCCAGTAGCCGGCGACCCCCGCCACCCCGATCGCCGTCACCGCGGCGATGCCCGACGGCTCGGCGGTCAGGCGCAGCGCAACCAGCGCGGCGCCAAGTACCGCACCCAGCGAGTACGCCGGCAGCCACGCGACCCGGGCCAGCTCCCCGAGGCCGGCGCCGGAGACGGCCAGCGCGGTGCGCAGCAGTAGCGGGAACGCCAGCGCGAACGCGATCGTGGTGCCCAGGGCCGGGCCCTCGAGCCCCAGCTCCGGGGTCAGGATCAGGGACAGGGCCAGGTTCACCGCCGCCGCACCCGACATCACCAGCGCCACCTCCCGCGCACGTCCGGCACCGACAAGAAATCCGGGTGTCACCGCCAGGCCGCCGTAGAGCAGCCAGTAGGAGACGAGGATCGTGAGCGCGGTGGCGCCATCCCCGTAGCGGTCGCCCAGCCAGCCGCGCAGCAGGGGCTCGGCCAGGGCCATCAGCGTCACGCAGACCGGGACGAACAGCGCCAGCGTGTAGCGCGTGCCGCGCAGGACGAGCTGCCGCAGCCGCCGGTCGTCGCCGGCGGCGACGTAGCGCGACGCGGTCGGCACAGTCGGCACCGCCAGCGCTCCGCCGAGCGCCAGGAGCAGATTGTGGGCCCGCAGCGGGCCCTCGTAGAGCCCGACGCTCCGCGGCGAGCGGTACGCGCCGAGTATCACGCGGTCGAGGGCGTAGGTGACCACGTTGGAGAGCTCCACGACGAGCAGCCACCCTGCGGTGGGGCCGATGTCCCCCGCCCCCGCGCGGGCCGCCGCCGGTGTCGCCGGGCGCAGCGGGAGGCCGAGGCGGTGCGCGGAGCCCAGGGCAAGCATGCCGCTGAGCAGCGGCATCGCGCCGCTCGCGGCGACCACGAGGGCCAGGCCAGCGCCGCCGAGGATCAGGGCGAGCATCCCGGCCAGCCAGAGGACCACCCCGGCGATCTCCATGCCCGCCGCGCGGACCAGCCGCCGCTCGGCGCGCAGGGCGTCGAGGTACACGCTGGCCGCGATGCCCGCGGCCGTGACCAGGCCCAGGCCGAGCCCCCCGGCCCGCGCGTCGCGGGCCAGCTCGCCGTCGAGCAGGGCGGCGGATATCCCCACGGCCGCGCCGGCGATCAGCAGGCCGGTGGCGATCCCCACCCCGGCGTAGAGCGTCGCGGCCGCTCCGAAGACCGTCGTGCGGCGGTCGCGCTCCAATGCGCCGGCCATCGCCCGTACCGCCGACGAGGCGACGCTGTTGCGCAGCACGAGCAGGTAGCCGGCCAGCGACGCCACCAGCCCGTAGGCGCCGAGCTCGATGACCGAGAGCCGCCGAGCGAGTAGGGTCACGACCGTCAGGAGGGCGAGCAGCCCGCTGACCTGGGCCGCCTGCTGGAGTATGGCGGCCGAGGCCAGCAGGCGAGCCTCGCCGCGGCCCGGCGCATCCTCACCCGACTGCGCAACCCCGGACCGGGACATGGGTTGGGACGTTACGACACGGCTCGGCGCTTGCAGTGGCGGCCGGGCTCGTGGCTAGGCTCTCCCGTTCGAGCAATGGATCATCCGCAACCTCAGACCACCATCGGCACGCTGCTCGCCACCCCCGAGACGACCGTCCAGACGCGCACGGTGCTCGGCGTGCCGGTGGCCGTGACCGACTATTCCGCGGCCATGGAGGTCATGGATGCGCTCGTGGCCGAGCGCGATCGCGGGTACGTCTGCGCGGCGCCCGTGCATGCCCTGATGGTGGCCCAGGACGACCCCGAGATGCTGTCTGCGCTACAGGGCGCGACCATGGTGGTGCCGGACGGGATGCCGCTCGTCTGGGCGGCCAACCTGCTGGGCGAGCACCTGGACGACCGCGTCTACGGACCCGAGTTGATGCGCCGCTACAGCGAACGCTGTGCCGAGCGCGGCCACCGGGTCTGGCTCTACGGGGGGCGTGACCAGGGATCCCTCGCCCAGCTCGCCCTGAGCCTGCGTCAGCAGCATCCCGGCATCCAGATCGTAGGCGGGTACTCGCCGCCCTTCCGCCCGCTGGGCGAGGCCGAGGAGAACGCGGTCGTCGATCAGATCAACGAGGCCGAGCCCGATGTCCTCTGGGTGGGCATCGGCGTGCCCAAGCAGGAGAAGTGGATGGCCCGCATGCGCGAGCGGCTGGACGTCCCCGTCATGTGCGGCGTCGGCGCGGCATTCGACTTCCACGCCGGGCGCATCCCCATGGCGCCGCCGTGGATGCAGCGCCACGGCCTCGAGTGGATCTACAGGATCAGCCAGGAGCCGGGCCGGCTGCTGCCGCGCTACCTCTACTACAACCCGCGCTTCCTGCTCTCCTTCACTCGCCAGTACCTCGCTGAGCGCTAGGCAGCGCTCCCGAGTGACCGTCCAGCCAGCCGGCGACCGCGGGGAAGCGGAGGCGCTGCGCACGCAGCTCGAGGCGCTCAAGCGGAAGCACGCGGAGGAGATGGCCCGGGCCGACCAGGCACTGTCCGCCGCGCAGGAGAAGAGCTACTGGCTAGACCGCTTTCACGTGGGCCTCAACGCGCTCATGAGCTCTCGGGCCGCGCGCGAGCTGCGGAGCGCGATCCGCGGCGCGCGGGGCGGGCTCAGGGCGAAGGGGCACCGGCGCGCGCTCTCGGCTCGCTTGCGCGGCGACCGAAGCGGCTCCGGGGCGGAGCGGTTCGCACGCACGCTCTCGCCCGACCTCCTGCATGCGTCGCCCGTCACCGACGCGCTCTACGGCCGGCTCTCTCCTGACGAGCTGGCGGCGATCGACGCGCGAATCGACCCCTCCGAGCGGGAGCTTCTGTCATCTGCCGGGGCCGGCGACCGCAAGCGCCTGACGCTCGCGCTTGCGGCGCACCACCACGTGCCGGGAGCTCTCGAGCGCACCGGGCTGTCGGCCGAGATGCCGCCCGACGATGTGCATTCGATGGCCCGAGGCCCGGTGGCGGCGGGCGGCTCGTACTACTACGCCGACCTCGTCGCTGATGCGCTGCGCGCGACCGGCTTCGAGCCCGCGCAGGCGGCGGCCGGACTCGACTTCGGCTGCTCCTCGGGACGGGTGGTGCGGGTGCTGGCGGCGGCCTATCCGGAGGTTGACTGGCACGCCTGCGACCCGCTGGCCGAAGCGATCGAGTGGGCGCAGGCACACCTCTCCGGCATCCGCTTCGAACACAGCCCACAGCTCCCGCCGCTGCCCTACGGCGATGGAATGTTCGACTTCGCCTTCGCCGTCTCGATCTGGAGCCACTTCTCCGAGCGGGCGGCCCTCATCTGGCTCGACGCAATCGGGCGGGTCCTCCGGCCGCGTGGCCACCTGCTCCTAACCACGCACGGCGAGCACACCGTGGCCCACACCCATCGCGTGGGGCAGCGCTCGCCGGGGCAGCTCACGGCCATCGAAGAGGCACTTCGGGCGCGGGGGTTCTGGTACGAGCCCGAGTTCGGCGAGGTGGGCGACCACGGCCTGACCAACCCGGACTGGGGAACCGCCTTCCTCACCCCCGAGTGGCTGCTGGCGAAGGCGACACCCGAGTGGCGGGTGGCCTTGTTCCACCCGGGTCGCGTGGAGGGGAACCAGGACCTGTATGTGCTCGAGCGGAGATAGCTTCAGACTTTCCGCTCGTAGACTGAGCCGCATGCCGGGGAGCGTGGCCGTCGTCGGGCTCGGGCGGGTGGGCCTGCCGCTGGCCCTGTCGTTCGCCGACCGGGGCCTGGACGTGATCGGCGTGGAGCGTCTGCGCCCGGTTCTCGACCAGGTGGAGGAGGGGCGGATGCCGTTCCGCGAGACCGGCACCCAGGACGTTCTCCAGCGGGTGCGTGCCTCCGGGCGCCTCCGGCTGACCGACGCCGTGGCCGACGCCGCGCAGGCGGACCACATCGTCCTCACCCTCGGCACGCCCGCCTACGAGCACATCGAGATCGACATGTCGCAGATCCGCGCCGTGATCGACGGGCTGCTGGGCGTGCTGAGAGAGGGGCACTCGCTGGTGCTGCGCTCCACCGTGGCGCCCGGCACGACCGACTGGGTGGCCGGCTACCTGGAGCAGCGGCGCGGCTTCCGGGTCGGGGAGGAGCTGTTCGTGTCCCACGTGCCTGAACGGATTGCCGCCGACCACTTCCTGGAGGAGATCGCCACGCTGCCGTGCATCATCGGCGGCGCCGGTGAACGATCCGGAGCTCGCGCAGCGGAGCTGTTCGAGGTGTTCGGCACCGAGATCGTCCAGACCACGCCGGTGCAGGCCGAGCTGGCGAAGATCTGGACCAACATCCTGCGCTACACGCAGTTCGCCCTGCCCAACCTCCTCATGATGGAGGCCGAGCAGTACGGCGCCAACGTCTTCGACGTGATCGACCTGATCAACCACGACTACCCCCGCGGCGGGATGGCCGTGCCCGGGCTCACCGCAGGGGCATGCCTGCGCAAGGACTTCGCCTTCTCCGAGGAGCGTTCAAGTGCTCCCGGGATGCTGCTGGCGGTGTCGCGTGTCCACGAGACCGTGCCGCTGTTCCTGGTCAAGGGGTTGCGCGCGCGGCTGGGAGGTTCACTGCGCGACCGCAAGGTCGCCGTGCTGGGCCTGACCTTCAAGCGGGACTCCGACGACGTGCGTGACTCCCTCTCGGGCAAGCTGGTGCGTCTTCTGGATCGGGAGCTGGCCCGGGTGGCCTGCCACGACCCGAACGTCACCACGGGCTCCGAGCCGCTCGAGACCGCCCTGGACGGTGCCCACGCCGTCGTGATCGCGACCAACCACTCCGCGTTCGAGGGGCTGGCCGACCGGCTCCGGCCCGGCGTACTGCTCGTCGACCCCTGGCGCGTGTCGGGCAGCTCCGAGGTGTTCACCGCCGTACGGGCTGCGGCGTCGGTCTGATGGCCGGCCGGGTGCTCGTGACCGGCGCGGCCGGGACGATCGGCGCCGCCGTGGTGCGGCGCCTGGCGGCCGATCCGGACTGGGAGGTGCGCGCGGCCGACCAGCGCCCGGCGCCGGCGTGGATCCGCGAATCGTGCGAGGTCCATACCGGCGATCTGCGCTCGCTCGACCAGGCCCGCGACGCCGTGGACGGTTGCAGCCACGTGATCCACCTGGCCGCGATCGTGGGCGGGATCGCGAACTTCCACCGGCTGCCGCACACGCTGCTCGAGGTGAACACCGCGCTCTACAACGGCGTGTTCCATGCCGCCCTGGAGCGTCGTGTCGAGCGGCTGGTTTACGTCTCGTCGTCGATGGTCTTCGAGCGTGCGACCCAGTTTCCGACCAGCGAGGGGCACGTGCACGACTGCCCTCCCCCGCGCTCGGCCTACGGCTTCTCCAAGCTCGCGGGCGAGGCCTACTGCCGGGCGCTGCACGACGAGCACGGGCTCCCCTTCACGATCTGCCGGCCGTTCAACGCCTACGGACCGGGAGAGATGCCCGATGCCGAGCCCGGGATCGCGCACGCCCTGCCCGACCTGATCGGCAAGGTGCTGGCCGGGCAGCGGCCGTTGCAGATCTTCGGCTCGGGCGAGCAGACACGCACGCTGACCCACACCGACGACATCGCCGAGGGCATCGTCACCGCGATGGCCCATCCGGCCGGTGAGAACGAGGACTTCAACATCTCGGCCTCCGACGAGCGCACGGTGGCCGAGCTGGCCGAGATCGTCTGGGCGGCCTGCGGGGAGGACCCCGACCAGTTCGAGCTCCAGCGCCTGCCGAGCTTCGACGTTGACGTGCAGCGGCGCTGGCCGTCGGTGGACAAGGCCGCCCGGCTGCTCGGATGGGAGGCGCGGATCGAGCTGCACGAGGGCGTCGCGGCGACCGTCGCCTGGCTGCGGGAGCAGGAGCTCACGGGCACGGGGCGGTGAGCGCACCGGCCGGCCCGCCGCTGGCGGTGGTGGTCGTGACCCACGACAGCGCGGGGCACGTACCGACCACGCTGCGATCACTCGACCACCAGCTGCGCCCAGACGATGAGCTGGTGGTGGTGGACAGCGGGTCGGATGACGGCACCCCGGACGCCGTCCGTAGTGCCGCCCCCGGGGCCACCCTCATCGAATGCGGCCGCAACGTGGGCTTTGCCGCCGGCACCCATGTGGGCTCGCGCGCCACCTCGGCCGAGCTGCTGCTCTTCCTGAACCCCGATGCCGACCCCGCCCCCGGGTGCCTCGAAGCGCTGCGGCGCGCTGCCCACGACCGCCCCGCCTGGGACGCCTGGCAGGCGCTCGTAACCCTTCCCGGCGGCGCCCGGATCAACACCAGTGGCGGGATCGCGCACTACCTCGGCATCGCCTGGGCGGGGCGCTGCGAACAGCCCCTCTCCGCAGCCCCCGACGACTACGAGGAGGTGGGCTTCGCGTCCGGCGCCGCCCTCGTGGTCCGGCGTGAGGCCTGGGACCGGCTCGGCGGCTTCGACGAGCGCTACTTCATGTACGGCGAGGACCTAGACCTGGCGCTCAGGCTGCGGCTTCAGGGCGCCGGCGTGGGCGTCGCCCCCGCGGCCCAGGTGACCCACGACTACGAGTTCGCCAAGGGATCGGACAAGTGGCGGCTGCTCGAGCGCAACCGGTGGTGGACGCTCTTGGGTGACTATCCCGCGAGCCTGCTGCTGCTCCTGGCGCCGGCGCTGCTGGCCTTCGAGCTCCTCCTGCTGGCCGTGGCCGCGCGCGGCGGGTGGCTCGCGGCCAAGCTCCGTGCCCAGGCCACCGTGCTGCGTGAGCTTCCGGAGATCCTGGCCCGGCGCCGGACCGTGCAGGCCGGCGCGACCGCGGACGCGCCCTCGTTCGCCCGCCACCTGTCGGCGGACCTGGACAGCCCCCACCTGGGCGCGCTGCCGCGACCGGCCGCGTCGCTCCAGCGCGCCTACTGGAGAGCCGTCGTGTGCGCCTTGGAGGCCACCAGCCGCGCGTAGAGGTCCAGTAGCCGTCCCCGGTGCGTGTCCTCGGAGTGGCGCTCGCGCGCCCGGGCGATCAGCTCGTCGCCCTCGGCGCGACGCCGGCCGGCGTCGTCCCACAGGATCCGCAGGCGGCGCGCCAGGGCATCGGCGTCGTTGGCCGGTACGCACCGCTCGGACCCAATCAGCTCGGGCAGCGCGCCCATCGCGGTCGCCACCACGGGCACGCCTTCCGCCATCGCCTCCTGCGCCGCATAGGGGGCGAACTCGTGATAGCGGCTGGGCATCAGCACCGCCCCCGCCCCGCCCAGCAGGTCGGCCATCCGAGCCCGGTCGGCCCGCCCCACCAGCTCGGCCGGAGCGCCCAGGCGCCGGGCCAGGCCGGCGAGGGTGTCACGTTCGGGCCCCTCCCCGGCGATCACGAGCGGGACGCCCGCAGCGGCGCTGGCCACGATCGCCGTGTCGATCCCCTTCTCCGGCGACAGGCGCGAGGCCACGAGCGCGTAGGTGCCCTCACCGGCTCGCGAGGCCCCGGCGAACGCCTCTTCGGGGAGGTAGTGGGCGATCACCTCCAAGCGGTCGGCAGGCAGGCCGTGCAGGGCGAGTTGACCGGCGGCCCAGCGACTTGGGACGACGAACCGGTCCACCGCATCCAGGACCTTCGGCTGGTGCAGGGCGAGCCCCGCCGCGTAGGCGGCGGACTCCGGCAGCGACCCGCGGCAGTTGAGCGCCAGGCCCGGGAGCGTCAGGCGCCCGCGGCAGCGAAAGCAGGGCCCGCCGTCACGCGACGCCACGCCAATGGCGCAGAACAGGCGCAGGTTGTGCAGGTGCAGCACCACACGAGCGCCGGCGGCGCGCCCCGCCCTCAGCCCACGCGGGCCGATCAGGGGCTGCATGTTGTGGACGTGCATCACGTCGGCGCGCATGGCCCCGACCGCGGCGGCCACCTCGTCCTCCCCCGCACCTCCCCGCAGGAGGGCCGCGGCGGCGCGCGGGCCGCCGACCTCGTCCGAGCGCCGCTCGAGCAGCCGCGCCTCGATCCCGGCGGCGCGCAGCGTGCGCAGCTGCAGCTCCACCGCCCTCTCCTCACCGCCCTCGACGCGGTACCGGTTGTGGACCACGAGGACGCGCGGTGATTCGGCCATCGGCCCGGGCGAGGCTACTTCACGACCGTTCGCTCGGCCAGCTGGTGCCTCGCGCAACTACGCTGTCGTCCATGACGGACAGGGAGACGCTGGCGCTGGCGCGGCTGGAGCAGGCCGAGCGGGAGTTGGGCCTGGTCAGGCACCAGCAGGACGCCAAGATCGCCGAGCTCGAAGAGCGGCTGGGCTGGTTCGAGGAGAACGAGCTGGACTTCCGTGAGGCGGTCGAAAAGCGCCCCTGGCTCGGCACCTGCCTGGGTGTCTGGGGACGATCGGTCAAGCTGGTCCGCCGGGTCTCGCGCCGGCTCTCCCGTTGACCGCCTCGGTGGTCATCCCGGTCCTGAACGGCGAGCCGTGGCTCGACGAGGTACTGGCCGCCGTGTTCTCCCAGCGCCTGGATACGCCGCTCGAGGTGATCGTGGTGGATTCGGGCTCGAGCGACCGGTCGCGCGACATCGCGCGCACGCACGGCGCCACGGTGATCGAGATCGCGCCGGGGGAGTTCGGCCACGGCCGCACCCGCAACCTGGCCGTGGCGCGTTCGTCGGGGGATCTCGTGGCGCTGCTGACCCAGGACGCCACCCCGGCCCACGACCGCTGGCTGCATTCCCACACCGAGAGCTTTTCCCTGGACGCCCGCGTCGGGGCATCGTTCGGCCCCCACCTTCCTCGCCCCGACGCCAATCCGCTGACCACGCGGCTGCTCAGCGAGTTCTTCGCCGGGTTCTCTCCCAACGGGGAGCCGGTGCTGCATCGCCGCGGCGACATCACCTACCTGTCGAGCAACAACTGCTGCATCGCGCGCGCGGCCTGGGAGGAGATCCCGTTCCGGGACATCCCCTACGCCGAGGACCAGGCGCTGGGGGCAGACCTGCTGGCGGCCGGCTGGACCAAGGTGTACCAGCCGGGCGCCCCGGTGGTGCACAGCCACGACCTGGGGCTGCTGAACTCCTTCCGGCGCTACTTCGACGAGTACCGGGGACTGCGCGACAGCGTCGGCCAGCGGTCGGACGGCTCGGCGAGGCGGGCGCTGCGGATCGTGCGGCGCTCGGTGGCGGCGGACCGCGCCTACCTCGTCCGTGAGGGCCGCTCGTCGGCGAGCCGGGCGCGCTGGACGGCCCAGAGCGCCGTCCACCACAGTGGCCGCGTCCTGTTCGGCGGCCTGGGTGAGCGCGCCGATCGCCTGGCCGAGCCGGTGCGCGCGCTGCTGTCGCTCGACCGGCGCGGGGATGGCGTCACGCGTCGCCACGGCCCGTCGGGCCCGGGGCCCTACGAGGATGCCATGGAGGTCTTCGCCGGACGGGCTGAGCCGCTGGCCGCGCCCTCGCCGCTCGACGACGCGCGCGACTCGATGGAGATCGCGTGGGTCGTACCGCCGTTCGGCGTGGGGAGCGGCGGTCAGATGGCGATCTTCCGGATTATGCGGGAGCTCGAGCGGCGCGGACACCGCTGCTCGCTCTGGCTGCACGACCCCGACGGCCTCGAGCAGCACAGCAGCGCCGCGCTGCGGCGGCGCATCGAGCGTGAGTTCGGTGGCTTCGGCGGCCAGGTGGAGATCGGCTTCGACCGCTGGACCGGGTGTGACGTGGGCGTCGCCACCGGCTGGCAGACCGTGTTCCCGCTGATGCGGCTCGGATCCACGCGGGCGCGTGCGTACTTAGTGCAAGACCACGAACCCGATTTCTACGCCACCTCAACGAAGACCCTGCTGGCCGAGCACACCTACCGGATGGGCCTGCCGTGCATCGCCGCGAGCCCCTGGCTCGCGGGCGTGCTGCAGGGCCGCCACGGGGCCCGGACCACACCATTCGAGCCCGGGGTGGACCCGGTGGACTACCACCCGGTTCCCGACACACCGCGTCGTGCCGACACCGTCGTCTTCTACGCGCGGGACTTCACCCCCCGCCGCGGCGTGGAGCTCGGGCTCATGTCCCTCAAGCGGCTGCTGGAGCACCGGCCGTCGACGCGCGTCGTCCTGTTCGGCACGCACAACCGGGTGCGGGCGCCGTTTGCGTTCGAGCAACTGGGTGTGGAGAGCAGCGAGCGCCTGCGCCGCCTGTACTCCGAGGCGACGGTCGGGCTGAGCCTGTCCCTGACCAACTACTCCCTGGTCCCGAACGAGATGATGGCCTGCGGGCTTCCCGTAGTGGACCTTGCCGGGCGAGCCTGCGAGGGGGTCTACGGCGAGGACGGCTCGATCATCACCCTCGCGAATGATGATCCGCACGACATCGCCGAGAAGCTCTGGCTCCTGCTGGCCGACCCGGTCCGCCGGGAGCGGTTGTCGCGCGCGGGGATCGAGTTCACCCGCTCGCAGACGTGGTCCGGCTCCGCCGACTCGATAGAGCGAGCGCTACGCCAGGCGCTGGCCGAGCGCCTGCAAGAACTGGCCACCTAGCGCGACTTCGCTCCCAGCGACGGGATACTGACGTTTAGCGACGGGGCGCGCATGGAACGCCTAACGGAGGCGCCTGAGGGCATTGCTAGCCTGCGCGCTCGCGGCGGGCGTCTTAGGGGAGGGTCTCCGTTGCCCGTGGAAAGGATCGAGTGCCTGCTCTTCGACACCTGCTTCTGCTGAGCGCCGTGCTGGCGGCTGTGGTCGCCCCTGCGCCGGCGGCCGCCGACCCGAGCGCCGTGATCCGGGACTGCAACCTCGACGGCAAGATCGACGGCTCCTACACGAAGAAGGACCTGCGCTACGCCCGCGATCACCTGCCCACGGACATCGCGGAGTACAGCGACTGCTACGAGGTGATCAGCGCCGCTCTGGCCAACACGCCCGGCGGGGGCAACGCGAAGAACCCGTCCTCCGAGGCCAACGCCGCCAATGCACGGTCGTTCGCGGCCGGCGAGCAGGCCGCGCGCCTGAACGACCAGAAGGAGCTGGACCGCTTGGCCCGCGAGGGCAACCCCGGCCGCATCGGGGTCGGGGATGAGCGCCTGACCCCGGGGTCGAACGGCCTGTTCGACTCGGCGAGCGCTTCCAACGAGCTGCCGACGCCCCTGCTGCTCGTGGTGATCGGACTGGGGCTCCTGACGCTGGGAGCGGGCTTCATGGCACTGCGCTCGCGCGTACCGGCGCTGGCGCGGCTCTCCCTCCGTGGCCGATTCCCGCGTCTACGCCGCTAGCTCGGTAGCGCTCGGAGCCGCGCTCGCGGGCGTGGCGTTCGGGGCGGCCGGAGGAACCGAGCTCGGCCGCACCAGCGTGGTCGAGGTGCTCACCGTGCTGGCCTGCGGCGCCCTGCTGGCCATCGCGGTCCACCGCGGCGCGTCCTGGGGGCCCGGCGCCGGCACGCTCGCGCTCTTCGCGGCACTGGCGGTGCTCACCGCCCTCTCCGTCACGTGGTCGGTCATCCCCGGGCTCACCTACGTCGAGGCCGGTCGCACGCTGTGCTTCCTGCTGGTGTTCGCCGCCGGCGTGGCGCTGGCGCGTCTCGCGCCGCGAGCCCCGCAGATCGTCCTCGGGGGGGTAATGTTGGCCGCACTGGCCGTCGTCGGATACGCGCTGGCGTCCCGGGTCTGGCCCGAGAGCCTCGCCGCCAACGAGGCCTCCAACCGGATCGGCGCTCCCTTCCAGTACTGGAACGCGGTCGGCACCACCGCCGCGCTGACCATCCCGGCGCTGCTCTGGCTGGGCTCGCGGCGCACCGGTCCTGTGGCCCTGGGCGCGCTCGCCTACCCCGCCGCCGGGGCGTGCATCCTCGCGATCCTGCTCACCCAGTCGCGCGGGGCGCTTGGCGCTGCGGTCATCGGGGCCATCGGCTGGTTCGCGATCGTGCCGCTGCGCCTGCGGAGCGTGCCCGTGCTCCTGGTCCCCGCCGCGGTGGCCGGCGCCGTTGGAGCGTGGGCGCTGTCCAAGGACGCTTTCTCGGAGACGCTCCAGCCTCCCGGGGTTAGAGAGGCGGTGGCGGGCGACTTCGGGCTGCTGGTGCTGCTGATGCTCGTGGTGCTGCTGCTGGCGGGAATCGCCGTGCACGCCGGGCTGGCGCGCTCCGCCCCTCCCATGCGTCTGCGCCGGCGGGCGGGCGTCGTCGCCGTGGCCCTGGCGTGCCTGATTCCGCTGGCGGGGCTGACCTCGGTGGCCATGAGCGACCGCGGCCTCGCCGGCACGATCGACGACGGCCTCAACGACCTGACGAGCGAGAGCGACACCGCCCCCGAGCAGGGCGCAGCGCGACTCACGGCGGCCTCGTCCACACGAGGGAAGTACTGGCGCGAAGCCGGGCGGATCTTCGATGGCCGGCCGCTCGTGGGGGTCGGCGCGGGGGGGTACGAGATCGCCCGCCTGCACCACCGCAAGGACGCCTCTGTCACCCGGCACGCTCACGGCTACGTCGCCCAGACGATCGCCGACCTCGGCCTGCTGGGGATGGCCCTCTCCTTGGCCCTGCTGGGCGCCTGGCTGGCGGCGGCCGCCCGCGCCACCGGACTGATCCCGCGACGCTTCCGCCGCTCAGGGTCCGGTCCGCCCCCGCGCGGGGACTGGACCTCGGCGCGGGTGGCCATGGTCGCGCTCGCGCTCGTGGCCATCGTGTTCGGCCTCCAGTCCACCATCGACTGGACGTGGTTCGTCCCCGGTCCCACGGCGTTGGCGCTGGTGGCCGCCGGGTACCTGGCCGGGAGCGGCCCGCTCAGCGGGCAGGCCACGCCGAGCCCGGCCGCGAGCGGACCGCCCCGCGCAACCCGCACGGCCACCGCCGCGGGGGTGGCCGTGGCCGCCGCCGTGATGGCATGGGCGATCTGGCAGCCTCAGGCGTCGGCCAGGTCGGTCGAGCGCGCCGCGGAACTAGCCGACGCCGGGGACTACGGCGATGCCCTCAGCGAGGCGCGGGCGGCCGAGGACTCCGACCCGCTCTCGCCCGACCCGCTCTTCATCCGCGCTGAGATCCAGACGGCGGCGGGACTCGTGCCGGACGCCACCGAGACACTCGAGGACGCCGTACTGGCCTTTCCCGGCGACCCGCAGACGTGGATCCGGCTGGCGCGCTTCCAGCTCGGCGGGCTCGACCGTCCGCGCGACGCGCTGGAGACGCTGCGCGGTGCACTGTGGATTGATCCGTACTCACCCCAGGCCCGCCAGCTGTTCCTCTCGGCGCGCGCTCGACAGCGGGAGAAGGCGGCCTCTACCTAGGCCCCGAGCGATCCGGCGGCCGCCACGTGCTCGGCCTGGCGCGCCAGGCCTTCCGCCAGCGCCGTGCGAGGCTCCCAGCCAAGGTCCGTCCGCGCCCTCGTCAGGTCGGCGGCCGTGCTCCGTGGATCGCGCTCGTCGGCGGGGCGGGGGTCCAGCTTGGGTGCGGTGCCCAGCAGCTCGCCGAGAACGCCGAAGGCGTGGGCCAGCGTGACGGGGGCCCCACCGGAGACGTTGTATGTCGCGCGGTCGGTGCCGCGCGTCACCGCCAGCTCGGTGGCCTCGGCCACGTCCTCCACATAGGTGAAGTCCCGGACCTGGCCGCCGTCCCCGAGCAGCGGCATTCGCTCTCCCTCGAGGGCGGAGGCTACGAAGCGCGCGAACGCCATGTCGGGGCGCTGGCGCGGGCCGTAGACGGTGAAGTAGCGCAGCACCACGAGCTCTACGCCCAGGCGCCCGGCCAGCTCGGAAGCCCGCCGCTCCGCGCGGCATTTTGAACGGCCATAGTGCGAGAGCGGCGCGAGGTCCGCGTCCTCGGCCACCCGTCCCCCGGCCGGTCCGTAGACCGACGAGGACGACGCCAGCACGACCCTCCTCACCCCGGCGCGAGCGGCACCCTCCACCACCGCGGCGGTGGTCCCGACGTTGCCCGCCTCGTAGGTCGCCGCCGACCCCGTGCGGACGCCCGGACGCCCGGCCAGGTGACACACCGCGTCGAGGCCGGCGAGGCTCCCCGCCGGCGGCCCGTACAGGAGGTTCTGCTCGAGCAGCTCGAAGCCCGGGGCCGCGCGGAGGGCCGCCACGTTGGCCTCCTTGCGCCCGCGCGGGTAGAAGCGCGTGAAGGCGTCGATCCCCCGGACCTCGTGTCCGGCGGCCAGCAGGCGCTCGCTCAGATGGGAGCCGATGAAGCCGGCCGCGCCGGTCACGCCGATCCGCATGAGCGCTTTCTACCGTGTCGCGCGCGCGAGCAGCGTGCCGCCACGGCGCGAGAGCGAGGCGACCGAGAAGCCCATCGCCTCCAGCAGCCCTCGCAGTGACCGCCGCGTGAAGAACCTCAGGTGGGGAGAGAGGGGGTGCATGTGACGCTCGAGGCCGCCCACGGCCATCGCCAGCCCCGTGCCACGACCGTGGGCGGGGGTGGAGAGCGCGAGCTCGCCTCCGGGACACAGCACCCGCCGAACCTCAGACAGCAGCAGTTGCACGTCCCGGACGTGCTCGACCGTCTCCGTGCACACCACGCGGTCGAAGGCGCCGTCGGGGAAGGGCAGCGGCGCATCGGGATCCAGCTCGGTCACGGCGGCCTCCGGCAGCCGCGCCGCGGCCCGCCTCAGCGCAACGGGCGAGACGTCGGCCAGAGTCAGCGCAGCCGCATCGAGCTCTGCCGACAGGCGCCCGTCCCCACAGCCCACGTCCAGCACCCGGCCCGCCGGTCCCAGGTCGCGCGCGAACCCAACCAGGTGGGTCGCGGCGGGCAGCCCGTCGTCGGGCACGAGCTCCCACAGCTCGTCGTCGTAGCGGCTGGCCATGACGGGGCGGCCGCCGTGGACGGCGCTACCAGGCGCCCTTGGCCTTGATCACCGCCGGGACCGTCCTCAGCAGGATCGTCAGGTCCAGGAAGATCGACCAGCGCTCGAGGTAGAGGAAGTCCAGGCGCACGAGCTCGTCGAAGTCGAGCTCCGAGCGGCCCGACACCTGCCACAGGCCCGTCATGCCGGGCAGGACGAGGTAGCGCTTGCGGTGCCACTCCTCCAGGCGGTCGTAGTCGCGGCGGGGCAGCGGCCGCGGGCCCACCAGCGACATGTCCCCGCGAAGCACGTTGAGCAGCTGCGGCAGCTCGTCGAGCGACCAGCGACGCAGGAAGCGCCCCACATCGGTCACGCGGGGATCCGCGCGCATCTTGAAGATCGCCCCGGTCACCTCGTTGCGCCGCTCCAGGTCGTCCTGGAGGTCGTGGGCCCCTTCCACCATGGTGCGGAACTTGAAGCAGGCGAAGTCCCTGCCGCCGACGCCCGGGCGCAGCGACCGGAACAGCACCGGGCCGCGCGAGGTGGCCCGGATGCTCAGCGAGACGAGCGCCAGCAGCGGCGAGAGCGCCAGGAGGAGCAGCGACGCGACCACGATGTCGAAGGTGCGCTTGATGGCGAAGTCCAGGCCTTCGAACACCGGCGGCTTGAGCTCGAACAGCGGCAGCGCCTGGCCGGGCACGAACTCCACTCGGTCCATGAGGATCTCCATGGTCGAGGGTGCCACCCGCACGCGCACACCGTGGCGGTGGCAGCGGTCCACGAGCTCGACGGCTTGATCCTGGGGGAAGTCGGGGTCGGTGATCAACACCTCGTCCACCGCGTCAAAGTGCCGCTCGAGCCCCTCGAGGGAGCCGAAGTCGCGCAGCCGGGCCGAGAGCGAGATCGGCGTGCGGGCCACGAATGCGTAGGGCTCGATCATCTTGCTCTCGGCCAGCGCCTGGGAAACGGCGTGGATGTTGCCCGCGGAGCCCACCAGCACGGCGCGACGGCGATAGCCGGCCGCCCGCAGCACCGCTCCACTGATGCGCTCGAACATCCACCGCAGCGAGGACACGTACAGCGCGGCGAAGAAGAGCGACCCGTAGAAGATGTAGTACGACTTGAACGTCTGGCCCTCGATCACCGCGTAGACCAGGACCACCAGGACTACCTGGAACAGCGAGGCGATGACCTTCGCAAAGCCCGGACGCTGGGCCCGGTCGCGGTAGAGGCCCGAGCGCGCGAACAGCAGCAGCATCACCAGGCCGGCCAGGGGGGCGTACTCCTTGGCCTGCGCGAACGTGGCGTCCAGCACCTCGGGGTTCTGGATCGCCGCCTTGATGGCCAGGGCGGTCCAGATGGCGCCGAAGAGCCCGGCCACGTCGATAGCCACCAGCATGGCGACGCGGGTGAGGGCGCGCAGGGTGTCGAAACGCAGCACCCCCCGGAGCAGCATGGGCTTCGCAGCGCGTACGTCGCGATCGGGGAGGACGACCGGTTCGACCTCCCGCAGCTCTCTGACCGGGCTATTCGGCAATTGCTCCCCTGTGTCGGCGCTAGAGGAAACAGCCGACGGTGGCCAATGTAGCGGGCCGCGGGGTCGATCCTTCACAGTTCACGCGCCAAGAGCGGGAACACGTCGGCGATCACGTAGGCCTTCACACGATCGGGCAAGACGGTGCCGGCGGGAATTCGCAGCTCCACCCGGCTGAGGTTTCCCCCGGCGTCGGTGCCGCTTCGCAGCCCCTTGCGGTAGTCCAGCGACACCGGAGTGCCCGTGGCGGCGTCGGTGAGAAGGATGGCGGCCGCGTGGCGCGCTGCGGCGAAGCGGGCGCCGCGGTCCAGGGACAGGCGGGCCACGGCCGCACCGGGCGCGCTGGGGGTGGGCCGGCGCAGGTCCAGGGAGGAGACCGAGAGGCCGCGGGGCCGGTCGTTGGCCGGCCCGCGGGTCGGATAGCGCCGGGTGATGAAGGTCCCGCTGGCCGGAAGCGTTGCCTCCCGGTTGCAGATCCCGATGGCCACCAGGGCCGGGCCGTACACCGGGACCTCGGGACAGAACACCTCGGCGTACAGCGACGCACCGCCGGCAGAGCGCAGCCTGCGGTCAAGCCGCATCCGCAGGTCGAAGCGGCGCATCGGCACGTCCCCGAAGGAGAACGTGAGCTTGAGCCCGCTCTGGGACACGATCAACGAGTCGTCCCGGTAGCGGCCGGCCAGCGGGAAGGCGAAGGCACCGCGGCGGTCGGCCACGGGCACGCCGTCGCGCCCGCGCCGGGTGCTCACCGCCCAGAGGAGCAGCCGGCCCTCTCCGCCGGCGTCGGGCGGCGACACGTCGAGCGCGCCCACCACCATGTCGTAGGAGTCGAAGCCGATCTGGTTGAGGCTCGGCAACAAGGGCGGCAGCGGCACGGCCAGCCGCGACAGCTCGAACGCCGAGACCCCTCCGCGCCCGGCCCGCAGCGGTGGCCCGCGGCGCTCAACCGGCGCGGTGCGAAACGCGATCTCGTCGTCCACGGCACCCGAGGCCCCGTCGCCGCTCCAGCCGCCGGCGACGCGAACGCGGTAGCGCGTGTCCGGCTCCAGGAAGCCGTCGGGTGTCAGGTGGATGTAGTGGCCGTCCCCCGAGAGCTGCGCGGTGAAGTCAAACGACGGCGAGGTGGTCACCAGCGAGGCGGGCGAGAGGGGCGGCAGGGCGCCGTCGAGCGTGTCCCCTCCGCGGCGGACGACGAGGCGGGCGGCGAGCGAGGTGGCGGGCGGCACCCGGCCGGCCGGCCCCGACAGGCGGGTCGACCCGCCCGGCTCGACGAACGCGATGCGGATGAGGTCGTCGCCGAACGCCTCTCCCGGCCCACGCTCGCAGCGGGAGTCGCGGCGTCTCAGGCACCAGTCGTAGGGCACGTGGACGATCAGCCCATGCTCGCCGCCGATGTAGACCCCTCGGCGCCCGAGGGCGGGGGAGGAGTTCAGGTCGTCGCGATCACGCAGGACGGGATCCCGCGGGGTGGTGTCGAACGACCAGCGGCGGCGGCCGGTGCGCGCGTCGATCGCGTACAGGCTCCCGTCGGTCGATCCCACGTAGAGGATGTGCCCCGCGCCGCGGGGCCGGCGGCCGAGCACGGGCGAGGAGCGGATCGGCTCCCCGGTGTCGTAGCGCCAGCGCTCGCGACCGCTCCTGTCCACGGCGTAGACCGAGCCGTCGGTCGAGGCGATGTAGATCAGCCCAGCGCCCAGCGCCGGGGAGGCGTAGACGTGTTCGTCGGTCTCGAAGCGCCACCGGACCCGACCGGTCGCGCCCGCAAACGCGTAGAGGCTGCCGTCGAAGGAGCCCACGTACACGGTGCCGTCCCCGCCGATCCCCGGCGAGGAGGCCACGAAGTTCCCGGCGGGCTGCTTCCAGCGCAGCTTTCCCCGGGCGTTGACGGAGTAGACGTTCAGGTCCAGCGAGCCGAAGTACACGGAGCCGTCGTCGCCGATCGCGGCGTTGGACCAGACCGAGTTGCCGGTGGGGACCAGCCACCGCTTCCGGCCCCGCGGCGTCAGTGAGTACTCGGCGCCGCCGGTGTTCCCCGCGAAGAGGGTGCCGCCGAAGCCCATCGTCACGTTGCCCTCCCACCAGTTCACCAGCTGTCCCGTGGCCGGCCTGCGGGTGGCTCGAAAGCTCCAGACGGTCCGGGCGCTCCGCGAGAGGCGCCCGGGCGTGGTGCGCAGGCGATAGATGCGCTCGTCGCCCGAACCGAAGGTCACGGTGCTCGACCCGAGGCGGCGCTCGCGCCGGCCCAGCACGGCGGCCGAGTCGATTATCTCGCCGGTCTTGAAGCGCCATCTCAGGCGCCCGCCGCGGCCGATGGCGTAGAACCAGGTGTCGGCCGAGCCGGCGTACACGGTCTCGTCGGCGCCCACGACCGGGGTGCTGAACACGCCCTTGCCCGTGCGAAAGGTCCAGGGGACGGTCACCGCGGTGGTAGCGGCCGCGGATCTCGGTCCGGCCGCTGTTGGTGCGGTCATGGCGCATCGAGGGCCACGGCGAGGCTGCCTCGGTGGGCACGTCGCGCTTGCCGGCGCCCGCCTCGGCCGGAGCCGCGACCAGCCCGGGCGCCGTCGCGAGCAGGCGGCGAGCGCGGCCGTGAGCGAGCGCGGCTTCACAACGCGAGCCTAACGGTGGGCCCAGGTGCGCGCCGCCCTTCCCAAATGGTCGCAATTTGCGCGCGTACCTGCTCGCGCGGGGGTGAATCGATGCAGAATCGACGCTGAAGGACGTGTCTATGGCGGTAGGGGGAAACAGAACGAGGAAGCGCGAGCTGGACGCCGCGGCGCTCGAAGTGGTGCGCCGCCACGGCCCGGCGGTCATGGCCACGGCCCGTCGCTACGCGGCCACGCCCGAGGACGCGGAGGACGCCTACCAGCGCGGCCTGGAGATCCTCCTGACCAAGGCACCCACCACCCGGGAGGAGGAGCTCGTCCCGTGGCTGCGCACCGTCGTCAAACACGAGGCGTTCGCCCTGCGCCGCCAGCGGGACCGCCACTCGCCCGTCACCGACGACGGCCGGTTGAGCGATCCCGGAACGGGGCAGGCGGCCACGCACGACCAGGCCGAGCGCTACGAGCGGTTGCACCAGGGCGCCGAGGCGATCGGGCGGCTCAAGCCGCAGGAGCTGAGGGCGCTGCTGCTCAAGGCCGAGGGCTACAGCTACCGGGAGATCTGCGAGCTGACGGGATGGACGTACACGAAGGTCAATCGATGTTTGACCGAGGGGCGCCGCGCGTTCGTCGAGCGGCTCGAGGAGATCCAGGCCGGCGCGGAGTGTGAGCGCCTGGCCGGCCGGCTGTCCGCTCTCGCCGACGGGGAGGCAGGCCCCGAGGATCTAGCGGTGCTGCGGCCGCACCTGCGCACGTGCCTGGCCTGCCGGTCGCGGCTGCGGGAGTTCCGGGCCGCGCCCGCGCGAGTGGCGGCCCTGGTGCCGCCCGCGGTGCTGGCGGTGGCCGACGGCGGCGGGCTGCGCGGCCTCGTGGAGTCACTGGTGGGCGCGGCCCAGCAGAAGGCGGCCGCCGCGGGCGATCGCGCACAGGCCGCGATCGAGCTGGCCACGGGGCAGAAGGCGGCCGCCGTGGCGGCCTCGGCCGCGGCGCTGGCCGGCGGCAGCACCGCGATCGATCACGTGGCAACGCCGGACCGGCGGCCCGACTTGCCGGCGCCCTCCGCGCCCGATCAGGCGCGCCCGGTGGCGGAGACCGTGCCCCAGACAGCGGCCCCGGCGCCGGAACCCCCCGCCGCCGTGGTGGCGCCCGAGCCTGCCCCGACGCCTACGCCTGAGCCGGCCCCACTGGAGCCCGAGCCGGCGCGGGAGTTCGATCCGGTTGCGGCGGCCGCCGCCCCGCCGCAACCGGCGGCCCCCGGCGCGACCGCGAGCCCTGCGGACGCAGCCTTCGCGCCGTCCGGCTCCTCCGCCCCGGCGGGCAGCGGCGGCGAGTTCGCCCCGTAACCCCGGCCGCAGACCTGACCTCACGGCAAGGATCGCCTTGCCGGCCGGCCCCGCGATTGGGGACCTCGAGCCCATGGTGGGGGCCGCCGGCGGAGAGCAGCATTGGGGGTGCATCCACCCCCTATCGGAGGCTCAAAATGTCCGTCTCAAACACAGTTCCCACAGTCAGCTCCACCCCCCGCCTCGGCACCAGCCTCAACGTTCTGTTGGCGGCCCTGCTCAGCCTGTTGGCGATGGGGGCCGTAACGCTCGTGCTGGCAGGAAGCGACAACTCCTCCACCGAGTCGGTGACCAGCCAGGCCGCCTCGGCCGTGCGCAGCGACGGCGGGCCCGACGAGACCGGCGTCGCCGCGGCCGTCAGCTCCCGCAGCGTCACCCCGGACGAGAGCCGGATCGCCTCGGCGGTCGCGAGCGCCCCGTCCGCGTCGTCAGTCACCACGAGCGAGACGCAGACCGCGGTGGACGAGAGCCGCATCGCCTCGGCCGTCGCTAGCAACCCGTCCGCGTCGCCCGACACGTCGGACGAGACCCCGACCCCGGTGCCCTGGTCAGGTCCCCGCTGAGCCTGCCCTCCCTGCTGGTCGGGGAACGCCGTGGGGGTCCGCGCCTTCCTCCTCAGGAAGGCCGGACCCTCACCGGCTCAGCCTCAGCCGGGCTCCGGCGGGCCCCGCAGATCGTTGATGGAGACCCCGCCCCGCCGCAGGGCGTCGTTGGCTAGGCGAACCCGGCGGTTGGACTCGTCGGCCGACACGCCGAACTTGTCGAACAGGTTCGCCAGGTGTTGCTTGACCGCGGCCTGGGTGATCACTAGCTCGTCGGCGATGGTGCGTGTCGAAGCCGGCTCGGTGAACATGTCGCGGGCCAGGAGCGGCCGGCAGAGCGCCACGAGCACGTCGCGCTCCCGGGCGGTCAGCGACGGGGGCGCGGCCTCGGCCTCGGTCTGAGCGCGTTCCAAGGCGTGGACGTCGCGGAAGAGCAGTCGCGACTGGCCCACCCTTATCTCGTCGCCGTGGCGCAGGCGCTGGGAGGACCAGATCCGCGCGCCGTTGAGCCACGTGCCGTTCGACGACCCGAGGTCGGCCACGCACCAGCCCGCGGGGAACCGTTCGATGACCGCATGGAGGTGGCTGGCGGTCGGATCGTCGGGAAGGGGCACGTCGTTGTCGGCCGACTTGCCGATCGTCATCCGATCGGCCTCCAGCGAGAGCCGCCAGTCACGCGCGGCCGACATCACCTCGATCTCGGGCCCCACGGAGGGAAGCCTAAGGCCAACGGGCGGCCGCTTGCACCCCGTCAGCCGGGGTGCCGCCCCGGCCCCCCGCCCGGGGCCCGCGCGAGGAGGGGAGGCGCGAACGTGGGCGAGGCGACTCGGGGAAGCGGACCCTCGTTGCCGGCGGCCGGCGCAAGGCCATCCGGCGGGCCGCCACACAGGCTGCCGGGGGTCTCCGAACCCGATGTGACGGCGATGTGACGGGGGTGTGACGGGCTTGGAAAGCGGCGCTGCCCGGCGGCCCTGGTCAGCGGCGCCGGCAGCCGCTCACCGTCAGGTCGGCCCAGCGCGCTCGGAACTTCACGCGCAGGACGCCGCTCGTCTCGTCGTGGCTCCACGCGCTCGCCGGCAGGCGCCGGCCGTCGAGGCGCACCGAGCACGGCGTGAACGGCGACCGCAGGGTCCCGAGCGACGCCTGCAGCGACCAGGCGACCGTGCGCGGCGACCGGATCTCGAGCTTCCACCCGCCTCGCACCTCCTGCGACCGCAGCCCGCCACCGGACTCGAGCCGCGCCGACGACCGCCCGCGCGGGAACGCGAGCAGCGCGCGCTGACCGGACCGCTCGTCCAGCGACACCCCCGGCGCGTCGTCCCCATAGCTCGCGAGGGTGTCCACGTCCGGTGGCAGGAGCGTCAGCAGCGTTCCCGCCCGCGCCAGGAGGGGCAGCTCATCCAGCGGAGCGGGCAGCGTGACCTGCCGTCCGCCGCCGAGCAGCCGTGGCGCGCCGAGCTGCAGGCTGCCGTCGCTCTCGCGGTAGGTGGCCGAGCGCCACAGGTCCACCCACTTCCCGCGGGGAACGTAGACGGACCGCTCGGTGAGGCCGGGGTCGAGCACCGGCGCGGCCAGCAGGTCGGGTCCGAACAGGAACGCGTCCTCCACGGCACTCGCGGCCGGGTCGCCGGGATACGCCAGCGCCAGGTGGCGCATGATCGGGAGCCCGCTCCGGCGATACTCCGCGTCGGCCGCCACGAGGTAGGGGTAGAGCTGCGTGCGCAGCTTCGCCCAGCGCCGCCATTGGGGGAGGATCTCGTCGTCCCACACCTGAGGCCGGGGCTTCTCCGGGATGTCGATCCCGTTGGCCTGCGTGCGCATCACGCCGGACACGGCACCCACCTGGATCCACCGCTTCAGCAGCTCCGGCGAGAGCCGGTTCTCGAACAGCGCGAAGAAGCCGCCGATGTCCGAGCCCCACGTGCTGACCCCGGACAGCCCCATCGTGAGCCCGTTGGTGACCACCGAGCGCAGGCCGTCGAAGCCCCAGTCCACCGTCGGGTCGCCGCCCCAGACCACCGGCGAGCAGCTCGCGCTGCCGGTCCATCCCGATCGGACGAAGCGCGCCAGGCCGCGGTCCGCGCCGGCGACTTCGGCCGCGGCCCCACAGTGATACTGGCGCGGGTAGACGTTGTGCAGCCCCACGCCGGACGTGCCGTCGGCCGCCCGTGCGTCCACCGGGGTGTACTCCCCGAAGTCCTCCATCCAGCCGTCGTGGCCGTCGGCCACCGCCTCCCCGAGCAGCCGCCCGTAGAGCTCCCGGCCGAACGGAGCGGTGAAGTCGAACTGGGCGACCTGGAAGCTCTCCAGCGTGCTGTAGCGGTAGACGTAGGGAGCGCCCGCGGCATCCTCGACCAGCGCCCCGCCCGCGGCCGCTGCGGCGTAGTCCGGGTGCTCGGTGCACATCATCGGGTTGAAGTAGGTGGTCACGGCCAGCCCGGCCGCGTGGAAGCGCCCGACCCGGGCGCGCTCGGCATCCTCGCGACCCAGCTGGTCCGCGCAGGGCAGATAGTGCGTGTAGGTCTGGGCGACCGACAGCGGCGCGTCGCGGTCCTGGAGCTTGGCCAGGACCGCCTCCTCGTTGCCGCTGGGCTGGTACCACGGCCCGAAGACGAACGGGTCCGGCACCCGGGCCTGTCGCCCGGTGCGCTCCACGAACCGCCGCAGCGCGTCGGCCGGCCGGGGACCGGCGAACACGCGCAGCTCCAGTCGCGGCGCCTCGACCTCCACGCTCCACTGGCCCGACCCGTCCTCGTCCAGGCGGTACACGCTGGTCTCCGGGTTGTCCACCAGCACCCCGTAGCCCGACGACGAGAGCAGCCACGGGACCGGGTAGTACGTCGCGTCGCGGCGCGGATGGAAGCCCCACGCGGGCACGAACGCGGGGATGACCGCGAGCTCATCGTCCTCGTAGGGGCCCTCGGCCACGTAGTTCTCCACCTCGCCGCCGCGCTGGTCCACCCCGTTGGACCGTTCGCCGAAGCCCAGGTACCGCTCGCCCGGGCGGGCACGGAAGAAGGCCCCGGTCGCCTGGACCGGGGCACCGTCGCCCCGCACCGCCGCGGTCAGCGCCAGCACGCCCTCGGCGTCGGGCTCGACGCTCACCGACAGCCGCCGGCCCTGAGGGTCTGTGGTGGCGAGCGTGGCGTGCCAGGCACCCCGCTTTCTGCGCTCGGAGATGACCCGCGTCGACGCGAACCAGCCGGCTGCGGTCCGGAAGGCCAGCGAGCCGCGGGACCCCGCGAGCACCGGCTTGCCGCGGTGGTCGGTAAAGGACACGTCGGGCCCGGTCTCGGCGCGCAGGGCGCCCGAGTCGACGGTCGAAGCCACCGCCGGCGGCGCCAGCACGGGCACCGCCGCTGCGACGGCGACTGCGCAGAGCCGGAGCAGCACGCGGGCGACTATACGGACGCAGGAGCAGCCAGGCGCCGCTCGCGAAGGCCGGACGCGCTCACAGCTCCTTCTCCAGCTCCAGCTCGTCTCGCAGCGGGATCCCGTGGTCGCCCGCGGTGGGGATCTGCGGCTTGAGGTGCTCCCGAGCCCAGTCCGCCTGCCCGGCGTGGAGCGCCCGGAGACGGAAGCCGCGGCGCTGGTAGAAGCGCAGGGCATCGAGGTTGTCATTGGTCGTGATCAGGAACAAAGTTCGAGCACCGGCGCGCGTGGCCGTGCGCTCGAGCTCCTCCACCAACGCCGTGCCCACCCCGGACCGGCTCTCGCGCGCGTAGAGCGCCAGCAGCTCCCAGCGTTCCACGCCGGGCACGTACGTGGCCACGCCGGACAGCCGGCCGTCCTCCTCGGCCAGCAGCGCCGGATGGTCGACCGGGTCGAGGACCTCCCGCAGCCGCGCCACGGGCCGCATCCCGCGCGAGCTCAGGAAGACGGCCACCGCGTCGCGGTCGTCGGGGCCGCTCTCGCGGATCCTCATCGCGGCCGTCGGCCCTCGACCCAGCGCTCCGAGCCACCGTCCACCTCCTTCTTCCAGATCGGGGCGCCGGCCTTCACCTCGTCGATGATGTCGCGCGCGCCAGCGAACGCCTCCCCACGGTGGGGGGCCGAGGCGGCGACGATCACGCTCGGCTCCGAGAGCGGCACCTCGCCCACCCGGTGCTCGACGGCCGCCGCACACAGTCCGTGACGTTCCACGGCCGCCTGGGCGATCACGGCCATGCGCTGCTCGGCCATCTCGGCGTAGGCCTCGTACTCCAGCCGCTCGACCTCGCGCGTGACCCCCTGAAAGGTGACCACCGCGCCGGCGCGCGGGTCGCGAACGCGCCGGGCGAGCGCGTCGAGCTCCAGCGGCTCGGAGGTGACCCGCACCCACGCGGCCGCGGAGGTCTCTCCGCCGCTGACCGGCGGGATCAGGGCCAGCTCGTCCCCGGGGTGGAGCCGGTGTGCCGAGTCCGCGTACTCGCGGTTGACGGCCATGACGAGCGGCAGGCCATCGGCCAAGCCCCGGAGCTCGCTCAAAGCGTCCCCCACGCTGGCACCGTCGGGGAGGTCGAGGACCACCTCCGGGGCGCCCGCGCGCTCGCGCAGCACGGCGAATAGGCGAACGGTCACCTCCACGCGGTGGATGCTACGGCGCAGCAAGCGATGATCCCGTCTCCATGACCGATGAACCGCCGCTCCGCGACCCGACCCCCGTGGTCATCAGCGCCTGGGTGCTCGCCGCCGTCTGCCTGCTGGTACCGCTGGCCGTGGTAGGGGCGCTCTTCGCCGGGGTGGTGCTGGCGCGGCGCAACCGCCCCCGCACCGCTGCGGGAATCATCGTCCTCGCGCTGACGTGCACGGTTCTCTCGGTCACCGTGCTGCGCTGATGAGGCGGAATCGTGCCGTCGCGGGCGTATCCTTGACCGCTGTGGCCACCACGCCCGACCACACTCCCAGCATCGCGCCGATCGTCGGCCCGGACGATCCCCGGAAGTTCACGGACTCGGGCATCGAGGTCAAGAACGCGTACACCGAGGAGGACGTGGCACCCGGGCTCGCCGAGCGCCTGGGCGCCCCGGGCGAGTACCCGTTCACGCGTGGGGTGCACCCTGACATGTACCGCGGCCGCAAGTGGACGATGCGCCAGTACGCGGGGTACGCGAGCGCCAAGGAGACCAACGAGCGCTTCCACTACCTGATCGACCACGGCTCGACCGGCCTGTCGATGGCCTTCGACCTGCCCACCCAGCTCGGGCGCGACTCGGACGACCCACTCTGCGAGGGCGAGGTGGGCCGCACCGGGGTGGCCATCGACTCGATCGACGACATGCGCCGCGTGTTCGACGGCATCCCGCTGAACGAGGTGTCCACGTCGATGACGATCAACGCCCCCGCCGCAGTGCTGCTGCTGCTCTACGAGCTGGTGGGCGAGGAGCAGGGCGTGGATGCCGAGGTGCTGCGCGGCACCACCCAGAACGACATCCTCAAGGAGTACATCGCACGCGGGAACTTCATCTACCCGCCCGTCCCGGCCATGCGCCTGACCACCGACCTGTTCGCCTACTGCAAGGAACGGGTGCCGAGGTGGAACACGATCTCGATCTCGGGCTACCACATGCGCGAGAAGGGCTGCTCGGCCGTGCAGGAGGTGGGCTTCACCCTCGCCAACGCGATCGCCTACGTGCAGGCGGCCATCGACGCCGGGCTCGAGGTGGACCAGTTCGGCCCCCGGCTGGCCTTCTTCTTCAACGGCCACAACAACGTGTTCCAGGAGGTGGCCAAGTTCCGCGCCGCCCGGCGCATGTGGGCCCGCATCATGCGCGAGCGCTTCGGGGCCGAGGACGAGCGGTCGCTCAAGATCCGCTTCCACACCCAGACCGGCGGCGTGACGCTGGCCGCCCAGCAGCCCGAGAACAACATCGTGCGCGTGGCCCTTCAGGGCTTCGCGGCCGTGGTCGGCGGCACCCAGTCGCTGCACACCAACGGCTTCGACGAGGCGCTGGCGCTGCCCACTGAGCGCGCCGCCCGGATCGCCCTTCGCACCCAGCAGATCCTGGCCTACGAGTCCGGCGCGGCCGACACCGCCGACCCGTTCGCCGGCTCGTACTTCGTGGAGTCGCTCACCGACGAGATCGAAGAGGCGGCGCAGGCGCTGATCGACAAGGTCGACGAGCTGGGAGGCTCGGTCGAGTGCATCCCGTTCATCCGGGCCGAGGTGGAGGAGTCGGCCTGGGGCTACGAGGAGCGCTACAAGCAGAAGCAGGACATCGTCGTGGGGGTCAACGAATACGTGACCGACCAGGTGGACGAGGTGGAGATCCTGCGCGTGGACCCTCAGGCCGAGCGCCAGCAGGTGGAGCGCCTCGAGGCGTTCAAGGCCGACCGGGACACCGAGCTGGTGTCCCGCCGTCTCGAGGACCTGCGCACCGCGTGCGGGGACGCGGGGGAGAACCTGCTGCACCCGATGCGGGCCGCGCTCAAGGACCGCTGCACGCTGGGCGAGGTCAGCGGCGTCATGCGCGAGGAGTTCGGGGAGTACTCGGAGGCGTAACTAGCCGATCACGCCTCGCACTCTGCCTGCTGACCACTAGCTTGACCCCGAGCCTCTTGGGTGAGCGTGATCGCATCGACCAGGAAGGCTTCGCCCTCGTCGACGTCGGAGCCCTCGGGGTAGACGTGCACGCCGATCGACAAGTCCTCGGCGGACGCGCGATGGGTGACCCGAACCTCTCGGTACTCGCTGGCCGAGGCCCTCACCGAGGAGTCGGAGAACGGAAAGTCCTCGTCGCCGTCCTCGAGTCCCTCGCGAAGCGAGATGCAGATCCTTTCGCCGTCGGTGGCCTCGGTCGCCTTTACCCAGGCGCTGGCGGTGTAGAAGCGGCCTTTGCGCGAGTAGGTCACGGTCTCTGGGGAGTCATCGATCGAATACTCTCCCGGCGACCCGACCAGAGTCACCCGGGCGACGTTCTCCCCCTCGGGAGCATCTGCGGCTTTCTCTCGCACGATCTCGGATTCGAAGACGTCCCACTCGGAGGTGTCGCGCTCGAACGAGGGGTTACTGGTCAGGTTGGCCTCGGGAATGGCGCCAGTCGGATCCTCGTCGTCTCCGCCGCTCACTACGAGGGCGAGCGCGCCGCCACCTAGGAGAGCTACGGCGGCGGCCGCGACCAGCCACCTGCGCCGAGGCTGGGCCGATGACCGTTTGACCTCGTCGCCCGGCGGTGACGAGCGAGCCGGCGGCGTGGGAGCAAGCCTCGTCTCGGCGTGGGGCGCAGCGGGTGTCGGGGGTGGCGGGGCCGGCGGCGGGGACGAGGGCGGCGAGGGCGGGACCTGGGCGACGGTCTCACGCTCATCCGGCGTCGCGGTCGGCTCAGCCTCAACGACCTTCGTCTCGACCATCGGCGGCGGGGTCCCGATCGCACCCCTCGCGGCCAAGGCGAGCTCGTTCGCGCTCGCATAGCGCTCCGCCGGCTCCTTGGCGAGCGCGGTTTGAATGACCTCGTCCAGGCTCGCGGGCGTCTCAGGTCTCGCGTCCAACAGGCTCGGTGCCGGCTGAGAGAGGTGAGCGAACATCTTCGCCATGTCGGTCTCGCCCTGGAAGGGAGGCTTGCCGGCGAGCGTCTGATAGAGCATG